>ERZ772827.878-NODE-878-length-15893-cov-11.160121_pt1 | contig 15893 bp, 26 predicted proteins | sample MGYA00580850_ERZ772827 | MGnify/ENA primary metagenome ERZ772827 (study PRJEB29015, sample SAMEA2737950) | human oral metagenome | biome: human oral; feature: human-associated habitat; material: dental | place: China | collected 2145 ...
ATATCACCATTTTTATCTATATCTATTTTAACATTTTCTTCTGTTCCATAGTTTTCCTTATATGCTGCTTCTAATGCAGTTATAAGAGCGTCTTTCATATATTCTTGTGATATTCCTTCTTCTTTTTCTAATTCTTCCATTGCTTTTAACAATTCTCTCATATTAATTGATTTCATACTATTTTCTCCATTAACTTAAATATTTATATATTTTTTCTTACACAATTCATTTCTCTTTAAAATATGGAAGGACCTTTTTAGCCCTTCCATATTTATTTTAACATGAACCTTACAATATAATGATACCATTTTTTTACACATTTTGTCAACCACTATAACTATGGGTTAATTTGCATTTAAAGTGCAACATTATTCTATATTCTTTCCTATATTTCTTATATATTCCAATGTTTCTTCTATTTCTTTCTTTGTTAATTCTTCTTTTCCTAAATTCTTATCTAAATATATTTCTTTCAAAGTTATCCTACCCATATTCTCAAATTCTTTTAAAATCTTAACTGCTTTACATAGCCCATAAATATATGAATATGGATAATCCTTCCCTATAATATTTCCTTCTTCTCTTACTATATATAATAATTTTTTCCTATTCATATCAAGTTTCCTGTCATAATAGCTATAATTCAATTCACTATATTTTTCTACTATTTCTTCCGTTATATTTTTAATTTCTTCTTCAGTCAAATTATCTTTTCCCTCTAAACATTTAAAATAATGTTCTCTAAATTGTATTATCATACTGCTTCTAAAAAGCATAAAAAGTAGGTTTAATTTTGCTTCTTGTAATATTTCGGGATCTAAATCAGATTTTATTTCTTTCAGCATTAAAAGTTCATATAATATTGCTATTGTCTCATTTCTTAAATTATTAATTTCACTTTTAATATTATTCTTTTTTAATATGCTTTTATCAATATAGTGTCCGTAGTTCATGGAAAAACATTCTCATATTATTATATCTATTCTCATCAAATACTAAATTCATATATATTATATCATCTACTTCACCCACATAACATTTACTATTTTTTATACTTTTTATACCACATGATATTTTCCTTTTATTAAACATATCTTCTATTATTTCATAATATTCTAGCTTTTCATCTTCTGAGATATTTTTAAAAATTTCATCAATTATATTCATATACTCATAATCATACTGTTTCTTATTAACCCCTAAATTTACTAAATTTTCATAGTATTTCATATATTCATTTCTAAAAAGTTCTACATTTCCAAATATATACTCAACATTTAATATAATATTTTCATTATAATCTTCTTTTTTACTTCCAACATATTTAATCCATGACTTAAAAAGTCTAAAATATAGTTTTTCTAAATCTTCTTCATAACTATAGTCTACACCAGATTTTTTTAAACTTTCTAAATATTCCCTAAATTCCTTCTTATAATAGTTATATTCTTCTAATATAACTTTATCTTCTAATCTATTTTTCTTGCTTTTATCTATTATCTCTTTATCTATCCTTAATCCTATTAATATTTTTTCATTTATATTTCTCAACATTACTATTTTCTCCTTAAATTCAAAAGTTAGAGCTACAATTATCATAGCTCTAACTCTTTAATTAATCATCAAAATCTCCTATTTCATCAGGATTAACACCATCATCGCCAAATACATTTTCTTCTGTCATCTCAGGTGTTTCATACTCTGTTTCCCAATCAATACACAACATTTCTGTTGCAGCATTTTCTATTAACATAGAAATCACTTCCTTTTCAATAAAATCAGTTTATCTTATTGTTACCTCATAAACTCTAAATTTATTATATATATATATTGTATTTGTCAAGGAATTCTTTCTATATTTTTTCTAAATGTGGGTCTAACAAACCTACACTCTTTATATTCAGAATTATAAATATATCTAAGATTCTTTAGATTTATAAAACTCTCTCTATTTTTTTATAGTACTACTTATAGTTATTAATTGATATATTTCTTTAATTCTTCAATATATCTCAAAACTCTATCTACATCTTCTTTAATTACTTCATACTTATTTTGTGTTGAATCTATTACTATTTCTTCTAAACTATTAATCTTTCCTTCTTTTATATCATAATAGTATTTAACAGCCCTTATTACTCCATATACATATTGTGATGGATTTCCCTTTTCAGTTATATCATATCCATCTCTTGTAATATATCCTATTTTTTCCCTAGAATTTAAACTTTCATATCCATAATAATCTTTTTGTATTTCTTCATATACTTCAGTTATTTTCTCTGTTAATTCTTTTATTCTTTCTTCTGTAAGCTCTTCTCCTTTATTTTCTTCTAATATCTTTAAATATTCTTTTTGGAATTTCAATGTTCCTGTAAAAAGCATTTGCATAATAATCCTATTAATCCTATTTCCTACAAGATATCTAATATTTATACTCTTTTCTTCCTTATTACATTTAATTGCACCATCCACCATTAAAAGTTCAAATAGGTTGGATATTATTTCATTACTAATTATATTTTTTCTTTTATATGTTAATCCATATAGCCTATTTGTAATTGTTCTTTCCACTATATGTCCGAAGTTCATGAAAAAAATTAAATATATTAATGTAATCTTTATTAAAAAATTTCAAAATCATATATGAATTATTTAAATTTATAGCTCTTGATCTAATATCTCCTGGTTCTGCATTACTACTATCTATCCTTTCATTTTCAATTAATGTTCTAATAGCTTTTTCTATAATGCTATTACTTTCTGTATCTAAGTTTTCAAATCCACTCTTCATTATCTTAATATAGTCAAACTTGTAATCCACATATTCCTTATTCTCTCTTACCTCTTTAGCAATATCTTGATTAATATTTCTTTTTTCTCTTAAATATTGTTTCTTAGATACTAGATACTCAACTATACACTCAATATTATTCTTCCTATTGTTCACTTTAAGTATTGCATCATACCATAATTTAAAAGTTTTAAAATATAGTTTATCTTTATCTATTTCATATGAATAATCTCTCTTTTCATCATATAATTTTTTTAAAAATCCTGCGAATTCTTTTCTTATCCTTCTTAAATCTTCGGTTTCTTCAATAAACTTATTTTCTTCTTTCTTGTAATACATACTTTTAACTATTTCATAATCCTCACCTTCTGTAATCATATATGTATATGAATCTTTAGGAAATTTTCCTAAATTTTCCTCTAAAACATCAAAAAAATTATACATACACTCTCTTAAAAGTTCTTTATTAATCTCTATCTTTCTATTATTTAGTTTTGAAGATAATAATTCATATACAAACAAATCCATAATTGTATGTATTATTTTAATAATATCATCCTTAATATATTTATCTTCAACATTTCCTTTTAAAATATTTGATATAACCCTATCTGTTCTTTCTCTTTGTATTAAAATTTCTTCATTTACATGTTCATCATCTTTAAATATTCTACTTAAATCTAATTTCATTTTTGATAATATTTCACTATTCAATTTTAATTCTTCCATACATACCTCATACATCTATTATACTAAAAATAAGGCTACTTTCGTAGCCCTATCTCTTTTATCTTAGCTATTATTTAGCCTTTTCTAATAATGTTACTATCTCACTTGCATCTTTCTTACCAAAGTCTACTATATCATCATTTATTATAATACATGGTACACTTAAGATACTGTATTTTTCTCTCTTTTCTTCTGCAAATGCTATATCATATATGTTTAAATCTATGTCTATATTATTGTTTGTAGCTTCTTTTAATACTTTAGCAAATTCCATTATTAGGTCAGGACATTTAGTACATGTTAAAGAAATAACTATATCTGCTGTTATTTTCCCTTTTAAGTTTGTTATTCTAGATATTAATTCATTATTTAATTCTACTTTTTCTCCAAATACTTTGTACATTGTTACTACAAACGCTGTAAACTCATGTCCTCCAGGTATTCCATAGAACTTATATCCTACATTTTTTATACTTCCATCTTGTAGTCTTTCACCTAATGTTATATAACATGTATTATTTCCATTTTCTTGTTTTTGTTTTTCTTCAATTATAATTTCTATATTTTTAGATATATTATCCATTTCAAGTAACATTGTTTTAAGTTCTTTAGATGTATTATCATCATATATGTTTCCTGTTATAATTATTTTTTTAGTTAATGAATCGAAAAGATTTTTTAATTGTCCCTTCATATCTTCTGTTATATATTTACCATCATTAACATTTGTATTTGTTTGTTTTGGTGTTTCTTCTTTTTTAGTATTATTTTCTTTTTCTTTAAATAATGTTGGTATTTCATGTTTTTTATGAATCCCGCTTATATATTGTTCTGCATTTGTTGCTGCTGTCGCTCCATCAGATACTGCTGTTACTACCTGTCTTAATTCTTTTTCACAGATATCTCCTATTGCATATACTCCAGGTATATTTGTTTTCTTATTATTATCAACTACAATATATCCTTGATTATTCATAGTTATATCAACATTTGATTGTTTTAATAATTCTGTATTTGGTATATATCCTGCAAAGATAAATATTCCGAAAATATCTTTATCATTTTTGTATTCCCATGTTTCATTAGTAACATTGTTTACAAACTCTATTCTCTTTGGTAAGTTATCCCCTGTTATCTCTTTTATTTCTGTATTGTAATATATTTTAATCTTTGGTGTATGATTCTTTACCTTGTCTATAATTGTTTCTGCACATGTCATTTCTTCTTCTCTTACAATCATAGTAACATTTTCTGAAAATCTAGTTAAAAACATTGCTTCTTCTGCTGCTGCAAATCCTCCACCTATTACAAATATATCTTTTCCTGTAAAGAATTCTCCATCACATGTTGCACAATATGCAATACCTTTTCCCATATATTCTTTTTCACCTTTAAAGTTAAGTTTTCTTGGGTGTGCTCCTGTTGCTATAAAGACTGATAGGGCTTGGTATTCTGCACTTGTAGTTTTAACTTTTTTAATATCTCCTTCTAAATCAAGTGATATTACATTTTCCATTTTAATTTCTGCCCCAAAATCTACAGCTTGTTTTGCCATTTCTTTTGTTAATTCTTCACCTGTTGCTTTAAAAACTCCTGGATAATTTACAACTTCATTTGTAAGTGTTATTTGACCACCAATTTTTTCCTTTTCAAGTATTAATGTTTTGTATTTTGCTCTTGCCATATATATACCTGCAGAAAGTCCGTGCTGGTCCTCCACCTATTATAATTAAATCATATAATCTATCATTTATTTCCATATTCTCTCCTTTTCTTAAATTATTTATTGTTACTAAAATAAGAAGGGTATATGCTAAAAACATATCTCCTTCTACTTTAGCTTTTTATCTATTATATTTTTCCAACTAAATCTAAGCTTGGTTTTAATGTTTCTTCTCCTTCTTTCCATTTAGCAGGACAAACTTCTCCATCATGTTCATAAACAAATTTACATGCTGATAATTTTCTTAATAATTCTTCTGCATTTCTTCCAATGCTTCCTGATACAACTTCATATGATGCTATTTTTCCATCTGGGTTTACTATGAAAGTTCCTCTTTCTGCTTGTCCCTTATTTTCTATATATACTTCAAAATCTTTTGCTAACGCTGCTGTTGGATCTGCAAGCATTATATAGTCTATTTTCTTAATTGCAGGTGATGCATCATGCCATGCTTTGTGTACAAATTCTGTATCACATGACACACTATATATTTCTGCATTTAATTTTTTGAATGCTTCATAATTATCTGCTAAATCTTCTAATTCTGTTGGACATACAAATGTAAAATCTGCTGGATAGAAGAAAAATATTGACCATTTTCCTTTTATATCTTTTAATTCTACATCTATTATTTCTTCATTGTGATATGCTTTTACTTTAAAATCACTTACTTCTTTATCTATTAATGACATTTTTATTCTCCTTATTTTTTACTTTTCTTCCATATACCATTATAATTTAAAAACACTATTTATTGCAACATATTTTCATAAATTATCTAATTTCTAATTATATCCTGTAAGTATTAATTCTCCGTCTACATATTCTCCTAAGAATATTTCACTATATTTTTCAAATCCTTGTCTTTTCATCTGTTCTAATAGCCATTCTTCACTCTTACCTGTTATTTCTAAAATATCAGTTTGCAAGCTTCCATCTGTTATAATTGGGAATTTAGGATTTTCTTCTCCTGCTAGTATGATTATAAGTTGGCCATTTTGTTCAACAACTGCTCTTTTTACCTTATGTGTTGAATATATATTATTGGTACGAAGTTTGAATGCTATATCATGTCCACAAAGTCCTGCTTTTTTGCAATTTTCTACATTAACTTTACCATGTTCTATAATTATACGAGCTTTACCATCTATAATTTGTCTTGCTTTAACACTACGTTCTTTAATTAGTCTAAATACTATTACAAGTATAAACCAGATAAATAATATTGCAATACATTCTAATATATCAATATCCTTATTATATATTACCCCACCTATTATACCTCCGAAGTACATAATTTTGAACTTGGTCACTTGCAGATGTTGGTGCTAAATTTCCTTTTCCTGTAAAATTTATTACCATTATTAGTGCAACAAATCCTATTAAAAGTTTTACTGCAACCAGTATAAAATCATTCATGCATTCTCCCCTTATCATATTTCAATTTTTTCTTTTATATCTTTATCTTTTTCTATACTTATTTTTTGTTCTTTTTCTAAAACATTATTTTCTAATTCCTCTTTTGCCTTTTCTATATCTTCTTTTGTTATATTATATTCTGCATATATTTTTTTAATTTCTTTAATTTTATTAATTTTTGCATATTTTGCTTCTTCTTCAGGAGTAATCTCTCTTCTTCCGAAAATCGCCCTTATCTTCCTTAAAATCAGGATCTTCACGATATTTTTCTTTAGCATAGTTTATAAAATTTTCTAATATTTTAAAATTATCTTTATCCAAATTTTCTTTAAGTTTATCATATCTATCTATTATTATAGAGAGACCATCACTCCTACCATCAGCTGTTTCAATCAATTTTATTCTATCTACAGGTATAATTCTATTACCTATATGTGTATTTCTATTCCAATTATCTTGTTTTAAACTTTTAGTATCAGTATATGGACCCCCCATAAATTTTATTTGTTTAATAGGATATTCTGGTTTAAAATCAATCTTTTTTTGTTCATATAATTGTAATGCTTTTTTATAATCTTCATACCTTAATCTTTTCTTTATATCTTCTGCTTCTAAAGAATAATCACTTGTCTCTGGATTTTCTCCTTCTACTAAATCAAGTTTATAATAATTCCTATTTTTAAAATCTTCATATACTCTTTCATAAGTCTTTTTCATAATTTCTTTATCTATATTTTCATCCATCTGTTCTCTATGTTGATCTTTCCATAGGTCTCTATTATATTCCCATCTTATCCAAGCATCAAAATTTTCTAAAATTACATCCATTCCATACATAAAATATATTGCTGGATTTTCATGATCTTCCATTGTTGCATTTTCTCCGTCCTGCAACTGATTTTAGTCCTAATCTTTTTATACTTTCTCTATTTGCTATTTTAGAAAAATGATAACATGATGTTTTAGGATCTGTATCATCAATCTTAATATATTCCATATTTTCTCCTATGTATAATTATATCCTGCTTATATAGTTTAATATCTCATCTTCTAGATGTAATACTTTTTCTTTGCTTGCTTTAAACTTAAAACATCTAGGAATATCTTCTTTTTGAATATATTCTATAATATCTAATATATCTTCATTTAAAACATTTTTCTTGTATTCCTCATTATTTATTGTATTACCAAATATTTGATATGTTTTAAGTAAGAATACAGATTTTATTCTTTTAAGTTCTATTAATTCTTTTTCTTCTACTTCTTCACTTACTTCTAAAATATAGTATAATGTTGCAACTAACAGTTTAAATATATTATATACTTCTTTTTCCTCTGTCTGATTATATCTTTGATCTATCGTATATTTTTCATCTACATATTTGTTTATATCTTTTAATATCTCTACTGCTAAATCTAGCTTATTAAAATTAAGTCTTATATCATAAAAGTTTTCTTTTACTGATAACTCATTTAAATGATAACTTTTACTCCCCTTATACAATATCATGTTTGACATACACATAAGTTCTGTTCCTGCTAAAAAGCCCTTATTCCCCCTATATGCCCCTTTTGCAAACACTGTTATTTTACCTAAATTGGGAGTAAGTACTGTTAAAATCTTGTCCTTATCTCCAAATCTTGTTTCTGTTATAATTATTCCTAATGTTTTAACTATTTTTTCACTCATTTCTTTTTAAATCTATTTAAGAACAAATCATTATCAAGCCAGTTTTTTCTTACTTTAACCCATATTTGAAGGTTAACTTTTTTTTCTAGCATTCTTTCTATATCTGCTCTTGCATAGCTTCCTATCCTTTTAAGCATTTCTCCATTTTTACCCACAATTATTCCCTTATGTGTGGATTTTTTTGTATATATTACTGTTTCTATATTAACTATATCTTCACCTTTTTTAGTTTTTCCTTCTTTAAAACTTTCTATTTCTACATATAGTCCATGTGGTATTTCTTGATTTAATAATTTTAGTGCTTTCCCTCTTATAATTTCTTCACACATTTCTCTTACTGTTTGATCTGTATATTCATCTTCTGAATAATATTTAGGTCCTTTGGGTAATAATTCTTCTATTCTTTTTAATATATCTGAAATACCTTCTCTTAACATTGCAGATACTGGTATTATATAGTCAAATTCTAATTCATCATTTAATTCTTTTATCTTTTCTATAATTATTTCTTTTTTTATTCTGTCTATCTTATTTATAATCCCTATTATATGTAAGTTCTTGTTTTTTTCTTTTGCTTCTTTAAGTTTTTTTAGAACATTATAATCAAAGACACTTAAGCTTTTCTTATTTCCTGCAACAACAAACAGTACTATATTTGCATCTTTTATACTTGTTATTGCACTATCTATCATCACACTTGAAAGCTTACTATTTACCTTATGTATCCCTGGTGTGTCTATAAATATGATTTGTTTATTTTCGTCTGTATATATCCCTTTTATATTATTTCTTGTTGTTTGTACTTTTGGAGATACAATTGCAAGTTTTTCTCCCATAAGTCCATTTAATAATGTTGATTTTCCTGCATTTGTTTCTCCTACAATACTTACATATCCTGATTTAAATTCCTTCAAAAATTTTCTCCCTCTTATCTTCCTGTCTTCTTAGCTGTTGTTTTCTTGTTATTTGTTTCTCTTTTAGTTTCTGTTTTTTCTGCAGTATCTGATTCTTCAGAATTTCCCTTTATTGTTATTTTTTCTTTTTCTGGTATTATCATTACATATGTATTTCCATCATTTAACTTAATTTCATTTCCTTCTAAATCATAATATTTAGTTATATCTTCTCTTGTTGCCTTTCTTGCTATAATTTGTTTTGCCTTTCCATTTGTTATATAATAACCCTTTAATGCTCCCACCGTCTTTATATCAAGTCTTCCCTTATTTTCTCCATCTCTTATTTCTGTTGATGTTGTTTGAAGTATTATAAGGTTTTTAATTTTGTATTCTTCTCCTGTTATTTCTTCTTTTGCATCAATCCCTTTTGCTTTTTTTGTATATACTTTTTCTGTTTCATTATATTTAAATTCATTCATATTTTGACTATGATATCCTGCTCTTATTTTAATTGCATCTTGAACATCATCAACACTTGAAAGTTTTTCTAAATTTATCTCATCAACAGATAAATTAAGCACTCTTTTGAATGTTTTTTCTATAGGATATCCTAATTTTTTAGCGATATTTGTTAAATTAGTAATTGATGTATATGCATTATGTGGTGCCTTTTTCTTTCTATCTCTCCAGTATTCATGATCATTTTGTGTATTTCTTGATCTTTGTGAGTCATAAATCTGCCCATTTATATCTGCTATTTTTAAAGCTTTTATATCATATTCTGCTTGTGGACTTTGTCCTATATGTGCATATATTGCATCATGTTCCATCACATAGTTTATAAAATATGGTCTTGCACTACGAATTGGTCCTACCTTATCTAAATCTTTTTTATCCTTAAATAATGCCATAAGTCTGCTTTCTCCGACCTTCTACTTCCATTTCATATATCATATATGCACTATTTATCCCTGAATGTGGCCATGCAAACTTATTATTATCAAGCATTACTGCTATTGGTCTTGTTTTTGATTTTTCATCATATATTTTTAATTTTTTAGCATCTTTAACCTCATCAAGTGTTTCTACTTTTTCTTCATTATTTTTTGGTTTAAACATATTGCTAATCATTTCTCTATTTAAATATGCAAATGCTGATCCTCCTATTAGTGTAACACCTAAAACTCCTATAGCTATATATTTAAACTTTATATTCTTCTTTTTCTCTCCAGTTTCATCTGCAAATCTACTCATAAATCCTCCATAATATATAACAGTTAAATTTAAACATTTATTTATTTTATTACTGTTTTTTATACTATATAGTGTATACTTTTAATACTAATATGTCCATCATTTCCCTTCTTATATTGCATTTTCATTAAAAAACACTTTAAATAAAAGCTAATTTATCCAAAGTGTTATTATATTATATATTAATTTTCTTTTTCTTCCTTTTTATACTTATCTTCTTTTTTATTTGTAACAACTACTACATTTGTTTTATCTACAATAAGACTATACATATATAGGAATACTAATTGTCCGAACTGCAACAACTATCAAAAGTTTAGTATTTAATTTTAATATACTAAGTACTGGAATTATTAATAATGTCAATGCAGGTAATGCTATTTTTACTTCTTTTATCATTTTTCTTAAAAGTTCAAATGCCATATATATTACAGGTATTATTAAAAGTATCATTTTTATATAGTCATCTCTACCGACCTACTCCTGCAAGAATTTTATCTAAAACTTCCATAACCTTATCATAAAATACAAATGTACCTATAAACCCGGCAAACACTATACTTATAACAACTGCTCCTGCCGCTATATCTTTAGCTCTTTTTGCGTACATATTAAATTTATCTGTATATATATCTATACAAAGTTCTATTGCAGTATTTATCATTTCTGTTACTATAACAAGTGCAATTGCAAGTATAACAAGGATTAACTCTATTTTAGATATTTTAAATATTGCTGCTAGTATAAGTACTACAATTGTTATTCCAAACTCCCTATGTATACTTTTTTCACCTTTTGCTGCTAACATTATACCATTTGTCGCATTTTTTAATGCTTGTTCTACATTCTTATTTTTCTTTACTTGCATAATTCACCTAGTTCTTTTAATACATTTTCTTCTTTTTGTCTCATCACTTTTTTCTCTTCTTCTTCCATATGGTCTTCTCCCATCAAGTGATAAAATGAGTGTACTGTCATATATGAAAGTTCTCTTATAATACCTGTATTATATTCTTCTGCTTGTCTTTCTACTTGTAATATATCTATAACAATATCTCCTAAAATATCCGGTATATTATTTTCTACATATATTTCTTCTAATTTTTCTTCAAAATCCTTTTTTTCATACATAGGAAAAGATAATACATCTGTAACTTTATCAATATTTCTTGTAGAATTATTAATTTCTTTTATTCTTTCATCTCCTACTATTTCTACATTAATAATTATATCTTTTCTTAAATTTTCTATTTCTATACATTTTTTTAAAGTTGTTTCAATTATCTCTTTAATCTTTTCTTCTTCTATATTATATTCTTTTTCAATATCATCAATATATATATCTATATTTCCCATATTCTGCCTTTATCTTCTTATGTTATAAATTAATATATTTAATATTAAATTTAAATCTTACTTTTCACCTTTTATTTTTTTTATAGTAAATTTAACTACTTTTTTTGCTCCTCTACAAGCTTTTTTAACACCTCTTTTACCTAGTGATAATACTTTTCTTATTCCATTTTTACCTTTTCTTAAAGTATCTGGAACTATATGTTTATGGTTAAGAAGCCATATATAAAATCCTAAGTCATTTCCTACAATTAAGCTTTCTTTCCAAGGTTCTTTTCTCATTAAATTTCTTACATATATTATATTAAATCTCTTTAATCCTGTAACTTTTTGTCTTCCATTTAGATATTCACCTGTTCCAAATGTTTCATTATATACTAAACTATAATATGCTTCTACTAAAATCTTAGATGGATTTTCTTTTATTTCTCTTGCAACATTATATATATATCCTAAATACATATCTTCCATAATATCTCTTTCTTTCATGAATTTTGCAATATATTTTGCTCCATCTATCATCCCTTCCCTTGTAGGTAAGATTATATTTTTTACAAAGTCTACTTCTTCTTTTTTACCTTTTCTTATAGCTTTTCCATTTTCATATCCTGCAACACTCTTAGTGTCTGAACTAAACATCATTTCATATATTGTAAGTGTAAGTGCTACATATTCCCATGTAACCTTACTATCACGGATAAATGCTCTTTTTGCTACATTTTCTCTTTGTGGATTATAGTAATCAAACAGTGCTATATATCCACCTTCAATATGTACCTTATCAAGTACAAATGCTAAATTATCTTGGATTGTTCCTCTCCATCCAATATCTACTAGATATACTTTGTTTCCTTCTTTATTTTCAATTCCTTTTCCTTTTAAGTATTCTAAAAGTTTTTCTCTTTTTTCTTTTAATTCTTTTTCTATTTCTCTCTTAAATTCTTTATCTTGTAATAATGTTGTTACTTTAAAGTTAAACCATGGTTCATATATTGTCATTTCTTTATCAATATCATATTTTTTAAAGTAGTCATTGTATTTTTCTATATCAATATCTAAAGATTTAAATAATGCTTTCATACTTTGTGCTCTATATTGTGACCATATTCTAAGTAAGTTTTGTACATTAAATTCATCAAGTGATGCTGCAAATGTTGCAACTCTACTTACTTCTATTAGTTCTGCTTTTGGTACTTTAAATGGGAATGGATTATTTTTTTCTATAATTTCATGGAATTTTATAAATGTTTCACCTTCACGTGTTTGATAATATATCTTATCATATCCCTTACGTACTGCATCTACTATTATGTCATATATATAGTAATATGCTATTGCTGAAAACTCTATTCCTTGATTATATAGGCTATTTTTGTATTCTTTTAAATTTTCTCTAGTAAGTTTTGCTAAGTTTTCTGTTTTAGCATCTTTCTTTATATTTTCTAATTTTAAGTCTATATTTCCTAAATTGTTTATATCAAAATTATATTTTTTAGGATTTGGAATTTTTATTGTTTCTATTCCATATTTTCCAGCCATATCTATATCTGAATGTTGATTGTCTCCTACATGTATCATATTTTCATATTTTATATTTTCTTTTTCTGAAAAATATACAAATAGGTGTCCTTCATCTCTTTTTGTTTTCATTATATCTGCTGAAACATATACTTTTTCAAACTTTTTATCTAGTCCATGTGCATTTAATATTCTTATTAAATCTTCTTTTGGCATATAAAAATCTGAGATACAATATTTTTTGTTCTTATCATATTTTTTAAATATATCTGTTATTAACGGATTTATATATGTTTTTTCTATTTCTCTTTCAATCTCATATTCTGGAAGTTCTTTTTTTAATTCTTCTTTTTCTTTTTCTGTTCCTAAATGTGTTCTTTCTATTAATGTTGCAAGTACTTCTCTGAAATTACATTCTCCGTCTACTCCTTTTTCTCTTGCTTTTTCGTATTCTTCAACTTCTATACTATCTCTTAATCTATATAATGTTAGTTCATTTCTATATTCTTCTTTTATCTTATTATATTCCTTATAATAATAATATCTTAATGTATGTACTTTTATTTCTTCTGGATGACATGTTCTTTTTATTATCGTGTCCCATATATCAAATGTTATTACTTTTTTTTCCATTTTTTCTCCTATATCTTTTAATCTAATTCTGCATTTTTTATATTGTTTTCTATAAACTCTTTTTGTTTAAATTTTTCTTCTGCTATTTCATCTAATGTCTTATTTTCTTGTTTTTCTTTTATAATATTATCAATCTTACTATTAAGCTTGTTTTTCTTTTCATTTAAGTCTAGTGATATTGTTAATGATATTATATCTTCTAATATGTTTATACATTCTATTGCTCTTGCTTCAAGTAATTTTTTTTCTCTTTTTACAAGTTCTACCTTAACCGTTGTATGACTTCTAACTTTTTCAAACAATGGATTTTCGTTTATTACTGTTAATATACTTGAGTTTATTGAAAGAGCCTTATTTAATTTTTCTATTGCTAAAAGATCATTTTCTTCTAATATATCTATTTTTGCTAGTTCATAATATGCTATATCTTCTACTTCTCTATATACAGAAGCTTTTGTTAAATATTCTTTAGCATTTTCAAGTTCTCTTTCTATTATACTTATTTGTCCAATGTTTATAAGCAAATATGATTTTTCTTTAACTTTTATCATTTTTTCTAATATATTTCTTGCTTCAACATAATTATTTAAACATAAAAGCAGATATACATATGTATATAATTCATCTTGTGTTATATTTTCTTCTTTTTTAACTATTTCTTGATAATATTTTTCTGCTTCCTTATATTCCCTATTCTCTATTAGAATTTCTGCAAGCATTATTATTAGTTTAGTACTATTATTACTACTTCGATTACTTATTCTTAAATATTTTTCTATGTAATACTTCTTGTCTTCCCTATTTCTAAGCTTTCTTATAATATTTATGATCTTATTTTCAACATAACTTTCAAGAACATTTTGTTTTTTACTTTCAACTATATCTTCAAATATTGTAAAATATATTTGTATGGCTTTTTCATATTCTTTTTCATTTTCATAGTTTTCTGCAAGCTCTTTTCTTAATATATTTGATTTAGAATTATGTCTTAAGCTACGTAATACTAATTTTTTACCTTCTTGTTCTTTCCCGAAATAAGTCTAGCATCTTTTTTATAATTATTATCATAAGTTCACTTATGAGATTTTTACTTATATATTCTATTATAATTATTACTATTGGCATAACTATTGCTATTACTATACTCATTACCTTAAATCCGAAGTGGCATATATTCTGTATTCTTAGTTAATGCATAATATACGGGATACATTAATACTCCGAAGTGCGTTAACAGCAAGAAGCACTAAATTTATTTCATCATAATTTTCTATAACCTTTTTTAAGTGTATATAAAATAGTATAAGTGCTACTGTACTTATTATTATTAATTCTAGCATATTTTAACTCCTATTATTTCCTGCCTTCTATACATTAAACTTAAAGTCTACAATATCTCCCTCTTGCATTATGTAGTCTTTTCCTTCCATTCTTATAAGACCTTTTTCTCTTGCTTTTGCCATACTTCCACATTTAACTAAATCTTCATATGATACGATTTCTGCTTTAATAAACCCTCTTTCTATATCTGAATGTATCTTTGATGCCGCTTTTGGAGCTTTTGTCCCCTTTTTTATCGTCCATGCTCTTGCTTCTATTTCTCCGAACTGTTAAATATGACATAAGTCCTAAAATATCATAACTTGCAATTATAAGCTTATCTAATCCTGATTTATCAAGTCCCATCATTTCTAAAAATTCTTTTCTTTCTTCTTCTGATTCTATACTTGATATTTCTTCCTCTAATTTTACACAAATTGGTATTACCTTTGCATTTTGACTTTCTGCATATTGTTTTACCTTTTTAAAGTTTTCGTTTGATTCTGGATTTTGTATTGTTTCTTCATCCACATTTGCTACATACATAAGTGGTTTTAATGTTAA
>ERZ772827.880-NODE-880-length-15889-cov-4.376089_pt1 | contig 15889 bp, 14 predicted proteins | sample MGYA00580850_ERZ772827 | MGnify/ENA primary metagenome ERZ772827 (study PRJEB29015, sample SAMEA2737950) | human oral metagenome | biome: human oral; feature: human-associated habitat; material: dental | place: China | collected 2145 ...
GTCAGATTTTGGAGAGCAACGGTTCTTCGTCTATGGCCACCGTATGTGCCGGAACGCTTGCTTTGATGGATGCTGGTGTGCCTCTTAAAAAGCCCGTTAGCGGTATTGCTATGGGTCTTATCAAAAATCCGGGCGAAGAAAAGTACGCCATCCTCAGCGACATCCTTGGCGATGAGGACCACTTGGGCGACATGGACTTCAAGACAACGGGTACGAAAGACGGACTTACGGCCACGCAGATGGACATTAAGTGCGACGGCTTGAGCTTTGAAATTCTTGAAAAGGCCTTGATGCAAGCTAAGGCAGGCCGCGAGCACATCCTTGGTAAGCTTACCGAAACGATTGCAGAGCCACGTCCCGAACTTAAGCCCCAAGTTCCACGCATTGTGCAAATCGAAATACCCAAAGAGTTTATCGGCGCCGTTATTGGTCCGGGCGGAAAGATTATCCAGCAGATGCAAGAAGATACGGGCACGACGATTACCATCGACGAAGTGGATGGTAAGGGTAAGGTTCAGGTGAGCGCACCCGACAAAGCCAGCATCGATGCTGCCCTATCAAAGATACGTGCCATTGTTGCCGTTCCCGAAGTGGGCGAGGTTTACGAAGGCACCGTGCGCTCGGTTATGCCTTATGGTTGTTTCGTAGAGATTATGCCAGGCAAAGACGGATTGCTGCACATTTCGGAAATAGATTGGAAACGCCTTGAAACAGTTGAAGAGGCTGGCATTAAGGAAGGCGACAAGATGCGGGTGAAACTGCTCGACATCGACCCCAAGACGGGCAAGTACAAACTGTCGCGCCGCGTGTTGATGGAGAAACCCGAAGGATATGTAGAGCGCGAACGCCGTCCACGTGGCGACAGACCCGAAAGGGGTGAACGCCGTGGCCGTCGCGACGATCGTCACGACCGCGATTAATGCAAGTCGCCGCAAACCTTTGTCGGCCTGTCGGGCCGACAACATGCGCGCAACAAGCTAGCGTTCGGGCGCACATGACGCCCTCTACACAAGCATAACTTTTAATTGGTGAGCCGTCTTTACGATAAAGGTGGCTCACTTTTTTTTGTTTATAGAGGGATATAATAAGCCATAAACCAATAAGCTTACTGCTTTATGAATGCCAAAGGCGCACCACCTGATGAACTTTCTATTAATAAGGAATTGGTTTTAGAAATTGTTAGCATGCCCCACTTTGCCCGAAAAGATTCAAGAAGTTTGTACCTTTCAGATAATCAATAAAATAAGGATGAATGAAGGGAAAAAGGGTTACGACTTGGAAACGAGCGAGCTTCTTCCCCTTTCTTTATTTTGCATTGCTTCAAAGAACACTCAACTTGATGTTACAGAGTTACTATTTTCTTCGTGAAAACCGATTGAAACACATGAAATTTAATCCCTATAAGCAACAAATTTGAATTTTGCTTGGAGTAACGTCCATAAAAGCGTATCTTTGTATTCAATGACTTCAACAACAAAAGAAAGTATATCAACAAATGAAGGCGATAAATAGAATTAAGGCTGTGCTGGCTGAAAAACAAGTGTCAGGTAAATGGCTAGCAAATGAAATTGGTCGTACCGAAAATACAGTTTCTCGGTGGTGCGCCAACAAGGTGCAGCCATCTCTTGAAAATTTACTTGAAATCGCTGAAGTATTGAAAGTCGATATAAGGGATTTGCTTAGACCCTCGCAAGAGTAATGCTGTAATTTCTCTTATAAGTTTTCTCTAATAGTAAACTTCTCATAATAAAATACTATGTGAAGATAATACAGTCAAGAATTATGAGCAAAAAAGATTTGACCGAAGAAGATATAAAGTTGCGTTTTATAACACCTGCTATAATCAATGCAGGATGGAAAAACGAACATATCCGAATGGAATACTATTTTACCGATGGTAGGGTGATATTTCAAGGTAATATACATGCACGTCAAACTGGCAAGAAGGCGGACTATCTCTTATTTCACGCTGCCAATAAGCCTCTTGCTATTGTAGAAGCGAAAGATAACAACAAGCCTCTTGGTGGAGGTATGCAACAGGCGATGGAATACGCTCAGATTCTTGATATCCCCTTTGCATACAGCTCCAATGGAGATGGATTCTTGGAGCATGATTTCTTGACAGGAAAAGAAACTGAACTCTCGTTGCAACAGTTTCCTGCACCTGACACATTGTATCAACGACTTATCAAAGCTAAACAATTAAGCGGTGAGGCATTGAAAATAGTAGAACAGCCGTATTATTCAGACCCATATACCTACGAGCCTCGATATTATCAGCGTATAGCTGTCGAACGCGCAATAGAGGCTATTGCCAAAGGCAAGGACAGAGTACTGATTGTAATGGCGACAGGTACTGGAAAGACTATCACAGCCTTTCAGATTATTCATCGGCTGAAAGCCACTGGGAAAAAGAAAAAGGTACTTTATCTCGCTGACCGAAATATTCTGATAGACCAGACAATGGCGCAAGACTTCAAACCTTTCAAAAAAGTCATGACTAAAGTACAAGGGGCTTCCATTGATTCAGCCTATGAGGTTTATATGGCATTGTATCATCAATTAGTTTCTAATGAAGTAGGAATGGAAGACCCTTTCAAGCAGGTTCAACCTACTTTCTTTGACCTTATCATCGTTGACGAGTGTCATCGTGGTAGTGCCAAGGATGATAGTGCATGGCGCAAGGTGCTGGAGTATTTCAATACGGCTACCCAAATCGGTATGACTGCTACTCCAAAGGCAGAGACCGGAGCTAATAATCTTGATTATTTCGGTGAACCTGTGTTTACCTATTCACTTTTGCAAGGAATACAGGACGGTTTCCTCGCTCCTTATCGTGTGACGAACAGCTATATCAGTATAGACCTTCAAGGGTTCAAGCCGGATGACGACGAGAAAGACTTGCTGGGCAGGGATATAGCGCAAAGATTGTATGAACGCAAGGATATAGGCAGAGACATAGCCTTCACCAAACGGAGGGAGATTGTAGCAAAGCGAATCACAAAGATGTTGAAACAAATTGGCAGAATGACCAAGACCATCGTGTTCTGTACGGATATAGAAGAGGCAGAAGCGATGAGAAGTTTGTTGGTCAATCTGAATACAGACCTGTGCAAAAAAGATGCGCGATACATCATGCGCATAACAGGTGATGACAACGTAGGAAAGAAACAGTTGGACAACTTCATAGATATTGACCAACCTTACCCTACTGTTGTTACAACGTCTGAGTTGCTTGCTACGGGTGTGGATTGCAAGACCTGTGGACTTATCGTCATTGATAAGGAAATCGGTTCTATGACAGAATTCAAGCAAATCATTGGGCGTGGCACTCGCTTGAGAACCGACAAGGGAAAGTGGCATTTAGAGATACTGGACTTCCGCAATGCCACAGCCAAGTTCAAAGACCCGAAATTCGATGGCGACCCGGAACCCCCGCAAGGGAAAAGTGGAAAGCCATACACTACACCAGAAGAGCCGTCAAGTGTTGTCTCAGAGCCTCATGTCAAGTATCTTGTTGAGGGAGAGAAAATAGCAATAACTACTGAGATCGTCAGCATTCTTGGCGAAGATGGCAAAACCATGCGTACAGAAAGTATCACAGACTTCACGCGCAAACAGATCAGAAAACGTTATGCTACATTAAGCGATTTCGTAAAGAACTGGACTGAGACGGAGCGAAAGAAAGCCATTGTTGAAGAATTGAAAGACTATAGCGTTCTTGTTGATGCTGTTAGGGAAAAGAATCCTGCATTAGCTCATGCTGACATCTTCGATGTGATATGCCATGTGGCGTTCGACCAACCTCCAGTAACAAGACGTGAAAGGGCTAATAGAGTGAAGAAACGGAATTACTTTGCCAAATATGAAGGCAAGGCACGGGAGGTATTAGAGGCTCTTCTCGACAAATATGCGGATTATGGAATCTTGAACCTTGAAGATTCTGATATTCTCGATACCGCTCCATTTAACCAGATAGGCAAGCCACAGAAGATAGTAAAGCTATTTGGTGGTCTAGACAATTTTGAACAGGCATTAAAAGACCTTGAAAACGAAATTTATAAGACAGCATAAAAATGGCAGTAAATAATATAGTAAAGCGTCTGCAAAATATAATGCGGCAAGATGCGGGTATCAATGGCGATGCACAGCGTATCGAACAGATGACATGGATGTTTTTCCTAAAGGTGTACGATACCCAAGAGGAAACATGGGAATACAAGGCAAGCAAAGATCACAAGCCCTTTGATTCCATTATCCCAGAAGAATTACGCTGGAGAAATTGGGCTATTGATGAGAAAGATGGCAATGCGCTGACAGGCGATGCCTTACTCACGTTTATCAACGACAAACTCTTTCCCACGCTGAAGGCACTTGAAGTGACACGTGAGACCCCTCGCAGCAAGGCTATTGTCAAAGAGGTTTTTGAGGATTTGAACCAATATATGAAGAATGGTATTCTGTTACGTCAGGTCATCAATGTCATCAACGAGATTGAGTTTGATGATGCTGAAGACCGCCACATGTTTGGTGACATTTATGAAGGAATACTCAAAGATCTTCAGTCTGCTGGTAATGCAGGTGAGTTCTACACTCCGCGAGCTTTGACGGATTTCATCATACAACAGCTTAATCCAGTGCTTGGCGAAACCGTTGGTGACTTTACATCAGGTACAGGCGGCTTCCTCACTTCGGCTTTAAACTATCTGCAGAAACAGGTACAGACCACGAATGCCGGGCGACTCTACCAGCAGTCTGTCGTCGGGCAAGAGTGGAAGCCTCTCCCTTACCTTCTTTCCATCACCAATCTGCTCCTGCACGATGTGGAAGCACCGAATATCCGCCATTGCGATTCGTTGGGCACGAAGATGTCAGACTTCAAGGAGACGGACAGGGTCAACGTTATTGCCATGAATCCACCCTACGGAGGAAGCACAGATGCAGCTGCTAAGAGCAACTTCCCGATGGAGTTTCGTTCGAGTGAGACTGCCGACCTGTTCATGGTGCTTATCATGTACAGGCTGAAACGTGACGGACGTGCCGCTGTTATAGTTCCTGACGGTTTCCTCTTTGGCATGGATGGGGCAAAACTTGCCATCAAGCAAAAGATGCTCCGTGAGTTCAATCTCCACACCATCATCCGTCTGCCAGGCAGCATCTTCTCACCATATACCAGTATTGCCACCAATATCCTGTTCTTCAATAACGAGCGAGTTGATGGAGCGGAAGAAGGATTTTCTACTGACAAAACATGGTTCTTTCGCCTTGACATGCCTGAAGGTTACAAGCACTTCTCAAAGACCAAGTCGATGAAACTTGAGCATTGCCAGCCAATCTGTGACTGGTGGAACGACCGCAAGGAAATCTCTTCTGATGAGTTGGGAGAGAAATCCCGCTGTTTCTCTGCCAAAGAGTTGTTCGACATGGATTGCAATTTCGACCAATGCAAGTTCCCCAAGGACGAAGAAGAGATACTTCCCCCTGCCGAACTCCTTGCCGACTACTTCAAGAAACGCAAGGCTCTTGACCACGAGATAGACAAGACGCTGGCAGAGATACAGCGAATATTGGGAATAGAAATCAGCAAGGAGTAGTTACCACTTAATTTGACGGATAATGAAAGATTTGACAGTTTCAAATATAGAACGCCAAAATGTACTCAACAACCGTTTTGCTGTTGACGAGATTCAAAAGCGACTTGAAATTTCAGGAATGCTTTTCGAAGGTGAGTATTGGTTGACAAAAAAAATGGTTGCCGATTTTTATGGTGTTGATGTATCTACTATAGATAGATACCTTGCGTCCAACAGCGATGAACTAAAGCATAATGGATATGTTTTATGTAGGGGTAAGGCGTTGAAAGAGTTTAAGTTGCAATTTGCTCACCTTATTAATGAGGCGAGCAAAACCACTCAACTGGGGCTCTTTAATTTCAGGGCTTTCCTCAATATTGGCATGTTGCTTACGGAGAGTGAAAGGGCAAAAGCTTTGCGTAGTATGATTCTGGATTTAGTCATTGCAACGATACATAAAAAAACAGGTGGAGGCACAAAGTTTATCAACAGGAGGGATGTCAACTACATTCCTGCTGCAATAACAGAGGAAAATTACCGTAGGAATCTCACTTCGGCAATCAGCCAATATGTACAAGGACACCAAACTTACAAGTATGCACAAGTGACCGACCTGATTTATAAAGCGGTATTTAAGGAGAATGCTAAAGAATATCGCGAAATACTACGCCTTGACACTAAAGACAATGTGCGCCACACTCTGTATGCAGAAGTCCTGTTGGTAATTTCGTCTTTTGAGAATGGTATCGGAGCAGCTATCCAGGAGCAATACAAGCAGAATGGTGCAAAGAAGCTGACTATTGAGGAAGTTGAACAGATTGTTGGTGAATTGGCAGAGCATCCGATGCAGAGGCCTTATCTCAATGATGCCAGAACCAAAATGGCTTCGCGCGATTTCAGTTTTCGTGATGCCTATCATGGAAATATCGCTGAATATCTTAAAGCTCTCACTCCAGAGGAATTTGAACGGTTCATCGGAGACCAATCTGTTGACTTCGACCACATATTAGAGAGCAATAAAGATGTGCTCAAACGATTAAAACAGGCAGAGGATGAATAACGAGATACAATATATCAGTTATGAAGAATCATTGGTGGTCTATCGTAAGATGATAGATGCCAGCGATGGAGGATTTACAGGGATTCGAGATAAGGGTGGCATACTTTCTACACTTGATTTCGTTCAGAATGATGATTACTATCCAACATTTTCCGAAAAGCTTTCCTTTCTTGTCTTTAAGTTCTGCTCAGGGCATTATTTCAATGATGGGAATAAACGCATAGCCTTAACTTTAGGAGCATATTTCCTCCATAAAAATGGTTACCCATGGGAGGCTTGCATATTCATGCGCCAGTTGGAAGCTATAGTTTATCATGTAGCTGCTTCGCATATTGACCAAGACCTTCTCTTGAGAATAATGACAGCATTCATGTCTGGAAAAGATTATGATGAAGAACTGAAAATTGACATTGCCAATGCGATGAGCAATGGAGAGTTAGGTATAAATGGTGAAGATTACAATAAAGAAGAATGACAATGAAGATTATTAAGAAGATTCTGCTCATGATCTGTTTGTGTTGGGGACTTACGGCCAATGCACAGGCTGTCGGATATACATATAAGGCGCTTGCAGCCGAAGGTTGCAATATGAAGTACAGTGTAGTGAAGCAGGACACAATGTACTCCATAGTTGCGACAGTAAGCTCAGACAGAATGAATTTCCTCAGTGATCCAACAATGAAGATAAGGACATTCTCTAGAAAATACCTTGAATTAAAGGGAACTGTAATTGGAAATGGGAGTCAATCAGCAGGTATTATCAGCGGCAATGTCGTAATACCTGTTACGGAGATAAGTTCTACCGCCCAATTTGAGATTACTCCACAGCAATTTGAAATCTTGAATGAGGGTGTGGCAAAGATACGTCTTTCCATGACACCGATGAATCACGAGCGTACCTTCAAGAAAGACAAGATTGGAAAAAAGTTATATCAATTCTACTTGAAAGAAAAACAAAAAGACGAGAATTTCTAAATCAAATAGAATACAATGAATGGCAAGCAATTAAAAAACAGCATACTGCAATGGGCTATACAGGGAAAACTTGTGCCCCAAGACCCTAATGACGAGCCAGCAAGCGTATTGCTCGAAAGGATTCGTCAGGAAAAAGAACGCTTGATCAAAGAGAAAAAAATCAAGCGAGACAAGAACGCATCCATTATTTACCGTGGTGAGGACAATTCCTATTATGAGAAGTTCGCAGACGGAAGGATGGCTTGTATAGATGACGAAATACCATTTGAGATACCTGAGAGCTGGCAATGGGAGCGTTGGGGAAATTTGTCTCATTCGATTCAATATGGATATAACGCTCCAGCAGAAGAATCGGGTGATATAAGGATGGTGCGCATAAGTGACATTCAAGACGGTGAAGTTTTATGGGCAAAAGTTCCATTCTGCCATATAAACAAAAGTGATATTGATACATATTTGCTTCAAAAAGGTGATATATTGTTTGCAAGAACAGGAGGGACAGTAGGAAAATCCTTCCTTGTAAGTGATGTTCCCTACCCATCTATTTATGCAGGATATCTCATCAGAACAAGATATAGTAACATGCTTTCTTCCCACTATATGAAATACTTTATGGAGTGTAGGTTGTATTGGGAGCAGCTTAGGAATGGAACGATAGCTACAGCTCAGCCAAATTGTAATGGAAAGACATTGGCAAAAATGATTTTGCCCATACCTCCTTATAATGAACAAATTCGCATCACGGATAAGCTGAGCCAAGTATTAGAGCAGGTTTGTAAATATGGAGAAAGTCAAAAACGATTGGATAGACTTAATTTACAAATCCATGATTTACTGAAGAGGTCTATTTTGCAAGAAACCATTCAAGGCAGGCTCGTTGCACAAGATACCTCCGAAGAACCTGCATCTATTCTTCTTCAACGTGTCAAAGAAGAGAAACTTCGCCTTGTCAAGGAGGGCAAGTTGAAGAAGAAAGATGTTACTGACAGCACCATCTTCCGTGATGATGATAACAAGTATTATGAGCAGGTAGATGGAATAGCAGTCCCGATTGAATCAGATTATGACTTTCCAAGCACATGGGAAGTGGTTAGGCTTTCGCATATTTGCAGACTTATGGATGGCGAAAAGAAAGAGGGAAACCACGTCTGTCTTGATGCAAAGTATTTGCGTGGTAAATCTACTGGTACTTATTTGGATAAAGGGAAGTTTGTTACCAAGGGGAATAACATCATTCTTGTAGACGGAGAAAACTCAGGTGAAGTTTTTACTGTTCCTCATGACGGCTATATGGGTAGCACTTTTAAGCAATTATGGGTAAGTTGTAGTATGCATCTACCTTATGTACTATACTTTATTCAGTTCTACAAAGATTTGCTACGTAACTCTAAGAAAGGTGCTGCTATACCTCACTTGAACAAAGCAGTCTTCTATTCTTTGGTGGTTGGCATTCCTCCATATCAAGAGCAGGAAAGAATTGCAAATGCTATAGAAGAATTATATGCCCGACTATAAGTGGGCATATAATTCTTTCAGCCTATTTATGATATGACGTTGTTCTTTTAATGGAGGTAACGGAATTAGTAAACTGTTGAGACTTTTAGAGTTGAGAGTTTTTCCTTTAATAGCGTCTTTGGAATCTCCCATATTTGACAAAACGGGTAATGTATAGAAAAGATAATCCCTCAAAGCTAAATCATCATAAATGAATGGATAGATGGATATAATTGCCTCATTGTGATATGCTTCAATGTCAAGTATAGAAGTCCTGCCAACTGTGAGTTTGAAACTCATCAATAAGGAACCAACGGGAGAAATACTGCTCATTAAAGCTGATGCAGCATTAGAGATTTTCTCCTTTGTATGATTGATATGCCCATTATCAACCATATCAGATATAGACACCCAAGGCTTTCTTGCATTTGCCCAATACCTAACATCTCCCCGTGCAGGAGTTTTACCTATATGCATTCTAGCTATTTGACCGAGACGAACCCATTGCCAACTAGTTGGTAAATTAAATGGTATCTCATTAGAAACATCAATGACCTCCTTGCCAATCTGCTCATAATACTTGTTATCGTCACCTTTGAAGATAACAGAATCATTCAAGGCCGACTTCTTCATTTTTCCATTTTTTACAAGTTCTATTTTTTCTTTTTTGATGTAATCCAACAAGTCTTTAGATATTCCTTCCTCTAAAAGTTGAGGTACAAGTTTACCTTGAATTGCCTCCTGAAGTATAGACTTCTTAAGAGAATTATGTAGTTCGGCATTCATTTTATTCAATGTCTCCTGCGACTTTGAATATTTGTCAATAATCGGCATAACCAAATCAATTTTATCAACAATGCGTTTTTGTTCAGTCAAAGGAGGTAACGGAAATAACTTATTTTCCAAGTAGCCAGCTATTATACGTTGTTGATTAGCGGTACCTTTGAATGTCGCTTCATCAATAAAATAAGGACCTTCAAGGAAGTAAAGTACATAAAAGCGGTTGATGGTCTCACCATGCGTACGAAGAATCTTTAATTCTGTAGTTCCTGCCCCTATGCCATTTGGCAAACCTTTGAAGATTGCGGATTTCCTATTCTGAAAGCATGGAGTAATTTTTGCAAAAGCTATATCATTATCTTCAAAAACAGTATATCCTGTTTTAATTTCTTTCCACTTCTTCTCATAAAAACGAAATTTAGAACCATATCCTGCAGAGATAGCTTCCATAGGGATAAAAGCAGCGTTATCGTTATCCTCTGCTGCAACCTTAGGGTTTATTTGAAAAAGAGATGACACTCTACACCACTCCCAGCTATCAGGTATCTCAAATGGTATCTCCTCATCTATGCACTTCACCTCTCCTGTAGCGGTAAACTTCTCATAATAGGAATTAGGCAAAGCAATTCTATCATAATATATAGAGGATATTCTCTGAAATAAAATAATATAATTATGGTAGAATCATTCAAGACCGCTCTAAGAGAGAGCAACATGGCGGAGAATACTATTTCAGCATACACCTATGCCGTAAATGACTACTTTGCCAAATACAAAGCACTGAACAAGCGAAACCTACTCTTGTACAAGGCTAACGTTATTGAACAGTTTAAACCTAAGACTGTGAACCTCCGCATCCAAGCACTGAACAAGTTTTTGGAACATATTGGCAAACCCAAGCTTCGCCTAAAATCGGTTAAAGTTCAACAACGCACCTACTTGGAGAATGTAATCAGTCAAGCGGATTACATCTTCCTCAAAAATAAACTCAAGCAAGAAGAGAACCTAATGTGGTACTTTGTAGTACGTTTCCTAACAACTACAGGTGCTCGTGTCAGCGAACTTATTCAAATTAAAGTTGAACATGTTCATATCGGTTACTTTGATATCTATTCCAAGGGTGGAAAGGTTAGGCGGTTATTTATCCCTAAGCGTTTAAGGGAAGAAACTGAAAAATGGTTTAAAGAAACGCAACAATCCACTGGCTATATCTTTCGCAACCGTTTTGGAGAGCGTATCACTACTAGAGGCATATCCCAGCAACTCAAAAAATATGCTGAGCGGTATGGGCTAAACGCCAATGTTGTATATCCTCACTCCTTCCGCCATCGATACGCTAAGAACTTCTTAGAGGCTTTCAGCGACATCGCCCTGTTAGCAGACCTTATGGGACACGAAAGCATTGAAACCACTCGTATTTATTTGCGCCGTACAGCCAGCGAGCAGCAGGCAATAGTGGACAAAGTAATTACTTGGTAGCCTCTTTTGCTTGAATTCTAATCGTTAGAATAATTGCTTGATGTTGTAGTCTGATGAGAACTAAGGATTAGGCTTCGAGCTTGTCGAGCATTCGATGAGCAGTGGAAACAGAATGATAAGCATTGAGGATTTTCACGGCTTCATTGTAAAGTGCGTCTATCTTATTCGTCAAGGCAACGATTTTCGTGAACCTCTCTAAGTAAGAGGATGCCGAGGTTTTTTCTACGATGACCTTAAAAGTTTCTCCCAAGAGTCTGGCTCGGACAAAATCAGTTTTTGATGCAGCATCAGACCTGCGGTAAAGGTCTAAAACTTTCTGTTGGTCTTCGGATTTAGGTATTCTGATGTGCCATCTGTCCCATCTTGGACAGGTGGCACATCTGCCGTCTGGCTTCTTTTGTTTCTGCTTTTTCATTGTTTTCTAATCACTACTTCAGGGTGATTTAATCCCCCTTCGGGGCAAGGGGCTTTGTGGTACAAAGACACACTTTGCCTCTATTAAGAATGATATGGATAAGCCCGTCCGTGTTACTGCACTCGGCGAATGCGGTAACTCGGCCCCTATACCCCCCCCTGTTTCCCATAATTCTTAACTGCTGATTATGCCGTCAACATATCTGCACAACATGCACTTGCGGTGTTGCGAAAAGTCTTCTGTACAGTAGCTACAAGCACTTTGTAGTGCCAGTACAAGGTACTTTGTAGTGTCGGTACAAGGTGCTTGTAGTGCCTGTACAAGGCGCTTGTAGTGTTAGTACAAGGTGCTTGTAGCGCCAGTACAAAGTGCTTTGTACTGATGCTTGCGCCCGAATGTGCAAGCTCGCCTGTAAGACAATCAATTCCAAAAACTAATTCTTTTAGATTATAAAGCCCCTCAAAATTCTTACTCGCTATCGTAAACTTGCCGCAATACATCAAACGATTTCAGTTCGGGAAAGTCGGGGATGTGCAGGCGATAGAAGTTGATGGCTAGTTGCGTACAGCGGTTCCGCTCGTTGTGCGAGAGGGCGAAACGGTGCATCGTTTGGGGCGTTATGCGCATAAGCGTGGCCATTTGGGCGGCATCGGCCGGGGAGAGATAATCGTTGTGCATGGGAATGGCCGGTACGAAACAGCCACTTCGTAGGTCGAAAAGGCAGCCGGGCGAGTAGTTTTCCAAGTTAGGATAGAAACCTAAAAACCGCGAAAGCCTTATCATGAAGGCCAGGTGGAAGTTGGCGAACAGCTGTTGCGCGCCGTCGAGCCAGCGAACACTCGTTTCCACGTAGCGATATAGCGGCACGTTTTGCTGCTCGCTACGTGTGGCGTGGCAAAGAAACTCGGCCAAGAAAAGCGTTATGGCCAATTTAGCCTCGCTATATGGTATGGACGTGAAGGGGTAGGCCATGCGCGCATCGCGTAGCCGTTGCAGTCGCGCGTTGGGGCGGTGGTCTAGTTCAATCTCCAAAATCGTAAGCGGCTGAAACAGCTGTTTCTTAATCTTCGCTTTCTGCGTGCGTGGAATGTTGCTCACAAACGAAACTCGCCCGAACATCTCCGTGAGCATGTCGGTTATCAGTTGGCTGTCTCCGTATTTGATGGAGCGTAGCACGATGGCATGAGTTTTTACGAGCATAGACCTGATGATATTATGTAATGAGTGGGTGGCAAAAACACGCTTTAAAGCGACTTTACCCTTGCAAAAATACGAAAAATCAGCCTTTTAGAGAAAAATATCACATGAAAGTTTGGTAGGAAGAATAAAAATGCGTACCTTTGCAACCGCAAATAAGCGATGGTCCCTTCGTCTATCGGTTAGGACGAGAGATTTTCATTCTCTAAAGAGGAGTTCGACTCTCCTAGGGACTACTAAAAAATAAAAAGGAAATAAGAGATGGCAAATCACAAATCATCATTAAAGAGAATACGCCAAACAAAGGTGCGGACTCTGCATAACAAGTATTATGCGAAGACTATGCGTAATGCCGTTCGTAAGCTGCGCGCTCTTACCAATAAGGATGAGGCTGTTAAGCTTTATCCCACCGTTCAGAAGATGCTGGACAAACTTGCAAAGACCAACATTATACACAAGAACAAAGCAGCCAACTTGAAGTCGAGCTTGGCACTGCATATCAATAAGCTGGGCTAATAGCTCGCTTTTGAGACAACATTTACAAATCCGCAGTTTCCGAAAGGGAGCTGCGGATTGTTGTTGTTTAGCCTTATGTGTGCCTTTCTCCTTTTAATTTCAAGTATTGATTGAGAGAATGGCGTCACTACCAAAAGTAAGCTGAACTCGAAGGGTGAAAAGCTGATTTCGCAATCAATGATGGTGAACAACTATTTTGATGGGGCATACGTTTGTTAAAATGTCATCGAGAAAAGACAGCGAAGTACACTGTGCATGGGTACGGAGAAAAATAGTTATAAGACAATTAAATGTTAAGGAGGATGAGGAAATTATTGATATTGGCAGCGCTGTTCTTAACTAGCATTGCAGCTTTTGCTCAAGATGCAGTGGAGAGAAACTGTGAATGGGCAAAGGTAAGTTTGTTTCTGGAAGATTTAGAGAAACATAAAGCCGACTATATAGGAAAGCCGGCCAAGGTTTTATACGATAAGATAAGGGCGAGTGTGTTTAGGATGAAGGATGTTGGCCTGATGGAAACAAGCATGCCATCCCATCCGCAAAACAAAAGCTTTCTAACGGGTTTGTACTTATACGATGTGCGTTCGGATGTGTCTCTTAAAGAACGGAAAAGCTTCATCATTGACGTAAGTTTAAACTGCCATATAGATAGTGATGAGTTTTGGGGTAAATTGCCAGATGGTAATGCGTGGATGGAATATGCCATATTGCAGACAATGAACTACATCGTAACGGACATCAGTTGCTCTTTGTTTGATATGGGCGTCACAATAAAACCTGAATAACTTGCAACAAGTTGTAGGGTGTGGGGACAAACAAACGCGCATTCTGCAACTTTAAACGGTAAATAACATTTCTTGTGTACGTCAAAATGCAGCTAAACCTTTCTGTTTCTCGTTGATTTTTAGTATCTTTGCATATTAAAATTCCTAATCAAGACAATGGTAGAAAATCAAAACAACGAGAACAACTACTCGGCCAGTAACATCCAAGTGCTTGAAGGCTTGGAAGCGGTGCGCAAACGCCCCGCGATGTACATCGGAGACATCAGCGAAAAGGGACTGCACCACCTCGTTAACGAAACTGTGGATAACTCTATCGACGAGGCTATGGCCGGTTATTGTAGCAGCATCGAAGTAACGATTAACGAAGATAACTCCATAACCGTGCAAGACGACGGGCGAGGTATTCCCGTAGACGAACACGAAAAGCTACACAAATCGGCACTGGAAGTGGTGATGACCGTGTTGCACGCCGGCGGTAAGTTCGACAAAGGCTCGTATAAGGTGAGCGGCGGACTGCATGGCGTGGGCGTTAGCTGTGTAAACGCATTGTCTACCAGGATGCTCTCGCAGGTGTTTCGCGACGGAAAAATTTATCAACAAGAGTACGAAACGGGTAAACCGCTTTATCCCGTAAAGGTTGTTGGCGAGACGGATAAGCGCGGAACGCGCCAGCAGTTTTGGCCAGACCCCAATATCTTTACCACAACGGTGTATCGTTGGGACATCATTGCATCGCGTATGCGCGAACTGGCGTACCTCAATGCAGGCGTAAAGATAACGCTGACCGACCTTCGCCCCGACGAAAACGGCAAGACGCGCACCGAAACTTTCCATGCCAAAGACGGACTGAAAGAGTTTGTGCGTTACGTTGACCGTCACCGTACGCACCTCTTCGACGATGTTATCTACCTTAAAACAGAGAAACAAAACATCCCCATCGAGGTGGCCGTGATGTATAACACCGATTACAGCGAGAACATACACTCGTATGTGAACAACATCAACACCATTGAAGGCGGTACCCACCTTACGGGTTTCCGCATGGCCCTTACGCGTACGCTGAAAGCATACGCCGACAACGACCCCGTTATATCTAAGCAGATAGAGAAATCGAAGATTGAAATAGCAGGCGAAGACTTCCGCGAAGGACTTACGGCCGTTATCTCTATCAAGGTGGCCGAGCCGCAGTTTGAAGGCCAAACCAAAACCAAGCTGGGCAACAGCGAAGTGTCGGGTGCTGTTCAGCAGGCCGTAGGCGAGGCCCTTGGCTATTATCTGGAAGAGCATCCCAAGGAGGCCAAACTTATTTGCGACAAGGTGATATTGGCCGCCACAGCGCGTATCGCTGCCCGCAAGGCACGCGAGAGTGTTCAGAGAAAGAACCCCATGTCGGGTGGCGGACTGCCCGGTAAGCTGGCCGACTGCTCTAACAAAGACCCCAAAACGTCTGAAATATTCCTCGTGGAGGGCGACTCGGCAGGTGGTTCGGCCAAGCAAGGGCGCGACCGCTACACGCAAGCCATACTTCCGCTGAAAGGAAAGATATTGAATGTAGAGAAGGTGCAATGGCATAAGGTGTTCGAGGCCGAGTCGGTAATGAACATCATACAGAGCA
>ERZ772827.882-NODE-882-length-15865-cov-4.317710_pt1 | contig 15865 bp, 13 predicted proteins | sample MGYA00580850_ERZ772827 | MGnify/ENA primary metagenome ERZ772827 (study PRJEB29015, sample SAMEA2737950) | human oral metagenome | biome: human oral; feature: human-associated habitat; material: dental | place: China | collected 2145 ...
AGACACGCACTTCGCCATCCTCCATGATACGCAGGATCGGCTCGTCGTCATTGAGCAGTGTAGCCCCAGGGATGAACTTCCGCCAGAGTCGGCTGTGCGTGCTCTTGCCCGTCCCACTCGTACCAAGGAAGAGCAGAGCATTGCCTGCTAGTTCGGTCACGGAAGCGTGGATCTTCAGCATGTGATGCGGAGCAATAGCCACCCCATAGACGATCATGACGAGGCGATTAATGAAGAAAAAATCCGAAGGATCATCCATCAGAACATCCGACTGGACCTCCGTCCAATCACGATCGATCACCATCGTATGCGTACGCTCCTCTGTCGATAGCTCCAGCAAGATCCGAGCATCGGTCGTGTGGTAAACGCATGCTCGCACCCCATCAGAGGACTTATCTTCTAAAAGGGTCTTGCGAGGCAGGTCTCGGAGATCAGCCCCCCCCGTGAAGGTAAAGAGAGGCTGCACTCCATCGGGCAGTGCGTCCACTCGGAAAGGCTCATAGTTCGGCAGTATCGCCCGTGTGGCCTCCGCCGAAGGGGTATTCAATTGGATATACTCCTGAGCAATGCAATAAGTAAGTTTTTCGTCCATGCAGTATGTGTCTTTTGTTAGTTGCGACGACCGATGTATCGCTTCATTGAGAGGAAGAGCCTCGGACATGAGAGGAAAAGTCTACGACGAAGGCGGTCAGCCGTAGAGCCCATAGGATAGCTTAGGCCACGTAATCGCTTCGTATAAGGGAGAAGGAGAGCTAGTAGCCCTGGGGCCACTTGCTCGTGACGCATTGCCCAAAGAGAAAAAATAAGTAGCCGACGATAGAGCGTCTCATGGAGCAGGGGCAGATACTCCGAACGCAAAGTCTCGATCGTAGGCAGTAGATCCAGGAGATTCTCAAAGAGGTAAACAAGACGACCGTCATAGGTCTCCGTGATACTCCCCGACCGAGCTATTCGATAGTGATAGCTCAGCCAAGAGAGGTAGCGGTAGCGGTGCGAGCGTGCTAGAGCTTCAAAGACAAAGGGCGTGTCTTCGTAAGGCCTTTCCACGGGGAAGCGAAGTCCTCCCATCGTATCGGTACGGAAGATCTTCCCCCAAGCCATGCCCGTGACTCCCGAGAGAGCAGCGAGGTGGCTCAGAGCTTCCTCCGAGGAATACTCTACCCCTTGAGCCAAGACGGGGCGTTCCTCGCCCGTCCGACAATTCACTTCGATATAGCCTAGCTCTAGGACATCGACCAGCGGGTTCGCTGCCATGTAAGCCATCGGGGCAGAGAAAGCATCCTCCGTAAGCCAGTCATCCGAATCAACACAAGTGAAGAAAGCCCCTTGCATCAGCTCCATCCCAGCATTGCGTGCTGCTGAGAGCCCTGCATTTGCCTGATGAACGACACGGATGCGAGCATCACGCTCGGCATAGCGATCGCAGATAGCTCCACTCCCATCCGTAGAGCCATCGTCGATGACCAAGACCTCTAGATGGGAATGGGGCTGGCTCAGTATCGAGTCAAGACATTGCTCGAGGTAAGGAGCGACATTGTAGACGGGGACAAGTACCGAGAGAAGGGGAGCAGAGGGGCTCATAGCATTCATAGCTAGCTGAACTTCTTACTTTGCGCTCGGCGAGCTCGACGCTGACGCTTCCAGCCTTTGTAGCGTTGCTTCACCCGCTTCCAAGGCTTATAGAGAGCAAAGAGAGGATCCCAGCGACTTGCGATCACAGGCTCCAGAGGCTCGTCGTAGTTTGCCCCCAGCACCTCACGATGGTGCAGCAGGGAGACCTGCTCATAGATCGAGTACTGCAGACCTAGATCTTGTGGGCGCTCTAGGATGCGATACATATCAGCAGGGAGAACGGGGAGCACCTGCTCGATCCCCCAACTATAGCGATGAGGTCCCGTGACAGGGAATATGCCATGACCTGCGACACCCCAAGTGAAGGGATTATAGCGATCCATCGCTGCGAGCATCTCGAGGATCACCTCTCTTAGGAAGGGGTGCCCAGCGACAGAGACGATGAACCATTGGCACCACTCGCCCCGAGCGAGCGTAGGGAGGCGCTTGAGGTTGACCCCATGCTTCGGTGGATGAATCCCACCAGGGAGGTTGTCCCAATGCGATAGGATGTAGCGGTCTGTAGCGTGGAGGACTTGATCTAGAGGCTTCGTGAGGGTACTCTTGATATCAAGGTAAATTCCCCCACGGGCATAGACCAGAAGATAGCGGAAGAAGTCTGCTCGAGCGGCCCCATAGACGGGGTTGATACGACGGTAATAGCCGAGGATCTCTTCCCCATAGTGCTCTAGGATAAAGCTCTCGATATCACGGTCATCGAAGAGCTCATGCGTCCATGTGGGATTAGACTTCTTCAGTCTCGCTATGTTCTCTTGTATAGCCTCTGGCAGGGAAGTCTTACTCCTGCAGGTCTGATAGATACACGGAGTGATGCTCTCCCCTAGCGGAATGCAAGGCAAGAGACGATCGTAGTAGCTGAGATCACCTACTGATTGGAGATTTCGAGCCATAAGACTTCTATTCTAGAGGGACTATAATGAAGAAAGAGATACACCCCTCCCGCTCAAGGAGGAGTGTATCTCTGTAGATAATTTAGCGGCGGATGCCTAGATGCTGGAGCAAGGTCTTTTTCTTCTTCTTGTTCCCGTAGCCGTAGCCATAACCGTAGCCATAACCATAGCCGTAACCATAGCCGTAGCCATGACCACCCTCGGTGGCACCATTGAGGACAATGGCCATGTTCGTGAGGACCTGCTCATCATACAGACGCTGGAGCTCGGGGAGCGCACGGCGGTCGAGTCTTGCAGCACGAAGGATGAAGATGGTGAGGTCTGCTACACGGTTGGCGATGGCAGCATCAGCTACGCTACCGAAGGGCACATTGTCAAAGACAACGAAGTCGAACTGCTCACTGAGCTTATCGGCAAGCTCATCGAGGCGTGAGCCAAGGAGAAGCTCTGCAGGGTTGGGAGGTACCGCACCAGAGGAGATGATCGAGAGCTTAGGAGCATTAGGATCCTTGCGGAGGATCTGCTCGACCTGAAGCGACGGATCGGAGAGGTACTCCGTGACCCCCTTACCGATGATACCAGCACGGTGGGAGAGCGTACCCTTACGTAGGTCTAAGTCGACAAGCACAACACGATGGCCCGAGAAGGTAAGCGTCTTAGCGAGGTTGTACGAGACATACGACTTCCCTGCCGACTCCCCGAAGGAGGTGAAGATGATCTTCTTCGTCTGTCCTTCTCCTGAGCCGATCATGAAGCGCATATTCTCACGTAGGACTCGGAAGGCCTCGGAGGTCTCATCAGACCCCTGCTCACGTACACCACAGGTATGCCCAGACTTAGCTCGCTCTTCCTTAGGAATATCGCCAAGGAAGGGGATTGACACACGATCAAGGATGTCTTTACGAGTGCGAACCTTATTGTCTGTCAGCAGACGAGTGATCAGCACGATCGTAGGAAGTGCAAGCCCAAGCAGGAGAGCCAAGACGATCGTTCGTAGCGTATTGGGGCTAACGGGAGGCGTATTGGGGGCATCATTCATATCGAGGATGTAGGCACTATCCTGTGTCATAGACTGACGAAGGGCATACTCCTCACGCTTGCTCAGCAGCTCAGTATAGAGGCCTTCTTGGATCGCTAGGCGACGATCAATGTCTGCCTTATTACGACCCTCTTCAGTGACACCAGGCAACTTAGAGAAGAGATCTGACTGATCTCGCTCAACACTCTTGAGACGAGCTCTCAGGGCATTTGCCTGCTGGTTCAGGATCTCGACAGCAGCCTTGCGGAGCTGATCAAGCGTGGCATCATACTCGGCGATGACGGGATTCTGCGTGCTACCACCAGAGCTCTCTACGAGCTTATCACGCTGGAACTTCAGCTGGTTGTACTGCGTGATATGACTATCCAGCTCTTGGTCTGGCATGCCGATATTCAGAGGCATGAGCCCACCACGCTTGCTGGGGCTATTCAGCTGAGAGAGCATGTAGGAGACGAGCTTAAGTTGCTTCTCGATCTTGATGGAAGCATCTTCCTCTTCGAGGGAGCGAGCATTGTAGCTCCCGACCTTGGAGGAGAAATCCAGCGTCTTATTGCGTGTAGAGAAGCGAGCCATATCTTGCTCGACAATACCGAGCTCTCGGCCTAGGGCTTCCAGTCGTTCGTTGACAAACTCTGCCGTATTCCTAGAGACCTGATTACGCATCTCTACCTCCTCCTGATTGTAAGCCATCACTTGGGCAGAGAGGATGTCAAGAGCTCTTTTGAGAGTCTTGTCGCGGAGAGTAAGCGTAAGCGTAGAAGCCTGCTTCTCGGGCTGGGAGATTATGACCGAGTGCTGATAGAAGCGCACAGCATCTACGAAGGGGATCCGATTAACTTCGATCTCAGAGTAAGCCCAGGGAGAGTTGAACCCACTTCTAGCCTCGACGACGAAGCGTGTATGACCAAGACTAACGGGCATCCCGAGAGGGATCACCTGAGTGCGTCCAGTCTCTGGGAACTTGATCGACACATGACCTGCATCCTGATAGGAGATACGGAAGGTATTGGAGACATCCAGCGTGTCCAAGAACGTCACCGTGAAGGGAGACTCCTCATAGAGCTCTAGGGTGCGCAGCCCACTCTTTACATTGTAGTAGACATTCGCACCAGAGAGTCTCACGGCACGCTGCATGACACGACGTGAAGCGAGCTGGATACGTTCGTTGGAGACATTGAGACGAGAGCTGCGCATATAGCGGAGCATGTTGTCATCCACCATCGTACGCTGCGAAGCATCACGAATGAAGATCTTCACCTCCCCTTCGTAAGCGAAGGGCTGACGAGCATTGCGATAGAGGGCAAGGGCAACAACGATCCCGACACAGAGGATGTAGATGAACTTGTACCGATAGAGGTACATGAAGATATCGACGAGGTTCAGCTCTGAGGTCTTGTCGCTCGGTCGATTAGAGGTTAGCTGTTCTGGCATAATGATGCGTCTATCGCTTGAGGACCGAAATAATAGCTAGGGCAGAGAGGATAGCAGAGGCAGCTGTCGAGACATAACCGATGGCCGTGCTGACCTTCTGGTCGGTGTCGCGCGTACGGTACTTGTACTCTGCATAGATGATATCATTCTGCTGCAGATAGAAGGCTGGCGAATCAAATATACTCTTTGAGAGCATATCAAGACGGTAGTAGACATACTCACGTCCTACACGGCGGATGACACTCAGCCTAGAGTAGTCAGCCTGATCAGATAGACCTCCTGCTCGAGAAAGTAGCTCTAGGATATTGGTCTGAGCATTGTCAAGATGGAAAGAACCACGATCTACAAGTCGAGTTTGATTTCCCCCCGACAGGGTCCGGTTGACTTCGAAAGCTCCGAGGAGATATACTCTGAGGTTGTCGAAGGAGGTCACGACATGAGCATCCTTGAGATAGTTGCCTCCGATGAGTAGGTTCTTGATGTGCTCACTCACTTGCTCAAGACTAAGCCCTGCGACGGAGATATTGCCGAGGACGGGGAATTGGATCTGTCCATCGACATCGACAAGATAAGACTTGAGGGTATCTGCTGCAGCTACCGCTGGACCATTCTTCAGGAGCGCTTCGGCACGCGCGCTAGTAGCAGTGCTCTGAGGAGCAGCGAGTCTTGAGTTGAAGGGCAGAGCTAGCTCGGGAGAAGCTAGGCTCGTCACCGTGATACGTAGCTTGTCACCCTTCTGGACGACGATCCCCACATCATGCTTGACGCCATAAGCCTTAGCGACCTCGATATCTTGGAGGTAGTTGGTACGCTTAGCTGAATCACACGACGAGAGTGTGAGGAGTGAGAGGGTAGCGACGGCCAGCCCCCATATCCGGAATAATCTCTTGGTCATTATCGTGAAAAAATGTTTATGCTTAGAATTTCTTTCCAAATATAATGGAAATAGCGGTAAGGAAGATAATCTTGATATCGGTAAAGAGCGAGTAATTATCAAGATACTCCAAGTCTAGTCGGAGGCGCTCAAGCATCTTCTCAATCGTGTCTGTATAACCATTGTAGAGGGTGGCATAGGAGAAAAGACCTGGGCGTACGGTATAGAGTCGCACGTAGTCTGGGTTGCGCTCCATGATCTGGTCGATGAAGAACTGGCGCTCAGGGCGAGGGCCAACGAACGACATCTCCCCCTTGAGCACATTCCAGAGCTGAGGGAACTCATCGAGATGGTGAGCTCGGATGAATGCTCCGACACGCGTCAGACGACTATCGCCATCGCTATAGAGCTGGGGGCAATTATCCTTCTCTGCATCCATACGCATGGAGCGGAACTTATAAAGCGTGAATGGCTTCCCCTTGTAGCCTATACGGACTTGACGAAAGATGACATCCCCCGACGGATCCTCACGCTTGATCATGAGGGCGATCACAGCCATCACGGGAGAGAAGATCAGGAGAGAGACAAGAGCAAAGACAAAGTCACATGCTCTCTTAATTACGCGTTCAAATGCATTCATAAACCTTATAATTACTTATTGAGTAGTTGGGTATAAGTCTCGATCAAACTATTGATCATTTCGTCCTTAGTGAAGGTATCATCGAAGCGCTGTCGAGCCCCCTGGCTGTAGCGCTTCCACAGCTCGGGATCTGCGCAGATCTTCTGGATAGCTCCAGCCATAGCTTCTGGATCTCGGATCGGTACATTGAGCCCTGAGACATCATGAGCATTGACCCAAGATACGCCTGACTCTGGGATCTGAGTCGCCACGACAGGACGGCTCAGCGACATAGCTTCGATGAGCACAATCGCATAGGCTTCGGTCTTCATCGTCGAGCTCAGACAGAACACGTCACAAGCTCCGAAGTAAGCAGGCTTCTCCTTCTCCTTAATCCCCCCGAGAAGGGTTACTCGATCCTGGAGCCCCAGCTGTTCAATCTGTTGCTGAAGTTCCTCCTTCAGAGGGCCATCGCTACCGATCAAGAGGACATACTCATCAGGTAGGTGGGTCATCGCAGAGACAAGGTACTCATACCCCTTGTAGCCCACGAGACGGCCCATACTGAAGATAATCTTCTTCCCTGGATACTGAGCTCGGATATCCTTGATCTCATCGGATAGCCAAGGATAAGGATCAACCCCGATAGGTAGATAGGCAGTCTTGTGCTGCACATCCTTGAGGAAGGGCGACTCCTGCACGTAGATGGGAGTAGTTCCGAGGATAAGATCTGCTCGACGTATCAACCAATTCTGCAATGGCTTGAAGAAGCGGAGGAGGAACTTCTGCTTGAGGATATCACTATGCCAATGCAAGACCACCTTGCCTCGATACCCCGAGAAGAAAAGAGCTAGAGCAGCCATGGGGTCAGGGTGATGTACATGGATGATATCGTACCTACGACAGATACAGCGAAGGCGCCAGATCAGCTGCGGAGAGATCATCGTCGCTGCGATCTCTGCTAACTTCTGGGTGCGCAAGACTCGTGCATTCTCGGAGAGTATGACATTCTCCGTATTGCCATTCTTTGAGACACAGAGCATATCAGAGGGAAAGCCTCGCTCAGCTAAGCCCTGGGTAAAAATCTCCATGACCTTCTCCACCACACCCTTGATGGAATAGGACTTTCCAAGTTGTAATACTTTCATTGTTGTTGTGCCTTTGTCCAACGAGTGTGTATGTGTAGGCTGGGAGAAGCCTTAATCGCACTACACCTCGAAGATAGTGTAAGAAACCCGCTCAAGTAATCCGCTCCTCTGCTTCATCCATCACATCAAAGACTTCAGAAGGGCTGAGACCATGAAACCTTAGCTAAATTAGAGAAAGAAAAGAACCCATTCATGGGGGACTAGGGTGACCCATTCATGGGGTCCGAAAGCACCCCATACATGGGGTACTCAAGCGAAGGATAATACCTCCCATCAGAGAGGCATCAATCCTCGGAGAGAAGAAGCTCAAAGAGCTCGGCCCAAGAGCTTGCCTTGGGCTGCTGTAGCGGGCGATGAGGGACGGGCTCCAGAGCCCCATGATCCCCAGCAAGGACACGCTCCATAGCATGGGCGAGTGATTCTGCTGAGGTAGGATCAAAGAACCCTACCTCACGAGCACCTGCTGCCGTCTCGTGAGCAAAGGGGAGATCAGAGAGGAGCATCGGCCGATCATAAGGCAGGAATTCCGAGATCGGCAAGCCCCATGTCTCGACACGCGAAGGGAAGACTAGACAATTTGTGCTTGCATAGGTGGCTTGAAGTTGCTCCTTAGTCATGAAGCCTGAGAAATGTAAGCTCGAGACATGGCACCAAGTCTTGTGAAGCCAAGAGGCATACTTATTCTCCGAGCCGTCGATCGTCAGGATCACACGGAAGACTCCCTTACCCACCCGCTCCTCCAGATGCTGAGTAGCCTCACAGAGGAGTTCAAAGTTCTTATGGACATCTGCTGTAGCAGCATAGAGGAAGGTGAAGGGTTGCTTGACATCCTCCCCTAATGAAGCTTGAGTTGGGAGAACCTCTCGCTGCGGAGGAGCTACGACGAAGCGATCTTCGGGAAGCCCAAACATCCGACTAAAGCCCTCTCTAAGCCACTGCTGCTGGACAACAAGATAGCGATTTTTATGGATACCGATCCGATATGCAAAGCGAGTGAACATCGCAAACAGTGGGATCTTCTTGTCAAAGCGGAAGTCGCTCCAACGCCAACGCAGGAAGGGGAATGAAGTCTGGCAATACACCGCCTGACGGCGAGCCTTCACCCGAGGGGTCGTATCATGGAGGGAGAGCCAGAGGTCAATCTCGCCAAGCTCCCGTGAGATCTGCCCCATCGTGACATATTCACACCAGAGGCGCTTTCCCCACCCTTCGATAGCCCAAGGCAGCTCGATATAGCAAATGTTGGGGTAGTCTGCGAGCTCACGCTTATGCACCAGTGCAACCACCTCATACCCCATACGAGGAGCCCACTCGGAGAGGAAGGAAAGGCACTTCCGAAGGATGGTGAGTGTCCCCCCCTTCCGGAGATTGACAGCAGAGATGACTAGCTTCTTCATAGCACAGACGAAGACTTAGCGGGGACAAGTTCAGAGAAGAGCTTAAGCCACTTCTCCATCACAGCATCTACTTCGTAGCGACTAGAAGCCTCTCGAGCCCGCTTCCCCATACGGATACGTTCTTCTTCGGAAGACATTAGGGAGCGCATGGCCTTGAGGAAGAGAGTATCCTCTCCCATCGGCACGAGGAAGCCATCCTCTCCATCATGGATCACATCACGAGGGCCACAGGGACAAGCGAAAGAGACAATCGGAAGCCCCATCTGCTGTGCTTCGATCAAGACCATGGGTAGCCCTTCGTAGCGAGAGGTCATCGCATAGATCGAGGCACTGAGATAGACCTCCTTCATCTGGTGGGTTGGCTGGGCAAGCGTCACAGAGCTAGATATCCCCAGCTCCTTCACTTCTTGCTCTAATTGTCCCCTCTGAATCCCATCTCCATAGATCTCAAGTTGCCATTCAGGATAGTCTGGCACTAGACGAGCCCACAACTGAAGCAGCTTGGAGAAGTTCTTCTGAAAGTCATAGCGCCCGACTGCAACAACCTTAGTAGCTGTGCAGGAAGAGGTCTCCTCTGAAGTAAAGGGAAGAGGATTGGGGATCACTCGGATATGGGGAAGGGCACCCCAATAGCTTTGGTCCTCAGCCGTCAAGACGACGAAGCGATCAAAAGGCATCACCGTCCGCTCATCCAGCTTGGTGCGCAGGATATCAACAAGCCTCCAGAGACCAGTGCGCCCATACTGCAGACGCTTGAGCTTAGAGAAGTGATACTCCAAGACTTTCTTACTCCCATCCTTGATCTGGGGAAGGAAGGAGGCATCATCTCCAAACATAGAGATCACTATATCAGCACGAAGCTCCAAGAGCAAAGCACGAAGACGCTCCTTGTGCACGCGCTTCTTACGTGGGTAGGCTAAGGCTTTAGAGAGGATACCCTGACCATTGTTCTCATCATAGTTGATCCCAAGGTCATACTGCTTGACAGACTCTTCCAGAGGGAAGAAGGGCTTAGCCCCACGTTGGTCTGTCGTGATGATGATGAGCTCATGCCCAAGGGAGACAAGGTAGTTCACCTTACGCGTCAAGACACGCTCCATCCCCCCAGAGTTGGAGGTAGCTGGAATACAATAGGCAATTCTCATGAGGCAATAGATTCAGCTGGGGTTATTCCATTGATGCGATCGCTCTCTTCATCGGTGAACCAGAAGAAGAATGCGTAGATCATCAGGATATCCGTCGAGACCTTGATCCAGACAATGAAAGTCATCGCCAGGAAGCTCACAAAGAGCCAGACATAGCGCGGATACTTCCGAGCGAAGTAGTAGGCATAGTAGACAAAGCTCATCGCAAAGACCACGAAGCCCGTAAGACCCGAGTAAAGGATCAAGCGACAATAACCAATATCCGTCCCATAAGCGAAAAGAGCATAAATCCCACTTCCAATAATCCAAGTCTTTGTATCCGTAGGCCATATCCACATAGTCTCTAGGACCTCTGTTGACCCAGTAGTGAATTCTCCCTGCTCTACAAGATTAAAGAACCCCTCGAAAGCAAAGCGCAACAAGTCATAATAATATTCATCTGTATTGTATAGATAAACCCCAACACTTGTCATCAAGATAGAAAATAAAATGAAAGCCCACACAAGATAACTTCCTCCTTGAGATTTCTCCCCTCGTTTGGTCAACTTCTGTAAAAACGCCAAGAGTAGCCCTATCGCTGTTCCTGTAAATGTAGTACGAGACACCATATTCCCAATCCCCGTGATTAAGAAGAAGGAGAACAGCAAATAAAGTGCCCCTGACTTATTACTGCGAACAGACTTATCTACTCCCAATATGGCTAAGATAAGGATTAAAACAAGCGCAAAGCGTACCCCCGCTAAGTCCAACGATGTACTAAAACAACGAATGCGATCAATTCTGTCAAAGAAATCTCTTTCCCAGAGCACAATCTTAGCATTGAACTCATCAAACTCTGGACTATTATCCATGATAAGCCCTGTGACGCACTGGAAAAGTGTTGCAGCAACCAGATAATATGTAAGAATGGGAAGGGTGACCGTACCGTGTGTGATCCGAATTAAGGCTATGGTCGGATAGACGCTGAAAATCCAAACGAGGAAAGTGGTGACATAGTTGGCGTAACTATAGTCATCCGTCGCATTGAATTCAATGGCAAAAATATTGATGATGGAGTAGAGGCCTGCAAAAATCAGACCTATCACCATCACCTGAGGCAACTGTACTGTACGGCTATTGCGACGCAAGAGACTATCGTAGGCAAACCACAATAGTCCTATGACGGCCACAATCATCTTCGTATTGGGGCCATCAGGAAAAGCCACTAGCTCAAAGGAGTAGTAAGAGCAGGAGATTAGTACCCCTATGGCGATCATTAGGAGGAGCTTCCTCATAGACAGTGGTGCTTAGGGCTACTTATCTATATAAGATTTTATACAGCCACCGCATGATGACCTTATTGTATAGTACGACAAACCAAAAATACTTCTTCGCCGCCATATACTGCAGAAGTTTTGTGCGGAAAGGAAGACTGCTATTCTTCAAGATATACGCATTACTCTCCGGATACATTGTACTCCAGCGATCAAAATCTTCACGCTGAGTCGAGATCAAGAGAGGGAGCTTAAGGTTTAGCTTCAAATGGTGAAGGAGCTCTAGCTCTCGAGCACTAGCGTGTTTCTTCAGATAGGACTCCAGCTCTCGAACATTTGTCTCCACCTGCTGCCAATGCTCTGGGCGATACACACTCGTGATCTGCTGATCAGAGCGAACATAAGTATAAAGAGGCTCGTGGATAATCGAGACCGATGAAGCACGATGAAGGAGCTTCCCCATGAGCATCAAGTCCTCGCCCATATTCACCCCAGGAAGGAATGGAGAAGGGGCAGCTGTATCCAGCAGGGAGCGACGAATCATGAAGAGCCATAGATTCCACTTCATCTTCCCTGCGAAGATCTGATGCAGAGCTTCTATTCCCGTCTTCACCTCTGGCTGACTGATACGACGAAGGGTATCACCTTGAGACAAGAGGTATTCACAACCGATAATATCGGCTCCCGTCTGCTGAGCTCGATCAACAAAGAGCTGGATAGCACGGGGATCAAGCATATCATCAGCATCTACAGAATAGATATACTCCCCACGGACGGCAGAGATACCCGTATTTCTTGCTGATGCCACCCCTTGATTGACTTCATGGTGGAGGAGATCCACCTCCATCCCCAGTTCCTCGAGAAGAGGCTTCTGGGTCTCTAAATAGGCAAGCCCACCATCAGGACTACAGTCATCGACGAAGATGATCTGCAGGTGACGATAGGTCTGGGCTCTTAGCTGAGCAAGGCAAGCAGGCAAGGTCTGCTCGGCCTTGTAGACAGGGATAATAATCGAAACAAGGGGCGTCATAGGAAGGGGATCTAAAGGAGCCAAAATACATGAGATCACAGAAGAGGTGTACAATTGAGTCACAAGGACTCTTATCTCATGGTGCTCCGCATAAACAGATCTCTTCGGAGATCTGCACCGAAGGGCATTTGCTAATAATCGTGCACGAAGACTCGTACACAATCATCCCTCATCATGAATAAAAGGAAGCAATCCTCCTCGGTAGAGCTTCATGACGAGGATATCCACACTAAAGAGGAATGATCTCCCCCAAGAAACGCTATTTAGGCTTCTAGAGGGAGATCATTCTTTAGCGCACACCCCTCGCCGTGACGAGCACGGCGAGGGATGGCTAAGAAATAGCGAGATACTCTTATTCAGCCATCTTGCTCAGTACAGAGCGGCTGCAACGAGGGTCGTTGTAGTACATATTAGCTACACCACCCTTAGAATCCTTCTGGAGCTGAGATTCAGACACACCGAACTCCTTCACGAGGCAGTTGTAGACAACTTCAGCACGCTTACGAGCAAGGAAGATGTTACGCTTCTTGCTACCCGTACCCTTATCAGCGAACCCAGTAATCTGATAGACGAGGTTGGGGTTAGCCTTAAGCGCATCTGCGAGGAAGCCGAGGTTGACGCGATCCTTGTTGCTGAGCGTCCAACGGTTGATTGGGAAGGTTACGAGGAGAGGAATAGCTGAAACGACATTCTCAGGCGTAACTTCGCGATTGAGAGCTTCCTCTAGCTGACGACGAAGGTCGTTGTTCTGATTTTCGAGGTCACCGAGACGGTTACGAAGATCGTTGAGGACATTCTCATTGACACGGATGGTCGTGATGGTGCTACGATCCCAACCACGACGGGGGATGTTGTAGCTAACACCAAGGGTAGCGGTCAGAAGACCTTCACCCCAGCGACCAGCGGTGAGAGCGATCTTACCCTGAGGCGTGAGCGAAGCATCTTCCTGGTCGAAGTGGTCATTGAAGAAAGCACCACGAACATCGAAGTTGATATCCCAAGCACGGTTGATACGGAAGCGGTTGAGGATACCAATGTTAGCTGAGACTTCGTGAGAGTGCTCACCAGAGACGGAAGCTCTCTTGAGGCTGGTAGCAAAACCAAGACCAGCGTAAGGGATCAGCGAGTAAACGCGATCTTCATTGTACCCGCAGATGAGCTGAGAGAGGTTGAAGAGCACATCAGCATGAGCGTGGATATACTCCTGTTCCGTTTCGTAGAGAGGGTAACCAACGCTAGCAGGAGTATGCTGATAGAGCTTACCCTTCTGAGTAGCAGGATTCCAATCTACGATGTAGCCTGCATAGTTCTTATAGTTCACATTGGGGTGAGTAAGCGAGTGACCAGTCCAACCGGACACACCCTTGATCTTGTAGCCATTAGCTCCAAGACGGATCCCGAGACCAGGAGTAAACCACTTACCAAAGTAAACTTCGAAGTTAGGGGTGAGACGATCGACGAAGCGCATCTGCTTGTCGTGGTCACCGAAATACATCTGGGCACCTGCACCGATACCGATGAACCAGTTTGCACCAAATCTATTCGTTTCGACTCTGTACTTGTCTGCATCTCTGACTTCCACCGTATAGACGGAGTCAGTCGTCTGCTGTGCGCGCAGTGCTGGGGCCATAGCAAGGCAAGCGACCGCTGCAACTAAACTCTTTTTAAACATCATGTTCAACTTAATATATTACGTTTTGTGATCTGTAATCGTAATTAACACTAGGCTCTACAGGTGGACATAGCCGACAGGAGAGCAGAAGACCGACCCTCACATACCACACACAACTGATCTAGGGGGAGGAGAGGATCTGGGAGAAGAGAAGCCCATCCGCCGAAGCCTCAAGGCTACGCCACAATAGTGGGACCCGTACAAGTTCCACAAAAAAGAGGACACCTATACACGTGGCAAAGATATAGCTTTTAAATGTAATTACAAATACTCACAACTCTAGACAGATCCTCATCGCAGGTACATTTCTAAGCATACTCCCCCATCGAGATACACCATCAAGAATAGATTTGGGGCAATTCCCAACCCCATAATTAAGACTCAGCTTCAGGGGATTACACTAGCCTCTACGAGAGGGAGCACCTCCGGCGAGCTCCGCCGAATCGAATCCTAGTTCTGTGGCAACAGAGCCATCTGCTTGGCATAAGGCCTGGAGTGCTCGATGGGCGGCATCTTGATGTGCAACCTTCTTATTCGGGCCACTCCCAACTCCGACCTTGCGTCCATCTACATAGACAGCACAGACAAAAGGAGCGCCACTGCGTTTGGGTTCTTGAAGCATCCGAAAGTCTAGGATCAGATGATGCTTCTGAGTCCACTCAAGGAGGAGGGACTTGTAGTTCGTCGTTTGCTCACGAAGGCTTACTTCCAGCTCGAGGAAGAGGGGCAACACCTTCGTCAAGACAAACGACTCGGCTCGTGCATAGCCATGATCAAGGAAGATAGCTCCGATGAGCGCCTCAAGAGCATTCCCATAGATATCAGCACTCCCCTGACGAGCCTCTCGACGAATCTGGAGGAGTCGGTCGAGCCCCATCTGTTGAGCCACCGCATTATTCACAGCACGCTTGACGATCGCACCTCGACGCTTGCTCATCTCACCCTCATCCCAGTGTGGATGCTGGCGATAGAGGTAGTGGCTCATCGCAGTGGCAAGAACAGAGTCACCGAGAAACTCTAGGCGTTCATTGTTGACCTTAAACCCCTCTGCATCGAGCTTACTCATGGAGCTATGCCGGAATGCTAGATCGTAGAGCTCTGGATCTCTAGGCTCAAACCCGAGAAGCTCGACGAGTAGGAACAGAGGCTCCTTGGGCTGTCGCCCAAAGAGCCTCATAAGTCCATCTCGCAGAATACGTATAATCATAGAGCTAAGTCCAGATCTTTGATGATACGCTTCGTGGAGCGAATTACTTAACGTACTTCTTGAAGATCACGCTCGCATTGTGCCCACCGAAACCGAAGGTATTCGAGAGAGCAGCACGAACGGTACGATGCTGAGCCTTATTAAAGGTGAAGTTCAGCGTATAGTCGATCTCTGGATCCTCATCATCTGCAGCGTGGTTGATCGTAGGAGGCACGATATCCTCTTCTACAGACTTCAGAGCAAAGACAGCTTCGATAGCTCCAGCAGCCCCGAGGAGGTGACCCGTCATGGACTTCGTAGAGCTGATATTCAGCTTGTATGCTGCATCACCGAAGACTTCCTTGATCGCCTTAGACTCGGAGATATCTCCGACAGGCGTAGATGTCCCGTGCACATTGATGTAGTCAATGTCTTCAGGAGCGAGACCGGCGTCCTCTAGAGCATTCTGCATGACGAGCTTGGCTCCCAGCCCTTCAGGGTGGGTAGCTGTCAGGTGGTAAGCATCTGCGGAGAGACCCGTACCGACGA
>ERZ772827.884-NODE-884-length-15831-cov-4.701699_pt1 | contig 15831 bp, 16 predicted proteins | sample MGYA00580850_ERZ772827 | MGnify/ENA primary metagenome ERZ772827 (study PRJEB29015, sample SAMEA2737950) | human oral metagenome | biome: human oral; feature: human-associated habitat; material: dental | place: China | collected 2145 ...
CGGGCGCGGCGGCGGTGGCCGGGGCGGCGGCGGTTTGTTGCAGGAGTTTGTCCAGCGGCAGGTAGAGCATGTTGCCGCCGGCGCGGCTGTCGACGAGGACTTTGTTCACGCCTGCGTAGATTTCCTGCATGGCGTCCAGATAGAGGCGCTCGCGCGTGACTTGCGGGGCTTTTTGGTATTGGGCGAGCACGGCGGCAAAGCGCTGGGCGTCGCCTTCGGCCTGGGCCACGATGCGGGCTTTGTAGCCTTCGGCTTCCTGGGTGAGGCGGGCGGCGGCGCCCTTGGCGCTGGGCACGACGCCGTTGGCGTAGGCCTGGGCGAGGTTTTTGGCGCGTTCGCGCTCCTGGCTGGCCTTGAGCACGTCGTCAAAGGCGGCTTGCACTTGCTCGGGCGGCAGCACGCCGCCTTGCTGCATGTTGACGGCGATGACTTCGATGCCGATGCGGTAGCGGTCAAGGATTTGCTGGATGAGGTCGCGCACGCGGGGGGCGATCTGGTCGCGCTCTTCGGCCAGGGCCGAGTCCATCTTCATGCTGCCCACGACTTCGCGCACGGCGCTTTCGGCGGCCTGCTGCACGGCGTCGTTGGGGCTTTTGCTCTCGAACAGGTAGGCGCGCGCGTCGCTGAGGCGGTATTGCACGACGAATTTGATTTCGACGATGTTTTCGTCGGAGGTGAGCATGGCCGAGGCGCGCAGGCCGGTGGCGGCGATGATGGCGGTGCCGCTGCCTATGTCGACGGAGCGAATTTGGGTGACGTGCACGGTTTCTTGCCGCTGCACGGGCCAGGGCCAGCGCCAGTGCAGGCCGGCGTTCATTTCGGTGGCGTGGTATTTGCCGAACTGGGTGATGACGGCGTGCTGGCCTTCTTGCACGATGTAAAAGCCGCTGCCCAGCCAGATGAGGGCGGCCACGCCGGCAAGCAGGGTCACGCCCGCGATGGCATTGCCGGGCTTGGGCGGGGTGGCGTTGCGCTGCCCGCCTGTCCTGGGGGGCTTGCCCTGGCCGCCGCTGTTGAAAAAGCCGCCCAGTTTGCGGCTGAAGTCGTTCCACAGCTCGTCCAGATCGGGCGGCTGCTGCTCGCCTCCGGGGCGCTGGGGGTTGTTGTTTTTGGGGTCGTCGGCCTGGTGGCCGTCGGGTGCGTCGCCGCGGCCCCAGCGCGGGTCATTCAGGTTGAAAAGGGGCCGGGCGTGGAATCGCGCAAGGGAAAAGGGCAGGCGAAGTTTCATTCGTCGGGTGTGTGGAGGATGGGGCGGGGGTCGTCCGCCACAGAAGGAGGATTGTGCCGAATCGACTCGGTCATGCGCTGCGCCCAGGCGGCCAGTTGCAGGCGCAGATCGCCCAGGCCCTGGCCGCTGCCGGCGCTGACGAACAGGCGCGGCTGGCGCTGGCCGTCGATTTCCATGCTGTCGTGCAGCGTGCGGGGGCGCTGACTGTCTGGCAGGGTGTCGAGTTTGTTGAAGATGAGCCACTGGGGTACGTCGGCCGCGCCGATTTCGTGCAGCACGCGGCGCACTTCGCTGATTTGCTCCGGGTGCGCCGGGTTGGCGGCATCGACGACGTGCAGCAGCAAATCGGCCTCGGCGGCTTCCTGCAAGGTGGCCTCGAAGGCTTCGATGAGGCCGTGCGGCAGGTCGCGGATGAAGCCGACGGTGTCCGAGAGCGAGACGGTGTGGCCCGCAACCCAGCCCTCGGCGGCTTCGGCGCCGGCGTTTTCCAGATAGAGCTGACGCGTGGTGGTGTCCAGCGTGGCAAAGAGCTGGTCGGCCGCGTAGGAGCGGGCCTTGGTGAGGGCGTTGAACAGGGTGGATTTGCCCGCGTTGGTGTAGCCGACGAGGGAAACGGTCAATGCCTCGCGCCGCTGGCGCTGGCGGCGCTGGGTCTGGCGCTGGCGCTTGACTTTGAGCAGGCGCTCCTTGGTGCGCTTGATGGCGCTGTCGAGCATGCGGCGATCCAGCTCGATTTGCGTCTCGCCGGGGCCGCCGCGCGTGCCGATGCCGCCTTGCTGGCGCTCCAGATGGCTCCAGCGGCGCACCAGGCGCGTGGCCAGGTATTGCAGCCGCGCCAGCTCGACTTGCAGCTTGCCTTCATGGCTGCGGGCGCGCTGGGCGAAGATGTCCAGGATCAGCAGGGTGCGGTCATTGACGGGCAGGCCGGTGGCTTTTTCCAGATTGCGCTGCTGCACGGGCGAGATGGCCTGGTCAAACAGCACTTCGGTGGCGCCGTGCTCGGCGGCCAGCAGGCGGATTTCCTCGGCCTTGCCGCTGCCCACGAACAAGGCGGCATCCGGCGCGCGGCGCTTGCAGCTCAGGCGCGCGACGGGGCGCATGCCGGCCGTTTCGGCCAGTTGCCCCAGCTCCTGCAAGGTGGCGTCGAAGTGGGGAGCGCCAAAGTCCACGCCCACCAAGATGGCGGCCGGGCGCTCGTCGGCGGAAGCTGCGGGGGCGGAGGGTTTCAAGAGTTTTTGGGCTTTCAGAAAAGGCAAACGCTCCTGGCGTCAGGAGCGTTTGCGGTCAGGCGGTCAGGCGCGCGGGCGGCTCATTCGGCTGCGGGCGGCGGGGCGGTGTTTTCAGCAGCGACGGAAAAACTCACCGAGCGCCCCGGCACGATGGTGGAAATGGCGTGCTTGTAAACCATTTGCGTGACGGTGTTGCGCAGCAGCACGACGTATTGATCAAAAGACTCGATTTGCCCTTGCAGCTTGATGCCGTTGACCAGGTAGATGGAAACCGGCACGTGCTCGCGGCGCAGGGTGTTCAGAAACGGGTCTTGCAGAAGTTGCCCTTTGTTGCTCACGATATTCTCCGTGTTCAAGATGTTGATTAATAAAAAAGGGTCGCACCATAGCACAGGGTGCACACAGTGCGCGAGGGGCCGCGCGCGAGGGGTGCGGGCGGATTTCAGGTGTTTTTGTCGGCGTAGGGGTTGCGGGCGCTTTTGAATTCGATGCGCAGGGGGGTGCCTTTCAGATCAAAGGCCTTGCGAAAGCGCCCTTCCAGATAGCGTTTGTAGGCATCGGTGACGCCGTCCAGCGAGTTGCCGTGGATGATGATGACGGGCGGGTTGACGCCGCCCTGGTGGGCGTAGCGCATCTTGGGGCGATACATGCCGCTGCGCTTGGGCGCTTGAAATTGCACGGCTTCCTGCAACAGGCGCGTGAGCTGGGGCGTGGGCATCTTGCGCAGGGCCGCCTGGTGGGCGCGGGCGATGGCGCCCCACAGCGGAGTCAGGCCCTGGCGCTTTTGGGCCGAGATGAAGTGCATGTCGGCAAAGCGCATGAAGGCCAGGCGCGCTTCGATGCTGCGCTGCAACTGCTCGCGCTGGTAGCTGTCCACGGCGTCCCATTTGTTGACAGCCATGACCACGGCGCGGCCGGTTTCATGGATGAAGCCGGCGATATGCGCGTCCTGATCGGTCACGCCCTGCGTGGCGTCGAGCAGCAGCAGCACCACGTTTGCCGATTCGATGGCTTGCAGGGTCTTGACGACGGAGAACTTCTCGATGGCCTCAAACACCCGCCCTTTGCGGCGCAGGCCGGCGGTGTCGATCAGCTCGAACATCTGGCCGTTGCGCTCAAAGGGCACGGTGATGGCGTCGCGCGTGGTGCCGGGCATGTCGAAGGCCACCAGGCGCTCTTCGCCCAGCCAGGTGTTGATGAGGGTGGACTTGCCCACGTTGGGGCGGCCCGCCACGGTCAGGCGGATGACGGAATCGGCTTGCTCGGGAGCGTCTTCTTCTGGTTCGGGCAAGCCCAGCGCATCCAGCGCGCAGTCCAGCATGGAGCGCACGCCCTGACCGTGCGCGGCCGAGACGGGGATGACTTCGCCCAGGCCCAGTTCATAAAACTCGCTGAGCTGCGCGCCCTCGCGCATGCCTTCGGCCTTGTTGGCCACCAGCAGGCAGGTTTTGCCCTGGCGGCGCAGCTCCTGGGCGATGTCGTGATCCTGTCCGGACAGGCCCTCGCGCGCATCCACAACGAAGATGACGGCGTCGGCCTCGGCAATGGCCTGGCGGGTTTGCCGCGCCATTTCGCGAAAGATGCTGCCTTCGCCCGCTTCCGGCTCGAAGCCGCCGGTGTCGATCACGATGTATTCGCGCCGGCCCAGGCGGCCCGTGCCGTAGTGGCGGTCGCGCGTGAGGCCGGAAAAATCGGCCACGATGGCATCGCGACTTTTGGTCAGGCGGTTGAACAGCGTGGACTTGCCCACGTTGGGCCGCCCGACGAGGGCCAGAACAGGCTTCATTGCGGGCGGAAGGCGAAAACGCCCCCTTCGCGGGTGACAGCCAGCAGCGTGTTGCCCGCCACGACGGGCGCTGCGGCAATGGCCGAGCCATCGGTTTTGAGGCGGTTGGTGAACTGGCCGTCTTCGCGCGAGAGCAGGTGCAACCAGCCTTCTTCGTCGCCCACGACGACGGAGCGGCCCAGCGCCAGGGGCGCGGTCAGGCGCCGCCATTGCAGCGATTTGACTTCCCAGGCGCGCTCGCCCGAGGCGGCGGCCCACGCCACAACCTGGCCGTCCGACTCCACGCCAAACAGCCGGGTTTCATTGCCGCCGATGCCGGTTTCGCCCTTGGCGGCCTTGCTCCACAACAGTTGGCCGCTGACGGTGTCCACGCAGCCCACGGCCGCCTGGAAGGCGCGCACGCACACGGTTTGCCCTTGCCGATGCACGGGGCCGACCAGATCGACCAGTTTTTCCACATCGTTCACGCCCCTGGCTGATGCCACGGGCACTTCCCAGCGCGAGCTGCCTGTGTCCGGGTCCACGCCTGCCAGGCGGCCTGCCAGGCCGACGACCAGCGTGTTGCCCACGGCGAGCAGCGCGCCCGATTGGCGCAGCACCAGCGGTTCGGTTTGGCGGCTGACGTGCCAGAGCGAGCCGCCGCTGCGCGCGTCCAGCGCCGTGATGGAGCGGTCGGCGCCCAGCACGAAAACGCGCCCGCCGGCCACCAGCGGGGCGGTGTAGCTTTGCGTGTCCAGCTTGTGCCGCCAGATTTCGCGGCCTTCGGCCAGGGCGATGACTTCGTTATTGCGCGTAACTACGGCGCTGGTTTGACCATCGCTGCCCACGCCCGCCGTCAGCGGTGCGCCCAGGGCCACGCGCCAGTTCTGGCGGCCGCTTTCGGCGTCGAATTCGGCCACCAGGCCGTCGTCGGAGGCCAGCGTGACGCGCGTGCCTTGCACATGCACTTGCAGGGGGAAGGAAACGGGGCCCAGCTTGGCGCTCCAGACCCGCTCGGCTTCCACGGTGGCTTGCACCGGCGTCAGGGGCGCGGGCTCCGGGCGTGGCGAGCCGGACGAGCAGGCCGCCAGCAAAGCGCCCAGCAATGCCGCCGTGCCGCCCAGACGGGCGCGGCTTGCGGTGAGAGTCCTCATTTCAGGTTGCCTTTCTCCGGGTCTATGCCCAGCGAGGTGAGTTTGATGCTGACGATGCGGCGGTAGTCGCTGCGGTCTTGCGCCAGGCCCTGATAAGCCTTGCCATATTCGGCAATGGCCAAATCCTTTTTGCCCTGCGCCAGCAGGATGTCGCCTTTGCGATCGGCCGCCAGGGGCACGAAGGCGGCCGGCAGGTTGCCCGAGAGCTGTTGCAGCGCTTCGTCATACGCCTTGTCGGCATATAGCAGCGCCGCCAGGCGCAGGCGGGCCGTGGCTTGCAGGCCGGCATCGGCGGCTTTTTCGGCGGCCCAGGTCAGGGCGGCTCTGGCTTCGGCGGTTTTTTCTTTTTCGGCCAGGGTTTTGGCAGCCAGCAAGGCGGCCTGGGCGGTGTATTCGGCGCCGGGGTAGCCCGATTGCATGTCCTGCAATACGCGCGAGGTGCGTTCCACGTCGCCAGCCTGGGCGGCCTGCAGCAACTGGTCATACAGCGCCGCTGCCTGCGCGCCCTGGCGCTGCTGCCAGAACTGCCAGCCATTCCACCCGGCAAAGGCCAGCAGCACGGCCAGCACGGCCGAGGTAATCAGATTGCCCCAGCGGTTCCAAAAATGCTTGAGCTGGTCAAGCTGCTCCTGTTCTTCAAGGTCCAAATGCTGTGTGGCCATGGTGTGTGTGGGTGTGCGGTGTGAGGCAAAAAACAAGGGGGCGAATTCTATGTATCAGCCATGTATCAGGCCCCGGGGGCGGACTGCAACCGGGCGGCCCAATCCGCCACTTGCGCCAGGGCATGCCGCGTTTGCGCGCCCACACCGTCGCGCAGTGATTTGAGCGTGACTTCGCCGGCGGCCAATTCGTCGGCGCCAAAAATCAGCGCAAAGCGTGCGCCGCAGGCGTCGGCCTTTTTGAACTGGCTTTTCATGCTGGCCGCGCCGCTGTGCATTTGCACCGAAACGCCCTGCGCGCGCAACTCATGCAGGCAGCGCATCACTTGCGGCAGCGAGGCCGAATCGGGAACGATGGCGTAGGCATCGGGCGCGGGCTCTTGCGCGCTCACGCCCTGCTCGCGCAGCAGGTCGAGCACGCGCTCGGCCCCCAGAGCCCAGCCCACGGCGGGCGCGGGCTTGCCGCCCATTTGCTCGATCAGATAGTCATACCGGCCGCCGCCGCAAATCGTGCCTTGCGCGCCCAGGTGATCGGAGATGAACTCGAACACCGTCAGGTTGTAGTAGTCCAGCCCGCGCACCAGGCGTGGGTTTACGCGCCAGGGCACGCCGGCGGCATCCAGCATGGCCTGCACGGCCTGGAAGTGCGCCATGGAATCTGCGCCCAGATAGTCCAGCAGCCGGGGCGCGGCCTCCACCAGCGCCTGCATGGCCGGGTTTTTGGTGTCCAGGATGCGCAGCGGATTGGCGTGCAGGCGGCGGCGGGCGTCTTCGTCCAGCTGATCCTGGTGCGCCTCGAAATAGGAAATCAGCGCCGCGCGGTGCTCGCGTCGCTCTTGCGGCTGGCCCAGGGTGTTCAGCTCCAGCCGCCAGCCGGTGATGCCCAGCTCGCGCCACAGCGCCACGGCCAGCAGGATCACCTCGGCATCCAGCTCCGGCCCGCCAAAGCCCAGCGCTTCCGCGCCGATTTGGTGAAACTGGCGATAGCGCCCGCGCTGCGGCCGCTCGCGGCGGAACATGGGACCCATGTAATACAGGCGCTTGCCGCCGCCATACAGCAGGTTGTGCTCAATCGTGGCGCGCACCACGCCCGCCGTGTTTTCCGGCCGCAGGGTCAAATGATCGGCGTCGCCATATTTGTCGTTGCGATCCTGAAAGGAATACATCTCCTTTTCCACCACATCCGTGGCCTCGCCCAGCCCGCGCGCAAACAGGGCCGTGTGTTCCACGATGGGGGTGCGAATATGGGAAAAGGCAAATTGCCGCATGGTGCGGCGCACGATGCCTTCCAGCCATTCCCATTGCGCGGAATGGGGCGGCAAGATGTCATTCATGCCCTTGATGGCGGTAAGAGATGGGGTGGGGGACATGGAGAAAAAACCGATAAAAAGCCCGAAACGTAAATCGGGGCGTGTAAACGATCTGAAACACGCCATTATGGCCGCTCACCCGGGGCCGGGCGCTGCCCGCGGGCCGGAAAGGGCAAAACGGCCGCAAGGCCCGTGGATACTGCGTTCGCTGCTATTGTTTTCGGAGCAACCGGGCCTGGCTGTAGGCCCGGCTGCCCGCCTGATCGCAACGCAAAATCAAAAACCCTGTCGGCGCAGGCTTGTGGGCAGGCGATGAAAATCGAGTGAAAAACGGCTCATGCCCGCATTTTGCGGAAATGAGATGGATGAAATTTTTTTGTGGGTAAATGAACAATGTTTGGTTTCAGTGAAGAGCAAATTGCCTGGTTTGGTTTGACTTTCGGGGTCGGGGCTTTTATTGTTTATATGTTGTTTGTCATTGGGCATTTGGCATGGGAATCAAAGGCGGGGAAATTCGGCACTTTTGTCATGTTTTTGGCTCTGGCCCTGGGTATGGTTGGATTCCTGGCAAAAACGGTGATTCAGTGGATTATCGAGAAAGGCTGAAAAACTGATTTGCGCGGGGTTTTGCTGCAAATTTGATGGCGCGAAATGAAAAATGCCATTGCTTGCCCCAAAAGGGCTTGCAATGGCAATTTGCCATGAAGAGAAGGTCAAATCAGAAGCCAATCAAAAACGCTGGTCTTTGGGCGAATGGTGTTTTTTCTCGCCCCGGCATTCGTGGCGGCGGTCGGATGGGCGATGTTTGGGGCCGCCTTTCCACAAGGGGTGCTGGTCGAAGATTTGGCGCTGCTCGGGTGAGAGCTGGGTATAGAGCTGCTGGATGGCGCTTTCGCGGGCGCTGATGCGTTTTTCGTGCTCGGCGCGTCGCGCTTGCATGAATTGCAGTCGCTCCAGCGTGTTCATGCGCTGGAAATCGGGATGTTGGGGCCGGTCTTTTTGAGCGCCTTCGGCGGGCGGGGCCGGCGGTTGCATGGTTTGGGCAAACTGGCTCCAGGCGCTTTCCTGCGCGGGGGTGATTTTCAGCCGGGTTTTGAGTTCATCCAGGCGCTGGGCGTGGCGCTGGCCGGGCTGGCCGCGGAATTTGCCCTTTTGCGGCTGGCTAGCGGTTTGTGGGGCGGCGGGGGATTCGCCGCTGGCGGGCATTTGGGCGTGGGCGGCAGCGCCCAGAACGGCAGTGGCGGAGGCGATCAGAAAAATGCGTTTGGCAAAGTGGCGCATGACAGGGGCCTTTCATTCAGAAGTCACCGGGACATTCCGGCATGAAAGGCAGTGTGGCCGGCGCATGTTTCGGCTTTTTCAGGCGAGCGCTGAAGTTTTGTAAAGGCGAAAGCGTGCAAAGGCGAGAGCGCAGCGGGCCCGGCTTGGCAGACAATTGAGCGGATGACTACACACGTTCTTACTCTTTCCTGCCCGGACCGCGCGGGCATCGTGCACGCGGTGTCGGGTTTTTTGCTGGAGCATGGCGGCAATATTGAAGAGGCCGCCCAGTTCAATGACCCGACGACGGGCCTGTTTTTCATGCGGGTGCAATTCGTCATTTTGGAAGGCGGCCAGGAGCGTGCGCAAACCCTGCGCGAAGCGCTCAAGGAGCTGGCAGCGGGATTTGAAATGCGCTGGCAGTTGCATGACGCTGCGCAGCCCATGCGCAGCGTGATTTTTGTGAGCCGGGAAGGGCACTGCCTGAATGATTTGCTGTTTCGCGTCAAAAGCGGCCTGTTGCCGCTGGATGTGCGTGCGATCGTGAGCAATCACCGCGATTTTTATCAGTTGGCGGCCAGCTACAACATTCCGTTTCACCATATTGCGGTGAGCAAGGACAACAAGGCGCAGGCCGAGGCGCGGCAGTACGAAATCATTCAGGCCGAAGGAGCGGAGCTGGTGGTGCTGGCGCGCTACATGCAAATCCTTTCGGACGATTTGTGCAGCAAGCTGGCGGGCCGGGCCATCAATATTCACCACAGTTTCTTGCCCAGTTTCAAGGGCGCGCGGCCCTATTACCAGGCGCATGAGCGGGGCGTGAAGCTGATCGGGGCAACGGCGCACTATGTGACGGCCGATCTGGATGAAGGCCCCATCATTGAGCAGGACGTGGCCCGCGCCGATCACACGCACACGGTGGAAGGTCTAACGGCGCTGGGGCGCGACACGGAAAGCCAGGTGCTGGCGCGCGCGGTGAAGTGGCATGCCGAGCGCCGGGTGCTGCTCAACGGACATAAAACGGTGGTGTTCCGCTGAACCCTTGCATGAGCGGCTTGCCGGAGGAGGGGCCGGCCTGAAATGGGGCCTTCCTCTAAAATGCTGCGCTTTTTTACAGATTGTTTTGGCCCCTTGCAAAAAGGGGCGTGCTGGAGATAACCGCTACATGGCAAAAGAAGAGCTGATCGAGATGCAGGGCGTGGTCAATGAGGTCTTGCCTGATTCGCGCTTTCGCGTGACGCTGGATAACGGGCATCAATTGATCGCCTATTCGGCCGGGAAGATGAAGAAAAACCACATCCGCATCCTGGCGGGCGATCGGGTGACGCTGGAGCTGTCGCCCTATGACTTGAGCAAGGGGCGCATCAGCTTCCGGCACTTGGAAAAGCGCGCGCCCGTGGGCGGCGCAGCACCGGCGCGCGGCTCGCGCTGAACGGCGCGCTTCAGGGCTTTTTGCCCGCCCATGAAAAAGACCCGCTTCCAATCGAAGCGGGTCTTTTTTTGGTGCGTCAAGGATGGAATCTCCGGGCGGCCCGAAAGGGCCAAAGTGGCTGAAAGGCCCGTGGATACTGCGCTGGCAGCTACAAAAAATATAGCTGCTCTTGCACAGTTCAGGAAAAAAGCTCGGCCAGCGCCAGGCCGGGTTCGGGCGCGCGCATGAAGGTTTCGCCCACCAAAAAGGCGTGCACGCCTGCCTGACGCATGGTGGTGACGTCGGCGCGGGTGGCGATGCCGCTTTCGGTGACGAGCAGGCGGGCGGGGTCGGTGTGGGGCAGCAGCTCCAGCGTGGTTTGCAGCGAGGTGGCGAAGGTGCGCAGATTGCGGTTGTTGATGCCGATGAGCGGGGTTTTCAGGCGCTGGGCGCGCTCCAGCTCGGCGCCGTCGTGCACTTCCACCAGCACGGCCATGTCCAGGCTGTGGGCGATGGCTTCGAGTTCGGCCATTTGTGCGTCGTCCAGGCAGGCGGCGATCAGCAAGATGGCGTCGGCGCCGATGGCGCGGGCTTCATAGACCTGCCAGGGGTCAATGATGAAGTCCTTGCGCAGCACGGGCAGGCTGCAACTGGCGCGGGCCTGTTTCAGATAGTCATTGCACCCTTGAAAGAACTGGCGGTCGGTCAAGACCGAGAGGCAGGCGGCCTGGGTCTGGCCGTCGCCCTGGGCATAGCTTTGGGCGATGTCGGCCGGGATGAAATCAGCCCGGATGACGCCCTTGCTGGGGCTGGCCTTTTTGACTTCGGCAATGACGGCGGCTTGCCCGGCGGCCACTTTGGCGCGCAGCGCCTGCGTGAAGCCACGGGTGAGCACGCGGCTTTCGGCATCGGCGCGCAGGCTGGGCAGGGAGATTTTTTTCAGCCCGGCGGCGATTTCTTCGCGCTTGACGGCGATGATTTTTTGCAGGATGTCAGTGCTCATCGGAAGGGGTGTCGGTTGAAGAGGGTTCAGGCGCGGGGCCTTTGAGAATCTTGACGAAAACGCGGTGCATGACCCAGCCTGCGATCAAAAACAGGGCGGAAACGCCCAGAGCAATCCAGGCGCCTTCGTCGCGCAGCAGGGCGTTCATGGGTGGGGGGATGCGGAAGGCGGCTGCTCGGGCGTGGCCGCCGGGGGCGCTTCGGAGGCTGCAGGGTCGAAGGCGATGGGCTCGCCGTATTCATCTTCGTGCACGCCACGGCGCAGGTCGCGCGCGGTTTTGATGAGTACAAACCAGGTCACCAGCAAGGCCACGAGCACGGTCAGGGCAATGCTGATGAATATCTTGATGCTCTGGATGGCGTTGGGCATTTCGGGAATCATGTGCAGACTCCTTGTGGCTTAGGCGCTGGCGGTGGCCAGACGCTGGGTCAGGGCGCGGGCCTGCTCCAGTTTGGCGCGGGCAGCGCCGCTGGCGATGGCTGCCTGCGCCTGCTGCACGCCTGCGGCCAGGCTGGGCGCCACGCCTGCGGCATAGAGCGTGCCGCCTGCGTTCAGGGCGACCACGTCGCGGGCCGGGCCGGACTGGTTGTCCAGCACCTGGTTGATGAGCGCGACCGATTCGGTCGGGGTGGTGATGCGCAGGGCTTCCAGCGGGGCGCGGGTCAGGCCGAAGTCTTCGGGGCGCACTTCGTATTCGTGAATCTGGCCGTCCTTGAGTTCGGCTACCAGCGTGGGCGCGCCCAGGGTGATTTCGTCGATGCCGTCCAGACCGTGCACGACCAGCGCGTGCTGCGCGCCCAGGGCCTGAAGCACGCGCACCTGTATGCCGGTCAGATCGGGGTGGAACACGCCCATGAGGATGTTGGGCGCATCGGCCGGGTTGGTGAGCGGGCCCAGCAGGTTGAAGATGGTTTTGACGCCCATTTCCTTGCGTATGGCGGCCACGTTCTTCATGGCCGGGTGATGGTTGGGCGCGAACATGAAGCCCAGCCCGGCCTCCTCTATGCACTGGGCGATTTGTGCGGGCGCGAGGTTGATGTGCATGCCCAGCGCCTCCATCACGTCGGCGCTGCCGGATTTGCTGGAGACGCTGCGCCCGCCATGCTTGGCCACGCGCGCGCCTGCTGCGGCGGCCACGAACATGGCGCAGGTGCTGATGTTGAAGGTGTGCGCGCCGTCGCCGCCCGTGCCCACGACATCGACCAGCCGGGCGCGATCGGCCACGGCCACGGGCGTGACGAATTCGCGCATGACCTGGGCGGCTGCGGTGATTTCGCCCACGGTTTCCTTCTTCACGCGCAGCGCGGCAGTGATGGCGGCCACCATCAGGGGCGAGATTTCGCCGCGCATGATCAGACGCATGAGGTGCAGCATTTCGTCCGGGAAGATTTCCCGGTGCTCGATAGCGCGCGAGAGGGCCTGCTGCGGGGTGATGGACATGGGCGGCTCCAGAAGGTTGAAAGGCTTGCGGTGAAATGAAAAAGGCCGCCTGTGAATGCCGGGCGGCCTGGGCGGATCCAGTCAGGCGGACGCGGATTTACCAGTGGTCACGGAAGCTGGCGTAGGCGTTGCTGGCGTAGCCGCTGGTGCCGTAGATGCGGTTGGCCAGGGGGGTGAGGTAGATGCTGTCGGCAAACATGTATTTTGTGACGGTGGTGCTGGTCACGCCCTCGATCAGGGTGTTGTTGGTGCAGGAGGTAACGTGGGCCGAGGCGCACACGGCATCCGTCACGTTGGCAAACAGGCGATCGTTGGTGTTGGCGTTGGCAATCAGGTTGTAGAACAGGCCGGGGTTGATGGCCAGAATGGTCTGGCCCCAGCGCGTGTCGGACAGCGACAGCAGCATGGCGTCGTTGAAGGCGACGGACAGGGCCGTGATGGCGGCTGCGTCCTTGCTGCCGCGCGCGCGCGCCCAAGGCGAGAGGCCCAGGTTGTAAACGCCCGAGACGACGACGTGTTTGACGCCCGCGTTGGACAGGCGCTTGGCCTGCTCGCCCAGTGCTGTTCCGGCCGCGCGCACGGCGGCAGTGGTGGCGTCGGAGATGCCGGTTTCCTGCACGGCGGCCACGACGTCGGTGATGCCGGCCGAGAGGATGACTACATCGCTGCTTGCGAAAGTGTTGTTCATCTTGGCCAGCAAGGCGGTGATTTGCTCGCTCACGCTGGGCGCGCCGCCGCCGGTGGGGTCGGGCAGGGCCACGCGGGCGTTACCGCGCGCGAAGCTGAGGCCGCCTGCGTCAGAGTCGGTGAGCTGAAGGCCGAAGTGCGAGGCCAGCTGCTGCGACCAGAGCATGGAGCCATCGTTGATGGTGTAGCGTGAGCCGTCGCTGCGGCCCAGGTCGATGGAGCCATCGCCTACGGCCATGAAGCGGGTGGGAGTGAGCTGCTGCACGGTGGAGCCGGAGCCGCAGGCAGACAGCAAGGTGGCGGCCGCAGCCAGCACGGCCAGGGCCGCACGGGTGATCCATGGGGAAGTCATGTCGGGGTTTCTCCAGAAAAAAATCGGGTCTGAGTGTACTGATGCGCACAGCGGCGGCGGCCCGGGCGGGATGGCTGTTCAGTTCTTGTCTGCCCTGGGTTGGGGCGGCTCTGCGGACGCTGCCTGGTCGGCTTCCATTTCGGCGGTTAGGCGGGCATCCGATGGATGAGGCATGACGAAAGCCAGCGGGCGACGCCACATGCGCTGCCAGATGGCGCGGTAGATGCGGTGGCGGTGCAAGTTGGAGATGTTGTGCGCGGCCAGCGCCAGGTGGAAGGCGGCGTGAAAGCTGAAGATCACATTCAACGCGCCCGTGAGCAAAGTGCCCGCCACGGCCCACCAGAACGCGCTTTGCTGGAATACGGCCGGGCCGATTTGCTGCGCCGCAGCCGCCACCTGGCCCGACACCAGCGTGACGTGCCGCACCTCGAAGCCGATGCCAAAAAACTTCAGCACCGGTGGCAGCAGCCCCAGCATCAGTCCCAGCGAGATATTGGCCGCGTAGCCGGAGATGTGCTCGCGCCAGTAGCGACCCCAGCGCTGCGCACGCTCTGCCCCCAGCCAACGTAGGCTGCGCGGGTTGTGCGCGATGGCCGAGTCCAGCCGATAAAAGACGAACCAGTTTTCCACCCATCCGGCCACCAGGCTGGAGGTGAACAGCAGCAAACCGGTGATGGCGGCAAATAGCGGTGTCGGCCCCAGCACGTGATGTTCGGCAATGACCTTGTGCGCGTAGGCCGAGTCCATGACCGTGGTGTTGCCCATATAGGCAAAGGCCATGCCCAGCAAATACGACAGAGGAATGACCAGCGCCAGATTGCCCGCAATGGCGGCGAACTGCGAGCGCAGCAGGAACATGACTTCGGTGACGAAGTGGTCGATGGCGTTGGGCGCTTGCAGATTGCGCAGCTTGGCCGCCATGGCCGGGGCGGTCATGGCGGGCTGCTTGGTGGCGATCGTCCAGTGCAGCAGCATCACGACCACGAAAGCCAGCGCGTAGTTCGTGCCCGCTGCCAGGCCGCCCCAGAAGGCCGAAAGCCCCAGCGTGCCCAGAAACAGCTTGATCCAGGTGGTGCAGGCCATGACGACGCCACCGCCTGCTGCGGCCTGGAGCATCTCGCGGTATTCCTTGCCGTTGCGGGTGATGTAGTGCTCGCCGCCTTCGGCGTTGCGTTCGGTGACTTTGGCGGCCAGTAGCTGCGTGTTGTCGTTGATCAGGGCGCGCAGGCTGAGCGAGTCGCGGCTGGTGCGCACCAGATGCGCCAGGGTTTGCGCGGCCGCCTGCACGGGCTCGGCCGTTTCCAGGCACATCAGCATGCCCTTGACGCGGATGATGCGTTGGCGCAACTGTTGCATCTGAAATTCGATGTTCACCGAGATGCCGTGCTCTTGCAGATGGGTGTAGACCGTGTTGGCGCTGGCCCGGCAGGCGTCGAGCTGCTCGCGCAAGGCGGCAATGGCCTGCTGCGCGCCGGGCGTGAGTCGCCCTTGCGATTGCACGGCCAGACGCAGGGCCTCGAACACCATGGGCAAATCCTGAAAGCGCCGCGCCTGCCGCGCTTCCATGGACATGCGGCTGCGGATGTCGGGCGACATGCCGATGGCGCAAATCTGACTGACGGCGTAGGTCAGCGCATCCAGCAGAGCGTTTTCGGCGTAGTGCATGGCGCTGCCGGGGCCTATGGGCTCTTCGTCAAAAAGCAGCTCGCCCAGGCGGCGGGCCGTGTCTTTGTCTAGCGCGCGCAGCCAGCGTGCATCCAGCTCGCTGGGAAAAAGCAGATAGATCAGATCGGCCTGATTGGTGGAGTCTGGCGTGACGGGCAGCAGCTTCTTGCGCAGGCGATGCCCCAGTTCGCTCAAAAACGCGGCGCGGGGCGCAAAGCCCAGATCGGCCAGCAGCGGCGTGGCATCTGTGGAGGTGATGAACACGCCCCACCAGCGCCGCCAGCGCTCGCGCCAGTGGGCGCGCACGGCCACGGCGTCCAGCAGGGAGTGCAGCCGGGTCAGCACGGCCTGGACATCGGTCTCGCTGGGGTTGTCGCGCGAGGCGCTGCCGCGTATCCAGTCCAGCACACGGATGAGCCACAAGTGGCGCTCTACACGCGGGGCATTGGCGTCCAGCGACTCCAGCAAACGGACGAGTTCAAGCTGCGATCGGGCCATGTGTCAGATTTTGTTCAAGCATCGCGACGATGGTAGCCGCGCCAAAATCAGGGGCATGAGTGTTTTTTCTCCCTCCGTTTCCCCGATTTCCGGCTTCATCGCCCCTTCCATTCTCTCGGCTGACTTCGCCCGCCTGGGCGAAGAAGTGCGCAACGTGCTGGCCGCCGGCG
>ERZ772827.887-NODE-887-length-15795-cov-7.877573_pt1 | contig 15795 bp, 10 predicted proteins | sample MGYA00580850_ERZ772827 | MGnify/ENA primary metagenome ERZ772827 (study PRJEB29015, sample SAMEA2737950) | human oral metagenome | biome: human oral; feature: human-associated habitat; material: dental | place: China | collected 2145 ...
GGCGTCGCGATCATCGCGCGGGCGCCCGGGTACGCGGGGAGCCTGCAGGACTTCCTGTTCGGGTCGATCACCGGTATTCCGGCGTCGGATGTGCCCGTGGTGCTGGGTGGTGCCCTGTTCGTGCTGGTCATGCTGTTCCTGGCGCACCGGGCCATTGTGGCCGTGACCCTGGACCGCGAGAGCGCGCGGGCGGCGGGCGTGCACGTGCTGCTGGCTGACTTGTCTTTGTATGTTGCTGTGGCCCTGGCGGTCGTCATCTCGGTGCAGACGATCGGCAACGTCCTGGTGCTGGCGCTGCTCGTCACCCCCGCGGCCACCGCGCGGCTCCTGTGCGACCGCCTGGGGACCATGATGATCCTGTCGCCTGCTTTGGGGGCGGCGGGGGGCCTGGTGGGCCTGTACCTGTCGTGGGCGCTGGACGTGCCCACGGGTGCCACGATCGTCCTGGTGCTCACCGCGTGCTTCGTGCTCGCCTGGGTCTTCGCGCCGAGGCACGGCCTCCTCGCGCGGAGCCTGCGCGAGAGGCGGGGGTGAGTCTGCGCGAGGCGCGGGGTGACTGCTTGAGTGTGGGGTGCCCGCGCGGTCGTCTAGCTTGAGGGGTGCCCGTGGGTGGGCGTCTCCGAGGACCCGTGAGCGGGCGTCTCCGAGGACCCGGCCCCGGCCTCGTGAACCCTGAACACGCTTGTTAATGTCAACGACTGATCATATGCTTGGCGAGGTAGCACAGTGTTCCGTGGCCCACGTTTCGTGTGCCGGTTGATCAGGAGGTAGCGCGTGGTTGACGTCGGCTTCGATTCCGATAAGCACGCCCAGACGCGTGACGATATGAAGCGGGGAGGGGAGTCCCTGGGGGGACTCATCGGAGGCTCTCGGGCGGCTCATTGACGCGCAAGACCCCTCGTATTGGTCCGACGAGGGCGGGTTCCAGGCCATGCGCACGGCGATCATTTCGCTGCTGAAGACTGAGGATCGTCTCATCAGCAAGCAGAAGCGGAGTTTCACAGAGTTCGACGGCAATGTCGAACAGGCGGCCGAGGCCTTCGAGGCTGCGGAGACGGCGAATGCTGACCAGCTCGCCGCTATCCTGGCGGGCCTGGATCAGAGCCCAACGAGTGGCGGTGGGACGACTCCTTATGCGGCCTACACTGCAGCTCCGACGCCGGTCGGCAATTCCACTCCGCCGGCGGGTTCGGGGACCGATGCCGGTGCCTCGTCCTCCGAACCCGCCCAAAACGCGCCGTCGGCCATCTGAGAACGAGGAGCACGAATCATGGTTGAGAGCCCGATGTACGAGCGCCTCATGCAGCTGGTTGCCGCGATTGAGGCGGCCTCCGCGCTGGATGCCTCGGACCACGAACACAACGCAGTGGTCTGCGGCCTGAACGAGGCCAACAACTCGACGTACCACCTGCGCACGAACCAGGCATTTACCGGAGAAACCGGAGACCAAATCGACGCATGGACTGATCGCGCGATGAAGCAGGTGCAGGCCATCAAGGATGGGCACAATACCGCGATGGAGTTCTATGCGGAGGCCCGTCGCGTCATGAAGCACGTGCGTGAGGACGCTATGCAGCTCTCGCCCACCCTGGTTGACTCGAAGTTACAGGCGTTGGTAGATGCAGCCCACGTCGTCATCCCTGTGACCGGATATATGGGCATCGTAGGCCTGCCCATCAACGCGGTCGCTACGACGGGTGAAGCATACATCCAAGGGCTCATCATGCAGGCGAACAACCAGCGTGAAGCCGCCGCGACGGACATCCTGCAGCGCGCGAACGACACGATGCAGGCCCTGGCGGATGGGACGAACGCGCAGCGTGTCGCAATGGAGAACGGAAAAGCAGGGGACGCCGGTGTTCGTGGGCCTAAAGGGCCGTCGAGCGCAAGTGTTCGCCGTGATATTGAGCGTGGATACCTGAATACCTCCGCGCACGAGGCGGGTGTGTACCCGGGCAGCCGCGACACCGACTATGGCCGATCTGATCTGCGAGGCTCTGGCTCTGGGCTGTATCCGGCGGGATACGACGAGGGTGGCCCGGTGAGTGATCGCGTCATGTCGTCGCCTCGCATCCCGAATCGCTTCGTGACCGAGGGCGAGGAGGGGTCGCGCCTGAACCCGATTTCTGACCCTCAGGACCTCATGGGTATCGATCTGCTGCACACGAGGGTCAATGGGGATTGGCATCGCAACGGCGTCGTCGGTGGCTACACGCCGGCACCCCCGGTAGACCGCTACCACCCACTGTGGAACGTGAACGGCGGCCCGGGCAGCGAGTCTGCGTTGACCGCCCGCTTGGGTGGAGCCGGCATGCTAGGAGCGGGAGCCATAGGCGTTGGCGGTGCCAGCCGCATGGCAGGAGGCCTCGGCTCGTCGGCGAGTGCTCTTGGCCGCGGTGCTGCGGGTGCTCTCGGACGAGGAGGGGCGGCAGGCGTCAGCGGAATGTCTTCGTTGCGCGCGGGGTCGTACTCCGGTCCGGGTTACGGGACCTACAAGGCACCCTCTGGCACCGGAGGCCTATCTGGTATCGTCGGAGCTGACGGCTCCCGCGGGGCGGGTGCCGGTGTTGGTGCCGCTGGATCCGGGAAAGCCGGAACGCAGGGAGCCTCTGGCTTCATGGGCGGCGGTGCTGGTGCGGGCGCCGGTCGTGGTAAGGGCGACGAGAAGGCGAAGCGTCGCAAGTACACGCCTTTCCGCGTGGAGGACGACGATGAGTTGCCGGAGGGTTATGTGAATCCGATGTCGCAGACATACGGGACCGACAAGGACATTGCGCCCGCTCCGCGTCGGGACGACGGATGGGATCCGCGCCAATGGTGAGGGCAATGAGGCATCGACGAGTGCGCGTGAGGAACAGCGTCGCCGTGGCTGTCGTTGGTGCGCTCGCGGCGGGTATCGTGTCGATTCCCGCGGCCCCAGCGCATGCAGCTGACACGATCACCGCGGCCGATCAGGCGTACTTCTCGTACTACGGCCTGGATCGTGCTCGTGCGAAGGGCTACACGGGTGAGGGTGTCACCGTCGCGATGATCGATGGCAAGGTGAATACCTCCATCCCTGAGCTTGCGGGTGCAAACATCACGGTGAAAACTCCGTGCACGATTAACTCTTCGTCTGCTGTTGAGACGCATGGTACGGGGGTTGCGTCTATCCTCGTGTCTGCGGACTATGGTGTCGCGCCGAAGGCCTCTCTTCTTGCGTACCAGGGGACATTCGGTGCTGATGGCGATCAGGGTAGTAGCGATTGTGATGACCCAAGTGGCGTCACCAAGGATAGCCAGCCCTGGCTGTTGAATCAGGCGATGAATGATGGTGCCCAGATCATCAACGTCTCGGCTTCGACGCCGAATGAGTATAAGGAACTCAAGTGGGTTACCGCTCGAGCGATCGCGCAACAGGTGATTTTGGTCAACGCTGCTGGCAATAGTTCACGTGATGATGACGATACGTCACTGTCGAAGTGGTCCGGTGTTGTTGGTGTGACGGCGATCAGTACGGATGGGACTCGTCAGGAGTATTCGTCGTGGGGACAGGGTGTTGTGACGACTTCCATCGGTGGTCCTGTTTCTATTCGTGATATCGCAACGGGGCAGGTGAAGCAGGAGTTTGGAACGTCATTTTCCACTCCTGTGGTGACCGGCGTTCTTGCGTTGGCGAAGCAGCGGTGGCCGCAGGCGACTTCCAATCAGCTGCTGCAGTTGATGGTGAAGACGGGCTTGAATCCTGATCATGGGTGGAACAAGTACACCGGGTTTGGCGGCATCGATCCGGGCGCGATTTTGAATACGGATCCGTCGCAGTTCCCTGATGAGAACCCGTTGGCGCAGAAGCAGGGTGGGTCGAGTCCGACGCCGGAAGAGGTCCAGCAGTACGCGGATGGTGTTGTGGATCCGACGGATATCGTGAACGATAGTTCGTACACGTATCGTGGCCTGGACGAGTCGAAGCTGAAGGATGGCTTGAACGTCTACCCGACGCACTTGGGCACGAGCCCGCGCTACCACCGCAAGTAGTTGCGGCACCGCGCTCGAGGCCGCTCGGTGACTGTTCTCGCGATTGTTTCACGTGAAACATTGACACTGAGGCCCCAGCCCACGATGGTGGGCTGGGGCCTCAGTGTGTTTAGTGGCCTTGTTTTTCTTCTGAGGTGTCGGTGTTGTTGACGATGAGTTGACTGAGCCGGAACGGTCCGGTCGTCTCGGTGGTGGTGACCAGGCCGTTGATGGTCTGGGTGTCGCCCGTGAAGGGGTTGGTGGCCGTGCCCGCCCAGGTTGTGGTCAGCGTGATGGTGCGCGTGGCGGAAGGGTAGGGTCCATCCAGGAAGGACTTCCATCCGTTGGGCGCCTTGTAGTAGTGGCGGATCAGGGCGGGGTCGGTGTTGGGGTCCATGCCTTCTTGCCAGGGCATGCCCGGCGAGGTCGTGGTCACGTCCGGGGTCCCGTCCCCCCAGCTCCACGTGTAGTTTGTTGCTGTCAGAGTGATGGTGATGTCGTGGCCCAACAGAGTAACGGTGTGGGTCTGCGTGGGATGCGTGGCAGCGACAAGCGTGGGAATGTACTTGTTCGTGTACGACACGCCTTCGGGACGCTTGTGCAGGCCCGCGCCGTCAGGGTGGATGGTCGTCGCTGCCATGTAGAGGATGTCGCGCGTCGTGGGGATCCGGCCCGGATCCTGATTGGAACCGCCCTCAGGGTCTGATGGGAGCGGGCAGTCATCAACAGTGTCATCGTCGGAGATAACGGGACTGTTGGGAGCCTTATTGACATACACGTTCTTACAACGAGCTGCTCCACCGTATGCTCCAGCAGCAGAATCAAACGCCCCTTCCGCTGTCAGCTGGTTTCGCTGATCATCCAGGGTCCATGGATAGCCGAGTGATGGTTGCTCGACGGGAATGTGATACTTCTGTTGTTCCTGCAGATATATGTTCGCTGCATCATTACTTCCGTCTGCGCAGAATCCAAGTTGTGAACCGAAGTCATCAGCGCAGGAACTGGTCGGGGGGATAGTGCTGCTGTCAGCGATTGTTATGCCAGCACTGATATTGGATATCGCCGCTGTGAGAACAATGGTGCTAATCCATGCGAACTTATTGACCATCCCGCGATACACCTCCTCCAGTAACGATCCAGCGCCCGTCTTTCCAGGTCATAAAGAATGCTAAAGTCACATCAAATGACGTATCACTTTTAATGATTCGCTGACCAATACAAGCAGTTCCATTGTTGGTCGATGCTTTAAATACGACCCCAATAGTGCCGTCCTGCACTCCCCATTTCTCGTCCGTAACGGGTTCCACCGATACGATGCCTGTGATGGTAGAGCTATTGTCATACATCCACCCATTCGCATAGAGATTGGTGATGTTCTTGATGTATGTCTCCCGAAAACTCTCTCCAGGCTCGGTGATATCAGCAAAAGGTTGTGTATCACCTGTATTCCACGCATATGTGAGTGTGTCAACAGCATACTCAGCAGTGAGCTCTGCTCCTCGTTCTGTGTTTTCCTTGGCTGCCTCGGGTAGCTCCGGCTTTGTGTACGTGTCTGCCGCGAACTCGGCGGGGCGTACGAGGACTCCGTCGGGGCCGATCGCGTAGCCGCCTGACATGGCGGGTTCGCTCGACTCTGAGGGTGCGGGCGCGGGATGCACCGTGGGTGTTGCGGCAGCGCTGGGGTGTTCGTTCCACGAGCCGATGCTCGCGCCCAGCGTGTAGGCACCAACAGCTGCCACAGCCACCAGCACGGTGAGACCGATACCCATTGCCCATGGACGTAGTGCTGCTCTCTTGGCTGTTAGGGAGTGCTTCTTGCGGCGTGCTGGCGGGGTGAGGAAGTCTTGCTCTTCTTCCTCGGTGATGGGTCGCTGGGATAGGGGTGGGACCTTCATGGTGTGTGTGCCTCCACGGTGAGGTGTCCTCCGGCGTCCCCATCGTTGGGGGCGCGTCCTTTCTCATCAGGGTACGCGCAGAACCGACACGAAATACTAAGAATGCTGCGCAACCATCACGCAAATCCTCCCACCCGCATTCCCGAAACCGCACAAATGTGCGGAGGGGATGGAATTCCTGATTTTTGTCGTGGACATCTACTCGCTGAGCAGCGAGTACAGGACCGGTGTTTGACGTGCGTACGCAGATGTGCATGGCTACGCATACTCTCTGCTTGACAGTGAGGCGCTGTCGGTGAAGACCGCGATCGATGTGAAGGGAAATATCGTGTCTTGGATTGTTGAACTTGTGATTGGTGTTGTGTCCGGTGTTCTCTCCGGGATTATTCTGGCGAGACTGGTACCGGATGGCTCGGTGGCTTTTGAACCTACCGAATCATTTGGAGGCACCGTAACCCAACAGGTGATGGCTGCGAATGGTGATGTCATCACGGTTGCTGGAGATGGGAACTATGCCCATATTGGCGACGACAACTCGACACACGTGACTGTCGCCGGTGAGAGCGGCTCAAGAAGGGCCGACAGTGATGCGGACATGTGGCTGATGATTGGGCTTGGCTTCGCTGTCTTTGTTGTCATCGCGATTTTCCTCTTGAGGTACTACGAGATTCTGGTGGGCTTCCTCGTGATCACTTCTGTGTTTCTGATGACGATGTCATTGCTGACCGCAGGGCTGTCCCTGCGGTGTAGGCACCTGTCGAAGACTCTGGGCTCCTCCATTGTTGCGAGTATTTTCGCGGTGACGTCTACCTATGCGACCTACTGGTCGTGCTTCACCTTGTCGACGGGAAAATCCGGACTGTCCATGCCGGATCTGAGTCGAATGTTGTCTGAAGCTGCTGGAGACGAGAAACTGGTACCGTTCGCTGATGCATTCCAACTGCTCAGTGCTGAAAGCGCCTTCCCCTATGTTTCAGTGGTCTTTATGGCGATGCTTGTGGCAGCCGTGCTCTGCTTCTTTGCCCTTGGCATAATGATTCGAGAGTTCTGTGAGCGCCGATTTTCAACGGGGCGCGCTGGTAGCGTGAGCGCCTGGCTTGTTTCTCATCTTCCCGTTCCGGGTTGGCACTACATTCTGGGTGTTCTGCTGCTTGCTTGCGTACCAGTCGTGATTGTCGTTCTGTTCCGCTACGTTCAGCCAACCTGGCTCAGCTAGTGCTGATCACAAACACGTTGTTGTCCCCGCGCGGCTGTCCGCGCGGGGACAACCATGTGCGATGATAGTGAGGTTCCTGGCGGGGAAACCGCCGCGTTTAATGAGGTAGACCGTGAGAGGTGGCGTTGTGTCGGATCGCAGACTGGCCTCGACTATCACGGTTGGCGGGGCGACGAACGCGGGAACGTTTGAGGCGGCCGAGCTGATGGCCGCCGGCATGAGCGCGCGCGAGGCGAGCGACGTCCTGTTTGAGCAGAACCTGGTGGTCGCGGGCTCGGAGTCGACGCGGCGACGCTTGGCGAGTGCGACGACGAAGCATCTGTCGTTCCTGGAGGATGACGCCCTCCGATTCGTCGCCAGTCGCGAGTATGGATGGGAGCTTGTCATGTGGCTGGCTCTCGTGACGGAGTCCTACGTGTTTGCGGCGTGCGCGCGCGAGGTTGCCTGGCCGCGCCTGGTCGTCGATGAGGCTCCGCTGACAGCGTCGGACATCGACGACTTCGTGGAGCGCCAACGTAGGGTGGATCCCGCGATGTCGACGCTGACGGTGAAGAGTGGGCAGAAAGTGCGCTCGGTGTTTCTGCGCTGCATGCGCGATGTGGGTTTCATCGACGAGGCTGGGGCTGCTTTGCCGGTTGTGATTCCCGTGGGGGTTGCCCGCTTGGTGAACGCGGCTCCGCAGCCGTGGGGTTGGCCGATGCGGGAGTCGTTCCCGGTCGCGCAGTTCCAGTTCGATGTCCTCGACTGACAGTTATTCGGGAAAATGTGACGCAGGAGCCATGATTGGGCTCGAATTGTGGGTGGCCTGCGGTACGGTATGAGAAGCCCGGTGAGGGGCGCTGCGCGAGAGGAAGGTACGGTCGGTGTCGAAGCGTGGGGCGTATCTGGATTCGCTCAGGGAGACCTTTGATTGCGCCTTCCGGGTGCTCACGTCAGAGCGCTTTAAGAAGATGGAGGGCCTGGGCAACGAGGTCCCTTTCTTCGTCCTGCGCTATAAGCCGGAGTGGGAGCCGACTGTCGACGAGGAGCTCTCGCGGCTGCGCCGCCGCCTGCGCGAAGAGCGCTACCGCCTTGCCGACATTGACGTGTTTGCGCTTGCCGCAGGCTTCTGGATGTCATCCCCCGCTTTTGATCGGATGCTCTCAACGGAGGCGACACTTCTTCCTCCGGAGAGGTTCTGGCGAGCTCTAAGCAGGGTGATTGACGTTGAAAGTGTGCTCGCCCCCGCGATTAGGAAGGCGGTTGACGAGGTCGGGGGAGAGGATAGCGTTGATGCCGTCCTGCTCTCGGGGGTGCACCATCTGTTTCCGCTTGTGCGCACGCATTTGCTGCTGAACTGCCTGCAGCCCCTGCTGGGGCGCGTGCCACTGGTGGTGACCTTCCCAGGGTCGTATCACCAGTCGCCATCCACTCATTCGGCGCTCGTCCTCTTCGATCAAATCTCCCAGGACAACTACTACCGAGTTTTTGATTTGGTGGACTTCTCGCTTACTCTAGAACCGTCGGCGAACTGAAAGACAAAGGTGTGACGCATGGACATGAAGGGTCTGTACGCGAAGGATATTTTCCGGTCGATCGACGGTGTCATCAAGGCTGATGATGTCTCGAAGGTTGCCTCCGAGGTCGACGAATACGTTATGACCAGCGAGATCCGCGGAGGTCTGTCACGGATTGTTGATGCGTGGAACCAGGTCGATGCTCCGTCGAACGGCGTGTGGATCGCGGGTTTCTTCGGTTCGGGTAAATCGCACCTGCTGAAGATGCTGTCCTACCTGCTCGGTGAGCAGGCGGGAGATCAGCCGGTGACCCGCGAGGATGTCGAACGAGCCTTCGAGCAGAAGGTCGCAGGCGACGAGACGATTATCGCCAACCTCAAGAGGAGCCTGCATACGCCCACGCGCGCGGTGCTCTTCAATATCGATGCGAAGGACAACAAGTCGACGCGTGAGCGCGGATCGGCAATGATTGAGGTCTTCTATAAGGTCTACTTTGAGGCACGCGGTCTGTACTGGAGTGACCTAGATGTCGGTGCCTTCGAACGATACCTGGACGACCGGGGAGAATTTGCAAGGTTCCGTGCGGCATATAACGAAGTTGATGGACGAACATGGGAAGAGGCCCGTGCGGAGACATATTTTGTAGAGGATCAGATTTCGAAGGCAATGTCACGCCTTGGATACCAGGTGGCTCAGCCCTTGCAGAGTGCTCATCAGCAGCTCAACCTGTCGGCCGAGGCCTTCGCGCAGGACGTGGCCTCGTGGCTTGACCGCCAGGGTCCTCACCAACGCATCGCCTTCTTCGTCGACGAGGTCGGCCAGTTCATCGGCGATGACTCGCAGCTGATGCTGAATCTGCAGACCATCACGGAGCAGCTGGCGACGCATTGCCACGGTCGCGCCTGGGTCTTCGTGACGTCGCAGGAGGAACTAAGCGGTATCACAGCGCAGATGAACGAGCGCCGTAGTACTGACTTCTCGAAGATTCAGGGGCGCTTCGCGATCAAGGTGAGCCTGTCGACCGAGGAGGTCACGGACGTGATCGCTCGTCGTCTCCTGACGAAGAGCGAGCAAGGGGCTTCTGAGCTTGATGCGATGTGGCAGCGCCTCGGCGCGGGCTTCCCGTCGATGTTTCGTTTCCCGGAGGGGACGAAGAAGTACGATAACTACCTCACCAGGGATAGTTTCGTCGCGAAATATCCGTTCGTGGATTACCAGTTCGAGATGTTCACGCAGGCGATGCGAGGCCTGTCCGATAACGACCTGTTCACGGGCCGTCACTCGTCGGTGGGTGCGCGTTCGCTGCTGGGTGTGTGCCAGCAGATTGCGCAGGAGCTGACGGATGACGAGCTGGGTACGGTTGCGTCTTTCGATCGCTTCTACGACGGCATCGCGGCGATGCTCAAGTCGGACGTGAAGGACAACATTGGGCGCGCCGCTCAGGACTCACACACGCGAGACCCCTTCACGATGAGCGTGCTGAAGGTTCTCCTGCTCGTTCGCTACGTGGAGTCCTTCCAGGCGTATCCGCGCAATATCGCGGTTCTGCTGCGCCGTTCCCTGGATGAGGATGCGAATCTCCTCGAGGCACGCGTCGAGCGTGCGCTTCGCATCCTGGCGGATCAGGTGTACGTGCAGCGTCAGGCGGACGGAACTTACGCGTACATGACGAACGAAGAAAAAGAAGTTCGCCGCGAGATTAGCCAAATCATCGTGGAATCCCGGGAAGTCACAGATCTGCTGCGCACGGACATCCGTAAGCATGTTGGTACCTCCGCGACGAGCTTTGTCTACCCCGGAACGAACCGGCGCATGGGTGTCTCTCTGTTTGTCGACGGGCGCCGTGAACAGGCCGAACCGCTCGTGATCTCCGTGTTCACACCGCAGTCCTCTCTTGACGAGGAGGGCATCCGCCACGAGAGCGTCGTCCGCCACGACACCCTTTCGTTGGGGCTTGACGTTAGCTCTGAGATCCTCGAGGACGTGCGGGTCTTCTGTCAGACGGAGGAGTATGTGAAGCGCCAGGCGGGCGCGGCCTCAGGTCTACGTAAGCGCATCATCCTGGCGCACAAGGAAGACAACGAGCAACGTCGTCGAGTGATCGGCGAGGCCGTGAAAGACGCGCTCATGCGCGCGTCACTGTTCGTCGATGGGCAGGAAGTGAAGACGGGGACGGCGAATACGCCGGTCGACGTGATTGCGTTGGGTCTGACGCACTTGGCCCAGCAGGTCTACCCGCGCATCGAGGATGCAAAGCCGTTGGCGAGCGTCAAGGATGGGCAGATCGCCTCCTTCCTGCGCGATCAGGAGGACGTGACACTAGACGTCGACCCGGGCGTGGATATCGCGAAGCGTTTGGCGGGCGAGTGCGCCCAGTGGGTGGAGCAGGCGCGCGTGCGCAATGGCCAAAACGTGTTCGTGAAGAATGCGATCGAGTATTACGGTCAGGCTCCCTTCGGCTGGGATAAGAATGCGGTCCTGGCCATCGTGGCGACGGCCCTTCGCCTGGAGCTGCTTGAGGCCCTCGAGAACGACAGGCCTCTCGCTCGCACGGAGCTGGAGGGCGCCCTGCGCGAGACGAACCGCCAGGGGCGGGTGCTGCTGCAGAAAAAGAAGCACCTGGATCGCGCTGCGCTCGCCGACTTCCAGCATTTTGTTGGCCAGTTCGTCCCAGGGGAGTCCCCGCAGGATGGCCCCTCGCGCGTCCGCGCGGTTGAGGTCAAGGCGGCCGAGTGGGCGAAGCTGCTCAAGGGATACAGGTCCGACTGGTACAGCTTCGACGATGAGGTCGCCGAGGCTCTCGACCTGCTGAAACCGCTGACAACCACGCAGCACACCGAAGAGGAGATGCTTGCCCCGCAGATCCGCGGCGGATTCGACGAGCTGATGGAGATCGTCGATGAGTTCCTCATGCCCTACGGGGAGTTCGTGGAGGGGCACGAGCAGGAGCTTCGCGACGCATTGGCGGAGGCGGAGAGCCTGTCGTTCTTCGAGCTCACGGAGGATGGCGAGCAGGCGATCGATGAGCTTGGGAAGCTCGCGGGTGACTCGAGGCTGTACGTGCGCACGCAGGAGATCTCGCCGCTGGTTCGGCGTATCGACGCGGCGCGGAGCGCGCTGGTCCAAGCCCAGCGCGACGAGGTGCTGCGACGCATCGACGAGGCCGTGGTGGGTATTCGCGGGTCCGCCGAGTTCAAGGCCGCGTCGGAGCGTGCTCAGTTGATGGTCGATGCGGAGATGGAGCGGCTCTGCGACGCGGTAAATCGGGTGTCGAAGCCCGGTCACGCGGAGGAAATTGGGCGTCAGCTGGATCAGTGTGTGGACGACCTCTACGCCGCATTGATTGCATCCTCGACGCCCGCAAAGCGACCGGACGCGGACGAGGCGACGGAGCCGGCCCCGAGGCCGACGATCGTGCGCCTGGCGGATCTACTGCCGAGGACGAACGGCCTCCTGTCGACGCCGGATCAGGTTAACGAATACGTCGAACGCATCCGCGAGCAGATGCTCGTGGCTGTGAACGACGGCAAACAACTGCGCCCCTGAAGGAGTAGGTCATGAACACGTCAGCGTTGGAGTCCCTGGCGTCCGCGTCGCGCGAGCGCCTCATCGAGATGTCCGTGGCGGCGATCGAGCGCAAGATGGCCGATCCTCTTCTGAGCGACGTCGACCGCTCGCGCCTGACCCAGGCTGTCGATAAGCACGCCGAGGCCGGTGATAACCGGGTGATGGGTGCCGCGAAGGTGGTCGCCTACTCGTGGTTCAATCGTCTGACGGCCCTGCGTTACATGGATGCGATGGGGATCTCGGGCGACTACGGAGTCGTCACTCCGGCTGAGGGATCGGGGACGGGTGTTCCCGAGTGCGTGCAGCGCGCCCGCGGGGGTGACTTCGACCGACACATCGGAGAGGACGCGCGGGCGCGGGCAGCGCAGTTGCTCTTCGATAATCGGGACCTGGACGCCTACGTCCTGCTGCTCCGCGAGTACTTTTCCGCATGGCACCTGGTCATGCCGGGCGTCTTCCCGGAGGCGGATGACTGGACGAACCTGGTTCCACCCGCGGACCTTCTGTCGGCGGGGGAGTCTGTGCGCGCCGACATCGTGGCGGCGATCGGCCCCAACAAGTCCGGGCGCATGGATGTTGAGGTGATCGGCTGGCTCTACCAGTTCTACATCGCCGCCCGCAAGCAGGAGATCAACGAGTCGGGGGTCAAGATCGACAAGGACACGTTGGCTCCCGTCACACAGCTCTTCACCCCGCACTGGGTGGTGCGCTACCTGGTGGAAAACACGCTGGGGATGCAGTGGCTGCGCGCCCATCCGGACTCTGTTCTTCGGGAGCAATTCGAATACCTGGTGACCCCGGCCGAGGGGCAAGAGGACCAGGGCCTGGCAATCGTCAACCCGGAGGACTTCCGCGTCATCGACCCGGCCTGCGGGTCGGGGCACATGCTTACCTACGCCTTCGACGTCCTGTGGGACATGTACGCTGAGGCCGGATACCCTAGCAGGCGGATCGCGCGCCTGATCCTGGAGAAGAACCTGCACGGGGCGGACGTGGACGAGCGTGCGGCGCAGCTGGCATCCTTCGCGCTGACGATGAAGGCCGTCGAGCACGATCCAGGATTCTTGGGGCGCATCTAGCGTCAGAGCCAGCAGGATGGTGGAACGTCGTGGCGGGGGCCCAGGATCGTTCATGTTCAGTCCGTGAAACTCGATGAGCTGAGCCCCGCAGAGATTGCGGATGCCTCCGGTGAGGGCGTATCTCTTGGCGTTTCCCAGCTGATCGAGCAGCTGCGCTATGCCGACACCTACGGGTCCCTGATCCGTGTGCCCGCGGGTGCATCTGCCCTGTTCCGCGAGATTGCGCGCCGCATCGAAGCGGGGGAGAGGCAGCAGCTGCTGGGCGGCGCGGATAGCGAGGAGTGGCTGCGGGCCGCCGACATGTGCGAGGTCCTTGAGGATGGCCGCTACACGACGCTGATTGCAAACCCGCCGTACCTCGGCACGAAGAAGGTGAAAGACCCGCTCAAGCGGTTCGCGAACAAACACTACAAGCGCAGTTCCACAGACCTGTGCACGATGTTTATCGAGCGTGCTGCCTCCCTGGCACAGCGTCGTGGTGCGATCGGTATGATCACGATGCACGCGTGGATGTTCCTGGACTCGTATCGAGAACTTCGCCCGTGGATCTTGTCTGCCATGAGCATCGATTCGATGGCTCACCTTGGCACACGGGCTTTCGACTCGATCGGAGGAGAGGTTGTCCAAACGACTGCATTCACGACAACGAATGCGAGTTGTGATGCTGATCGTGCCGGTGTGTACCTGCGCCTAGTGAGTGGGCGCAACGAAGCGGAGAAAGCTGAGTTGCTCCGCGAGGCGGCTGCGAATAACGATCACGCGGTGCGTTTCGAGACATCTGTGGCTGCGCTTGCGGTTATCCCGGGGCGACCCGTCGTGTACTGGGCGAGTCAGCAGATGCTCAACGCCTTTGCGGTGGGAACTCCGCTGGGGGAGATCGCGGAAGCTAAAGTAGGACTGCAGACGGGAGATAACGAGCGCTTCCTGCGCCAGTGGTTCGAGGTGAGTGCCGATCGCTCGTACATGCGCGCCCGCGACCGCGAGGACGCCAAGGCGAGTGGCGCCCGCTGGTTCCCCCACAACAAGGGGGGTGAGTTCCGCAAGTGGTGGGGCAACCAGGACTACGTCGTCGACTGGGAAAATGATGGTAGTTCTATTCAGTCACTTACTCATCCAGAGACGGGAAAACAACGTTCGCGTCCGCAGAACGTCAATTGTTACTTCCGGCCCTGCGTCTCCTGGTCGAGTATCTCTATTGGTGAAGTATCCTTTAGATTGTATGGTCCATCGTCGATGTTTAGTCATGCAGGAATGGCCGTTTTTCCTGAAACCGATAAGAGCTTTGCAGTCATCGCATTGATGAACTCATGTGTTGTCAAATCCATGCTTGGTGCCATATCTGCTGGAATTAATTTTAATGCGGGTCATATTAATTCTCTTCCATGGATCAAAAACGACTCCTTTGACTCGGCGGGTGTCGAGCGGTTGATCGAGATCTTCCGGGCTGACTGGGATACTAGCGAGACCTCGTGGGACTTCGCACGGCCGCCCTACCTGCGCGGTGGGCACTCCCTGCTCCAGGACGCCTTCGACGACTGGTACCGCCGCAGCTGCGAGACCGCAGACGAAGCCCAACGCCTCGAGACGGAGAACAACCGCTACTGGGCCGACGTCTACGGAGTCGCCGACGAAGTCGACATTGATGTCCCGCTCTCGCGTGTCTCCCTCACTTACAACCCGCGATTCGCCTTCGCTCCCACGAAGGACACACCTGAGCGAGGTGAGGACGAATATCGCTGGCTGCACTACCAGCGCAGCGCGCGCGAACTCATCTCCTGGGCCATTGGAGTCACGATGGGCCGCTACAGCGTCGATGTGCCCGGCCTCGTCCTGGCCGACCAGGCCTCGACTCTCGACGACTTCCGGGACCGCGTCGCCGAGCCGCGCCTCCAGCCCGACGATGACGGCATCATCCCCGTCACCGGCGGTGCCTTCGACGACGACGCTTCGCGCCGCGTGAAGGCGGTGCTGCGCGTCGTCTTCGGAGCCTCCGACCTGGGTGACAACATTGAATTCCTCACCCGCTGTCTGGCCGTCAAGTCGAGTAGCTCGACTGCGGAGTTTGCTCCGCCGGTGATCCCGGCCGACCCCGAGCAGGCCCTTGAGGACTACATGGCGAAGTCCTTCGCCGCCGACCACCAGAAGGACTACAGCGGCCGCCCCGTGTACTGGTCACTCGAGTCTCCGAAGGGTACGTTCCGGGCGCTCATCTACCTGCATCGTTACACGCCCGACACAGTTGGCCAGGTGCTCACCAAGTACGCGGCCCCCTTCGTCGATCGTCTTAAGGCGGAATCGGATGCTATCGGGCGCGAGCGCGACGCCGTGAAGGGCAACGACAAGAAGTCCGATCGCGAGCGTGCCCGCTTCGACAAGAAGCGCGCGGAGATCGACACGACGATCGCGGAGGTTCAGGGCTTCATCGACTCGGTCTTGCAGCCCCTTGCCCAGCGCCGCATCCACCTGGACTTGGACGACGGCGTGCGCATCAACCGCCTCAAGCTCGCCTACGGCTGGCGCTCGGACCTGAAGGACCTCCCGCAGCCGGC
>ERZ772827.895-NODE-895-length-15686-cov-6.573156_pt1 | contig 15686 bp, 10 predicted proteins | sample MGYA00580850_ERZ772827 | MGnify/ENA primary metagenome ERZ772827 (study PRJEB29015, sample SAMEA2737950) | human oral metagenome | biome: human oral; feature: human-associated habitat; material: dental | place: China | collected 2145 ...
GGCGGGCGGGGTGAGCCCGTCGCCGCAGATTTTGTCGCGCGGGAAGGGGCTTTTCTCCAGGAGGACGACATCGAGGCCTGCTCTGGCCAGATGGTAGGCGGTGGAGGACCCGCCCGGGCCTGCGCCGACGATGACGACGTCAGCGCTCATGTCGCTAGGCATGGTGGATGCCACGGCATTCCTCCGTCATGTGGTGCGCGGGTGCGTCCGCGCGAGTGTGCAAGGTGGATGAAGCGTGCACATCACTTCATTCCGCACGCAACCCTAGCTAGGTGACCCTCACCTCGGCGAGCGAGCGCACTTTTTCCCGCCGTTTCAACGAACGAGGTCGGGGCCAGGCTCGCCCACAGCACCCATTTGCGCAACAGAACATTGTCGTAAATGGTGGCTCCGGCCTCGTCGCGCGAACCCGCGCCCACGCACAAGCATGCAGTGTTCACATCACCAACGCCGACGCATTGACCACACGATGTCCATCACTTCAGGGGCGCGTCGGCAAGGCCGCCGTTCGGAGCACGCGAGCGTGCACCTCACGGCACTGCCCGAGCGCAGCAGCACACACAGCTCACCGCAGACTTGTCACACAATCACTTACTGAAACACTTTTCCTTAATATTGCACGCATTGATGACAACAGGCTTCACTTGACAGCCGTGGAGACCCAGATCGCACACACCGACGCTGCGTGCGGGTCCCACGCGATGCGCCCACGCCGCACCTGTCCCCAGCCGCAGTACAGACTGAAAGGACCTCGCGATGAGAACATTTACTCGAATCGCCATCGCTCTCGCGGCGACCGTAGGACTGGTGGGTGCCACCCTGCCGGCCACGGCCTCGTCGGCTGCCACGCCCCAGTGGACCGACCTAAAGAAAGCCCCCGCCCCGGTCTCAAACCCGATGAAGGGCTTCATGCCGTGGGCACCCAAGGACGGAGGCGCACCCGGCGCGGTCGCAAACGCCTTGCCCTACACGCTCGAATGGGCACCCGTCCCCGTGAACACCGTCGTCACCGGACGCGACACCTACGACTCCTACGACAACAAGAGGATCTCCCTCTCCCCCAACTACAACGACCCGAAGGTCCAGGAGAAGCTCCTGCGCTTCGTCGCGACCCTGGGCGATAGGTACGACGGGGATCCGCGCATCGGCTTCATCACCGCGGGCCTGTACGGCTTCTGGGGGGACGAGCACACCTACCCGTACAGCGGCTACGTCAACAACCAAAACCCGAAGGCCATCAACTGGATACCGTCGAACGAGGTCCGCGCCCGCCTCGTCGAGGCCTGGGACGAGGCCTTGACGACACCTTCGTCCAGAACCGCTACCCCACCGCTGCCACGAAGACTCACGGCATGGGCTACTACGATGATTCCCTCGGCTACGCGACCCTGGAGGGGACCAGCTGGCACTTCATCCCCAAGCTGAAGAAGCAGGGCGAGGGGGATGCCTGGCAGCACTCCCCCATCGGCGACGAGCTGACGCGCGCCAAGGCCACGAGCGCCGCCATGGGCTACACGCTGCAGGAGACCCGCACGTCGGTGACGTACAACCAGGTGAAGGCCACCGTGGTCGCGGAGATCAAGAACACGGGCGTCGCCCCGTTCTACGCGACGTGGCCGCTCGAGGTCATCCTCGTCGATGAGAACAATGAGATCGTGACCAGCCAGACCATCGAGTCCACCCTGCCCTCGATCCTCCCGGACCAGACAGGGAAGGTGACCGCGCGACTGCCGCTGCCCGAGAAGTTCCGGTCGAACGACTCCGCGCAGAAGCTGACCGCCGTGATCCGCGTCGAGAACCCGCTGCCGAACGGCGCGCCCGTCGCCTTCGCGAACAAGGCCATGAACAAGCCGCTGCCCGGCTACCTGGAACTGGGGAAGCTCACCCGGGGCCGCGCGCCGAAGAACTAACGACGAGGCCGGAGCAAGGCGCGCGCCTCACGCGCACGTGGGTGCGCGCCGCCCCAGCCCCGCCAGTCGACGCGGCTGCGCCTTCCGCGCCCAACGCGAGAGGCCGGACCCCTTGTGTGGGGTCCCGGCCTCTGACTGTTTCAGCTGAGCGTTCGTCTACTTCGCATGGTAGCGCGGGCTCGTACCGAGGTGTGTCGGGTACGGGTTCGTGGTTGCACCGAGAACGGATTCGTCCACTCCTCGGTAGGTGTACGAGTTGTCGAAGACGATTTCCGCCGGTGGGACGACTCCATCGACGTACTGCGCGATCTCCTCGGGGGTCGGGCTGGAGCCGCCTCCCTTGTCCGCGAGGGGGTTGACGTCGGGGTATTGACTGGGATCGGTGTTCAACATTGTCGCGGGGCTCGCGACGCCGTAGCCGGTGTACTGATTCCAGCCGCCGTCCGGGTTCACGGTCGTGTGTACCAGCAATTGCAGCAGCTGGTTCGATGTCGCATCGGGCCACTTTTGGCGGGCGAGAGCCAGGAAGCCAGCGACGATGGGGGTGGAAATGGATGTTCCGACAGTCTGTATAATCTGCGCAGTCCCGTAGTCATACGCCTTGATAGGGCCACCAACGGCTGCCGTGGTAACGGACGATCCCCATGATGAGTAGTCCGCTCGCGCACCATTGATGTCAACTGCGGAAACACCGACCACTCCAGACCAGAAAGACAAGCTTCCAGCATCGTTCGCACTACCCGTATTGCCAATACCGGTAACGATGATTGTCCCCGATGCAGCAGCACGAGCTATAGCCCATTTCAGAGACGCTTGTCGCTCTAGGGACGTGATAGAGATACTGACAATGTCCGCACCGTCATTAATCGCATGATTGATCAGTGAGGCGTGCGTGTAAACGCTTACATTCTGGCAAGCCGGATCTGGCTCCGAGCCTCCGCTAACAGTCTGGTAACTGTATAGAGTAGCTTGCGGAGCAACGCCGTAGTCGCGCGCAACGAGAATCGAAGCGATCTCAGTCCCATGACGCCGACTATCGTCGTCAGGTTTGATCTGGCAAGGACTCTTATCAAGAACCGTGGCACCAGCAAGCTCTGGTCGCGAAGTGTCAACCGGCCCATCAATCATTGCGATCGTGACGCCCGCGCCCGTGTATCCCTTCGCCCTGGCTTGGTCGAGGTGGTAGTAGGAAAAGTAGGGTTGGTCGGCTGCGGTGATCGTGTCGGCGGCATGTGCCGGCGCAACGGGAACTGCTACGACTCCCAGGGCACAAGCGGACGCGCAGACAACCAAGAGGAGTACGCGCGAAACCTTATACTTGGGGCTCACCATTGGCGGGGATCCCATCCGTCATCCTCGCGCTTCGCGGGAGCCAGGTCCTTGTCCGATCCGTAGGTCTGAGACAGGGGATTCACGTAGCCTTCGGGCAGAGCATCGGGATCATCGTCCAGGTACCTGTACGGCTGATACTTGCGTCTCCTGGCTTTCTTCTCGTCCTTCGAACCACCCGCACCTGCTCCCATGCCACTGCCCATGAAAGACCCTCGGCCTGCACCGGAAGCACCACCTTGAGCACTAGAAGCGCCTGCCGCTCCAGGAGCACCAGTCGTTCCACTCACACCGGTTCCAGCTGCGTTTCCGCCTCCCGCCTGCGAGGGTGCACCATACGTTCCAAACCCCTTGCCGCTATATGTCCCAGGAGTCACAGAAACTGCTCCCGAACCGCCAAAAGATCCCGCGCCCATGCGCGCAGCCCCGCGCACGCCAAGGGCACCGGCTCCAAGCGCGCCGAGACCGGCGAGGCGCCCGGCAGAACCGTTATCAGCAGCGGGTCCTCCATTAATACGCCACAGTGGGTGATCGATGTCGGTGGGATTAGCGGGAACGTGACCGCCCCACACAACTCCGTTTCGGTGGTGATGTGCGTCCACCCTCGTGTGCATGAGATCCATACCCATCAGGTCCTGCGGGTTCGTGATGGGACGATCGTAGGAGCCATCCATATCGGGCGGCAGGTATCGCTTGGAGACTTGCTGTGTTGCCAACGCGCGGTGGCGGGCAAACTCGTCAGTCTCCGGATCGGCGTACCCATCCGGATAAAGAGACTCATCTGAGCGCAGGGCCGCACGTCCGTAGTCATCGTCAGCACTACGACCGTAGATCCCCGGGTCATGTGGCGAATACTGCACGTACCCACGATTGAGGTTTTCTTGCGTTTGCGTTGGAAGCGGAAGGTCAATGTTCTGATATCCAGCTCCCGTCTTCACACCATTGTGTGTCAGCGAATTAACCCCCGCACTGAGCTCATTCAAACCACCGTTCAGGCGCTCAAGAATCTCGGTCGCAGCCGCCTCACGCATGGCGTTCGCCTGCGCCTCGACGCCATCAACATACGCCGCGCCAGTCGACAACACAGTGTTTGCAACCAGTCCTGGCAGTCCTCCCGTCACGACGCCAATAGCGGGCGTATAGGGCAGTACCACCTTCGCGGCATCGCGCATTGCAGCCGTTTTTGAATCGATGAGTGTCGGCGACAGACGACGCGCGTCAGCGGCGGCCTGTGCGATAGCCTGACGAGCAGCAACATAGCGAGCAATCCCACCCATGTAGTAGGAGCGCTTCGCTTCCATACGTGCAACAGTCTGATCTGCCCACGCCTTGAGGGCTTCTCCAGTCTTTCCTGTAAACCCCTGATGCTGTTGGAAATGCTGCACCCGCTCGATCGCCTGATCGAAGCCGTCAATGACACGCTTATGTTCGCTATCCCAGGAATGCAATTCTGCATTGTGTTCCGCTTGCGCGGCAAAAGTCATGACGCGATCGTACATCGGCGAAGAAACCATGTGTTGTCCTTTGATTCTCAGAACTCGGGCATTGCGCCGGCTGCGGTAGGCGCATCATCGGGCTGTGTGCTCGGGGCTGCGGAAGGCGCACTCGTCGTTCCAGCAGTAGAGGAGGCAACAGCGACCGAAGGATCGGACTGAAGCGCTCGATTGATTGCTTCGAGAACCGACGCGTTTGCTTCCTCGCTGTTGACGGCTTCACGAACAGCATCCGCCAGGTTCATCTGAAAGGTATCGAAGATAGCGCGCTCATCGGCAAGCATCTCGTCAACAGAGTCAAAGAACCGCACTGCACTATTGCGAAAATCCTGCGCGCCTTGCTCGTCGGTCCAACGGGTTGCGGTTTGGGCGCGATTCAGCGAACCGGCAGCATCATTCGACTGGGTGAGACCGCGCCCCCCTCATCCATATCACCGTTCGTTTGAGCGTGTTGCTCTTCATCGAAACCGTAATCAGCACTCATACTCATCCTCCTGTCAGCAACCGAACAACACCGCCGGTCAGGATTCACTTACCTGACCTAGTCTAGGCCCACGCGCAACAACCTCACAATCAGTCCAGACACCCGAGAACACAGGCAATCGCGAGGTCTTGCCCCGGCCTCGTCGTGTCAGCGATTACGGCAGCGGCTTGACCGCACGGTGCATGCAGGCGATGCCACCGGTGAGGTTGCGGTACTCAACCTCGCTCCAGCCGTTGGCGGCGATCATGCGGCCCAGCTCCTCCTGGGCCGGCCACGCGCGAATCGACTCGACCAGGTAGTCGTAGGCGCCGTCGTTCGTGGAGACCAGGCGCGCAATCGCAGGCATGACGGTCGACTGGTAGGCGTTGTACATGCCGCGGAAGACGCGCGAAGGCGGGGTGGAGAACTCCAGGACCACAAGGCGGCCGCGCGGGCGCACGACGCGCGCCATCTCGCGCAACGCGAGCTCCGGGTCCGGGATGTTGCGCAGGCCCCACGAGATGGTGACCGCGTCGAAGGAGCCGTCCTCGAAGTCCAGGTCCATGGCGTTGCCGTGCACGAATTCGATCTCGGGGTGGCGCTCACGGCCGACCTCGATCATGCCTTCGGACAGGTCGCAGGCGACGACCTCGGCGCCGCCCTTGGCCAGCGCGGCCGACGACGCGCCGGTGCCGGCCGCCAGGTCGAGGATGCGTTCGCCGGGGTGGGGGGCGACAGCCTTACGCAGGGCGGTCATCCACACCCTGTCCAAACCGCCCGTCATCAGCGCATCCATCACGTCGTATCGCGAGGCGAGGGAGTCAAACATCGAGGCGATCTCTTTGGGATCCTTGTTCAGGTCCGCGCGCGGGGATTCAGTCATGCGTCAATACTCGCACGTCTTCCAGCGCGCCGCCGCCCCTGCTCCTACCATGGAACCCATGCACAACGACTTCGGATGCTCGCGCCTCGTCTTTCGGGCGTTGGTCCTACCCCCGCAGCACCCGGGGTCTACTTGCTCACTGACGTCTCTGCTTCCCGACTCAGGGGGCGCCGCCTGGCTGGGTGAGCGCCGCCAGATGATCGGCCTGGGACGGGTGCTTACGATCGAGTCTGCGACCCCGGGTGCGATCGCCGACGTGCGCCGCGCGTGGGAGGCTGCCCCGGCCTCGTCCTCCGATAACGGCGCTCCTTCCCCCGTTCTTTTTGCCTCCTTCGCGTTCCGCTCCCCCGCCCGTTCGGTCGCCTTCGTGCCCGCGCTGACTCTCATCGACGAGGCCGGGGCCCGCTGGGCGATCACGGCGGGTATCGGGGACGCTCCAGATCCGCTGGCGGCTGTTGATGAGGCCCTGGCCGAGGCGAGGCCTGCGCTGCGCGTGCCGGAGTCCCTGACGTTTGGGCACGGGTCGATGTCGCGGGGCCAGTGGCGCGACTCGGTGCGAGCGATGGCGCAGCGCCTGCGCGATGGGGCCGCCGACAAGGCCGTCATGGCGCGCGATATGACGGTGCGGTGCCCACACGGATTCGACGAGCGTTTCCTGCTTGAGCGCCTGAGCGATCTGTATCCGTCGACGTGGCGTTTCTGCGTGGATTCGCTGGTGGGAGCGTCCCCGGAGATGCTAATCGCGGCTTCGCACGGTACGGCGGGCTCTCGCGTCCTGGCGGGCACGTGCAAGCCCGGCGAGGGCGAGATGCTCGCGTCGAGCGCGAAGGATCTACGCGAGCACGACCTGGCCTCCGAGTCAGTGTCCTCGATCCTGATGCAGCTGTGCTCCTCGGTGACGACTCAGGGGCCGTTCCTGTTGTCGCTGCCCAACGTCGTTCACCTGGCGACGGACGTTCACGCGGCCCTGGGGTCGGCACACCTGCTCGACCTGGTGGCGGCCCTGCATCCGACGGCCGCCGTGTGCGGCACTCCACGCGACGCGGCGATGCGCCTCATCGAGGAGCTGGAAGACACGGAACGCGGCCGCTACTCGGGGCCCGTGGGCTGGGTGGATACGGCCGGGGACGGCGAGTTTGCGATCGCGCTGCGCTGCGGGCTCACGTCGGGCACGCGACTGCGCCTTTTCGCCGGTGCCGGCATCATGCCGGACTCCGACCCGGACGCCGAGCTGACCGAGACCGAAGCGAAGATGCGCCCGCTCCTGGACGCCCTCGGGGTCTAAGCGACTCGTCGACGCACAAAGGCCCGCCGCCCCTTCACGGGGACGACGGGCCTCGTCAGCGCGCGCAGCTCACTGAATCCGCACGGACACGTCCTGCGTGGCACCGTCGCGCACGATCGTCATGGTGACGGTGTCACCGGCCTTGTAGCGGCGCACGTAGCCGATCAGCTGCTTGGGGCTGGTCACTTCCTGGCCTTCGACCTTGACGATGACGTCACCTGCACGGATGCCCGCCGCGGAGGCGCCGGAACCTGCGGATACATCCTGGACCTCGGCGCCCACGTAGGTGTCGGAGCCGACGGTCGTGGTCGCGGCCTTGACGGTCACGCCGAGCATGCCGTGCGAGGCGCTGCCGGAGGCAATGAGCTGGTCCGCGATGGACACGACCAGGTCGGAGGGGATTGCGAAGCCCAGGCCGATCGAGCCCGCCTGCCCGTCGGAGGATGAGGAGAGCGACTTGATCGAGGAGTTAATGCCGATGACCGCGCCACTCGCGTCGAAGAGCGGGCCGCCCGAGTTACCGGGGTTGATGGACGCGTCGATCTGGATCGCGTTCGTCACCACAAGATCCGAGGAAGCCTGCGTGCCGTCCTCCGAGGTCGCGGATTCGTCCATCGAGACCTCGACGGGGCGGTTGAGCGCGGAGACGATGCCGGTCGTCACCGTGTTCGACAGGCCCAGGGGCGCGCCGATCGCCATGACGGGGGCACCGACCTCGAGGTTCGCCGAGGTCGCGAAGCGCGCGACGGTGAGGTCCGAGGGCGGGTTCTCCAGGCGGATGACGGCCAGGTCGGTGGTCTTGTCGTGGCCGACGACCACGGCGCTGTACAGGCGCCCATCAGCGAGGGTCACCTGGATCTGTCCCCCGCCGAGGGCAGACGCGATGACGTGGTAGTTGGTGACAATGTCGCCCTGCGCGTCGTAGACGACGCCGGAGCCGGTACCGCCCGAGGACGCGCCCTGCGCCTGGATGGTCACGACGGCGGGCGACACGGCGGCGGCGACGTCCGTCCAGTCCGTCCCGGAGCTATTCGAGACGGGCACGGTGGCCACCGTTCCCCCGTTGAGGTTCGTGGGCGTCGACGCGCGCAGCATCGCCGGACGCGCGTAGAACACGGCTCCGAGGGTCAGGCCGATCGTCAGAAGCATCGCGCCGAGGAGGGCGACCCAGCCCGGGCCCTTCTTCGTCACGATGACGGTGGGCGACGCGAAGGCGTCCGGCGAGGCAGGGGCCGCGTATCCACCGTAGGGCTCGCCAGAGGGGGCGGAGTATGTGCTGCCGGACGCGGGGGCTTCCTGGGCGGAGGGGGCGCCCGGCGCGGCGGGTGCAGCCGGTGCCGAGGCGGGCGGAACCGTGCCAGCGGGCGGCGCGGGGATCGTCGTGGAGGAGGGCATCTCGCGCGTGGCGTCCTGCGCGGCCGGAAGCTCCTGGGTGGCCGAGTGGTCTTGAGCCGTCGAGCGCTGCGGGTAGCTGGGGGCCAAGGCCGTCTCAGCGTCGCGCGCCGAGTCGGCGTCGTGGGCCGAAAGATGAGGCTGAGTCATGGTTTCCTCTGGTGTCAGTTCGTTATCTGCCCACCAGTATGGGCCGTTTCCTCAAAGGGCCACTGAAAGCACCCTGGAAGTTTCCTGTAAACCGTTCAACCTCACAGCGAACACGCGTCCCGTCAGGAGAGCACGTCGCGGACGGCCGGGTACAGGTGCGCGGCGCGCTCGACGGGCGCGTGAATCAAACGCGGTCCGTCGGCGGGGTGGGCGAGCAAGGACTCCAGTTCCCGAGGCGCGTCAGCTCGTGCGAAGGCCACGCCGTACGCGGCCGCGAGCGCCTCGTAGTCCACCGACTGAGCGAGGCCGAACCAACGGTCGTAGGCCTCGGCGCTGGCGGCGCGCCCATGTTCGAGGGTGGCGAAGATGCCGCCACCCTGGTCGTCCGCGACGATGATGTCGAGGTGAGCATCCACGCTCGCCGCCAGGGCGAGGGAGGAGGCGTCATGGCAGGCCGTGAGGTCACCCATGACGGCGGTGACGCGCTCGCCCGCGGGGGCCGAGGCCTCGCCCGCGTATCCGGAGCCCATGCAGATACCGACGGCGGTCGCGACGGTGCCGTCGATGCCGGCCTGTCCCCGGTTGGAGTGGACGATGCGCCCCTCCAGCGTGGGGACGGCGAGGTCGAAGGCTCGCACGGGGTTGGAGGCGCCCAGCACAAGGGGGCCGCTCGTCGAGGCGGCAACGCTTCGAGCGAGGTCAAGCATCGTGCGCCCGGAGCCGGAGGCGAGCAGGGATTCGATACGCTCGTCGGCGTCGCGAGCGGCTTCGCGCACGCGAGAGGCCCACTCGGCCTGAGCGGCGCGGATCAGCTCGCGAGCTGGCTCAAGGTCGGCGACGACAACCGAGGCGTTGCCCGAGATGTCCACCCACGGGGCGTGCGCATCGACAACGACGACACGCACGCCGGGGCACGCGAGTAGAGCCTGAATCGGGCGGGACAACGTCGGGCGCCCGGTCACGACGACCGCGTCGACCTCACGCCCGAGCGGCGAGCTGACGAGGGACTGCTCGAAGGGGGTCACTCCCCCGCCGCGCCACGCGCCCGACGCCGGTTCGGCGAGCAGCGGGAAGCCAGAGGCCTCCGACCACTCGCGGGCACGGGGCGAGGCCCCCTCACCTGCGACAATCAGACCGGCGACGGCAGGACCAACCACATCCTCCCATCGCGCGGGCACGGCAGGCGCGCCCATCACCCGGGTCGGCCGAGGGACGAACGACGCCCCGACCTCGTCCCCTGAGTCGGAGGCGGGACGGACGGGGGTCAGCGGGTCGCGGAAGGCGACGTTGATCTGCACGGGCCCGGGCGTGCCGCTCGGCGCCCCGCAGGCGGCCGCGACCGCGCGGGCGAGGTGTCCGACCAGGGAGGGCGAGGCCTCCTGAGGCTCCAGATCAATGCTCTCGCGCACGTGCATGCCGAAGAAGCCGGACTGGTGGGTCGCCTGGGAGGCTCCAACGCCACGCAGTTCGCCGGGGCGGTCGGCGCTCAAGACCAGCAGGGGCAGGCGCGCGTGCGAGGCCTCGAGAACGGCGGGGGCCAGCTCGGCGACGGCGGTGCCGGAGGTGACGACGATGGCGGGCAGCGCTCCGGTGCGCGCCAGACCGACAGCCGCGAAACCGGCGCCGCGCTCATCCAGGATGGGGCGTGCATCCCCGCTGAAAGAGCCCGCCTCGAGGGCGTAGGCGAAGGGCGCGGAGCGCGAACCTGGGCAGTACAGGACGTGCGTGACGCCCAGGGTATCCAGGGACGAGAGGATAGCGCTGGCGGTATCGACGGAGGGCATACGCCCAGCCTACCGGGAGCCCACCCTCAGGTGCTCAGCCATGCCTTCGAGGCGCATACCCCAGCGGGAGACGAGATCGCCGTCGACCGGGGTGCGGTCGATGAGCTCCTGGTCCGGCTCAAGGCGCCCCACGGGCAGGCAGCCACGCTCGGGAATCAGGGGCTGGGTCACGTCGCCCACCAGCAACGAGGCGGTGGCTAGTCCGGCTGCCCGGGGCACACCGGGCACGGCGGCAGCAGCGGCGACGCCGACCGACAGGCCGACGGACGTCTCGAGGGCGGAGGACACGACCACGCCGAGGCCGCTCTTGCGGGCAACCTTGAGTGCGGCGCGCACGCCTCCGAGTGGCGCGACCTTGATGATGACGACGTCGGCGGCCTCCTTACGGGCCACCTCCAGGGGGTCCTCAGCGCGGCGGATCGACTCATCGGCAGCGATCGGCACGTCCACGGATCGGCGCACCTGGGCCAGCTCATCCACCGTCAGGCAGGGCTGCTCGACGTACTCGATGGGAACGACGCCGGCGGCCGCAGCCATTGCCGGGATTGCCTCGCGAGCCTGATCGACCTCCCACGCGCCGTTGGCGTCGAGGCGGATCATCGCCTGCCCGCCCACGGTCTCACGCAGGGCGTCGGCGACGGCGGCAATGCGCGCACAGTCCCGCCCAACGCTGACGCCCGGCTCCGCAACCTTGATCTTCGCGGTCGCACACCCACCCGAGGCCTTCACGCGTTCGTGGGCTTCCTCCGGCGATATGACGGGGATCGTGACGTTGACGGGCACGAACTTGCGTCGAGGCACCGGCGGGAAACGGCGAGCAGACTCGAGGGCTGCGGCCAGCCAGCGCGAGGACTCCAGATCGTCATAGTTCCAGAAGGGCGCAGCCTCTCCCCAACCGGCATGTCCGTGCAGGAGGAGCCCCTCGCGGCGAGTCACGCCGCGGAAGCGCGTCGTCATCCCTACCTTGTACACAAGGATGTCGTCGACGCCTTCGAGGGCATAACGCGTTTGACGGCTGAGCGTGCGCATCGGGATGCGCATCAGCGTCGGTTGCTGCGCTGCGTTCACAAGAACCCTCCTTACTTACCGGTAATATTGTCGCGCAACCTCACGCTATCGACAAATCCTACACGCATCAACTTGTAACCAATTGCGCAGTAAGTGCCACAAAGTGACAGACTCTTTGGAACGGTTGAACACGTGGCAAGCAGGCACGTCTCGCAGGACACACCTCCAAGTGTCTAGACGCCATATAAGACGGTTACAAGCAAGTAGCCTTTGTTCCGATGCTAGGTTGCGCACCCCATAGCCCCACGTGTGTCCTTCGGCCGAGGCTGGTCTGCAACGCCGCCACCCCTCTCGAGCACGCACGCCCCAACGCCTGCCACTGCCTCGTCGATTAGAATCCGACACATGAGTGCTCTCCCCTTCGTGTCCGACACCTTCGACCCGACCCGCTGGCGCGAGGTCGAGGGATTCGACTTCGCCGACATCACCTACCATCGCGGCATCTCGCGCGGCCCTGAGGCCGACGGCCGCCCCGAGGGCGCCGACATGCCGGTCGTGCGCATCGCCTTTGATCGCCCCGACATCCGCAACGCCTTCCGCCCCGGCACCGTCGACGAGCTGTACCGCGCGCTCGACCACGCGCGCCAGACCTCCTCGGTCGCGGCCGTCATCCTGACGGGCAACGGCCCCTCGACGCGCGACGGAGGATACTCCTTCTGTTCCGGCGGCGACCAGAGGGTGCGAGGCCGCGACGGCTACCGTTACGAGGTCGAGGGCGCGGACCCCGAGGCGGCCACCGCCCAGCGCCGCGAGCAGATCGACCCCGCGCGCGCCGGACGCCTGCACATCCTTGAGGTCCAGCGCCTCATCCGCACGATGCCGAAGGTCGTCATCGCGGCCGTCCCCGGCTGGGCAGCTGGCGGCGGTCACTCCCTCAACGTGGTCGCGGACCTGTCGGTCGCCTCCATCGAGCACGCGGCCTTCATGCAGACGGACGCGAACGTCGGATCCTTCGACGCGGGCTACGGTTCGGCGCTCCTGGCCCGCCAGGCCGGGGATAAGCGGGCACGCGAGATCTTCTTCCTCGCCGAGCGCTACGATGCCGAAACTGCCGAGCGCTGGGGCGTCATCAACCGGGCCGTCCCCCACGCCCAGCTCGAGGAGACCGCCCTGGAGTGGGCCGCGACCATCGCGACGAAGTCCCCGCAGGCCATCCGCATGCTCAAGTTCGCCTTCAACCTGGCCGACGACGGCCTGGCCGGCCAGCAGGTCTTCGCGGGCGAGGCCACGCGCATGGCCTACATGACGGCCGAGGCCCAGGAGGGGCGCGACGCCTTCCTCGAACACCGCGCCCCCCGCTGGGAGGATTACCCCTACTACTACTGAGACCACTTTACTCACCGACACTCAGCGACCCACGGGCCCGGGATCTCCTCGACCCCGGGCCCGTATCGCTCACGCGAGATAGACGCGTGCCTCCCATTCTCCGAGGGTTTCCGGGACTCCCCGGTCCCCCTCGGGCAGGTCGCGGTTGGCCAGGAGGAGGTCCCCACTCACCCTGCGCGCCGCATCACCGAGGGAGGCGGGCTGGGAGGAGAGGTTGACGAGGACGGTTGCCACGGCCTCGCCGAGCGTGCGACGGTAGGCGAAGATCCCGGGCGAGGGGGTCTCGATGCGCTCAAATGAGCCGGCCGCGATAACGGGGAGTCCGTGCCGGATGTCCGCGAGCGCACGGTAGTAGGCGTAGATGGAGGATGGGTCGCCGACCTGGGAGGCGGCGTTAATCTCCCGATAGTTCGGGGTGACGCCAATCCAGGGGGAACCCTGCGTGAAGCCGGCGTTCTCGCTTCCGTCCCATTGGACGGGGGTGCGCGCGTTATCGCGACCGGTGAAGGCCAGCCCCTTCAGGACTGCCTCGGGGCTCTCGCCCGACTCCACGGCCTCGCGGTAGTAGCGCAGCGCCTCGACGTCTCGGTAGTCGTCGATGCCCCCGAAGACGCTGTTGGTCATGCCGAGTTCCTCACCCTGATACACGTAGGGCGTCCCGCGCAGCATGTGCAGGGCGGTGGCCAGGGCGGTGGCCGACGCGTAGCGCCACGCCTCGTCACCGAAACGACTGACGGCGCGCGGCTGGTCGTGATTATCTAGGTAGAGGCTGTTCCAGCCGACCTGGCCCTGGGCCTCCTGCCACTGGGTGAGGCAGTCGGCGAGCTCACCGGGGCGCAGCGGGCGCGGGTGGAACTTCCCCGCTTCGAGGCCGAGGTCGACGTGGTCGAACTGGAACACCATATCGAGCTCTGCGCGGGCCGGGTCCGTGAACAGCAGGACGTTGTCGCGGCGTACGCCCGGGCACTCGCCGACCGTCATCGTGCCGGCGCGACCGTCGAAGACCTCGCGTCGCATCTCGGCGAGGTATTCGTGCAGGTGCGGGCCTTCGGAGAAGTGCGGGAAACCCTCACCCCACGCGCGCCCGGGGTAGACGATGCCGTCGGGCATGCCCGGGTCCTTCGAGATCAGGTTGATGACATCCATGCGGAAGCCGTCGACACCGCGGTCGAGCCACCAGTTCATCATCTCGTAGACGGCGGAGCGCACGTCGGGGTTGTCCCAGTTCAGGTCGGGCTGCTTCTTATGGAAGAGGTGCAGGTAGTACTGGCCCGTGGCCTCGTCCCACGCCCAGGCCGAGCCGGAGAAGAAGGACCCCCAGTTGTTGGGCTCAGCCCCGGCCTCGCCGCCCACGCACCCGGGACGAGGATCGCGCCAGATGTACCAGTCACGCTTCGGGCTCTCCCGCGAGGACCGCGACTCGACGAACCACGGGTTCTCGTCGGAGGAGTGGTTGACGACCAGGTCCATGACGAGGCGCATGCCCCGCTCGTGGACGCTCTCCAGCAGGCGGTCGAAATCCGACAGGGTGCCGAACATCGGGTCGATGTCGTAGTAGTCGGCGATGTCGTAGCCGTTGTCCGCCTGCGGGGAGGCGTAGATCGGCGAGAGCCACAGGACGTCGACGCCGAGGGCCTGCAGGTAGTCGAGCTTGGAACGAATGCCCTCAAGGTCGCCAATGCCGTCACCGTTGGAGTCTTTGAAGGAGCGCGGGTAGATCTGGTAGATGACCGCGCCCTTCCACCACTCGTCGGGGCCGAGGCCGTTGCCGTGGGAGTGTAGCGCATCATTACAGAAGAACATGGAGCACCTGCCATACGTTGAGGTCGGGCACGCCTGCCCGCTGCCGTTAGGCGCAGACTACCGTGTCTGACACGCCTCTCCCCACCGTATGTCGCGGCGTGGGTCAACGCCGCTCCTTCCGGCCACATACCGTCACGAGGCCAGTGATCAGAGCAAACCTCACCCGCCCTCCAAAAGTCGCATGCAGTTCCCGCAGAGCCCACATACACGACGGCACATAAACGTCAGAACTTCAACGGTTTGAGTTCATAACTTGAAATACATTCAGGGGAATTGCATGTGACCTTTCTCCCCGGCTGATGAGCGACCACCGCAAGGACTGCGGGCGCACATAGACACGTTCACGATGAGAGCTTGCAGCGGTTCTTCCGCGAGAAACTCGCCCAGCGCACCAACAAGCAGCGTTTTTCACCCGTTTTGGGCTTGCAGGGCGAACTATTTCGGGCACCACGGGAGATACGGGGCGAACTTTTTCGCGCAGAGGATGCGATGACGGACCAACTTTGAAACCGCCAACACCTTTGCACGCCACGCTGCGCGCCCCATTGAAACCGCCAACACCTTTGCAGGTTGGAATTGGCCCGAAAAAGGCCTTTCCTCGCCCGCAATGGTGATGGCGGTTTCATTCCACTGCAAGGAAGCGCCAGCAAAGGTGCTGTCGGTTTCATCGCGGAGCGCAAACACACCAGCGATGGCGCCAAGTGCGCCGACGAGACACGGTGGACTACGAACGAAAGATCGCCCATGGGCGGTGGCGGGGCCTGGCCGGGCTTCGAGACGACGCGCCGAGCGAAGCTCGC
>ERZ772827.896-NODE-896-length-15668-cov-5.514443_pt1 | contig 15668 bp, 10 predicted proteins | sample MGYA00580850_ERZ772827 | MGnify/ENA primary metagenome ERZ772827 (study PRJEB29015, sample SAMEA2737950) | human oral metagenome | biome: human oral; feature: human-associated habitat; material: dental | place: China | collected 2145 ...
GGCAGGAGTGTGCGAGCGAGATCATGCGTCGTCCCTCCCCCACACAGCCCCCACCGCCCGAGGTAGCCAATCGAGACCCCACCCCACCCTACTCTAACCTCGTCTGTATCGGGCACTACGAGAGAGCGCTAGAGGACATACCGAGAGCGTGACATAGGACATATAATGTTCGCCCCCATCACCTATGTAAGGTGACGGGGGCGAACATACCGAGTCCTCTCCTGCGCTCTCAATAGCATCGTGAGAGGGCTCCCAAGATCCACGCTACAGCCCTAGAGTAGAGGCGGGTAGCAAGGGAGGGGGGAGTGGTCTACTCGTGGACAGCGTTGAGGAGTGTACGTCCCTCCACGAAGTCACGGACATTGGAGAGGGTCGTATGGGCGATATTCTGCGTCGCCTCGGCGGTGAAGAAGGCCTGATGAGAGGTCATGATGACGTTGTTGAAGGAGAGCAGACGAGCCAGCGTATCATCGTCGATGATCTTGTCACTCTTGTCCTTGTAGAAGTAAGGCTCTTCCTCCTCATACACGTCTAGACCTGCGAAGCCGACCTGCTTCGTCTTGAGCCCCTCGATCAGGTCTTCGGAGTGGATGAGCCTACCACGACCTGTATTGATGATCATCACTCCACGCTTCATCTTGGCGATACTCTCCCGATTGATGATATACTCGGTCTCGGGGGTGAGGGGGCAGTGTAGGGAGATGATGTCGGAGGCTGCATAGAGCTCGTCGAGGGTGACGTAGCGTACATCGTTGGCTTCGGCGAAGGCATGGTCGGGGTAGAGGTCGTAGGCGAGGATCTTCATCCCGAAGCCTCGGAGGATGCCGATGAGCACCTTGGCGATCTTACCCGTGCCGATGACCCCGAGGGTCTTGCCGTACATATCGAAGCCCATGAGGCCGTTGAGCGAGAAGTTGCCATCACGTGTACGCCAGGAGGCACGCTGGATCTTGCGGTTGAGCGAGAGCATGAGCGCCACAGCGTATTCGGCTACGGCGTGGGGGGAATAGGCGGGGACACGTACGACGGCGATACCTGCACGCTGAGCAGCAGCGATATCGACGTTGTTGTAGCCCGCACAGCGCAGGGCGATCAGACGTACCCCGTTGTCCTTGAGGTGCTGGATGAGCTCTGCGTCTACGTCGTCATTGACAAAGATACAGACGACCTCCACACCCTGGGTGAGGCTGACATTATTGAGGCTAAGGTTGCCCGTATAGTACTTGATATCGAAGCCGTACTGCTCATTGACCTCCCGGAAGGTCGCCTTGTCGTAGGGCATCGTACCGAAGAAGGCTATGCTTACTTGTGACATTATCGTTACTAATTACCTGTCTATAAAACTTGTTTTGGGTCTTCTTTTTCGTATGCACAAAGGTACGACAATTGTGCCAAGTGACGCGTATAGACGTCCATGTCCTCCCCTACCTCACCCCAGCATAGAGCGAAGGGCTCCCCTCAGCCGCTGCCGAGGGGAGCCCTTCGCTCTATCTCTAGGGTCAGACCGCTGAGCCCTATTTGTCTAGACCACGAGCTCGGATAAGGCTTCGCATATCGGGCTCGGTGAGACCAGTGAAGGCGGTGAAGAGCTCCTTCACAGGACGAGAGTTACCCCGAGAGAGGACGAGTTCACGCAGACGCTGACCATTCTCTGCCGTCATCCCCCCATGGGCGACGAACCAGTCGAAGATATTGCTCTCTAGCACCTGTGTCCACAGATAGGAGTAGTAACCCGCTGCATAGCCACCCCCAAAGACATGGAGGAAGTAAGGTGAGCGATAGCGTGGAGGTACCTGCGTGGAGTAGATACCGAGCTTGTTCAGAGCCTGCTGCTCAAAGGCGGCTACGTCCGTGACCTTCTCCCCAGCAGGCAGAGTGTTCCAGGCCATATCGAGGGCGACGGCACCGAGGTTCTCCCCGAGGGAGTAGGCTTGGTTGAAGAGAGCGGAGGCCTTGAGCTTGTCGATCAGTGCCTGAGGCATGGGCGCACCCGTCTGGTAGTGGCGAGCATAGTTGCGCAGGACGATGGAGTCCGTCATCCAGTGCTCGTTGAACTGCGAGGGCATCTCTACGAAGTCACGTGGCGTCTGTGTACCCGAGATGCTCTCGTAGCGCTGTGCGGCGAAGAAGCCGTGCAGGGCATGCCCAAACTCGTGGAAGAGTGTCTCGACATTGTCCGACGTCAGGAAGGCTGGTGCGCCAGGAGCGGGAGCGGGGAAGTTGCAGACGTTGTAGATGACTGGCTTACGTCCAAAGAGGAAGCTCTGCTGGATGAAGTTCTCCATCCATGCACCACCATTCTTGGTAGGACGGCGGAAGTAGTCGGTATAGAAGAGGGCGAGTGAGGAGCCATCCCGATCAATCACCTCATAGACCTTCACCCCATCAGCATAGACGGGGATATCGGTACGGGGTTTGAAGGTTAGGCCGTAGAGCTTATTAGCGGCGAAGAAGACCCCGTTCTTCAGCACACTGTCGAGTACGAAGTAGGGCTTGAGGTCATTCTCGTTGAGGTCAAACTTCTCCTTCTTCAGTCGCTCAGCATAGTAGTCCCAGTCCCAGGCCTCGAGCTTGAAGTCCTGACCCTCGGTCTTGCGTGCAAAGGCCTCGAGCTCGGCGGCATCAGCCTGCACCTTCTTGCGGTAGGCCGGAGCGATCCCCTCGATGAGGCGATAGACGGCGGCTGGCTCACCTGCCATCTGGTCACTGAGCACCCAGGCTGCGAAGGTGGGGTAGCCGAGGAGCTTAGCCTTGTCGGCACGTAGCTCGGCGATACGGGTGAGGGTTGGCTCGGTATTGTTCGGATCATTGGGGTGGGAGGCACGGGTGAGCGAAGCCTCTAGGAGACGACGACGTACATCTCTATTGTTGAGCTCGGCGATATAGGCTGGGCGGGTCGTATTGGAGATCTCTAGGAGATACTTACCCTTCTGCCCACGCTCCTCGGCGAGCTTGGCCGCACGGTCTATATTCTCCTGCGATAGGCCGTCTAGCTCCTTCACGTCGGTGACGAGCAGAGCTGCGGCATTGGTGGCATCACGTACCTGATTGACGAACTTCGTCTCCAGCACAGAGAGCTCCCCGTTGATCTTGGAGAGCGAGTCCTTGCTGGCGGGCGAGAGGAGCGCACCCTCGTGGACGAACTGCTGGTAGAGGACCTCCGTGAGGCGTAGGTCTTCGTCCTTGAGCTGGGTGTCGGTATCATGCACAGCCTTGACACGAGCGAAGAGCTTGTCGTTGAGCATCAGCGCATCGCTGTGGGCAGAGAGGAGCGGGGTGGCTTCCTCCTCTACCTTGCGGAGCTCATCGGTACCATTGGCTGCGGAGAGCGCAGAGAGGAGTGCAGAGGTACGGGTGAGCAGTCGGCCAGACTTCTCGAAGGCTAGGATCGTGTTCTCGAAGGTCGGAGCCTCGGGATTATTGACGATACTGTCGATCTCAGCAGACTGCTCTGCTATACCCTGCTTGAGGGCTGGGAGGAAGTGCTCGGGCTTGATGCGATCGAACGCAGGAGCATAGAAGTCCAGCGTGCTCTCGACGAGGAGAGGATTATCCGAGGAGGACTTGGAGTGGCAAGCGGTAAGCATAGATACGAGACCGAGTGCGAGGATGAGAGATTTTGCTTTCATACGAATAAGGAGGATAGCTAGTGAGTGGGACTAGAGAAGAGGTTGCTTCTCCCCAATCCAAGCAATGGCATCGTCTAGGGTGCGCATACTCGTGCCGGGGAGGTGGCGACGGAGGTCGGCGATAGAGCACCGCACACAGTAGTCACCAGCGAGGCCAGCGACGTCGATATGGTGGGCATTCATCAGTATATCGGGTACGGTGTCCTCGAAGGCACTGTAGGCATCACGCTGACGTGAGGTAGCCTTGGGGACAAAGAAGACACCGCCTCGGGCACGCTTGGTAGCCATGAGCACCTCTTCCAGTGGAGGGTAGAGGGCTGCACCGATGGTATAGCGGACGCAGTGGACAGGCCATGGCCCTCCCTGCACGTCGAAGCTACAGTGGTCGGCGGGGTGCTGGTCTAAGGTCACGACAAAGGCATCATACTCGTCATGGTGCTCCTGTACCCAGCGGGTAAGATAGTCCATAGCCTCGATAGCTCCTGGCACTGCCAGTGAGCCGGTGATGAAGTCATTCTGAGGATCGATGATCAGTAGTACTTTCATTTAGGTAGTTTATTCAATAAGGTAGGCGAGGTCACCCCCGCAGATAGACTGCGGTGAAGGGACGACCTCGCCTGGTGAAATACTTGATTAGCCCGAGTCTAGAGCACTGTCTATTCCTCGGGGGTGAAAAAGGGGTGACTCCTGCCTAGAGCTCTAGGTCTAGCCCGAAGTCCTCATGCCAAGGTAGTCCCTGCTTCTGCAGCTCTGCCATGAAGGGGTCGGGATCGAACTCCTCGACATTGTAGACCCCTGGACGGCGCCACAGCCCACGGAAGAACATCAGGGCACCGATAGCAGCAGGCACACCTGTCGTGTAGCTTACGCCCTGTGCCCCCGTCTCCTCGTAGGCAGCCTGGTGGCTACAGTTATTCCAGACGTAGTAGGTCTGCTCCTTGCCATCCTTGAGGCCTCGTATACGACAGCCGATAGAGGTCTCGCCCGTGTAGTTCTCTCCGAGCTCACCGGGGTTGGGGAGTACGGCCTTGAGGAACTGGATGGGGACGATCTCTACACCATTATATAGAATGGGGTCGATACGAGTCATACCGATATTCTGCATCACTCTGAGGTGAGTCAGATACTCTTGCCCGAAGGTCATCCAGAAGCGAGCCCGCTTGATGGTCGGATAGTTCTTGACCAGAGACTCCAGCTCCTCGTGGTAGAGGAGATAGGACTCACGCACCCCGATATTAGGATAGGTCAGGGGCTTGTGGATCTCCTGTGGCTCGGTCTCCTTCCACTGCCCATCCTCATAGTAGCGTCCCTTCTGCGTGATCTCGCGGATGTTGATCTCGGGATTGAAGTTGGTAGCGAAGGCCTTGTGGTGATCACCGCCGTTGCAGTCTACGATGTCTAGGTAGTGAATCTCATCGAAGTGGTGCTTAGCAGCGTAGGCCGTGAATACCCCAGTCACACCTGGGTCAAAGCCACAGCCAAGGATAGCCGTGAGCCCAGCCTCCCTGAAGCGCTCCTGATAGGCCCACTGCCAGCTGTACTCAAACTTTGCTTCGTCCAGAGGCTCATAGTTCGCCGTATCGAGGTAGTTCACACCTGCCTCCAGACAGGCATCCATGATGTGTAGATCCTGGTAGGGCAGGGCTACGTTGATCACGAGCTCGGGCTTGAACTCCCGCATCAGGGCCACCAGCTCGGGGACGTTGTCGGCATCTACCGCAGCGGTCTGGATACGTACATTCTTGATCTCCGAGGCGATCTTATCGCACTTGCTCTTGGTGCGGCTAGCGAGCATGATGTCGGTGAATACATCGCTATTCTGTGCCACCTTCTTAGCCACCACCGTACCGACACCGCCAGCACCGATAATGAGGACTCTTCCCATAGGCTTTATATTCGTCTTCGTTACTTGTTATGGATAGTCTTTTGCGTCTGCGCTGTGTGAGCCCCTATCTCTTTGGCGCACACAAGCTAGGCAAAGATACAAAAAGTACATAAAGTCGCTAGGCAAGTCGCAGGGAGGCTGGCCAGCCTATGCCTCAGAGCCCCGAGGCATGAAATCACTAGAGGCCGAGGTCTAGGGAGGCAAGAGGCATACCCTCAGGATAGAAACAGCTCCTCCCTAGGGGTCGAGTTACCGACGATACAGCTACTACCTACGAGGGAAAAGTGTACACGTGTGTATACCATTGTGTACCCACGTGTACACTCTTGTATACACACGTGTACACAACATCGCTCTAAGTATGTCCTCTGTAGGGCTCTTCGGATGGGTATTTCTTGGGGCTAACGGCTAGGAGGGTGAGGGCTAGGCTAAGGCTTCCTGGGAGGCGAATGAGAGGAGCTCCCCCAAAGAGCCAAAGCGTGGAGCATACTGACTAAAGAGCGGAGCATACTAAGTTAGGCTGGGGAATGAGCACCACATACCACCCGACACTAGACCCTATATAAAAGAGGTAGAGGATGCCTCGTCGAGACATCCTCTACACAACACTAACCATGTGACCCCTCCTCCCGAGGGGGGAAAGATACAAGCAAGTCTAATATGATGGGGATAGGCTCACGGCGGAGCACCCCTAGAGTCGGGCTAATGCCCTAGCGTATTCCCCTAGGCAGAGCGTGGGCTAGATTACCCTTCTGCTAAGGAGTGGATTACTTGGCATTCTCTGCCTTGTAGTGCTTGCGTAGGCCTGCGAGGTCTCGCTCGAGCTGACGACGCACCTTGGCATACGATGGGTCATCGAAGACGTTGGTCAGTTCGTTTGGATCCTTCTTGAGGTCGTACATCTCCCACTTATCTATATCGCCGTAGAAGTGCATGAGCTTGTAGCGTGTCGTACGGATCCCGTAGTGACGGCGTACAGCGTGCTCGCCTGGGTACTCATAGAAGTGGTAGTAGAGCGCCTTACGCCCGAGGTCGGGCTCCTTGCCATTCTTCAGTAGGAGGCGACGCAGGGAGATCCCCTGTATGTCGCTGGGGATGGGTAGACCCGCCATGTCGAGGAAGGTAGGTGCGTAGTCGATATTCTGCGTAAGGGTCGTGACGTCCCCACGACGCTCGTAGCCGAGAGCGGCAGGTAGGCGCATCACTAGAGGCGTACGCATGGACTCTTCGTACATAAACCGCTTGTCGAACCACCCATGCTCGCCCATATAGAAGCCCTGATCCGAGGTGTAGACGATGATGGTATTGTCCAGCAGGTCATGTTCACGTAGGTACTCGACGACACGCCCGATATTGCGGTCAAGGGAGTTAATCACCTTGGCATAGTCTCGCATGTAGCGGTTGTACTTCCACACAGCGAGGGCACGACCTGTCGGAGGAGCTTCGAAGAAGGCACGAGAGAGTGGATCATAGATGCTGTCGAACTTAGCCTTGACCCCCTCCTCTAGGCGGCCATAGATACCGTGTAGGTAGTACTTGCCTAGTCCTGAGGGGTTGGGGTTGGTACGCATCTTCAGGTCGTAGGTGATGTCCATATCCTTGAGGATACTCATCTCCTGAGCTGCAGCGGCGGGGCGTCCTGCGTAGTCGTCATCGAAGGTCTCGGGGGTGGGGAAGGTGCGATCTTCGTAGGCCTTGAGATCGACCGTATCAGCCATCCAGTCACGGTGGGCAGCCTTGTGGTGGATGAAGAGGGCGAAGGGCTTCGTCTTGTCTCGCCGCTCCAGCCAGTCGAGGCTCATCTCGGTAATGATATTCGTTACATAGCCGTGGTAGCGGACGGTATCTGTGGCGCTGGCATCTGTGCCATTGGGTAGGCTATAACCATTCCTCAGATGCATCCCTCGGGGCACGATGAAGGCAGGGTCATAGTAGTCGCCCTGCCCTGGGAGGATCGCCCAGTGGTCGAAGCCCTGAGGGACACCGTCTAGGTGGATCTTACCGATCATCGCCGTCTGATAGCCCCCTGCACGCAGGAGCTTGGGGAGGGTCTGCTGGCTCTGATTGAACTGGTGTGAGCTCTCGTTGTTGGTCTTACCATTCATGTGGCTGTGCTTCCCTGTGAGCATACAGGCACGGCTAGGGCCAGAGATGGAGTTGGCGACGAAGCTCTCGGTGAAGCGAACCCCCTCACGTGCTAGGGCATCGATGTTGGGTGTAGAGATGTAGCGCTGGTCATAGGCGCTGATCATCTGATAGGAGTGGTCGTCTGACATGATGTAGACGATGTTTAGGGGGCGTGCCCCTGGGGTAGCCTTCGTGGCACCCTTTGTTGCTGACTGGGCTCCTGCTGTCCCGACGGCGGAGGCTAGTGCTCCTGCGACACAGAGGATCTTGTGGCTAGTCATAGGGTTAATGCTGTGTTTACGATGCATATATGCGGGACTATTCCCAGCACAAAGATAAAAGATATTCTACTACTACCTAGCGCATTAGCTGATTTAACACCCACTGGGGAACATAAGCAGGGCTAGTGCGCTTATCTTTGTAGTCAGGGACAGCATCCCTATGTCCCTCTATCCTGCATCAATAGACAAGTTACATACATATATGAAGTACCTCATCGTGGGCCTCGGCAATATCGGTCGTGAGTACGAGGCGACACGTCACAACATCGGCTTCCGTATCGCCGATGCCCTCGCTGCACGTCTCGGCACCAGCTTCGCCACCAAGCGCTACGGAGACGTAGCCACAGGTCGTATCAAGAACGCTCAGGTCGTCCTGCTCAAGCCCTCCACCTATATGAACCTCAGTGGTGAGGCTGTACGCTACTGGATGAGTACGGAGCGCATCACCATCGATCATATCCTCGTCCTCGTCGATGACCTCGCCCTACCCTTCGGCACACTCCGTCTGAAGGGCAAGGGGAGTGATGCAGGACACAATGGGCTGAAGAATATCGCCCAGCTCCTAGGCTCACAGGCCTACCCTCGCCTACGCTTCGGTATCGGCAACGACTATCCTCAGGGCAAGCAGATCGACTACGTCCTCGGCTCCTTCCCCCCTGAGGAGGAGGCACGTCTGCCTCAGCTCATCGAGTATGCCTGCGAGGCTACGATAGCCTTCTGCCTAGAGGGCATTACCTCGGCGATGAACAAGTACAATTCGGCAGCCCCCACCGACCTCTGATATACTAAACCTATCAGACCTATTTACCCCATTAGACCTATTTGATATTAGCCCCCACCCTCTAATCCCTACCCCTCATGCCACTCAAGGTCACTAAAGAAGCCGCTCTCCGCTACCACGAGGAGGGCAAGCCTGGGAAGATCGAGATCGTCCCCACCAAGCCCCACGACACCCCCTATGATCTCTCTCTAGCCTACTCGCCTGGTGTCGCCGAGCCCTGTCTAGCGATTGCCAGCGATGTACACGATGCCTACCGATACACCAACAAGGGCAACCTCGTAGCCGTCATCTCCAACGGTACTGCTGTCCTCGGTCTCGGGGATATAGGAGCTGATGCCAGCAAGCCCGTCATGGAGGGCAAGGCACTACTCTTCAAGATCTATTCGGGAGTCGATGCCTTCGACATAGAGGTCAATGAGCACGACCCCGAGGCCTTCATCCGCACGGTCAAGGCTATCTCCCCTACCTTCGGAGCCATCAACCTCGAGGACATCAAGGCGCCCGAATGCTTCGAGATCGAGCGTAGACTCAAGGCCGAGCTCTCTATCCCCGTCATGCACGACGACCAGCACGGCACTGCGATCGTCTCGGGGGCTGGTCTGCTGAATGCCCTAGAGCTCGCCGGGAAGCGTATCGAGGAGGTGCGTGTCGTCGTCAGTGGTGCTGGGGCTGCTGCCCTCTCCTGCGCACGGCTCTACTGCTCACTCGGGGTACGTAGGGAGCATATCCTGATGTTCGACTCTCGGGGAGCGATCACCACGGCTCGTACCGACCTCAACGAGATGAAGCAAGCCTTCGCCTCTCCCCGTACCGACATCAAGACACTGGCTGAGGCTATGGTCGGGGCGGACGTCTTCCTCGGACTCTCTAAGGGAGGGATGGTGACGGCCGATATGGTACGCTCTATGGCTGAGAATCCGATCATCTTCGCCCTAGCCAACCCTGATCCCGAGATTACCTATGAGGAGGCGAAGGCTGCTCGTCCCGACGTGCTGATGAGCACTGGACGTACCGACTACCCCAATCAGATCAACAACGTCCTAGCCTTCCCCTATATCTTCCGTGGAGCTCTCGACACCCACGCTACCGCCATCAACGAGCCCATGCTCCTAGCTGCCACACGTGCCCTCTCTGCCCTAGCACACGAGCCCGTCCCCAGCTACGTCAAGGAGGTCTATGGGCTGGATAGCTTGACCTTCGGTGCCGAATACTTCATCCCGAAGCCTGTCGATCGGAGGCTCATCGAGCGGGTCTCCACTGCGGTAGCGGAGGCTGCCATAGCGAGCGGTGTAGCACGGCACACCATCACCGACTGGGCTGCCTATCGCCACAGCCTGCGCCAGCTCCTCAGCTAGCGGACTCATCCCTTAGACAGCAAGCACTGCGCCCAGCATGTACGTAGATACATGCTGGGCGCAGTGCCTTTTCTATCCCTACTCTACTTCTATCCCTACTCTACCCCCACAGCCACTACGGGAAAGAGCTAGCGACAAGCCCCCACACACCTCCGTCATCCACCCCAAAGCACCGAGCCCACGTCAGTGGAGGGATATTACTCCTCCACCGCCGTGGGCTCGGTGTATAAGTGGCATTCGGCCTATGGGGACACTGCCCCTCGGGCTCTCTCCGCCTGCGGGAGAGGGATGGGGAGGGCTTAGCTATTTACCTCGGCGAAGAACTCCTCGTTGTTCTGCGTGCGCTGCATGAGGTTCTTCACATTCTCCATAGCCTCTATGGGGTTCATCTCGGAGAGTACCTTACGTACCGACCACATACGCTGCTGGGTAGCCGTATCCTGCAGGAGGTCGTCTCGGCGTGTGCTGCTGGCTACGAGGTCTACGGCTGGATAGATACGCTTGTTGGCTAGGCGACGGTCGAGCTGGAGCTCCATGTTACCCGTACCCTTGAACTCCTCGAAGATCACATCGTCCATCTTCGATCCTGTCTCCTGCAGAGCGGTGGCGAGGATCGTGAGGCTACCGCCACCACGGATATTACGTGCAGCACCGAAGAATCGCTTGGGCTTCTGCAGGGCATTGGCATCCACACCCCCAGAGAGTACCTTACCAGAGGCAGGCTGGACGGTGTTGTAGGCACGAGCCAGACGGGTGATCGAGTCGAGGAGGATGACGACATCCTGACCACTCTCTACCATACGCTTAGCCTTGTTGAGGACGATCTCGGCGATCTTCACGTGGCGGTCTGCTGGCTCGTCGAAGGTCGAGGCGATGACCTCGGCATTGACACTCGCTGCCATATCGGTGACCTCCTCGGGACGCTCATCGATGAGCAGGATGATCATGTAGACCTCGGGGTGATTGGCTGCGATGGCGTTGGCGATATTCTTGAGCAGGACGGTCTTACCTGTCTTGGGCTGAGCGACGATCAGACCACGCTGTCCCTTACCTATGGGGGCGAAGAGGTCTACGATACGCATCGCTATCTTGTCCTGTACGGCAGGGTTGCGTGGGGACTCAAGCTTGAACTTCTCGTCAGGGAAGATCGGGGTGAGGTGGTCGAAGGGGACACGGTCACGCATCTCCGAGGGTGTACGACCATTGACTCGGGTAATCTTCTCGAAGGGGAAGTACTTATCTCCCTCCTGTGGTGGGCGAATAAAGCCCTCCACGAGGTCTCCTGGGCGCAGACTCCACTGCTTGATCTGAGCTACCGAGAGGTAGATATCATCGGGAGAAGGTAGGTAGTTGTAGTCCGCAGAGCGGAGGAAGCCATAGCCGTCAGGCAGGATCTCCAGCACCCCAGAGCACTCTAGGATACCGCCGAAGTCGAACTCATCCTGCCCCCCCTTGGCGATGGGGCGAGCAGTCGTATTGCTAGACTGCTGAGCCTTACCCTCGTGGCGAGGCTTGATAGGAGCGGTGAAGGAGGGAAGGACCTGATCCAGCACAGACTTGCTATCCTTGTGGCGGAAGACGATACGTCCCGTACCCTCCGTGCCCTCACTCTGTGGCTGCGTAGCGGGCTGTGCAGCGGGCTGCGCTTGAGCTACGGGGGCTACCTCACGAGCTGGCGCTGGGGCAGGCTCAGTGGCTGGAGCCCCGACAGGTACGACACGGGGCAGAGGCTCGGCACCCTTGGTAGGTGCACCTACGGGGCGAGCCTCTGGCTGAGGCTGGCTAGGAGCAGCCTTGGGTGCCTTAGGAGCCTTAGGTGCCGGAGCTTCCTGACGAGGCTCCTCGACCTCGATGGGGCTATTAGCCTCCTGACTCTCACTAGCCTTGGCTACGGCGGAGAGAGCCTGCTGACGCTCGACCTCCTTCTGTCGAGCCTGCTGATCGGCCTTGCTGGGGCGTCCACGCTTACGCTTAGGAGCCTCGGCAGAGCCCTCCTCGGTAGCGGAGGGGAAGAGATCTTCGGAGGATGATTCGGGGGTAGGTGTTTGTGTTCCTTCGTGGCTGGTCTTCTTGCCCTTGGGCTGCTCGTCATCGGCATCCTTACGGGGGCGTCCAGGCTTGCGCTTCTCGGTCTGTGTCCCAGCCAGGGTCATTGCCTGCTGGTCGAGGACTGCGTAGATGAGTTCCTGCTTGGTCTCGAAGCTCTTTGGACTGATCCCGACTTCGTCTGCGACCTTACGCAGTTCATCGAGACTCATATTGGAGAGCTCTGTGATGTTGTATCGTTGCATAACTAAAATATAAACTTAGTGTCTTCCACTATCGGGGTGCTAGCCGTGCTATGGGCTGTCGTCCGCAGGTCAATGGGCGGATCGATGAGCGACAACCAGGGTCCTTGGGTGGGGATAAGTTGCAGGGAGGGGATCGGTCTCCTCCGAGTCATCACCCGAAGATCCTAGCTGGGGGCTCGGTGCCCCTGTGGGGAAGACGATGAAAAACTTCTGTCCTTAAACTATTCGGGGACGTGTCGTGGGGGAATGATGGGGGGATGCAAAGACGGATGAGGCAGAGCGCCTACGTGGGAGAGGGGGATGCTGTGGTGATTGGGCTGGGATTCGAACCCAGGACCGATAGCTTAGAAGGCTATTGCTCTATCCAGCTGAGCTACCCAACCATACACTGCAATGAAGTATGTCTATTGCAATACAATCCTCCAAGATGTCACGCGCATCATCGAATAGAATTGCGCCACAAAGATAGCTTAAATATTTTACACTCCCCTATCTAAGCCCTATACCTCAGGGTCGAAGGATGAAATCACCATAGTGTGAGGGCATAGTAGCCAAGGAGCGTACACTCAAGATAGAAGTATCTGTATCCTGGGTATAGATATACCATGTGTATACCTACTACCTACGAGGGGCGAGTATACACGTGTGTACACAACTGTATACCCACGTGTACACAACAGTATACACGCGTGTACACAACATCGCTCTAAGTATCATCCCTGTAGATGCTCATACTTAGCTCTCCTAGGGACTAACGTCTAGGCACTCTGGAGATACTGCTAAGGCTCCCCTTGGACAAGAAATAGCCTCTCCCCAAAGAGCCAAAGAAAGGAGTGTACAAAAGTGATCATGCGCCCCCTGCCCTATATTCCATCTAGCTTCCGCCCCAATTGCCCTCTCTCCCCTCCCCCCTATCATTACATTCTCTTACAGTCACCCAAGCCTCCTCTCACCTCGACACACAGCGGCTGAAGAGCCTCCTCTCCCAAGTGCCTCTCCTCCCCCCTACGAACCCACGCTGTATCACACATATCGAGAGGCGTACAAGAGGACATACGGAGATGGGTATATCGCTCTCGATATGATCGCCACAATCACCTTACATAGGTGACGACAGAGCTCTCGGTATGATCGTCCCCATCACCTATGTAAGGTGATTGTGACGTTCATACCGAGTTCACTCCTACCCCTCCAAGGTACCCGTAGATAGGAAGCTCGGAATGGGCGTCACAGCCCGACAACCCGACAGCCCCAGCCCATGGAGATGCTCTCCCTACCCTCGGGACGTAGCGAGAGCTCAGGCAGAGAAGATAATCTACGGGGGTGGAATATAGAGGTATCAGGCACGAGAGCAAGGGAAGGTGGGCTAGCGAGCTAGGGCAAAGCAAGAGAATACGAGAGGTAAGGAGCACAGGCAGGAAGCAGTGGGGGGCACGAGGAGAGAACGATGGGAGGGGTGACTTCGGGCGAGAGGGCGGGCTAGGAAGCAGGAGGAGGTGGGTACAACCTTTATATGCACCTACTGGTTATCGTTATAATTCGTATTATATATCAGTATAGATTTTAATTTCATTATGAAGAGATTCTTGGCCTTTGCCCTCGCGTTCCTCGCCCTGTCGGTGACGACTCTCCGAGCAGACGACGACCGCATCATCGAGTTCAGAGAACTCCCTAAGGCTGCACAGCAGTTCGTGACCAAGTACTTCGCTGGCCGTAACGCCGTCCTCGTCAAGCAGGATCGCGACTTCATGTCCACGACCTATGAGGTAACTCTCTCCGATGGTACAGAAATAGACTTCACCTCCAACGGTCAGTGGAAGGATGTCGATGTCAAGCAGAACACTATGCCCCTCGGCTTCATCCCTGCCCAGATCACCAAGACCCTCAATGCCCGCCATGCTGGCGATGCAATCAAGCAGATCGAGCGCAAGCGCCAGGGCTACAAGGTCGAGCTTAGCTCGGGGCTAGAGGCTCACTTCAATGCCAAGCTCCAGCTCGTACGCTACGACGACTAACCCCTATATCCACAGATGAAGAGACGAAATATCCTAGCACTGACCCTCCTCTCCCTCGGCCTCCTCTCCCCCCTCAGCCTCTCGGCGCAGAGGGTCGATAAGGCAAGCCGCGGGACAGGACGCACCTCCAGCGCCCCCGCCCAGTCGGCTCAGGCCGACGGTGCCCTCTACCAACTGATCACCCTCCCCTACCCCACCAATGCCCTAGAGCCTGTCATCAGTGAGCGCACTGTGAAGCTCCACCACGGCAAGCACCTAGCAGGCTACGTCACGAAGCTGAACCAGCTCCTGAGCGAAAGCCATCTGATGGAGCGGGACCTCGTGAAGCTCGTCAAGTTCGCTAGTGGCTCGATCTTCGACAACGCAGGTCAGCTACTGAACCACAACCTATACTTCACGCAGTTCAAGCCCGCCGTCATGGATCGCGTTGACGAGCCTAAGGGTAACCTAGCGGAAGCTATCAAGCGTAGCTTCGGGAGCTTCGAGAAGTTCCGTGAGCAGTTTGAGAAGGCAGGTGTATCGATCTTCGGCTCTGGCTGGCTGTGGCTCGCTACGGATGAGGCAGGACGTCTCTATGTAGACAAGGAGCCCAACGCAGGCAACCCCGTGACCTCAGGCCTTATCCCCCTACTAGGGATCGACATCTGGGAGCACGCCTACTACCTCGACTATGAGAATAGACGTGCCGAGCATCTCAAGCAGATCTGGCACATCATCGACTGGGAGGTAGTCAGTCGTCGCTACGAGGAGCGTGCGAGCTTCTACGCTAAATAGACACTCCCCCCCTTATCCACTATCCCCCTATACAGCGAGAGGGCTATCCACTAGGTGTGGATAGCCCTCTCGCTGTATAGGAGTGTGGGGGATGAAGTGCGGGGATTAGAAGTAGCCCTCGGGGTCGTTGTTATGCTTGTAGCTCTTGTAGTAGCGGAAGAAGTCAAGCGAAACGCTCTCCCAGTCCTTAGCACCAAGGAGCTTCACGATACGTAGTGCATATACCTTGTTCTCATCCGATAGCTTCTCGAAGGGGTAGGGCTCTGGCTTAACCTTTTCCTTCTCGTTATCGGGAGCAGCATCTACCCTGCGGTCGTAGTCAGCATCCATATAGGAGACCACCTCGTCCTGGAAGTCCTTGGAGGCATAGACATTCATCGGGAGGCTCAGATGGAGGAGTTGCTTCCCAGACTTAACTATGGTGTTAGGCGCATAGAAGGGTGAGGCCTTTCCCTCCTCTAGCTTTCCCTTTGGACTGTGCCACAGGTCGATGTTCAGCGTGAACTGACTGATTGTAGGATTCTGGAAGT
>ERZ772827.899-NODE-899-length-15654-cov-11.411116_pt1 | contig 15654 bp, 11 predicted proteins | sample MGYA00580850_ERZ772827 | MGnify/ENA primary metagenome ERZ772827 (study PRJEB29015, sample SAMEA2737950) | human oral metagenome | biome: human oral; feature: human-associated habitat; material: dental | place: China | collected 2145 ...
GACTGCGTGGCGTGACGAACTTCCCGACGCTCAAGGCTCCCGGTCCGATTCCCGACGGCGCGATGCGCATCGTGCCCCTGGGGGGTCTGGGCGAGGTCGGCCGCAACATGACCGTCTTCGAGGTCGACGGCAAGCTGCTCATTGTCGACTGCGGCGTCCTGTTCCCCGAGGAGGACCAGCCCGGCGTCGATCTCATCCTGCCCGACTTCAGCTACATCGAGGACCGCCTCGACGACGTCGTCGCCCTGGTCCTGACCCACGGGCACGAGGACCACATCGGAGGCGTGCCCTACCTGCTGCGACTGCGCGACAACATCCCGCTGATCGGCTCCGCGCTCACCCTCGCCTTCGTCGAGGCCAAGCTCAAGGAGCACCGCATCCGCCCCGCACTGCGCATGGTGGCGGAGCACGAGGCGGTCTCCTACGGCCCCTTCGACCTCGAGTTCGTCGCCGTCAACCACTCCATCCCCGACGCCATGGCGGTCATGGTCCGCACCGACGCCGGCAACGCGCTGATCACCGGCGACTTCAAGATCGACTCCCTGCCCATCGACGGGCGCATCACCGACCTGCGGTCCTTCGCGCGCTTCGGCGACGAGGGCGTGGACCTGTTCTGCGTGGACTCCACCAACGCCGAGGTGCCCGGCATGATCGGCCACGAGAACCAGATCGGCCCCGTGCTCGACAACGTCTTCGCCGAGTCGGACCAGCAGATCATCGTGGCCTCCTTCTCCAGCCACGTCCACCGCGTCCAGCAGGTCCTCGACGCCGCCGCGCTCCACGGCCGCCGCGTGGCCCTCGTGGGCCGCTCCATGGTGCGCAATATGGGCATCGCGGCCGAGCGCGGCTACCTCAGGGTCCCCGACGGCGTGCTCATCGACGCCAAGGACGTGTCCTCCCTGCCGCCCGACGAGCGCGTCCTCATGGCCACCGGGTCCCAGGGCGAGCCCATGGCGGCCCTGTCGCGCATGGCCCACGGCGAGCACCGCAGCATCACCCTGGAGCCCGGCGACACCGTCATCTTCGCCTCCTCCCTCATCCCGGGCAACGAGAACTCCGTCAACCGGGTCATCAACCAGCTCATGCGCCTGGGCGCGCGCGTCGTCCACCAGGGCAACGCCAAGGTCCACGTCTCCGGGCACGCCTCGAGCGAGGAGCTGCTGCACGTCTACAACATCGTGGGGCCCCGCAACGTCATGCCGATCCACGGGGAGGTCCGCCACCTCGTGGCCAACGGCGCCCTGGCCGTCAAGACCGGGATCGCTCCGGAGCGCGTCGTGCTCGCCGAGGACGGCGTCGTCGTCGACCTGCTCGACGGGCGCGCCCGCATCGCCGGGGCGGTGCCGTGCGGCTACGTCTACGTCGACGGGGCCTCCGTCGGGGAGATCGACGAGACCGAGCTCAAGGACCGCCGCATCCTGGCGGAGGAGGGCTTCGTGTCGGTCTACGCCGTCGTGGAGACCAAGACCGGCACCATCCTCGCCGGTCCGGACATCCAGGCCCGGGGCATGGCCGAGGACGACTCCGTCTTCGAGGAGATCCTGCCCGACGTCACCGCCGCGCTCCAGGCGGCCCTCGACAAGGGCAATGCCGACGCCCGCTCCCTCCAGCAGGCCATGCGCCGCGCCCTGGGGCGGTGGATCGGGCGCCGTCTGCGCCGTCGGCCCATGATCGTTCCCGTCGTCATCGAGGCATGACCGGGGGGATGAGGGTATGAGCCCGCCGAGCATGCGCCGCCCGCCGTGCTTCATCTCCACCGGGAGCGTCCTGATGGACCTCCCGCTCCACGTCGGCCGCGTCCCCGCGCCCGGCGGTGCCGTCACCGCCATGTCCTCCGGCCCCGCCGTCGGCGGGGGGTACACGGTCGTGTCGGCCGTCGCCCGGCAGGGCGTGCCGGCCGCCCTGGCCGCCACGCTGGGCACCGGCCCGAACTCCGCCCAGGTGCGCGAGACCATGATGATCGACGGGGTCGAGCTGGTCGTCGAGGAGCTCGTCGGCGACATCGGCACCTGCACCACCCTCATCGAGCCCTCCGGGCGGCGCACCTTCATCACCACCGAGGGGGTCGAGGCCGAGCCCCAGCGCGAGGACCTCGACCGCCTCGAGCTCATACCGGGCGACTGGGTCTACACCACCGGCTACGACCTGGCCCACCCCACGTCCCGGGACGTCCTCGCCGAGTGGCTTCTCGCCCTGCCCGCAGGCGTCAGCCTCGTGGCCGACCTGGGGCCCGTCGAGTCCGAGATCCCGGGCCCCATCGTCGACCCGCTCCTGAGACGCACCAACCTGCTGACCGGCAACCACCTCGAGATCACGCAGCTGTCGGCCCGTCTCGGCAGCCCGGCGGCCATGCGCCGGGCGGCGCCCGACGCCCTGATCGTGCGGCGCACCGGGGTGCACGGCTGCGTCCTGTGGCCCGCGCGCGGCGACATGATCGAGGTCCCAGGCTTCGCCCGGGACGTCCTGGACACCACCGGCGCTGGGGACACCCACACGGGCGTCCTGGTCGCCGGCCTCATGGACGGGCTCGACGTCGTCGCCGCCGCCCGCCGCGCCAACGCCGCCGCGGCCGAGGCCGTCAGCCGCCTGGGCCCGGCGCGCTCGCCGCGGCGCGACGAGATCGACGCGCTCCTGACCGTCCAGGCCGCATTCGGCGCCCGAGCCGCCCCGGAAGTGACGCACACGTGAGGATCTCACTGGCGTGGGTGGCTGCCGAAACGCCGCCAGCTCGATAATGTCGCAGGCACCATGGCCACTTCCCCCTCATCCTCCGCCCGCTCCGGCGCCCGGGGCCGCGGACGCGCTTCGAAGCAGCCCACGCAGCCGATGGAGCAGCCTCCGTCAGGAAGCCGGTACCGCCGCACCGCATGGGCCTTCGTCGTCCTCGCCCTGGCCGTGATCACCGGCCTGCGCGAGTGGTTCGGCGTCTCCGGCACCGCCGGAGGCGTCCTGCACCACCTGGCCGCCGGCCCCGTCGGCGTCCTGGGCATCGCCGTCCCGCTCCTGCTGGGAGCGCTGGGCGTGGCCATGCTGCGGGTCCGCCGCCTGGGCACGGTCCACGCCCGCATCAGCGTCGGCACCCTCGGCGTGCTCACGGGCGTGACGGGCATCATCCAGGTCGCCTCCGGCAACCCCTCCCTGGCATACGGCATGGGCCCGCTGGAGGAGGCCGGCGGGCTGCTCGGCTGGGCCGTCGGGTACCCGCTGGTCGTGCTGTTCTCCTCCGTGGCCGCCGTCATCCTGTTCGTCCTGCTCATCGCCTTCTCCGCTCTGGTGATCTCCGGCCGTACCATTGCGGAGCTGCGAGAGCAGCTGGCGGAGCGTCGCGGTACCGCCGACCAGCAGGACGATGCGTCCACAGGCGGAGAGAACCTGGCCACCCGCGTCCTGGGGGCGGTGCGCCGTGCCGGCGGCAGGCGCGCGCAGGAGGATGAGACCGAGACCCGGACTCTGGACTCCTACGACGGCGACGAGCCCTTCCGCTCCGCACTGGAGACTGAGAAGCGCCCCCGGGGCAGCGGGCGCCGTAAGCGCACGAGGTCTTCGTCCACCGGTGCGGCGGACTCGGCGGATCCGATTACCCCGCACGACCCCGACGACGCCCGGGATGAGACGGCGACCTCTGTCCTGTCGGGACTGTCGGGGGCCGCGGATCCGCCCGTCGACGTGCCCCTGGGCGATGAGCCCGTTTCGCCACCGGCCGTGCGCCCGGGGCGCTCCGCAGCGGGGAAGCCCAAGGGAGCGCGTCCCGTGCCGCCCGCCGAGCCCAATGCCGTCACCGAGGAGACCCCGTCGGTCGAGCCCGACCTCGCCGACGAGCTCGGGATGACCGACATGGCGGAGATGGCATCAATGGCGCTGCCCGACGGCACGACCTACTCCCTGCCCAGTGAGGGCCTTCTGGAGTCCGGACCGGGTCACGCCACGCGCACCGAGGCCAACGACGCGATTGTCGAGAAGCTTCAAGGTGTTTTCACCGAGTTCAAGGTCGACGCCACGGTCACCGGCTACACCCGCGGCCCCCAGGTCACTCGCTACGAGGTCCACCTGGGGCGCGGCGTCAATGTCTCCCGGGTGACCGGCCAGGAGAAGAACATCGCCTACGCGGTGGGCTCGGACGAGATCCGCCTGCTGACCCCCATCCCCGGCAAGAGCGCCATCGGCGTGGAGATCCCCAACTCCGACCGGGAGATGGTCAAGCTCGGCGACGTCCTGCGCTCGGGCGCCGCCAAGAAGCAGGCGCACCCCCTGGTCGTGGGGCTGGGCAAGGACGTCGAGGGCGACTATGTGGTCACCAATCTCGCCAAGACGCCCCACATGCTCGTGGCCGGTCAGACCGGCTCGGGCAAGTCCTCGTTCGTGAACTCCATGATCACCTCGATCATGATGCGGGCCACCCCGGAGGAGGTCCGCATGGTGCTGGTCGACCCCAAGCGCGTCGAGCTGACGATCTACGAGGGCATTCCGCACCTGATCACCCCCATCATCACCAGCCCCAAGAAGGCGGCTGAGGCGCTGGAGTGGGTCGTGCGCGAGATGGACGCCCGCTACGACGATCTCGCCTCCTTCGGCTACAAGCACATAGACGACTTCAACCGGGCGGTGCGCGCGGGGAAGGTCGAGCCCCTGCCCGGTTCGCAGCGCGTCATCTCGCCCTATCCCTATCTCCTGGTGGTCGTCGATGAGCTCGCCGACCTCATGATGACCGCGCCCAAGGACGTCGAGGCCGCCATCCAGCGCATCACCCAGCTGGCCCGTGCCGCCGGTATTCATCTGGTGCTGGCCACGCAGCGCCCGGTCGCCTCCGTGGTCACCGGCCTGATCAAGTCCAATGTGCCCTCGCGCCTGGCCTTCGCCACCGCCTCCCAGTTGGACTCGCGCGTCATCCTCGACCAGAACGGGGCCGAGACCCTCACCGGCCAGGGCGATGCCCTCTATCTGGGGCCCGGCACCTCCGCACCCGTGCGCGTTCAGGGCTCGTGGGTCGATGAGTCCGAGATCCGTACCGTCGTGGAGCACGTCAAGCGCCAGCTCGAGCCGGAATACCGTGACGACGTGACCGTTCCGGAGGTCAAGAAGCAGATCGACGAGGAGATCGGCGACGATATGGACCTGCTGCTGCAGGCCGCCGAGCTCATCATCTCCAGCCAGTTCGGCTCGACCTCCATGCTTCAGCGCAAGCTGCGCGTCGGCTTCGCCAAGGCGGGCCGCCTCATGGATCTGCTGGAGTCCCGCGAGGTCGTGGGGCCCTCCGAGGGCTCCAAGGCTCGTGACGTGCTGGTGCAGCCCGAGCAGCTCCAGGAGACGCTGGCCTGGATCAAGGGCGAGGGCGACGCCCCCGGGAGCGAGTCCGCACCGGCGGAGGCGGCCGATGCGCCTGACAACCAGCCGGCGACCGCGATGCCGGCCTCCGATTCCCGCATCGCCGAGTCCGCAGCCGGTTCCGATATGAATTCGGATCCACCGGTTGTGCAGTCCTGGGACGACGACTCCGCCTCGGATGACTCCGAGGACGCCTGGAGCCTGACCGGGCGCGGCTCCTCGTGGTAAGAGCGTCCGGCGGGGTGCGTCCGGTTCGGGCGCCGTCTCGGGCCGGAGAGTCCGGGGCTCCTTAGACGGCTCCCTCGGATTCTGGGTTCCCGGGTTCCCGGGTTCCTCAGGTTCCCGGGCCTGTTGCCGGCTCCCTGCGCGGCTGCGCGTCAGCCGCGCGGCGCGGCCGTCGGCTCAGGGCCGGTCGTGGCGGGCACGTCAGCGGAATAGGTCTCCATGTTGAGGAAGGTCGTCACCGCGTCCCACCGGCTGGTGAGCTCCTCCTCGCTCAGCGCGCAGCCCTCGGGGATCTCGCCGGCGTGGGCCGCCGCCAGGTCGACCATGCGGTGGCCGTTGTCGTTGTCCACCGTGAAGGGGTGCCAGTGCAGGGCGTCCACGCGCGCGTCGTTCGTGCCGTCCGCGGTCTGGCCGACCGTGACATCGACCCACACGAAGGTGCCGGTGCCGGCCAGCGCATTGCCCAGTTCGGGCGACTGGTTGGAGATGAAGTTGCCCGCCGAGTACGACACCCACATGCCCGCGCCGTCCGGGCCGCCCTCAAGGAGCTCGTTGGTCTGCGGCACGTGCGGATGCGCGCTGAACAGGACGTCGATCTGGCCGGTATCGGCAATGGCCCGGGCGTATTCGGTCTGCTCGGCCACCGGGTCGGAGGTGTACTCCTCGCCGATCTGGGAATGCAGGACGACGATGTCGGCTCCCGCTTCACGGGCCGCTCGCGCCTGTCCGGCGACCCACTCGACGTCATTGAGGTTGACCGCCCACTGCGGGTCGGCGGTGAAGCCGTTGAGCCCGTAGGTGGTGGACAGCTGGGCGACCCGCACCGTGCGCCCCTCGCGCTGGAGCTCGTAGATCTGGTAGGGCCTGTCCGCCTCCGCCTGGGTGCGGTTGGTGCCGCTCCAGCCCAGGCCGTTCTCCTGGAGCGTGTCGGCGGTGGTGACGACGCCGTCCATCCCCTGGTCCCAGGAGTGATTGGAGGCGGTCGCGCACCCGTCCCAGCCCGTGGTCCTCAAGGCGGTGACCACGCCCGGCAGGGTCCCGAACGTGGGGAAGCCGGTGGCGACGCCGTTCGGGGAGACGGGGACCTCCATGCCGCACAGGGCCAGGTCGACCCCGCTGGTCCAGGGCTGGGCTGCTGCGGTCAGCGGAGCGATATCGCCCTGCCCGCCCTCGGTGTCGTCCATGACGGGCATGTGCGTGAGCACGTCGCCGCCGTATCCGATCGTCAGGTGCACGTCGGGCGGCGGTGTGGGGGAGGGGCTCGCTGCGGGGGCCTCGGAGTCGGATGCCGACGTCACCGGGTCGGTGGCGGGAGGCGCGCAGCCGGTGAGCGGCCATGCGCCTGTGCCCGTCCATGCCAGCGCGGCGACAGCGAGCGCCCGGGCGCGCCGTCGGCGGGAGGGCGAGGCCGACGAGGCTGTGGAGCCGGGAGAGCCGCCGGACCGAGAGGACTCGGGTGTGGGAGAAGGCATGCTCCTCAGACTAGGGTCCTCACGGCGCGGCCGGAAGGACCATGATCCCTCATGGGGGTGGCCCTGCAGAACCGCCGTTGCGCCCCTGACCTGCACAGGGAGCTCTCACCGTTAGGCTTACTCGGGTGAACGCCACTCCGACGCCCCCTGACTACGAGGACTGCGCGGATCGTGAAGCTCGTGAGAACCGCACTGATCGCAATACCGATCACGATGAGCACCACACCCTCGCGCCGTCGGCCTCGCTGGGGGCGTCAGCGCCGGTTCAGGCGCCCCTGCTCAACATCGCCAATGCCCTGACCGTGCTGAGGCTCATCCTGGTGCCGGTTTTCATCTGGCTCATGCTGGGCCAGGGCGACGCCATGAGACTGGCGGCGACGCTCGTCTTCATCGCCGCGGCCTTCACCGATCAGCTTGACGGGCAGCTGGCCCGTTCGTGGAACCTTGTGACCAGTTTCGGCAAGATCGCCGATCCGATCGCGGACAAGGCCCTGACCCTGTCGGCATTCGTGCTGCTCGCGGTCGCCGGACGCCTATGGTGGTGGGTCGCCATCGTCATCATTGTGCGCGAGCTGGGCATCACACTGCTCCGCTTCATCATGTTGCGGCGCGCGGTCATGGCCGCTTCCCGCGGCGGCAAGCTCAAGACCGTGCTGCAGATCCTCGGCGTCGTCGGCTTGCTGACCCCTTGGAGCATGCTTCTGCCCGATGCCATCGCCGGTGCGGTCACCTCGTGCGCCTATGCTGTGATCGCCGGTGCGCTGGTGGTCACCGTGGTCACCGGAGTCGATTACGTCGTTCAGGCCTGGCGCATCGCGCGTCGGGGAGCGTCGGATACTGCGGAAACCGCGGATACTGCGGATAGGACGGCTACGGCGGATCCGACGGATCCAACGGAAGGAGCGGCATGATGAGCTCGGGCGATGGCATTGCGAAGGCCGTCACTCTCGTCGAGGCGGCCCGGTACCTCCTGTCCAGTGCCGAGAGTCGCGGCCTGACCGTGGCGGTCGCCGAGTCCCTCACGGGCGGCGAGGTCTCCTCGGTCCTCGTCAGTGTCCCGGGGGCGTCGGCCGTTGTCGTCGGCGGCGTGGTGGCCTATGCCACGCGGATCAAGTCCCAGGTGCTCGGGGTTGATGAGCGCCGTCTGGAGCGCACCGGTCCGGTGGACGGCGAGGTCGCCAAGCAGATGGCGAGCGGTGTCGCCGAGCTCATGGGGGCGGACCTGGGGTTGGCGACCACGGGCGTGGCGGGTCCAGCATCTGTCGACAATCATCGTGCGGGGACCGTGCATGTGGCGGTCGCCTCCCCATGGGGCGTCGTGTCGCGAGAGCTGCATCTGGAGGGGGACCGTGCGCAGGTGCGTGAGGGCGCGACGACGGCGGTTCTCGCTCTCGCGGTGGCGCTGCTCGACGCGGCCGAGGAGTGATTCCTCGGGGTGAGGAGTTGATGAGGAGTTGAAGAACTACCTGGGACTAACGGCGTATTCAGGTTTCTTCCAGGATTCTCGGCTTTGATGAGACCTGTCGCCACTGAGGAACCGACCTCTTTCCTCTTTGGGGGCGGGAATGAATCTCCGCAGTGAATGGTTGCACCACACGATGAACAACGCGACTCACCCCCGCACAACCCGACCCACTCGGCCGGTCGGACGCGCGCCAATGCGCTCGGCCGCCACGGCTGGGCGCGGTGCGGTTGCGGACAACACCGCCAGCAAGCAAGAGAACACCCTTCTGCGCCGTGAGATCGGCGAGGTCCTGCGCTCGGTTCGCCAGCACCAGGGCCGCACTCTTCGCGAGGTCTCCGGCCAGGCCCGGGTCTCGCTCGGATACCTCTCAGAGGTTGAGCGCGGCCAGAAAGAAGCCTCCTCCGAACTGCTCGCCTCCATCTGCCAAGCTCTGGATGCTCCGCTCTCCGTGGTCCTGCGCGAGGTCTCCGACCGCATCGCCCTGACCGAGGGCGTGACCATTCCGGACACGGTTCCCGACGAACTGGTGCGCCAGCAGGGTCTGACCCTGCGCTGACGGTGCACTGACGCCGGCTGACGCCGACTTACACTGTTCGTCGCTTCATTCGTGCGGATCTGCCTCCGGCACCGTTCAGGCGGTGCTGGAGGCGGTTCTGCATTCATGCATCGACTCATGCTTCGGCGGCGAGCTCATGGCCGGCTTCGCCCCCGTCTCCCAGGGGGGGGCGCGATCTCACAGGGGCGCCGCGAATCTCGCCCCGCCTCCTGCCTGTCTGCTAAGGATTCTCGATGAAGCACTCCGAGTTCTGGAAGGCCGTGGAGACCGTGTACGGCTCGGCCTATGGGAGCTCTCTCGCTCAAGATCTCGTGGTGCCCGGCCTGAGAGCCACGTGCGCCGAGGCGTTGGACGCAGGAGTGCCTCCTCGTGAGGTGTGGCACGCCCTGTGCGACGAGACGCGGGTCAGCGATGCCGACCGCTGGGTTTTTCGCGAGGACGCTCGACGGCGTGCGTCTCGGCGATAATCGACACGCCATGTGTTCGAATGGGATTCGAACACATGTTCGTCTACAGTGCTCCACAGACGACGTTCGCGCGCCTCGTGTTCACAAGGCCCGATAACGCGCGGTGATACATGTCAGTGGTCCGGCATAGCGTCGTTCGTGAGCCCCGGAGAGGGGATCTCACTACTGGACCAGCCATGACCGCCGCGGCGTCGAGCCGCCCGAGAACCCGAGGTAGACCCATGTCCCCTGCCAAGACCCAGGATCGCTCCAAGGCCCTGGCCACCGCACTCGCTCAGATCGACAAGTCCTTCGGCAAGGGCTCAGTCATGCGCCTGGGGGATGAGACCCGCCCTCCGGTGGCCGTCATCCCCACCGGCTCCACCGCACTCGATGTCGCTCTGGGGATCGGCGGACTTCCGCGAGGCCGCATCGTCGAGATCTACGGCCCCGAGTCCTCCGGCAAGACCACCGTGGCACTCCATGCCGTCGCCAGTGCCCAGAAAGCGGGGGGCAATGCGGCCTTCATCGATGCCGAACACGCTCTTGACCCGGTGTACGCCAAGGCCCTGGGCGTTGACACCGACAACCTTCTCGTCTCCCAGCCGGACACCGGTGAGCAGGCCCTCGAGATCACCGACATGCTCATCCGCTCGGGCGGTCTGGACATCATCGTGGTCGACTCCGTGGCCGCTCTCGTTCCCAAGGCGGAGATCGAGGGGGAGATGGGCGACTCCCATGTGGGCCTGCAGGCCCGCCTCATGAGCCAGGCGCTGCGCAAGATCACCGGGGCGCTCTCGGCCACCGGGACCACCGCCATCTTCATCAATCAGCTGCGTGAGAAGATCGGCGTCTTCTTCGGCAATCCTGAGACCACGACCGGAGGCAAGGCCCTGAAGTTCTACGCCTCGGTGCGTATCGATGTACGGCGCGCTCAGACCCTCAAGGATGGGGATCAGCCCGTGGGCAACCGCACCAAGGCCAAGGTCGTCAAGAACAAGATGGCCCCGCCCTTCAAGCAGGCCGAGTTCGACATCCTCTACGGTCAGGGGATCTCCCGCGAGGGCGGTCTGCTGGACCTCGGCGTCGATCACGGCGTCATCCGCAAATCGGGGGCCTGGTACACCTACGGCAGTGATCAGCTGGGGCAGGGCAAGGAGAACGCCCGGACCTTCCTCAAGGACAATCCCGAGCTCGCCGATGAGATCGAGAACAAGATCCTGGCTGCTCTGGGCGTGGGAGAACCTGCCCGCAGGGCCGAGGAGGAGGCTGCTGCTGCCGTTGCGCAGGACGATGACAAGTCTGCCAAGACCAAGGCCAAGGACGCTTCTGCCAAGGATGCAGCCGCGAAGGGCGCTGTGAGAACCGCTAAGAAGCGCACCAAGAAGAACGATGCCGAGTTGGATATCGACTCCGCCTTCGGCGAGGACGCCGGCGGTTTCTAAGATGCCGTGGCTCACTGCTGACAAGCACCAGGAGGAGGTCGAGGCGGCACGGGATATCGTCCTGCGGCGCCTCGGCCGCTCGTCCGCCCCGCGCGCCGCGCTGGCCGAGCTCCTGGAGCGCAAGGAGGTCGCCCCGCATGTCGCTGAGGAGGTCCTCGATCGGCTTGAATCCGCCGGGGTCGTTGACGACGCCGCCTATGCCGCCACCCTGGCCCGTACCCGCTTCGCCGAGAAGGGCGCCGCCCGCAAGGCCATTGCCGAGGAGCTGCGCCGCAAGGGGCTGGGGGAGGAGCATATCCGCTCGGCTCTGGGACAGATCGGCTTTGATGACGAGGCGGATGCGGCCCTGGCCCTGGCGCGCAAGAAACTAGCGGCGACTCGGGGACTTGATCCTCTCGTGCGTCGGCGTCGCGCCCTGGCGATGCTGGGCCGCAAGGGCTACTCCCACGAGGTCGCCATGCACGCCATTGAGCAGGCTCTGGCCGGCCCGGACTGAAGGACTCGCCGGTGAGTAGATGATGTCGTGTCGTGCGGGCGGGAGCGATCGGCTGCCTGTCCGCACTCACGTGATCTACAGGGTCACATATCGTCTGGCTGAAGGCCTTCGCGTTTCACCCGCCTGGCCTCCAGGCGCTTGGCGACGACGCTGACAACAGGCGCAAGGAGCCAGAACAGCATCGCCCACTGGCCGTAGACTCCGATGAGGGGTATCGAGGTCAAGAAGATCACCAGAAGCGATACCGAGCTGCGCTGCGTGTGCCGGTAGGTCTCCGGGGTGATGTCGCTGACCATGAGGCCGGCCTTCCAGGCATGCCGCCACAGTGCCATCATGCACATCTGTGTGCCGGATATGACCAGGGCGTAGAAGATCCCGGGAACAGGCGAGCCGTAGGCGTTCTTGGCGAGCATGGACGTGGGCAGAGGAGTCAGCGCCATGAAGAACAGCATGACGCAGTTCCATCTCAGCAGGTCGCGGTCGATGTGGGTCAGTGCAGACAGGTAGGCATGGTGCGACACCCACATCCTGCTCATGAGGTAGAAGCTCAGCAGGAACGCTCCGAGCTGGGGGGCGGCGTCCAGGAGGGCGTCGTCGTACTCCGCGCGGCTGCCCACGTCGGGGGCCTTGATGTCCAGCACCAGGAGGGTCATGGCGATGGCGATCACTGCGTCGGAGAAGGCGGCCGTTCTCTCCGGCCCGGAGTTCGACAGTACATTGCGTAGGTCGGGGCGCAGCGACATGCAGGAAGACTACCGCCGCCTCCGAAAGGCCCGCACGCCGGCGGCCCTCGGAGGCGCGCTGCCCGCACCACCTGCCCCTACGCTTGACCCATGAGCGAATCCGACCGGGACGGTGCTCAGGCCGCCCCCGACCTCCACGATCTCGCTGCTCGGGCCGGCATCGCGGCAGAGCACGTCATCCCCTATGGGCGCGACGTCGCCAAGATCGACGTGAATGCCATGGAGGACATCGGCGGGCGGGGGCAGGCCTGTCATTACGTCGTGGTCACCGGTATGACCCCCACGCCCTTCGGGGAGGGCAAAACCACGACGGCCATCGGCCTGGCCCAGGCCCTGGCCCGCCGGGGCGAGCGCTCCACGCTCACCCTGCGCCAATCCGCCATGGGCCCCACCTTCGGGATCAAGGGCGGTGCAGGGGGCTCCGGGGGCGCTCGAATTCTGCCCGCCGAGCGCATGAATCTGCACCTGACCGGGGACTTCCACGCCATCACGGCGGCTCACAACCTGCTGTCGGCGATGATCGACAATCACCTCCATCACGGCAACGAGCTGGACATCGATGAGCGCACCATCACCTGGCCCCGCGTCCTGGACATCAACGACAGAGCCCTGAGGCACATTGTCACCGGCCTGGGAGCCAAGGTCGACGGCGTCACCCGTCAGGCGTCTTTCGACATCACCCCGGCCAGCGAGCTCATGGTCATCATCTCACTGGCCACCGATCTTGCCGATCTGCGCGTCCGGCTGGGCCGTATCGTGGTGGGCCGCACTCGCAGCGGCGGCTGGGTGCGGGCCGAGGACCTGGGGGCGGCCGGGGCCATGTGCGCCATCCTGCGCGACGCCCTGGAGCCCAACCTGCTGCGCACGGGGGAGGGAACCCCCGTGCTGGTCCACACCGGCCCCTTCGGCAACATCGCCACCGGCTGCTCCTCGGTCATCGCCGACCGCGTGGCCGCGGCGGGGGCGCGCGAGGGCGGCTACGTGCTGACGGAGGCCGGCTTCGGCGCTGATATGGGTCTGGAGCGCTTCGTCGATCTCAAGTGCGCCGTCTCCGGCATGCGCTCCCGAATCGCCGTCGTGGTGGTGACCGTGCGTGCCATCAAAGCGCACTGCGGGCGTTATCGGCTGGTCTCCGGCAAGGACCTGCCGGCCGAAATGCTGACCGAGAGCGTGGAGGACGTGCGCGCCGGCGCTGCCAATATGCTCAAGCACCTTCAGATCGTGCGCGGCTTCGGCATGACTCCGGTGGTGGCCATCAACGTCTTCCCCACCGATCATCCCAGTGAGATCGAGGAGGTCGTGCGCATTGCCCATGAGGCGGGAGTCAGGGCCGCCACGGCGCATCCCGTGACCGACGGCGGTGCCGGATGCCTCGAACTCGCCGACACTGTGATCGAGGCCTGCCGAAATACCCGCGAGGCCGAGGCGCCGGACGTCAAGGCGCTGTACAGCCCCGATGACAACCTGCGGACCAAGATCGGCAAGGTAGCCGCCATGTACGGGGCCGACGGCGTGGACTACACCCCGGAGGCGAGCCGCCTGCTGGACGCTTACGAGAAGGACGGCTTCGGTGATCTGGCTGTCGTCGTCGCCAAGACGCCGCTGTCGCTATCGGCCGAGGCAGGTCTGAAGGGAGTGCCCACCGGTTGGCGGCTGCCAGTGCGCGAGGTGCGCCTGGCCGCGGGGGCCGGCTATGTCTACGCGATCTGCGGGAACCTGTCCACCATGCCCGGCCTGTCCAGCCATCCCGCCGCCGAGCGCATTGATGTCGACACCGCCACCGGGGAGATCATCGGCTTGAAATGAGGCCCGCGTGAGTGCGGGCGGTCCGGCGGTCGTCGGTCCCGGGCATGCGGAGTCACGGCGCGCCATCGTGCTTCTCCTGCCGGTGGAGCAGTGCAGCTGCGGGCCGCAGTAGGGCAGCGCAGTAGGTCGCTGGACCGGCACTGCGTGGAGCCGACGAGGACGGATGGCGAGTATGGCCTATCAGCCGGCTGGCCGTGACTGTGATCGGAACCATGGCGCGAGAGCGGGCCTTATGGCGATCTTGAAGTAAGGCTGCCCTTAGATTTGGTGCCATGAGTCGTCGTACCACCATCGCGCTGTCAACTGCTGGTCTGCTCGCGGCAGGCGCCGCACTCGCGCTGGTCGCGCGTCCCGCACGGCGCGGGGTGCCCGACCTTCCCACCGCCTCCGGCGGCCGCCGCCCGACTCGCGTCGTGATCGTCGGCGGCGGCTACGTCGGTTTCTGTACCGCCAGAGCGCTCCGCTCGCGCCTGGACACCGACCAGGTGGAGATCGCCGTCGTCGACCCCCGCCCCTACATGACCTATCAGCCCTTCCTGCCGGAGGTCGCCGCCGGATCGATCCAGCCCCGCCACATCGTCGCTTCTCATCGGCGCAGTCTCGACGGCATCACCATCTTGACGGGATCGGTCACCGGCATCGACCACGCCTCGCGGACCATCACCATCGCCCCGCCTATGCCGGAATCCACCAAGGAGGCCCCCGGCCCCTACGATTTGAGCTACGACCACATCGTCCTGGCTCTCGGCGCGGAGGTCCGCACCCTGCCCATCCCGGGCCTGGCCGAACAGGCCATGGGGTTCAAACAGGTCGAGGAGGCTCTGGCGCTGCGCAACCGGGTGCTCTCTCGCATCGATGACGCCGCCTGCACCTGGGACGCCGAGCGGCGTCGTCGGCTCCTCACCTTCGTCTTCGTCGGCGGCGGCTTCGCCGGTGTCGAGGCGATCGCGGAACTGGAGGACATGGTCCGCTCCGCCGTCGCCAAGATCCCCAGCGTCGAGCAGGGCGACATCCGCTTCGTCCTGGTGGAGGGCTCGCGCCGAATCCTGCCCGAGTTGACCGAGGAGCTGTCCGGTTACGGCCTGGAGCAGTTGCGCGACCGCGGCATCGACGTGCGCCTGTCCACATTCCTCAACTCCTGCGTCGATGGGCATGTCGTGCTCTCCGACGGCAGCGAGTTCGACGCCGACACGATTGTGTGGACCGCCGGCGTCAAAGCCTCTCCCGTCCTGGCCGAGTCGGACCTGCCGATCGAGGGGCGCGGGCGAGTGACGACTCTGCCCACGCTTCAAGTCGCCCGTGACGGCGTCGTCGTGGACGGCGCCTGGGCGGCCGGGGACTGCGCAGCCGTGCCGGATCTGATGAGCGAGGACCCCGAGGCGACCTGTGCCCCGACCGCTCAGCACGCGGTACGTCAGGCCAAAGTCCTGGCCGATAACCTCGTGACCACCCTTACCGGCGGCGAGGATGCTGCTGGGGAACTGACCTCCTATGCCCACGAGAATCTCGGGACCGTGGCCTCACTGGGCATCGGCAAGGGCGTCGCCAGGATCATGGGGCACAACCTGCGCGGTTTCAGCGCGTGGACCGCTCATCGCGGGTATCACGTCTATGCGATGCCCACCATCAACCGGAAGGTGCGGATCATGATGGATTGGTTCGCCGCCATCGTCTTCCG
>ERZ772827.900-NODE-900-length-15654-cov-4.647798_pt1 | contig 15654 bp, 13 predicted proteins | sample MGYA00580850_ERZ772827 | MGnify/ENA primary metagenome ERZ772827 (study PRJEB29015, sample SAMEA2737950) | human oral metagenome | biome: human oral; feature: human-associated habitat; material: dental | place: China | collected 2145 ...
CCCACACCCTGACCACTCGTAACAACCTTGCCTTGGCGGTGCGGGAGGCTGGTGACCCGACTCGGGCCGTGGGCATGTTCGAGGCGCTGCTGGAGGACCGCATGCGGGTGCTCGGCCCTGACCACCCACATACCCTGTCCACCCGCGTCAACCTCGCCGTCGCCCGCTACCGTCACGGTCGGCAGGCGGAGGCGGCCGCGGACCTGCGCTCTCTGCTTGCGGACCTGCGGTCCTTGCCGGAGCCGAACGTGGCTCTTGTGGGGAGTGTGAGCCAGCTGCTAAACAAATGGACGCAGAAGGACTGATGCCAACGGCTGGCGGGTGCTGGGATGAGATACCCGGTGCCGGGGACGCGAGTTATGGTCACGTTGTCGGCGAGGGCGAGAAAGTCCAGGCTATCCGGCGCGGCCGCTGGCCTGTTCGAGATGCTGTTGAAGGAGTGAGGACACGTGTCGGGTACTGATCAGTCTGATGCCTTTGCCACCCGGAACGAACAGGCGCTGGCGGTGCTGGAGGCCGGTGACCCCGAGCGGGCTTCGTTCCTCTTCGATTCGCTGTTGGCGGACCGGCTGCGGGTGCTGGGTCCGGACCACCCCGATGTCTTGGAGACAAGGGGCCACCTCGCACGTGCCGTGATGGAGGCTGGCGACCCAGGCCGGGCCGTTGACCTTTTCGGGTTAGTGAGCGGGGAGTCCGTCCGGTTGCTAGGGGCACACCACCCCGACACCTTGATCGCCCGGGGAGACTACGCCTGGGCGCTGATCGAGGCAGGTGCTCCCTCGCAGGCGGCGAAGATGTTGGAGGATCTCCTTGACGACATGGTGCAGGAACAGGGGAAGGATCACCTCCATACCCTGATCTTTCGATCTCACCACGCAACGGCGGTGAGGCAGGCCGGCGACCCGGTTCGTGCCGAGGGCCTATTCGAGTGTCTGCTTGAGGACCAGCGTCGGGTTCTTGGACCTGGCCACCTCCACACCCTAGTTACCCGGAACAACCTCGCGCTGACTGTCATGGAGAACGGACACCCTGGGCAAGCCGTGGTTCTGTTCGAGGACCTGTTGGAAGACCGGTTGCGGATACAAGGCGCTGACGATCCCGGCACCCTGAGTACCCGGAACAACCTCGCGTGGGCGTTGATGGAAGCCGGAAAACCGGCGCAGGCGGCGGACGTACTCGGAGTGCTGCTGGAGGAACAGGTGCGGGTGCTGGGGCCCGACCACCCCGGTGTCCTGGATACGAGGGATCATCTCGCTTGGGCCGTGCTTGAGGCAGGCGACCCTGCGCGAGCGGCGGGTTTGTTCGAGGCACTGCTTCAGGAGCAGGTGCGGGTGCTGGGGCCCGACCATCCCGACGTCCTGGCGACCCGGGGCAACCTTGCCTGCACGGTGCTGGACACCGGTGATGCGAGGCGGGCCGCCGACCTGTTCGAGGTGCTGGTTGCCGAGCAGGTGCGGGTGCTGGGGCCCGACCACCCCGACACCCTGGCTGCCCGGGGCAACCTCGCCTCGGCGGTGAGGCAGGCCGGTGATCTTGAGCGGGCTGTCAGCCTGTTCGAGACCTTGCTTGAGGACCAGGTCAGGGTCCTGGGACCTGATCACCCTCATTCCCTGACGACCCGGGGCAATCTTGCTTTGACGATGAGGCAGGCCGGTGACCCGGTTCGTGCCATCGGTATGTCTGAGGTGCTGCTGGAGGACCGGTTGCGGGTGCAGGGCGCAGACCACCTCGGAACCTTAGCCACCAGGAGCAACCTGGCCGCGGCAGTGTTGGAGGCAGGAGAGTCCGGGCAGGCGTGTCGCTTGTTCGAGTCGCTTCTTGAGGATCAGGTCCGGGTCCTGGGCCCCGATCACCCTCACACCCTGCTGACCAGGGCCAACCTTGCCGCGGCAGCGCTGGAGGCCGGACATCCCTCCCGGGCCGCGGAGCTGTTCGGGCTGCTGCTGGAGGAACAGGTGCGGGTTCTGGAGCCTCACCATCCTGGTGCCCTGTCTACCCGTCACAACCTCGCGTTGGCGGTACTGAAGGCTGGAGACCCGGCTCGCGCTGCGGACCTGTTCGAGGCGTTGCTGGAGGACCGGTCGCGGGTACTCGGCCCAGATGATCCCGACACCCTGGCCACGCGTAACAACCTTGCCTCGGCGGTGAGGCAGGCGGGTGACCCGGGGCGTGCCGTGGGTCTGTTCGAGGCGCTTGTGGAGGACCAGGTGCGGGTGCTCGGTCCTGATCATCCCCACGTTCTGTCCACCCGGGGCAACCTTGCCTCGGCGGTGAGGCAGGCCGGTGACCCGGGGCGTGCCGTGGGTCTGTTCGAGGCGCTTGTGGAGGACCAGGTGCGGGTGCTCGGTCCTGATCATCCCCACGTTCTGTCCACCCGGGGCAACCTTGCCTCGGCGGTGAGGCAGGCCGGTGACCCCGGGCGTGCCGTCGGCCTTCTCATGACGCTGCTGGATGAGATGCGGCGTGTTCTGGGGCCTGAGCACCCCGACACCCTGGCAACCCGGGCCAACCTCGCCGTCGCCCGTTACCGTCTCGGTCAGCGGTCGCAGGCCGTCGAGGACCTGCGCTCTCTGCTTGCGGACCTGCGGTCCTCGCCGGAGTCGAACGAGGCTCTTGCGGGACGTGTGAGCAGGCTGTTCGACGAATGGACGCAGGAGGACTGACGCCGATAGCTGGCGGGCGCTGGGCTGAGATACCCGGTGCCGGGAGGGGGGGGGGAACAGTCCCCAGTGCCGGGGGTGCGAGCACGGGCTATGGTCGCGTCGGCGGTGAGAGAGTCCGGGTCGCCCGGTGCGGTCCGCCGTCCTGACCGAGAGGCTGTTGAAGGAGCGAGGACACATGTCGGGAGATGATCAGTCCGATGCCCTGGCAGCCCGGGACGCACAGGCGTGGGCGGTGCTGGAGGCTGGTGACCCGGCTCGGGCTGCCGACCTGTTCGAGGCGCTGCTGGCAGAGCAGGTCCGTGTACTCGGACCCGACCACCCCGACACCCTGACCACCCGTGGCAACCTCGCGGGAACGGTGAGGCAGGCCGGTGACCTGGCGCGGGCCGTGGGCTTGCACGAGCAGCTGGTAGGGGAGTACGCGCGGGTTCTGGGACCTGAGCACCCCCGCACCCTCAGCACCCGGAGCAGTCTCGCGATGCTGCTCAGGGAGTCCGGCGAGCCCGCGCGGGCCGTGGGCCTGTTCGAGGCGCTGCTGGAGGACCTGGTGCGGGTACGGGGCGTGGACCACCCCGAGACCCTGGCCACCCGGGGCAACCTCGCGTCGACGGTGCTGGAGGCCGGGGACACGACGCGTGCCGTGGCCCTCTTCGAGGTACTGCTTGAGGAGCAGGAACGGGTTAAGGGACCTGAGCACCTCGACACCTTGTTCACCCGGGGGCACCTTGCCTCGGTGGTGTGGGAGGCCGGTGATCCTGGGCGGGCGGCCGCCCTGTTCACGGCGCTGCTTGCGACACAGGCGCGGGTTGAAGGCCCTGACCATCCTGACACCCTGACCACCAAGCGCGCTCTCGCCTTGGCGGTCAAGGAGGCCGGTGACCCGGCCCGGGCGGCTGGCATGTACGAGGCGCTGCTGGGGGACCGGCTGCGGGTGCTCGGACCTGACCATCCCGACACCCTGGTGACCCGGGGCTACCTTGCGTCGGCGGTACTGGAGGCTGGTGACCCGGCTCGCGCGGCTGACATGTACCAGACGCTGCTGGCTGAACAGGTACCGGTGCTCGGTCCCGACCACCCCGACACCCTGACCACCCGGGACCACCTGGCGTCTGCGGTTAAGGAGGTCGGTGACCCGGCTCGGGCTGCGGGCATGTTCGAGGCGCTGCTGGGGGACAGCTTGAGGGTGCTCGGTCCCGACCACCTTCATGCCCTGACCGTCCGTAACAACCTCGCCCTGGCGGTTCTGGAGGCTGGTGACCCGGCTCGAGCGGCCAGCCTGTTGCAGATGTTGCTTGAGGAACAGACCCGGGTGCTCGGTCCCGACCACCCACATACTCTCACCACTCGTCACAACATGGCCTCAGCGGTTCTGGAGGCTGGTGACCCGGTGCGGGCCGTGGGCATGTTCGAGGCGCTGCTGGGGGACCGCATGCGACTGCTCGGCCCTGACCACCCGCATACCCTGTCCACCCGCGTCAACCTCGCCGTCGCCCGCTACCGCCTCGGCCGACGAACGGAGGCCGTTGCGGACCTTCGCCGCCTGCTTGCGGACCTGGGCTCTCTCAAGCTCAGGGACACGGTTCTGGCACAGCGAGCGAGACAGCTGCTTGAGTCCTGGACGCAGCAGAACGGGTGGTGACGACCGTCGGGCGGCCCCGTGCCCGTAGCCGCCGTCCGTGAGCGCGTTCGTGTCGGGGATGGGTGGCATGATCGCTCGTATGACCCAGCCCGAGATGACGACCCTGACCGCCGAGGTCACGCGCGCCGGCTACTACCCCGAGCTCGTGCTCGGCACGCTGCGCACCGCCCTCGCCGGTGAGGAGCCCGTCGCGAGCCTCGTCCAGGCGGAGACGACCTTCGACGAGGCCGTCCACCGCCACCTCACGGTCCTGGCGCTCACGCCCGGGCGGCTGCTCATCATCCACGTCGACGACGCCGTGCGTGAGGACGGCGTCCCCGCGGCCGTCGCCACGAGCGAGGCCGTGCCCGTGGGGCGGATCTCCTCCGTGGCCCTCACCCACGGCGTGAGCATGCCGGCGGCCGACGGCGGCCGGCTCACCGAGATGACGATCGCCGTCTCCTGGGGCGCCGTGCGTCGTCTCGACCTGGAGCCCGCCACCTGCCCGGACCCCGACTGCCGGGCGGACCACGGCCTCACCGGCGTGTCCGTGCCCGACGACATCGTCGTGCGCGTCGCCCTGGGGGTCGAGGGCGACGTCGCCCTGGCCCGCGCCGAGGCCTTCGCCACCGCCCTCTCACGCGCCACAGCCTTCTCCTCCCTGCACACCCAGGGGCTCGCATGAGCACACGCACCTCACCCCACCTGCGCCAGGTCCTGGGGGCGGCGGCCATCGCCGCAGGCTTGCGCCTGCGTGACTGCACGGTCCCCGGTACCCTCACCGAGGCAGAGGCGGTCGAGGCCGCCACCGCCTGGGGGATCGCACCCGAGAGCACGGGCACCCCCCGTACCGTCGTCGTCCTCGTCGACGGCCTCGGCCTGGAGAACCTGCGCGCGCGCAAGGGCCACGCCCCGATGCTGCGCTTGTGGCTCTCACAGGCCGAGAACAACACCTCCGCGCCCGGCCCCGAGGCACGCACCTGCCTGCCCTCCACCACGGCCGCCGCACTGACGACACTGGGAACCGGTGCCCTGCCGGGCGTCACCGGGATGGTCGGCTACAGCGTCCTCAGCCCCCAGCTCGAACGGACGCAGCTGCGCGAGCGCGAGCCCGCCCACACCGACCAGCTCAGCCTCATCAGCTGGGAGGGGCACGGCATCGACCCCCGCTCCTGGCAGGACGTCCCCACCCTCTTCGAGCGGCTGGAACGCGACCCCGACCGCCCCCGGCGCACCGACGGCCAGAGCGTGCCGCTGGCCGTGACCATCGGGCCCGCCCGGTTCGCCGGCTCCGGGCTGACCGAGGCCGCCCTACGTGGCGCCCGGCACCGGGGCGCCGACCGGATGGAGGACCGCCCCGCCCTGGCCGCGCGGGCCCTCGCCCAGGGCGTGCCACTGGTCTACCTCTACGTCGGCGAGCTCGACCACGCCGGACACGTCCACGGCTGGCGCTCAGAGCAGTGGCTCACCCAGCTCGAGCGGCTCGACGCCGTGCTCACCGAGCTCGTGCGCCGCGTCCCGGGCGGCACCCGGATCATCCTCACGGCCGACCACGGCATGGTCGACACCGACGCCGACCACCGCATCGACCTGTCTGCGGACCCGGTGCTGGCGCGTGACATCGTCGCGGTCGCCGGGGAACCGCGCTTCACCCACCTGCACGTGAGCGGGGCCGACCCCGCCGTCGCGGCCGAGGTCGCCGGACGCTGGCACGAGCACCTGGGGGACAAGGCCCTGTGGGTCGGCACCCGCGAGCAGGCCACAGACCTGCTCGGGCCGCTCAGCGAACGCGCCCGCACCGTCGTCGGCGACGTCCTCGTCGCCATGGCAGACACCTGGGTGCTCGTCGACCCGCGCGTGCACGCGCCCGCGGCCATCGCCATGCCCGGCGTGCACGGGTCACTGACCCCGCAGGAGACCACCATCCCCCTGCTCATCACCCGCACCTGAGCAGAGCCGACGTCGGGGATGAGCCGACGTCGGGGATGAGCCGACGTCGAGGCCGCACCGACGTCGGGCACCCGGCAGGCGGGCCACCGTCACTCGGGCTTGGAGCCGAAGACGATCTCGTCCCAGGAGGGCACGGAACGGCGCGTACGCCGCTTCGGGCGGGCCTCAGGCGCCGCGGGCATGTCCGGCAGCGCGTCCTGGGTCGCACGGTCCTCGTCGCTTGACGGCAGGTCCTGCGAGGAGGCGGAGCCGGGGGACACGGCCGCCGAGGGCGCAGAGGCCGCCGAGAGCGCGGAGGCGCGGCCACGACGAGAGCCCGCAGGATGGTTGCCCGGGAAAGGCCGACGTCGGTCCCGCATGGGCACGACCTGGGCCTGACCGTAGGGCGAGGTGATCGGAGCCTGCGGGTCGCCCTCCTCCTCGTCCCAGGGGGAGACCGCCTCGGCACGCCGTCCCCGGCTCAGGGCCAGGTCCGCCAGCAGCGCCTCTGTCGGCGAGGCTGCGGTACCGCTGCGCTCCAGGTCGCTCGGCTCGGCGACCTCCTGCGGGCTGGTGGGCCCGGCCTCGGACGCCTCAGGGGAGATGGCGCTGTCCGCCGGTGCGTCTCCCGGCTCCTCGAAGGCCGGTGGCTGCGCCACCGTGCGGGGGCGGGCGGTGGCACGCACCGCCGTCGAGTCCTGGTCGAAGACCTCCGCCAGGGGCGGGGCGGAGGCCGCCTCCGTCAGCCAACGCGACTCGTCATCCATCGCCGCGACCGTGTGCGCGTTGAGGTCGAGCTCCCAGCGGGCCTGCTTCTCCTGCGCGCTCTGGACGAAGGTGAGGACGACCTGCCACGGCTCGCGGCCCTCGCGCAGCGCGTCCCACTGGAGGCTGGAGGGCTCCACGCCGCGCGTGGCCAGACGGTCGACGACGAGCTCGCCGAGCACGGGGGAGTCCTTCTCCCAGCCGATGCGGCAGGCCTGAGCCTGCGACACCGCCCAGGTGCGCTCGGCGATGACAGGCCCCTCGAAACGACGCACGTGCTCGACGTCCAGCCCGGCCGCCTGGGCCACCTCCTCGGCGGAGGCACCCGCGCGCATGAGCGCCTGCAGGTCCCGCGGACGCACAGCGGCCCCGGGGGCGGGGGACTCGGGTACCGGGGCGAGGGCCGCCGGGCGGGCACGGCGCACAGCGGCGCGCAGGGCGTCGTCCACGATGATCGAGTAGCGCTGGCCGTCGTTGTCCGTCATGACGACGCGGTCGCCGTCGGCGCCCAGCAGCTCAAGCTTGATCATGGTGTCGGCCTCCTCAGTACCCTTCAGCGGTCCCGCACGCCCCGGACCGGCCGACGGCGTGCGCGTCCAGACTGCCACCTTGTGCGTCCGCATACGGGGAGGCGGGCCCGGTGAGCCGTGTGATGAGCGGTCAGCACTGCCCACAGCAGGGTGTTCCCGCGCCGCTGCGGTGGTGCTATTGTGCGCGTGCCCTGCCCACCTGGGCGGTCCCACTCGTCCTCGCGGGCGGGTCGGAACCCTGGCGGTTCCTTACCGCCCGATCCGCAGACCGCCGTCCACGAGGAGAGAGTCACGAGCCATGGCTACCGACTACGACGCCCCGCGCAAGAACGACGACGAGCCCGAAGCCGATTCGATCGAGGAGCTCACCGCCCGGCAGAAGGACCAGTCCTCGGAGGCCATCGAGGAGGACGAGAACGAGGTCGCCGAGGGCTTCGAGCTCCCGGGCGCGGACCTGTCCCGCGAGGAGCTGAGCGTCCACGTCGTGCCCCAGCTTGAGGACGAGTTCACCTGCTCTGAGTGCTTCCTCGTCCACCACCGCAGCCAGCTCGCCTACGTCGACGACGCCACCGGCCAGCCGGTGTGCACCGACTGCGCTGGCTGAGCCACCGCCGAGGCGGCGCGCCCACGGGGCGCGTCGCAGCCCCGCACCCCGACGACCACGACCCGTAGCCGGCGACGCCGGACTCACCAGAGGAGCTCCCATGGGACTGTTCTCCCGCCGACGCGCCGAGGTGCGTGCCGCCGACACGGATGACACTGACCAGGAGACCACCCGGCCGGACGCTGGGGCCACCACCGGCCCCTGGGACGTGGCGGACGCGCCCGACACCCCCCGCATCGACCTGGGGTCCCTGCGCGTGCCCGCCGTCGACGGCATGCAGATGCGCATGGACGCGCCCCGTAACGGGGGCTCGGCCGCGGCCGTCGTGCTCGTCCTGGGCGGCTCCACGCTGGAGCTGCGGGCCTTCGCGGCCCCGCGCACCGCGGGCATCTGGGAGGACCTGCGCGCCGACATCACCGCCGAGCTCACCCGAGCCAAGGCGGTCCTCAAGGTCATCGACGGCCCCCACGGCACCGAGCTGCTGGCCCAGGTGCCGGTACGCACCCCCGAGGGCGCGCGGATGACCGTCCCCTCGCGCTTCATCGGCGTCGACGGCCCCCGCTGGTTCCTGCGCGGCGTCATGCAGGGGCGTGCCGCCACCGACGAGGACGCCGCCACCGCCCTGCGGGAGGTCTTCGACGGCGTCGTCGTCGTGCGCGACGGCGAGGCCCGCCCACCCCGTGAGCTCCTGCCCCTGCACGCCCCCGGCACAGCCCCCGCCCCCGAGGCCGAGGACCTGCCCGGCCTTGACCCGCTTCGGCCCGGCCCGACCATCGCCGAGGTCCGATGAGCCTGAGTGAGCGGCTGCGTGAGGCGCTGAGCGCGCTGGTCTCCAGCCGTGAGCAGATAGACGCCGCCGACGAGGCGCGCTCTGCCGCCCGCCTGGGCACCACCCCCATCGGCGAGGTCGTCCCGCGCGCCCGCACCACCGTCTCGGGAGTCCTCAAGGCCGTCACCTACGGACCCACCACCGCCAAGCCGGTGCTCACCGGCCAGCTCTACGACGGCACCGGCAGCATCGACCTCGTGTGGATCGGTCGTCGCACCATCTCAGGGATCCGCCCCGGCACCCGCCTGCGGGCCGAGGGCGTCGTCGCCGCCGGGCGCACCCGCCCGACGATCTACAACCCCGCCTACGAGCTGCTGGAGGAGGTCCGGTGAACGACGCAGGCAGGAGCGGCACCGCGCACAGCGGCGCCGGGACGGCAGGCGCCGTCGCTGACGGTGCGGGAGCCTCCACCCGCACCGGCCTGGGCGCGATCGACGCCGAGCGCTTCGACGCCGCGAGCGCGGTGGGCGGCTGGCGGGGCATGGCCGAGTCAGTTCTGCCGACCCTCGTCTTCGTCATCATCATGGCGATCCGGCCGACGGCGCTGGTCACCGCCGTGGCGGCCTCACTCGCCCTGAGCGCGCTCGCCATGGTGGCGCGCCTGGTCCAGCGCCAGCAGCTCACCCAGGTCCTGGGCGGCGCCGCCGTCGCGCTCATCAGCGCCGTGTGGGCGTGGCGCAGCGGCGAGGCGGCGGACTTCTACGCCACCGGCCTGCTCATCAACTCGGTGTGGCTGGTGGGCTGCCTCGGCTCCCTCGCTGTGCGCTGGCCGCTGGTGGGCGTGCTCATGGAGCTCTGGCACGCCTCCGCTGCCGCCCAGGCCGACCCCGAGGAGCCGCGGGAACAGCATGAGGAGGAGGCGAGCGCCCCGTCCGCCCCGGACGCACCTGAGGCCGAGGACGCGCCGCAGGCCGCCTGGTCCGCCTGGCGCACGGACCCCGACCGGGCAGCGGACCGCCGCCGCTACGTGCTGGGCACCCTCGTGCTCGCCGCGATGCCGGCCGTGCGCCTGGCCGTCGAGACGCCGCTCTACCTCGCCGGCGAGAGCGCCGTCAGCGTCCTGGGCGTGGCCCGCCTCGTGCTGGGGGTGCCGCTGTACGCCGTCACCCTGGGGCTCGTGTGGCTGCTCGTGCGTCCCACCCGCCGCTGACCGGCAGACGCGGCCGCTCAGGCCACTGAGGCCGCCCGCACCGGCCCGGCGGCCTCACGCTCAGTCTCACTCACACTCAGCCGAGCGTCGGCGCCGGGTCCTCGGCCGTGCGCCTCGGCTCGTCCTGGGCGGTGAAGATGAGCGGGATCTCCTCCAGGGCGCTCTCACCCTCCTTCGCGGTGAGGAACAGCAGCTCGTCGCCGCGCTCGAAGCGCTCGTCCGCATCCGGCGTGATCGGCCGGTAGTCGCGCAGGATCGCTGACAGCACCGTGTGCGGCGGCAGCTCGACCTCGCTGACGAGCTCACCGATGACCGGTGAGTCCTCGGGCAGGGTCAGCTCGTGCATGAAGGCGCCGGACTGGTGGAAGCGGAAGACCGACACGAGTGCGCCGACGCTCACCGCCTCCTCCACCAGAGCCGTCATGATGCGCGGGGTGGACACCGACACGTCCACGCCCCAGGTCTCGTCGAAGAGCCACTCGTTCTTCGGGTTGTTGACCCGCGCGACCGTGCGGGGCACCCCGAACTCCGTCTTCGCCAGCAGCGAGACCACGAGGTTCGCCTTGTCGTCTCCCGTGGCGGCCACGATGACGTCCGCGTCACCCGCACCCGCCTCGGCCAGGGCGTCGACGTCGCAGGCGTCCGCCAGCAGCCAGTCGGCGTCGGCCACGGAGGCGACACGCATGGCCTCGGGGGAGCGGTCCACGAGCGTGACCTCGTGGCCGTGGGAGATGAGCTCGCGGGCGATGGACCTGCCCACGGAGCCGGCACCGGTGATGAGGATCTTCATGGCTCAGTACTCCTGCACAGGGGGACGGGACAGGGCGCGCTGCACCGCGGTCAGCCGGTCGGTGGCGACGGCCAGGTGGGGGCGGTCGTTCTCCTGCAGGACCGTCGACGCCGTCGGCACGATCGCTGAGGAGGCGCGCGAGATCCAGGCCACGCGCACGTGCAGGCGCTGCTCCAGGGACGCCACGCTCATGCCCACCCAGGCCGCACACACGTCCGGCTGCACGAGGGCGAGGGTGCCCGAGGGGTCCTCCGCCTCACGCTCCATGAGGCCGGGAAGGACACGGCGCATCATCTGCTCCGCCGTCTCCCGCACGGTGGCGACCGTCGGGATGCCGAGCCGCTCGTACACGTCCGCACGGCGGGCGTCATAGATACGGGCGACGACGTGCTCGACCCCGAAGGTCTCACGCACCACCCGGGCCGCGATGATGTTCGAGTTGTCCCCGTTGGACACGGCGGCGAAGGCGTAGGCCTCGTCGATGCCGGCCTGCTCCAGGGCGTCACGGTCGAAGCCGATCCCCTTGACCTTGCGGCCCTGGAACTCCGAGGGCAGACGCCTGAAGGCGTCCGGGTTCTGGTCGATGACGGCCACCGAGTGGCCCCTGCGGTCCAGCTGGGTGGCCAGGGTGGCCCCCACCCGTCCGCAGCCCATGATGACGAAGTGCACGAGCGGAACGGTACTCCCCGTATGGCCCCAGACGGAGGACGGACGTAGGCTCCTTCATCGTGCGTGACTTCGCCGACCGCCTCAAACGGCTCCTCGTCGGGCGCCCGGTCCCCAGCCAGGCCCTGGGAGAGACCCTTCTGCCCAAGCGGATCGCCCTTCCGGTCTTCGCCTCCGATGCCCTGTCCTCGGTCGGGTACGCCCCCGACGAGGTGCTTGTCACCCTCGCCGTCGCCGGGGTGGCCGCCACCGCTCTGTCGCCGTGGATCGCTCTGGCCGTCGTCGCCGTCCTCCTCGTCGTCGTCGCCTCCTACCGCCAGACCGTCCACGCCTACCCCTCCGGCGGCGGCGACTACGAGGTCGTCACCACCAACCTGGGCCCCAGGGCGGGACTGCTCGTCGCCTCCTCCCTGCTCGTCGACTACGTGCTCACCGTGGCCGTCTCCGTGTCCTCCGGCAGCGGCTACCTCGCGGCCGCCGTGCCCGCGCTCGCCCCCTACAAGGTCGAGGTCGCCGTCGGCGTCGTCACCGTCCTTGCCCTGCTCAACCTGCGCGGTTCACGCGAGTCCGGGGGCGCCTTCGCCGTCCCCACGTACCTGTACATGGCGGCCATCGGGGCCATGGCCGTGACCGGGCTCGTCCAGGAGGTCACTGGGACGCTCGGGCAGGCACCCAGCGCCGCCTACGAGGTGCTCGCCGACGACGGCTGGGACAACGGGCTGACGGGCCTGGCAGGCGCCTTCCTCGTCCTGCGGGCCTTCTCCTCCGGCTGCGCGGCCCTCACCGGGGTCGAGGCGATCTCCAACGGCGTCCCCTCCTTCCAGCGGCCCAAGTCCCGCAACGCGGCCACCACCCTGCTGCTGCTGGGGCTCATCGCCGCGGCCATGCTGCTGAGCATCGTCCACCTGGCCGGAGCCACCGGTGTGCACATGGTCGAGGACCCGGCCACAGGACTGCTCAGCGACGGCGTCCCGCTGGGCAAGGGCTACCACCAGGACCCGGTCATCGGCCAGATCGCCGCCACCGTCTTCGCCGGCTTCCCGCCGATGTTCTACCTCGTCACCGCCGTCACCGGCCTCATCCTCGTGCTGGCGGCCAACACGGCCTTCAACGGCTTCCCGGTGCTCGCCAGCGTCCTGGCGCGCGACGAGTTCCTGCCGCGCCAGCTCTCCCAGCGCGGCGACCGCCTGGCCTACTCCAACGGCATCATCGTCCTGTGGCTGGGGGCGACCGCCTTCATCGTCGGCTTCGGTGCGAGCACCAACCGCCTCATCCAGCTCTACATCGTCGGCGTGTTCATCTCCTTCACGCTGTCCCAGGTCGGCATGGTGCGCCACTGGACCCGTGAGCTCACCACCGCCACCGACGTGCGCGTGCGGGCCCGTATGCGCCGCTCGCGCGCCGTCAACGTCGTCGGCATGGCCGGCACCGGCCTCGTGCTCGTCATCGTGCTCGCCACCAAGCTCACGCGCGGCGCCTGGATCACGCTGACGATCATGGCCCTCATCTACCTCGTCATGACCGCCATCCGGCGCCACTACCAGCGGGTGGCCCAGGAGATCGCCGTGGCCGACCTCCACGACGCGCGCGTCCTGCCCGCCCACGTGCACGCCATCGTCCTGGCCTCGCGGATGCACCAGCCAACACTCAGGGCCCTGACCTACGCCCAGTCGACCCACCCGACCTCCATCGAGGCGGTCACCGTCGACACGGGCGACGGCGGCGCCGAGCGGCTGCTGGACGCCTGGGAGGAGGCGGAGCTGCCGGTCGCCCTGACGATCCTGGACTCGCCCTTCCGCGACATCACCAGGCCGATCGTGTCCTACGTGCGCAGCGTGCGTCGTGAGTCCCCGCGCGACCTCGTCGTCGTCTTCCTGCCCGAGTACCTCGTGCGCCACTGGTGGCAGCAGGCGCTGCACAACCAGACCGCCCTCAGGCTCAAGACGGCGCTGCTGTTCACCCCCGGCGTCGTCGTGGCCTCCGTGCCGTGGCAGCTGGGCCTGCCGGGCCAGCGGCTCATCCACCGCGGGGTGCGTCAGACCAGCCCGACCGGCATCGCCGACGCCGACGCTGCCGCGCGTGCCGCCTCCGCCGACCGCCAGCACAGTACCGACGACCAAGACGGCCAGCGCCGCCAGGAGACCCGATGACCCGCCCCGCACGCAGGAGCCCCCGTCCCGCCCCGGCCTCCGGCCGTACCGGAGCACGCGAGGAGCTCGTGCTCGACGTCGGGGCGCCCGCCCACGGCGGTCACTGCGTGGCCCGCACCGTCGAGGACCCGACGGGGCGCGTCATCTTCGTGCGCCACGCACTGCCGGGTGAGCGGGTGCGCGCGGTCCTGACCCAGAAGACCTCCAAGATCTGGCGTGCGGACGCCGTTGAGGTGCTGTCCGCCTCACCCGACCGGGTCGCGCCCGTGTGGCCCGAGGCCGGTGCCGGCGGCGTGGGCGGGGGCGAGCTCTCCCACGTGGCGCTGGGCGCCCAACGGACCTGGAAGCGGTGGGTGCTGGCCGACTGCCTGCGCCGCGTCGGCGGCGAGGACGTCGCCCAGGCCGTCACCGAGGCCGCCGGAGGCACCGCCGTGAGCGTCGAGGCCCTGCCCAACGAGGTGCGCGCCGAGGCCTCGCCCGACGCGCGCACCCGCGCCCTGGCCGGCACCGCCACCCGCACCCGACTGTCCCTGACGGCCGACGCCGAGGGCCGCCCCGGCATGCACGCCTTCCGCTCCTCCACCGTCCTGGACCCCGGGCGCCTGCCGCTGGCCGTCGAGGCCATCCGCGACCTGGGCCTGACCGAGCGCGCCCGCTGGCGCCGCCTGACCCGCCCCGGCAGCCGCCTGGAGGCCGTGGCCCCCTCCGCCGGAGCCCCGCTCGTGCTCGTCGACGGGCGCGTGCTCACTGCCGAGGGCCGCGACACCGGCCGCCGCCGTGTCGACGAGGTGGTGGACGCCAGCGCCCTGGGGCTGGGCGAGCTGCGCTACAGCCTCCACGCCGACGGCTTCTGGCAGGTGCACAAGGACGCGCCCACGGTCCTGGTCGAGGCCGTCGTGCGCGCCGCCGTCACCGGCTCGCCCGCGGCCTCCTCGCAGCCCGTGGCTCGGGCAGAGGGCATGAATGTGCTCGAGCTGTACTCGGGCACCGGCCTGTTCACCCTGCCGCTGGCCGCGCTCGGCGCCCGCGTCACCAGTCTTGAGGGCTCCGCCCAGGCCGTCGGGGACGCCCGACGCACGCTGCACGAGCACGAGGGCGTCAGCCTGCGCACCGGCCGGGTCACTGCGACGGCGGTCGGCGAGCTCGCCCACCTCGACGGGCGCGGGACCGACGTCGTCGTCCTCGACCCGCCCCGCCAAGGAGCGGGGCGCCAGGTCGTGGAGGCGATCGCCGCCGCGGGGGCGCGCCGGGTCGTGCTCGTCGCCTGTGACCCGGCGGCGCTCGCCCGGGACCTGGGCGCCCTGCTGCGCTCGGGCTACACCGTCGGCGCCGTGCGCGCCCTCGACATGTTCCCCCACACCCACCACTTCGAGACCGTCGCGGTCCTCGAGCGCGCCTGAGAGGGCCGGGCACGGTTGGGCAACCCGGGCGTGATGTAAACACGGGGGGCCTGAGGGTCCGGCGTTCCCGGGGGTCTGCGATGTTCCGATCCCGTGACGTGGCGTCGTCTACGGTGTCACCGGAGCACTGACGACCCCGGACCGCAAGGAGCGACGTTGACGAGCCTCGACACCTTCCACTCCCGCGCCACGCTCGACGTTGACGGCACCGGCTACGAGATCTTCCGTCTCGACGCCGTCGACGGCCTGGAGCGGCTGCCCTACGCCCTCAAGGTCCTCGCCGAGAACCTGCTGCGCACCGAGGACGGGGCCAACGTCACCGCTGACCACGTGCGCGCGCTCGCCCAGTGGGACCCGGCGGCCGATCCGGACACGGAGATCCAGTTCACGCCTGCGCGCGTGGTCATGCAGGACTTCACCGGCGTGCCGTGCATCGTGGACCTCGCCACCATGCGCGAGGCCGTTGCCGAGCTCGGCGGGGACCCCGGTGTCATCAACCCGCTCGCCCCCGCCGAGATGGTTATCGACCACTCCGTCCAGATCGACTCCTTCGGCCTGTC
>ERZ772827.901-NODE-901-length-15651-cov-3.127469_pt1 | contig 15651 bp, 15 predicted proteins | sample MGYA00580850_ERZ772827 | MGnify/ENA primary metagenome ERZ772827 (study PRJEB29015, sample SAMEA2737950) | human oral metagenome | biome: human oral; feature: human-associated habitat; material: dental | place: China | collected 2145 ...
GAAAATTCGATCGTTTGTTTCGCATTATGATGCTCTGAGTCAGAATAGCCGCATAACAGGAAAAGATAGTCCGGTTAATCGGGATCTCTATACTTTTCGCTACCAAGTAGAAAAAGACGACACCCAAAGTACGCCATTGTATGTTGTTTCATATCCTGCATCGAGTTGCTATGATCAGGATTATGGTAAGCGACGGGGAGTGTTTCGAGAATGGCATTATATGGACCAGATCAATACTACAATAGCGCAGCTGGGCAAAAACGCACAAGTCCTCCTCTTGCCATATGAGCTTAACTCGCAAGGTCACTCTCTTGCGAGTGGCCGTATGGATGGCAAAGAAGGGATATTTTGGGATAGTGTCTATATTGATTTTGCTGACTATATTGGCGATACGGCAGCTAACAAACGGTAACAAGTTTAGTTATAAAGGTATAGTTGTAGTAGAATAGCTACATGCATAACGAACCAAACACACAAACCCCCACTACCGATACCACCTCAGTAACGTCACCAGAGCTAGCTGCTGCGCCGCAGAGTGATGCAGACGTAGCCACCCATGCCGAGACTCAGCCAACTAATACTACCGCTCAGCCCGCTGCTGACACGGCTGGCGATACTACCGACATCTTCCTCTGGGCCAACCAAGCCGACCGCGACAAAGACCAGCTGGAGGTGGATCTCTTCCTCTTTACCAAGGGCTATACGGTGTATGCCACCAACTATGCAGCTGAGCTCAAGGCACAGCTCAAGGTGCTTTTCCTCTACGATATGATCACAGCGGTGCAGACGGGTGCAGCGACTGGCCTGATGGTGCGGGACTTCGAGGCGGCCAAGGCGGAGGAGAATGTCCTCGAGCGCACCACGCTCGACCGGGTAGTGCATGCTCAGGAAGTCATCGAGCAGATCACCTACAGCGAGGCAGACCTCGAGACCTTCAACGAAGGAGACCATGAATTCAAGAAGGTTAAGGGTATCATTGCCCGCTTCCGGATGGGTACAGATAGCGAGCCATTCTTTGTGGCCAAGCTGCTACCCCAGTCGCAGGTGCTCAAGGGGGCAACCGCCTGGATGTACAGTGGTGGGTCGTTCCAGCCATTTGTGGCTGATGCTGGCCTACGCATCACGCCGGATAATCAAGTATTAATCGTTGGCAACGATATTTTTGCCTTTAGCGAGAGCAAATTCGTCCGGCTCTTTGGCTACGATGCCAAAAAGCACGCTGTAGCGGAGGAGAAGATTGCTGCTATCACTCAGCAGTTCAAGCTTACCTTGCCTGAGGGGCTCACGCTCGACCGCCTAGTGCGCGATACGCCAGCGCTGGTGACCAAACTGCAAAAGCTCGATCCCGCCCAGGTGACACAAGACCAACTCATCGACCACGCCGACGAAATGGGCCTGGGCCTGATGACGGACGACGCGGCAGGGAGTATCATTATCATGGATGCCAAGGATGCGGCCGTTTTTGTTAATCTCCTCAACGACGACTACGTCACGAGCGACCTGACTGGTGTCAAATACGAAATGCGCGGCAAGAAAATCTTGCGCGAGAATGAGCAATTGCCAGAGTAGGGAAGAGATATTCTCTGTGTCTAGCTAGTATCATGCTATTGGACAAGAAAATATCTGGAGGCCAGCGACCAAGCAAGCGGGAGAGCTCTGTATTTCGTCATAGGGTGTTGATCTCAAAACTCTCATGTATTCTCACGCTCCACCTCCCCACACTCCCTCCTCAGGAACGCTATAAGGGTCGACATTCGCTGGATATCGACCTCTTGCGCTGGGCTGAAAACAGATTATTGCAATCTGTTTTCACACTCCATCGGATGAAGCGATGGGGAGGTGGAGCTAGCGCAGAGAAAGAGAGACGATGCATCCACCCAATAATTCTATTTTTCTTAATCCTCGGCTGATGGTACAATAAGCATTATGGTTAAGCAACAATCTACGGTGCAATTTCCAAAACATTTCCTCTGGGGCGCTGCCACGAGCGCGCATCAGGTCGAGGGTGGTATGCACAACCAGTGGTCGGAGTGGGAAAAAGCTCAGGCCAAGACCCTCGCTGCTCAGAGCCAATATCAATATGGCGACTTGCCCAACTGGCCGCACATTGCCAGTGCCGCCAAAGATCCAAACAATTATATCTCGGGCAAAGCTGCCAATCACGCCGAGCTCTACGCCCAAGACTTCGCCCTGGCCAAGAAGATGGGCCTAACCTCGTGGCGCTTTAGCGTGGAGTGGTCGCGCATCGAGCCGGAGGAGGGGGCATGGAATGCCGAGGCGATCAAATATTACAAGGCGTACTTGGCCGCGTTGGCCGATGCTGGGCTGGAGCCAGTTGTGACGTTGTTTCACTTCACGCTGCCGGTGTGGTTTGCTGCCCAGGGGGGCTTTGCGAAGCGCGATAATGTGAAGTACTTCGTGCGCTTTGTTGATAAGCTGATGGATGAGATTGGCGCTACGGTGCGCTATGTCATTACCATTAATGAGCCCTGCGTCTACGTGACCGAGAGTTACTATAATGGCACCTGGCCACCCAACGTCCGCAGCAAGTGGCAAACCTACCGCGTGCTGAGCAACCTTGCCTACGCGCACAACCAAGTAGCTAAAGTCCTCCATGCTAAGAGCCGACGCTTCAAGGTGGCGGTGGCCAAGAATTCGGCCTACACCTACCCGGGCGACGACGCCTGGCTCAGCCGAGCGACGGCGCGAGTAGTACAGTTCTTCCAGGATGATTATTTCCTGCGCAAGGTGGTGCGGCAGAGTGATTACATTGCCGTTAATTATTACTTTAGTAATCGCATCTATGGCTATCGCATCCACAATCCCGAGACGACGCCAAATGATCTCGGCTGGACAATGCAGCCCGATCATCTCGAGCTTGCACTGGAGCGTCTCTGGAGCCGCTACAAGCTGCCTCTGCTCGTGACAGAGAACGGTGTGGCTGACGAGCGCGACCAGTTCCGCAAGCAATGGCTCACTCAGTCTATCCTTGCTATGCAGCGCGCCCTTGGCAATAGGGTAGAGCTGCTGGGGTATATGCACTGGAGCTTCCTCGATAACTTTGAGTGGGATAAAGGGTTTTGGCCGCGCTTTGGCCTCTTTGCGGTCGACTACAAGACGTATAAGCGGACACCGCGTCCCAGTGCGCTATGGTTTGCTCGCGTGTTGCAACAGCAGAAGAAACAGGCAGAGCAGCCTATTGAGCCACTGCCGTCTGTACCAGCGCGCAAGAAGCCGAGTGCTAAGCCAGCTACTGCACAAGCACAAGCTACATCATCATCGCCGCGCTCTGCTCGCTCTACGCCGGTAGTGCCGCCCAAACCTACTCCGCCGACGCCACCCCAAACACCCCAAATGCCACCATCTACACCAGGGTCAGCGGCACGTTCGAGTGGGGTGATTACACCACCGCGCCGACCAGCAGTCGCATCACGCAGTCGTTCACGTAGTCATAATAATCGGGAGGAATAATACATGGCACAGAGCAATGGTGGAGCACGCGTCGTCGTCATCGGCGGCGGGACGGGGAGCTTTACGCTCCTGACAGGCCTGAGGCAGTATGCCTCGCAGGTTATAGCTCTCGTCAATATGGCAGATGATGGCGGCTCGACGGGCCAACTGCGTGATGAGCTTGGTGTCTTGCCACCTGGCGATGTGCGCCAGTGCCTGGTGGCGCTGAGCAATAGCCCCAAGGTGCGCGACCTCTTTAATTATCGCTTCGATGAAGGGAGCTTCAAAGGGCACGCCTTTGGTAATCTCTTCCTTACAGCACTTGAGAAAATGACTGGTAGCTTCGCCGAGGCGGTGGCACTAGCCAGCCAGGTGCTTAATATCGATGGGTGCGTTGTGCCTGCTACACTCAGCAATGTGACGCTCTGCGCAGAAGGCGAGGATGGTCAGCCTATCAAGGGTGAATATCTCATCTCACAGCAGGCACTGGCGCGTCGGCCCAAGATTTGGCTCGAGCCAGAAGCTCAGGCTAACCCCGCCGCGGTCGCGGCGATTCATGCGGCAGATATGGTCGTCGTGGCTCCCGGCAATCTCTATGGTAGCTTGGCACCCGTCTTGGTCATTCGCGAGATCCAAGAGGCGCTTGCTGCCACCAAGGCACGCTGCGTCTTTGTCTGCAACCTCGTCACCAAACCTGGTCCAACGGATGGCTTCTCGGTGAGTGACTTCGCGAGTGAAATCGAACGCCTAGCAGGCAGTCAGTTCCTCGACTATGTCGTCTTCAACAACACGCGCCCCAGCCCAGAGCTGATGGATAAGTACGCCCACGATGGCGAGCTGATGGTAGAGTATGACATGGACGAGATGCACCGCCAGCACTACCGCTACCGTGCCGCACCAGTCCTCGCACAAGACGTGTGGGATGGTGCTCAGGCTAGTGATCCATTGGCTAGCACGCGCAGCTTCATCCGGCACGACCCCGACGTCGTGGCGCGCCAGCTGATGCGGATATACTTTGCATAAACACCAAGGACTGGCTATACTGTAAAGATCATGGAGTATATGACGGGCCATTATCACATCTACGTCGACCTCGACCGGACGATTATCAATACCACGCAGTGGCTGCGTGAGATAGCGGAGGCACTAGCCCAGCTCTACCCGGCGCAGGTGACCGCTCGGGAATTCTTGGCGGCGCAGCCTCGCTATATGCTCCGGCCCAAGACGAACCCCACCGCGCCGACCTACGTCTTGGCGGCGCAGCTTGCGGCGCTCGGCCTGGATGCGGCGTCTGTTATAGAGCAGTTCGAGCAGACGGCTCTCGCCGATGGCCATCTTCAATACCCAGGCGTCACATCGATGCTGCGCACGCTGAGTCACTATGGCACAGTGCAGATACTGACCTATGGTGATCCCATCACCCCACACTGCAAAGCTCGTCTATGCCCAGCAGTGCGTGCGCTCGTGGCTCAGCAGGGTGGGCAGGTAATCATTACCACCTTGCAAGACAAAGACCAGTGGCTGCGCCGTGCTGCCGCTGCAAACCCCGGCCAAACAATCTACCTGATCGACGATAAGTCCGTTGCCGTTGCCTTTGCGCCCGAGCCAGACCCGCCCATTCGCTGTGTGCAGATCGACCACACCGGCCAGCTTACGCCGCGCTCCATCAATTGGCGCTCGGGAGATTGGCCCATTTGTCATACGTTAGCTCAAGCAACTAATATCATACAAGGAGACATCGAGTATGCAATGCACCAAAGCAATCATCCCCGTAGCAGGCTGGGGGACACGGCGCCTGCCCGTCACCAAGACGATCGAAAAATGCATGCTGCCGCTGGGTAACCGCCCGGTAGTAGACTACGCCGTGCAAGACTGCATCGCGGCGGGCATCCGCGATATCTACTTCGTGGTGAGCGAGCAAAGTACGCAGATTCGCGACTTCTACCGCTCTAACGTCGATCTCAACAACTATCTGCGACGCAATGGTAAGGCAGATCTCTTGCCCCTCATCGCTCCACCGAAGGTTAATCTGCACTACATGGTGCAATCGAGCTATGGCAAGTACGGCACAGCCATCCCGGTCAGCCTCGTGGTGCCACAGCTCGACCCTGGTGAGCCAGTGGTCGTGCTGATGGGTGATGACTGTGTGTATAATGCTGATGGCACATCAGAGGTGGCGCGCCTCATTGAGGCAGCAGGGGAGGACCGCTCGGCTATCCTGGGCGTGCACATGCCACCCGACCAGCTCAGCCACTACGGCGTGCTGGATGTTGCCGATGATGGCCGGCTGCGCGGCGTGGTAGAGAAGCCAGCGCCAGGTAAGGCACCAAGCGAGATGATCAATGTCAGCAAATACGTCCTCAGCCACGACCTCCTGCAGCGCATTGCCGCCCACGCCGACCGCGATGACGTAGCGGGCGAATACTATATCACTGATCCCTTCAACGACTACCTCGCTGCTGGTGGCCACATGGCCGTCGTCCCCACCAAGGGTCACTACCTCGACACTGGCACGCTCGAGACCTGGGTAGCAGCCAACAACTGGCTCCTCGAGCATCAGGGGTAGGGGCTTAATACCAGCAATAATATTCTTAAGAACACATTTTCTATGCCACAACAGCCGATTCCACCCCAGTCTCAACCGCAGCCACCCCAGCAAGCACAGCCATGGCAGCCTACAGTATCACCCGCCTTGGCTCGTCAGTATGCAGCCCTAGGTACAGTGCTTGGTATAGGTGGCGTGTCTAGTGGTATTATTAGCGCTTTCATGCTGATTATGAATGCTAGTCTCAATGGATCTATTGACACAAGTAATGTTACTTTTTCTGCCGCCGTTGTTGCTAGTATTGCTGGTATTATCCTTGGCATAAACTCTTACGACAAACTACGCGAAGCAGGCGTATCACGTGCGTGGGGCATAGCAAGCATTGTGTGCAGCGCTGTCGTGGCTGGGTTGATTGTGCTATGGCTTTTGTTTTTCATTTTACATATCGTTCTTCTTACTATATTGCTTTCGATCCACCCTATACAGATGTAGAGAGTGAGCACCTGCTGATCGATCAATCACTATCTCAAGATTTTTTACTAACAAAAAACACAGCCCAACAACTGCCACGGCCAAATCGGGTTTCCAGGCCCGAGAGTACTCGTAGCAGAGTACTCAATCAGGCGAGGCGATTGGCGGGCTGTGTTGGTGGGCTATTCAGCCCCTGTCTCGTAGTAGCACAGCGCTACTACATATCTAGCGTTGACATAAGCTATAAGCTGGGCCATTTATATCGCTGGCGGCGAGAAACTCGCCTTGTTTTGCCGCCCGCTCTACTAATCTCCCAGCCTCATCAGGGCTCTTAAGGGTCCTAATGAGGGTGTACGTGTCGCCGTTGATAAGCGTAATTTGTACTTTGTACCGTGTCATGATGATCTCCTGAGATCAGCAGAGGCCAAAGAGCTGCTTTTCGCTCTTTGAGGAAGCCTCTGAGCTAAAAAGCTAATATATATATATCAATATATGAGAGCGGCGTCAAGCTATTTTGCTTATAATGCCATAAAATTGGCATACTTTCTACTTTTGTGCGTATAAAATAGTAAGGTGCGCCTAGATCAGAGCATAACACTCACCAATATCGCTTATTCTTATCCACACCATAGGCGCTGTGGAAAGCAACTGACCCCTGATACTGGTTGAGCTTTTCCACAGATTTGTGGATAAGCGCCGGCGCGGCGGGGAATGCCGTGGGTAAAAGGGGTTGCGTGTGGGTGAGAGTGGGTAGTATAGTGGGAGTAGTGGAAGAAAGTGGGTAACCACGAGAAAAACAAACACCACTGCACAAAAACAAAATAATTCATCTGTAAGGATCGCCACACCCCATGGATTACTTCGAACGCAAGCTAGATGACAAGCGTCGGCTCACCATACCGACGGAGCTTCGGGCGGAGTTCGCCAGCGGCGTGGTCCTGACGCGTGGCTTTGGCAGCTACCTCCACCTGTATGCGCAGGATGTGTGGGATAGCCAGGTAGAGCCAGCACTGACAGGTAGCATCCTGGATGAACATGTCGCCGACCTCAACGTCAAGTTCCGGCGCGGCAAGACGGCTGCCACTCTGGACCAGAAGCAGGGCAGGGTAACGGTAGAGCAGCATCTGCTGGATTATGCTGGGATATCGCGCGAGGTTGTGGCGGTGCGCGCTGGCCAGTATTGGCGCTTGATGGCACCAGAGCAGGCCGAGTAGCAAGGCTGTTTTTGTGACGCTCTTTAACAAGTACGTGTAACTGATATCCTCGAGATCGACCATCTGGTAGTGAGCCATGTGGGCACCCGACCCACGCAAAACCTTGTCGGGCGCACCTTCCTCACAAACACCTCCCAAAAACTCCACCTCACATAATTGCTGCGGCAATTATACACATAAGTCTCTCAAACGATCTTTGGCGGGCTCTCTCGGCCTGGTACAAGCAAAGATCGTCAACAAAAACAAACACATTTTATGCGAAAACAAACAGGTTTCGCTACCAGGTGGGTGATCTCGAACCCGCATCGGACTATCTCGCAGTAGCCTGAGCGGAGACGTATCTTTGTAGACATGAGCATAATAATAGAATGCCACGAGGCAAGAATATTATTGCGCGCTATGCTACCATAAGAAACGTATGAGTATCAAAGCACATCCACCACTTCATGTTCCGGTATTGCTGGAGGCAGTGTTGGCCCAGCTCCAACCACGCCCAGGTGAGCGCTATCTCGACCTGACGGCGGGGTATGGCGGCCATGCCACAGCGATTCTTGAGCAGACCCAGACGTATACCACAGCGTGTTTGGTCGATCGTGACCAGTATGCTTTGTCGCAGCTTGGCAGCTTGGCAGGGCAGGGCGCACGGCTGATGCATTGCGATTTTTTGCATGCAGCACAGCAGTTGGTTCGCGAGGGCGAGCAATTTGATTTATTGCTACTGGATTTGGGGGTGTCGTCACCGCAGCTCGATCGAGCTGATCGAGGGTTTTCCTTTACACACACTGGCCCGCTTGATATGCGGATGGATCAACGCCAGGCGATGACTGCCGAGCAGATTGTTAACCACATGGCAGAGGCAGAGCTCGCTCGACTGATCGCCCGCTACGGCGAAGAACCGCCAGCAATAGCACGGCGCTATGCTGCTGCTATTTGCGTGGCACGGCCACTGTCGAGCACTGGAGAACTCGCGCGCGTCATCGAGCACGCTACCCGTGGCAAGCGGGGCAAAACCCATCCAGCCACGCGTACCTTTCAGGCAGTCCGCATCGCCGTCAATGATGAATTGACGCAGGTAGAGCAGACGCTCCAGCTGGTGCCAGCCTTGCTGCGCACTGGTGGACGAGTGGGAGTGATCAGCTTCCATAGCCTCGAGGATCGGCTCGTTAAGCGCTTCTTCGCAGAGCAGCGCCAGGCAGGCTACGAGGCCGAGCTGCGTATCCTCACCAAGAAACCTATCGCGGGCAGCCATGACGATGCTTACAATCCGCGTGCCCGCAGCGCTAAGCTACGAGCCGCCGCAAAAATATAAAAAACAAAAAAAGGAGTAGGGACATGCCAGTTCGTATCCCCGTACAAAATCAATCAATCACGACAACCGTATTGGTCCGCCACGGCAAATAGCCCTTGGCCTAAGACCTCGTGCTGGGGCGGCGCGTTATCCGCCCCACCCTAGAAACGACCCCATACCAACGTTAAACACAAACACCACCACAATGACAACCTACACACGGACAATGCAATTTAATAGTCGACGCCAGAGCACCTGGAAGCGCAACCGTAACACCGTTGCTTTTGCTTCGGCTATCAAACTTGGGCCAATCACCCACACAGTGCTGATTGCCCTCCTTATCACCATCCTTGGCTTGATATATCTGGCACAGGCAACGCATACGGTCAGCTATGGCTACGAGGCCAGCAAGATCGACGACAAGATCTCCTCTCTCAGCGAGCAAAAGAAGGACCTGGAGGTCGACAACGCCCGCCTGACCGCCCTTAAGGAAGTGCAGGGTAGTAGTGTGGCCAAAACGATGACAACACCAGCCAATACAGCGTACGCCAGCGAGTAGCCCATGCTGCAGCGCCATCTTGCTACGCCACGCGCTCAGGCGCTCGCCGCTGTGCTCGGCGGGCTACTTGTGGTGTTTGTGTTGCGCCTGGGGTATGTGCAGTTGCTGCAGCATGATTACTATGTATCGCAGGCTGATAGCGAGCAAGTCAAGCAATTTCGTCTGCGCGCCCAGCGCGGTGAGATATACACCATGGATGGTACTACTCCCGCCAAGCTCGTCATGAATGAGACGGTCTATACCGTGTGGGCCGACCCGATGGCTGTGACAGACGTAGACAAGATTGTGACGGTCCTCAACCGGGTAGCTGGTGGTAATGTGCGTGAGAATTTTCGCCAATACATCACGCGTAAGCCAAGCCGTTACCAAGTGCTTGCCACCAAAGTAAGCCGCAAGCAGGCTGAACTTATTAAGAAGGAGAATCTTGCTGGGGTGGGCTTTGATGCGATGAGCCAGCGCGTTTACCCAGAAGGGCAGTTGGCCAGCCAAGTGCTGGGCTTTGTCGATGCCGAGGGTAAGGGGAAGTACGGCTTCGAACAGGCGAATGACGACAAACTACGCGGCACGGATGGCGTGCTTAAGACGGTGACGGACATCCGCTCGGTGCCGCTGACGATTGGTCGGACGAACATCAACCAGCCTGCCAAGAATGGAACTAACATGGTGCTGACGATCGATCGCAACATCCAGACGAGGGTCGAGCAAGCGCTCGTCGATGGAGCCAAGCGCAGTGGTGCGACTGATGTCAGTGCTGTCGTGATGAACCCGCAAAATGGCCAGGTCTTGGCTATGGCCAACCTTCCTACCTATGACCCGTCTAACCTGAAGACGATCAAAAGCGTCGCTGCACTCAACAACAACACCATCACTACGCCATACGAACCGGGCTCTGATATCAAGACATTCACAGTAGCGACGGGCATCGACAAGGGGGTTATCACGCCGCAAACGACGTACAATAATACCGATAGCATCAAGGTAGACGACATCACTATCGGCAATGCCAGCAAGGGTCAGACGGGCAACATTACCATGCAGCACGCCCTCAATTGGTCGCTCAACACTGGTATGGTCACCGTTGCACAGCGCTTGGGCAATGGCAGCTACATCACTCGCCAGGCGCGCGACACGATGTATGACTACTTCCATAAGCGCTTTCGTCTTGGGCAGCTGACGGGAGTGGAACTGGCTGGTGAGGCTAAGGGTAATATCGTATCGCCCACCCAGCAGCAGGGCAATGCAGTGCGCTACTCTAACATGTCCTTTGGCCAGGGGATGGATGCGACGATGTTGCAGGTCTCGGCTGGCTTTAGTGCGATTATTAATGGTGGGACGTACTATAGCCCCACCGTCATTGCGGGGACGATTGACGACAATGGTACCTTTGCCAAGGCTGCGCGCAAAGCTTCGTATGCTCATGTTATCAAGCCGCAGTCATCTACCACTGTGCGCGAAATGGTACACCAAGCGCGCCAGGCCTTTTATGCGGGTGGCGACCGCGCGGGATTCTACATTGGCGGCAAGACGGGTACATCGCAAACCATCAAGGATGGTAAGTATATTTCTAACCAAACTATTGGCACCTACCTCGGTTTTGGTGGGGAGGTTGGCAAAACACCAGCGTATGTTATTATGGTGGAGGTTTCGGGCAAAGGGCTGAATATGCAGGGGGGTCAAGACGCTCACCCGATTTTCACGGATATATCTAATTGGTTGCTCGACTATATGAAGCTCGAGCCGAAAGGAAACACACCATAATGAACCTTACCACACTCGTTCGCGAGCTCAACGCGACATTTCTTCTCAGCGTCGCGGCTTTTTTGCTAGCGATGGCCCTCACACCGCTCTACACCTACTTTGCCTACCGCTATAAGTTTTGGAAAAAACAGCGGGCCGCTAGCACAACGGGCGAGGAATTGACGGTCTTTACTAAGCTGCATGCCGATAAATTCACGCGCAATATCCCCACGATGGCAGGGATGGTTGGCATTGTGGCCATTGCTGTGGTGACGCTGGGGTTTAATCTCGATCGAGCCCAGACTTGGCTCCCACTGGCGGCATTGCTTGGTGGTGGGGCAGTGGGGCTGCTGGACGATGTGATCAATATCAATAGTGATGGCTCGGGCTCGGCAGGCTTGCGTGCCTGGCTGAAGTTCTCGATGATTGCGGTGATGGCGGCGGTACTGGCCTGGTTCTTCTACGTTAAGCTGGGCTATACAACAGTGCATGTGCCATACTTTGGCGACTGGCAGCTCGGCCCGTGGATTGTCCCACTCTTTATCTTTGCGGTGGTAGCAACTGGCAATGCAGTGAATATTAGCGATGGCCTGGATGGTCTGGCTGGTGGACTGCTGGCGGTGAGCTATTGCATCTTCGGGGTGATTGCTTTGCTACAGGGGCATTTGCAGTTGGCAGGCTTTTGCTTCACGGTAGTGGGAGTGCTGCTGAGCTACCTGTGGTTTAATATCTATCCAGCACGGTTCTTTATGGGCGATGTGGGGAGCTTTGCCTTTGGGACGAGCCTAGGCGTCGTGGCGATGCTGACGAATACGCTGTTTTTGCTGCCGGTCATTGGTGTGCTGTTTGTGGTAGAGGCGGGCTCGAGCCTTATTCAAATCCTCAGTAAGAAGTTCTTTCACCGCAAGGTGTTTATCTCGGCACCAATTCATCAGCACTTCCAAGCAGTCGGTTGGCCAGAAGTGAAGGTGACGATGCGTTTCTGGGTAATCTCTTGCGTGACAGGTTTTATTGGCCTGATGATGGCGCTGGGTGGGGGACACATCTAGAATGGCTGCTGCTCGCCGCACTCGTGCTGCGCACCGATCGACCTCGGCTCGGTCGGCTCAGCCAGTGCGCCGCGAGCAACGTAGTGCTGCCTCCGCTCCATCTGTCGCTGTGCCGCGTTTGCACCGGCCGGATTATCAGATTATCCTCTGGGTGGGGCTGCTCATGCTGCTGGGCCTAGTAGTGATGTATGCCATTGGCCCGCAGCGTGCCAATGTGCTCAACTCTGCGCACAACACCAACTACTACACCGATGGCTATTTCGCCATTAAGCAGACGGTGAGCTTGCTCCTGTCAATTAGCGCTTTTGTGGGGTTGTCGCTTGTGCCCTTTGCGTGGCTGCGCCAGAAGGCGGGTATGCTGCTAGCGAGCGGCTTCGTGCTGTGTGCACTGCTGTTTGTCCTTGGCAATATGCTGCATGTCTCGGCGATTGCTCAGTGTAGCCTTGGGGCGTGCCGCTGGTTCTCGCTGGGGCCACTGGGGAGCTTCCAGCCAGCCGAGATGCTGAAGTTTGGCATGCTTATCTATATGGCACTCTTCCTTGGCAAACGAATGCGTCAGGGGGCGATAAACGACCTCCATCAAACAATCATCCCCATGGTAATTATGATGTGCGCAGCGCTCTTTTTTGTGATATTTTTGCAAAAGGATATGGGCACAGGCCTGGCACTCACTGCTATGGTGGCATGTATGGTAGTAATGAGTGGTATGAGCTGGCGCTGGCTGGCTTACCTAGCGGCGGGCTGCGTGGCGCTGGTGCTGCTGCTCATCGTCATTGCGCCGCACCGCATGGAGCGGGTGGCGACCTTCTTCCAGGGGGATGATCATGCTACTAGTAGCAATGATGATGGCTATCACATTAAGAATGCGAAGATTGCACTGGGCACAGGTGGGCTATTTGGCCTGGGCATTGGTAACAGTATCCAAGCGACGGGCTACCTCCCTGAGGCGATTAACGACTCAGTCTTTGCTATCATTGGTGAGACGTTTGGCTTTGTGGGGGCGGTGGTCGTACTAGCACTGTTTGCAGCGCTGCTACTGCGGCTGCTGAGGATTGCCGAGCGCTTGCCTGATACAACAATGCGCCTGGTGGTAGCTGGAGTCTTTGGCTGGCTGGGCGCACATGTTATGCTAAATGTAGCGTCGATGATTGGAGTCTTCCCACTGACGGGTATTACGCTGCCATTGCTGAGCTTTGGTGGCACCAGTATGGTATTTATTGCTGGTGCGCTTGGTCTGGCCTTCCAATTATCACGCCAGGCAGCTTACCAACCAATCAACGAAAAGGAGACCTCTCATGAAGCTACTGGCAGTCGGCGGTGGATCGGGCGGGCACGTTACGCCGGTCGTCGCCGTCATTAATGAAATCGCAGCCCTCCAGCCCGATGTGCAGGTGACCTTCGTCTGCGATAAGGCCTTCGCTAGCCAATCGCGCGGGCTCATGCAGCGCGCTGCAGTGCCAGTGCGGGTGCGGACAATCGCTGCGGGCAAGTTCCGGCGCTACCAGCACCTCAGTGTGGTGCGCCAGTTGCTTATGCCGAGTATTGTCCTGGCTAATATACTAGATATCTTTAAGATCCTGGCTGGCGTATGTCAGAGCCTCTGGCTGGTGCTGCGCTGGCGGCCAGATGTGATCTTTGCCAAGGGGGGGTTTGTGTGCTTGCCAGTTGGTATTGCAGCGCGCTGCCTGCGCGTGCCAGTGGTCATCCACGACTCCGATGCTCGCCCTGGCCTGACCAACCGTGTGATGGCACGTTGGGCAGCAGCGATTGCTACAGGCTGGCCACTCAAGCATTATCACTATCCAGCATCGCGTAGCCGCTACGTGGGGGTGCCGATTGGCGCTGATTTTCGCCCACTTACTCCGGCTCAGCGGCAGCAGGCACGGCAGACCTTCTCGCTCGATCCACACAAGCCATTAGTCGTTGCTACCGGTGGTGGTCTTGGCTCGGCTATTATCAATCACGCGGTGCTGCGCGCTGCTGATGACCTGCTAGCTGCTGGCATGCAGGTCTATCTGGTGGCGGGAAAGGGCAATTACGATGCTGCCCAAACCAAAGCGCCGCAGCACCCCGATTTTCACTGCGTACCCTTCGTTTTCGAGCATATGGCGCAATTGCTCGGCGCAGCCGATGTAGTAGTATCACGCGCTAGTGCCACCTTCACACAAGAGCTCGCTGGCCTCGCGCAGGCAGCTATCTTGGTGCCGGCCCATCACCTGGGCGACCAACGCAAAAATGCTGCCATCTATGCTGAAACCAAGGCTGCGCTGGTCTTGCAAGACGACGCCTTAGAGCAGAGCGATGCACTTAGCCAGGCCATTCTTACCCTCATGCGCGACCCTGCGCAGCGTCAGCAGCTCGCTCAGCGCCTCCACACCTATGCACGCCCCCACGCCGCCCGCGATGTAGCGCAAATGGTAGTGAAGGTGGCTCAGCGTACTAGAAAAGGATAAAAAAGTGACCCCTTCTTATAGAAAGGGGAAGAGTAAGAGTGTATCTGAGGTCTCATCATAAAGTACTAGTAAATAATGTAGCATGTTAATCCATGCTACATTATTTTCATTAAAAACACTGCGCCAAGATAAGACAAGCCTCGCTCTCACTGGTAAAAGCTATTAACTCCCAAACTCAAATGGCCGATAGTGTGCATCGATTTCCTGCCGCTCTTTAGAGGGAGGTAGCTCGCTGATTGTAATGAGAGTGTCATAAAATTGGTCTAGTATCTCGCCAGACCGCTTGAAAGAGATTGGCATAGCGACAGTATTCCAGAGGTCTTCACACTCTTGTCGAAAGGCCCCATGAAACACTTCGGTGCCGAGTGCTGCGATCAGACGAATCTCGTCTCTTGTGAGCTCTATTGTTGCTCCTTCTTTTGTTGCATGGACTGTCTTCATATGTCGATTTCTCCGCTTAACTGTAGTGCTCCCAGTATGGAGTGGAGAGCAAAAAATGTCAAATTATATTGCAGGGAAGGTGTTAATCAGGCAGTTACCTAGTGCTAAAGGGAAGGGGATAGCGCCAAGAAGACGTTGTCTAATACCTAGATGCTTTTGCCAATAACTAGTCATCTACGGTATAATGGCCTGTAGCATCATGGGCTTTCGCACAAAACAAACACCACCACCAGCGCGCCGCCGAGCTGCCAAAAACAAGAGGGAAGAGCAGCTCCAACGCACCGCCTACACCTACCGGCGTAACCGTACACTGACCGGTAGCTTGGTGAGTCGTGTCCCGAGTGCGGGCGAGTCTAAGGCGCAGCTGCGGTCGCCGCGTATGCATGCGCATGATTTGCGCCGGACGCGCCGCCGCGTGGCATTGTCGCTTGGGGTGGTGGTGGC
>ERZ772827.902-NODE-902-length-15645-cov-3.311353_pt1 | contig 15645 bp, 11 predicted proteins | sample MGYA00580850_ERZ772827 | MGnify/ENA primary metagenome ERZ772827 (study PRJEB29015, sample SAMEA2737950) | human oral metagenome | biome: human oral; feature: human-associated habitat; material: dental | place: China | collected 2145 ...
GAAACATATCTATTATCTCGTGCCAGGGGTGTTTCTTTGGTATTTTATGCACCATTCTGGGATACACGCTACGATTGCAGGGGTACTTTTAGCCTTTACTATCCCTACGAATGTGTCTCGGGTGAAGATTTCACCTCTTGAAAAGCTCGAGCAGAAGCTGCATTTCCCTGTAAATTATATGATAATGCCTGTGTTTGCCCTTGCCAATACCAATATAATGTTTAAAGAAGGTATGGTAGATGGGCTTTTTACTTCTATGGGGCTTGGGATTATTGTCGGGTTGTTTCTTGGGAAGGTAGTGGGGGTGTGTAGCTTTTGTTTTATTGCGATTAAAACAAAAATCAGTGCATTGCCACAGAACAGCAGTTGGGGGCAGATGCTTGGGGTAGGTTTCCTTGCGGGGATAGGTTTTACGATGTCTATTTTCATTGCGATGCTGTCGTTTAAGGATGCTTTTCATCAGTCGGAGGCGAAGTTTGCCATACTTTTAGCATCGATTATATCGGCGATAGCGGGTTTTCTTATATTGAAAAGGGCAGGTGATGGTAAGGAGTATTAAAATATCATTAACTCAGAATTATTTATTATTAACTCCGAACAATTTACGATTAAAACAGAATGAATATGCTTGTAGCGAAGAATCTTACGAAGACTTATAACGGTGGTCAGAAAATAGCCCTCAAAGATTTCAGTATAGAAGTTCCTGAGGGCTGTATTTATGGTTTGCTGGGACCTAATGGTGCTGGGAAGACGACATTTATCAGGATGCTTAACCAGATTATAAAGCCAGATGCGGGCTCTATAAGCATTAATGGGGAGGCTCTCTGCCTGAAGCACATTAGGGAAATAGGCTATATGCCCGAAGAGCGGGGTTTGTATAAGAATATGAGTGTGGGTGATCAGCTTATTTATTTTGGGGAGCTGAAAGGAATGAGCAGGAAGGCTGCCCTTGATGAGGCTAAGAAATGGTTTGAGCGCTTGAATATAGACCAGTGGTGGAAGAAGAAGATTACCGAGCTCTCCAAAGGAATGGCGCAGAAGATTCAGTTTGTGGTAACGGTGATTCACAGGCCTAAGCTCTTAATTCTTGATGAACCTTTCTCGGGTTTTGACCCTGTAAATGCCAATTTGATTAAAGAGCAAATCATCAGGCTTAAAACTGAGGGAACGACGATTATTCTCTCTACACACAGAATGGAAAGCGTGGAGGAGATGTGTGATTTTGTAGCACTTATCAATAATTCTCAAAAGGTATTGGACGGCAAGCTCTTCGATGTGAAGGAAAGGTTTAAGGAGAATAGATTTAGTGTGGAGATTTTCAATATCAACCGAGAGATGCTGGCGAAATTTAAGGAAAAATACAGCCTAAATATCTCTGAGACTGTGGATATGAGCTTGCCTTTGAGCTTTGAGGTCTCTGGTGAGTACGAGCAAAGTGCGATTCTCTCTGACTTGATGACGGTGGGAGATATCCGCAGGTTTGATGAGAAAATCCCAAGTATGAATGAAGTATTTATCTCTGCTGTAGAGAGAAAAAATCCATTATAAACCAAATAAAAAACGATGAGAAACATTATTTTAATCACGAAAAGAGAATACCTGACGCAGGTGAAGAAAAAATCATTCATTATCCTTACGGTTCTAACGCCGTTGCTGATTATTGCCTTTGGAGGGCTTATTGGTTTTATGTTTAGCATTAATAAATCTACGGCTATTATAGAGGTATCTGACCAGAGTGGGCTGTTCAAAGATGAGCTGAAATCTACTGATGATGTGGTTTATAGGTTTATCTCAGCGCCGACGGAGAAAAGTATAAAGACTAACCTAGAAACTCGAGAGAAGCTCAGTGGAATCTTGGTGATTCCGAAGCTAGAAGCGCAGAATTTTGACCGATTGGAGGAGAATACGACGCTTTGGGTGAATGATAATATTGGTTTTGAGGCGAAGAAGAGCATTGTTTGGGATTTAAAATCCATTCTCCAAAAGCAGAAAATAAAAGCATTGGGATTGAAAGCCAATGAGATGGAGAGTATTACTAAAAAGACCTTTAACCTGAATGTGGAGAGCATTAATGAAGATAATAAGGCGGATACTGACCTTGCTTTTGGGGTGAAAACAGGTCTTGGGATGCTGCTGATGTATGTAACCTTTATGTTTATCCTAATGTATGGCGTGCGTGTAATGCGCAGTGTATTAGAGGAGAAGAATAATAGAGTGGTGGAAATCATCATCTCGTCTGTAAAGCCATTTGAACTGATGATGGGGAAGATTATTGGGGTTACTTTTGTGGCTCTTACCCAATTTAGCATTTGGATAATGATGAGTGTAGCAGGTGCGGTGTTTTTTAATGCGAGTTTTTATAGATTGCCGATGAATCTGCCGAGTGGGGAGGTGCAAACAGGGAATACCGACCCTAATATTATCATTAGTGAAGTGTCTCATACGCTATTGGAGATGAATTTTCCGCTGATTATCCTTGTTTTTATTCTGTTTTTCCTTTTAGGCTATGTTTTTTACAGTTCTATATACGCTGCTATCGGTTCTGCGGTAGATAATGAGACCGAAACGCAGCAGTTTACCCTTATTGCCGTGCTACCGATGATGATTGGGGTCTATGGTAGCTTTTCTATTATCAATAATCCCGATGGACCAATGGCGTTTTGGCTTTCTATCATTCCATTTACATCGCCTATTGCAATGGTTGCGAGAATCCCTTATGGTGTGCCCGTTTGGCAGATTGGAATTTCCCTTCTTCTGCTTTTGGGCGCCGTTCTTCTAATGGTGTATGCCGCAGGAAAGATTTACCGAACAGGAATCCTAATGTATGGCAACAAACTTAGCCTGAAAAACCTCTATAAATGGTACCGTAGCCGGTGAGGCAGCCACGGCGTGGCAGGCACTTTTTTTTTCATATATCAAATACCGTAGCCAGTGAGGCACTTAGCCGTAGTATGGTAGATACTTACAGCAAATGAGCTACCTATTTATTAGCTAAAAACCATTTGCCTATTACTTAAATTTTATAGGTTTATAATGTGTTGATAATACTATGAAAGTGTAAAATTGAAATTTCATAGTGATGAAAGAAAAGTTCATAGTGATGAAAATAGGATTGTATAGTGATAAAATAGAAAATCCATAGTGATGAAATTAGGATTTCTACTGTAGGAGAATTTATTTGTATGGTTATTAATTAAATAAAGAAAAGGAAGATATTGTCTTTCTATTATTGTAGAAAGAGAGGCTTTAATAAAAGAGTGAATACCTCCTCTTTGTTTGTATGCTCATTATTTCGTAGCTTTGGGCACTAAAAAATAATTAAAATATAGTACCGATGGATAGAAGGAAATTTATAAAAGGAACAGCCCTTTTTTCTGGGTTGCTCGCTGTAAATCCACTTGACTTACTCTCTGCAAAAAGTTTAGACCTCCCTCAAAAAGGCAAAAAAGCAAAGAACATTATCTTTATGGTAAGTGATGGGATGAGCTCTGGAACGCTGGCAATGGCAAACCTGTACTCCAATAGAATTCTCGGTAGAAATGGAAACTGGATGAACCTTTACCTTGAAAATAAGGTCTCCCGAGCATTGATGGATACAGCTTCCGCAAGCTCTATTGTAACCGATTCTGCAGCGGCGAGCTCAGCATTCGGTGGAGGAATCCGAGTGAAAAACGGAGTGCTCAATATCGGAGCGAATGGAGAGAAACACCTCCCGATATGGCAAAAATTTAAAATGAAAGGTAAAAAAGCGGGGTGTGTAACAACGGTAACTATAACCCACGCTACACCAGCAGGATTTTGTATAAATTCCCAAAAGAGAAAAGCAGAGCCAGAAATTGCAGAAATGTACGCAAATATAGGCTTTGATGTAATGATGGGTGGTGGAGATGAAAACTTTAACCCTGAAAAAAGAGCGGATAAAAAAGATGTATATGCCCTCTATAAACAGAAAGGTTATCAGATTTTTAAAGATAGAAATGACTTTAAAAAAGTAGATAAAAATAAGCCGATATTGGGGGTTTTTAACCACGGAGCATTGCCTTACTCCATAGACAGAAGTTCGAATAAAGAGCTACAATCTGTACCTACACTGGCAGAAATGGCAAAAGTAGCCATAGACCAGATGAAAGACCACAAGCAAGGTTTTGTACTCCAAGTAGAGGCAGGGAAGGTAGACTGGGCAGCACACGGAAATGATGTCGCTGCATTGATACACGACCAACTCGCATTTGATGAGGCTATTAAGGTAGTAATGGATTTTGCAGAAAAGGACGGAGAGACCCTCGTAATCATCACTACAGACCACGGAAATGCAAACCCTGGAACTATCTATGGCTCTGGTGCGAATAAGGGATTTGACAGTATTGCCGACTTTAAATATACCAATGAGTTTCTCCTCAACGAGATAAAGCCAGACTATACGCCCAACCAAGTGAAAGAATGGGTAAGAGAAGTTAATGGCTTCGCTCTTACTGATGATGAAGCTAAGCATATTATAGGCTTCTACAACGGCTTGGAGAAAGAAGACGGGCTCTATAATTATAAAAAACTTCCGTTTAAATTCTTTGCCGATATACAGAAAAAGTACGATTCCGTAGGCTGGATTAGTATGGACCATTCTGGTGATTATGTGGAGCTTGCTGTGTATGGTCCTGGTATGGAGCTCTTGAAACCATTCGTGAAAAACACCGATCTGCACTATTTAATGCTCAATGCTGCAGGAGTAGAAAATAAGTTTTAACGAAACTGAAGCCGAGAAATGAAAATCTTTTATGGTAAAGTATTTCCTCAGGTAGAAATCAATGAAGATGAGCAGCAGCACATCTTGAAAGTTCTCCGAATGAAAGATGGGCAAAGCCTCTCCATTACTGATGGGAAGGGGAATCTCGCTCACGGGAAACTTATCATAGAAGGGAAGAAAGCTCTGCTCGGAGTAGAGGACATACAGGCTGACTTGCCCGCCTTTACTCCGAGTTTGCACATCGCGATAGCTCCTACAAAAAATATAGACCGTACAGAGTTCTTCGTAGAAAAAGCTACAGAAATGGGCATTTCCGAGATTACATTTCTCCAAACAGATAACAGCGAGCGAAAGAATATCAACATAGAAAAAATCCGAAAACAGGCGATAGCTGCCTCTAAGCAAAGTCTGAGGGTGCATTTCCCAATTGTGAATGATTTGGTGAAGTTGTGCGATTTTCTGAAAATCATAGAACCAGAAAAGACTTTCGTAGCCCATTGTGATAGAAGCTTGGTACGCATTCCCATACAGGAGCTTAAAGTAGAGAACAGACTTACGATACTCATCGGTCCTGAGGGGGATTTCTCCACTGCCGAGATTGAGCAGCTCTCTACTCTTGGGATAAGGGCAGTAACGCTCGGAAGCCAGCGCCTTCGCACCGAAACCGCAGGGGTATATGCTGCTGCTTTTATCTATTCAAAGATGAAGTAGGGGAGGAGGTCAGTTTGTTTTTAAAGTTGAAAATTTAAACTTTTCAGCTTATACACAAGCAAAAAGCACGGGTGAAATTATCCGTGCTTTACTTTTTTTATCTGTGTTTGTAGCTTATTTAGTCTTCCTTATCCTCCACCAGATTTTATTAATGAAGAAACCTAAGATAAACATCCCTATAAAGAGCAGGAAGGTAAGCCCTAAGGCAGTGAAGTTCATCGGCTCACTTTTAGGGACATAGATAGTATTGCCATTGGTTGTGGAAATCAGCCCTAGAATAGTGATAAACAGGCTAGTGAGGAAATGTACCTCTAATCTAAAATCTTCCTCTGGCAGGAGTTCCTTAATGCCATATGCTCCACCGATAATCAGCAGGAGTACGCCTATTGCCAGCACCGTAGTGGTGGTAAAGAAATCTGCCCCAGAGAAATAAAAAATAGACTGTGTAAGCAGGTAAAACATCACTGGAAATATCAGTAGGCTTGGGTACCATTTCAGGATTTTATAGCCTCGGCTTTCCTTGCCAAAGAAGAGGGTGCGGAGGGCTAAGAAGCAAAAGCCAATGCAGAACCCTGCTTCTATACTCACGAGTACTGCCATATTGCTGAGGACTTTTGTGTTTTCTAATGCCTGCTGTATCGTAACCTGAGACTGCTCTATGGCATAGGTATAGGCAAAGAGCAGGAAGCCAGCGGATAATACTCCCATTATGGCAACTTGCCAGAGCTTCCAGAAACTGAGTTTTATCAGTGTATTAATGATGATAAAAACGATAAGTATGTTTAAAATCAGTTGCATAAGATTTACTTTAAAGTGTGGTTTCTAATAGTACAGCTGATGAACTGTATCCCTTCTTCGGTTTTAATGAAATTAAAATGGTCTTGATGGCTGAATTTCCCTTTTTCATAATAGGATATTATCAGGTTAAAAATAGGAAATCTGTTGATATCTCTTTCGTCACAATTGTTGTAATGATGTTCAAATTCTTTTTCTATTTTTTCGGTAAGAGGGGTATAATCCGAAAGTTGATAGTCTTTTTTAGAAAAATAAGCCTTTAATCTCTCCGAAAGAATGCTGTAATTTCTTTCTATAAAATCTTTTGCAGGAGCAGAAATCCAGCCTTTTTCTTCATCCCAATAAACGATTTCTTTATAGGAATTTTTTAGAAGATATTCTTTGTTTAGATTTTTAATCAATTTTTCGATGAAGTTTTTAAAAAGTTTTTCATTGTCCACGAAAGAATAATATTTTCCATTTTTTCCTAAAACATTGATTCGGTTTTCGTCCTTAATTGGTTTTTCAATTACTTTTAAGGAATAGATATCTAAACTTTTCGGGTCTGGAAAATCCTCAACGAGAATTTCATTTTTTGAATTGATTAAAACATTCTTGCCACCTACCCAGCTCCAATGGTTGCACCCGGAGTGCTCATTATGTTTTTCCCAGTATTCTTTGTGTGCCCCTTGTAGAGCGATTGTCATTCCATTTTTTACAGGGAATAAGTCGCTGTATTTGGCTGGAATTACAATTTTGCCTTCGTGATTAAACATTCCGACTTTATCCGTTTTGGAATCGTGAAATCTAATGAATCCCTCACTTTCACAATCAAAAGTCATATCAAAGATATAAGTGCTGTCCTTTCCAAATGTCTTCCCGTTTTTCAGCATATAATATACTCTTGAGAAATTTTCATCATCCATTAAGGCTATTATTTTATCAAACTTACGAGCTGAAATAAGACCTCTGAATCTTGGTTTAATCATTACCTCACCTTTGGAATTTTTAAATCCAATATCATCAGTATCTGGATTATAGAAAGCCGTCCAAATATCATTATTCTGAGCAAATGCACAGACAGAGATGAAGAATAGAATGCTTAATAATTTTACTTTCATTAGAATATATAAAGCAGTTTAGGATATTGAGATACCCTAAACTGCGAATTAAAGATTAGTCGGATTTTCTTTTTTTCTTGAAGTAGATGAGCAGAGCGATAAAGACAATTAAGATACCTCCACCGATGAAGAGCCCATTGAGAGAGACTTTTTCTTTTAATTGTTCTGTATTGTTCTCTTCTTTTTTCAGGACTTTTCCGTCTTTCACTTGTGTAGTGCCAGACTTCATCTTTTCAAGAGAGCCTTTGTACTCGGTTGCCTGTGCTTCTGGGAGCTTTTTAGCGATATAGTTCTGAAGTTTTACATTTTTTGCAGAGAAGTCAGAAGACTCGGCTCCATTTTCTTTCACAAGGTCGTTATGCATCATTGCCAGTTTAGCAATTTTTCCTGCATCGGCTTTCCACATACCTTTTCGTGTAGCTTCGAGCATTACGGCAGTTACGGTTTGCAGTGAAGCACTGTTCTTCTGATGGATGAAATCCTTTATACCGAGGTTGTGCTTATCTTCTACATAGGTTTGGTAGAGCTCTTCCCACATTGCATCATCTACTACCTCTGGTCGTGTAGCTTCCCAGCCAAACATATTAGTTGCAATTTCTGCAATTTGTCCAGCGCTGGAGCTTTTTCCTTTCATCATTTCTTTGATGTATTTCGGATTGAAGATGGTTGCCTGTGCTTCTACACCTACGGCCTCTTTCAGCTCCTGCATTCTCATATTCTTATGGTTTCGGTAGTCTGCAAGGTAGGCATCGGGGTCTTTGCCTGTTACATCTTTAATAGCAGCGTTCATCCCTCCCATAAATTCAAATACATGGTCAAGGCTTAGCGCTCCCCAAGTGTTATTCTGTCTTGGCTGGATGAGTACATCGGTATTGCTCAGTGCAGCACGGAACATACCTTCTTCGTGCTGGCTCCATTCTTTTTCTGAGCCGTAGAGTGCTCCCATATTGTGGATGTAAGTTTTGGCAATATCTTGTGTAGATTCCCATTTATCACCAGAAAGCATCATCTCTTTTGTACCTGTATCGTATCTGCCTTGCTGCCCACCAAAGATTCTGTAGTTAGACATTTCTCTTGCGCGCTTAGGTGGTACTCCTGCTTTTACCAGTTGTTTTTCTATTTCTATTGTACCTGCACTTACTTGGTTATCAAATTCATCGTCTTTGGCATTAGCAGCCATTTCTACCGCTTTGGTAAGCAGGAAGAGGCGCGAAGCTGCTAAATCCCTGAACTGACCAGAGGTTTGAATTACCACATCTATCCTTGGTCTTCCCAATTCTTTGGAAGGAATGAGGCGTACATCTACTACTCTACCAAAGGAATCTCTTACAGGCTCTACACCGAGCATATACAATGCTTGAGCGATAGATACCCCTTCGGTTTCTATAAATTCTGAGCTCCAGAAAGTATAAGCCACTTTTTTAGGATAAGCTCCTTTGTGTTTCTTTTTATATTCTTCTATGGTTGCTTTTGCCAGGGTCACTCCTCTATCCCAAGAGAGCTCACTTGGAGTCATTTCCGCATTTACGGAATACATATTTCTCCCAGTAGGTACGGCTCTTGGGTTGGCTACTAAATCTCCACCTGAAGAAGGCGGTGTATAGCCACCATTAAGTGCATTGATAAAAGATTTGAATTCGATTTCAGGGCTTTCGAGAAGCGCTTTTTTATTATCTACAACAGCTTTCAGGGTTCTTTCTATGTCGAGTACAGCTATTGCTTTTTCTTTTACTTCTTTTGGTATTTCAGGCTTTTTGGTTTCGGTTTTTGCTTCGCCTTTTTTTACCGTTCTTTTACCTCCTGGGTTGTAAGGCTCGAGTCTTTCTCCTCGTTTTACCTTTTCCATTAGTTTTTTCGCAACAAATTCAGGCATTCCTTCAGGGATTTTTCCTGCTTTCAGTTGTTTCTCTATATCGGAGAGTTCTGCAGAGCCTTTTCCTTTTTTCTCCATAGATTTTTTGAGGAAGAAAGGCATTTCCCTTTTTGGAGTGAGGATTTCTCTTGATTTTTCTATTTCGGAAACTGGAACTCCTGCTACTTGTGCTACCAATTCTGGAGTTACTTCTCTGCCTGCTAAGATTTGGTTGACTAAATTCTTCGCTGGGTTCAGGTAGTTTTCTGTGAAGAATACTTTCCTTTTCAGCTGTTGGTCGGTTACTTTTCCTCTTAGTTTGTCTAATGCCGCCACGGAATATGCCAGAGGGTCTGTGCTCATCGCCAGTACGGTGGACTGTATCTTGTCTGAAGAATAAGGCTCTCCCATTGTGTAGAACTGCCCGTTGATTTTCTCTGTCGCGATTTCCTCTGCGAAGTTTTCCAATTTATCGATTTCCTCTTCTGTATAAGGTTTTGTGAGTACGGAGTCTAATCTCAAACTTCTGTGGAAGCCCATTTTTACAGCATCGGCTTTTATTTTAAGTGAGAGGTCTCTCTTGTGGTCTTCTTCTTTTGCTTTGTAATAGTAGTTGATTTTATCCATCAAGCTATTGAAAGCGGTTCGGGTATCACTCTCGGTAAATGCAGGGTTGAGGTAAGACACTAAACTCGCATAAGTACGGCGTTTAGCCATAATACTCTCTCCTACATTGGCAATGGTATAGTAGTAGAAGTGAGGTACGGCACCTATGCAGATATCTCCCCAATCATCTCCGTCGAGAGCCACCTGTTTATGTGGAGTAAATTCCAATGAACCGTGGGTTCCAAAGTGTATCATAGCATCTGCTTTGAAACCGTGCTGAGTCCAAAGATAAGTTCCGATATAAGCGTGAGGAGGGATTTCTTTAGCACCGTGAGCTACTTTGAACTGGTCATCCGAGCTAATACCCGCAGGAGGTTGAGGGAGGATCACTACATTTCCAAACTTCACCCTTGATACTGCGAGATAGTTCTTCCCATCTTTTGTTACGCCCATATAGGAGTAAGGAGCAGCACCATTTTTCTCCATTACTTTTTTGTAGAGGTCTTTGGAGAGAGCTCCTTTTAGCCATTTTTCATACTGAGTAGTTTCTATCAGTTCTGGGTCTCCGTTTTTTACATATTCGTCAAAAGCTCCTTGCGCACTGGAGAGGAAGATATTCCCTTTCAGGTTGAGGACTTTCTCAAACTCCTCTTCTGTAGCTGGGAGGTCATCTACGGTATAGCCTTCAGCTTTTAGCCTTTTCAGGAAGTTGTAGAGTGAGGCATTGGTCTCAAGTCCCTGTGCTACAAGAGGATTTTCTCCATAACCTTTGAAGTAGTAGATGGCTACCTTCTTCTCAGCGTTTTGTTTTTCTTTCAAGCGGAGATAGTTATTCACTACTTGTGTAAAGGTTTTAAGCCTTTCGGGCATTGCCTTAAACATATAAAAACCGTCTTTGCTTTTCTCTTGAGCTATGAGCGCATAAGGGTAAAGGGCACCGTCCAGCTCGGGCATTACAATAGTTTGCCCCATAAAGCCACCGAACATTCCCATTGGGTTTTTCTTCCATTCTTCTTCTAATTGAATAATGGATATCGGTGTAAAGAGTGGGATATTTTTCTCTTTTAGATATTCTACGGTAACCTCTGGATCCATCATCTGCACCCTTCCGTGTGGCATATAGATAACGGCATCTGGGTTTATCTCTTTTAGAAAATCTATCCTCTTTCCAAAAGATGCGAAAGGATAAACATTAAGACCTGATTTTTCTAAGGATACGATAATACTGTCTATATGCTGCCGATTCCCAGAAAATGGGTCGTGGATTCCCGTAATGAACGCCACTTTTGGCTTGCCTTCCTTATAGATTTTCTCTTTTTTAAGAAATGCTTCAAAGTCTTTTAATGTAGGGAAGTGGTTGTCTTCTCCCAGATAGAAAAAGGCATCGCCTATACTCTTAGCGGGCTTTTCTGGAGCGGTAGCAAAGAGCTTTTTACCATTGATTTTAGTGCGGACATATCTTGCAAAGTTCTGATAGTTCTTTTTATTGGCAGAGTTTAAGTATGCATCTACTTCCTCCAGCTGAGTTTCCGAGAGGCTCGTAATATCATTCTCTGGTGAGGTTACGGAGATAAAGTGTGTAGGGACTTTCTCTGCAATTTTGAGGAAAGTTTCTCTCTGCTCATCATTAATTCTCAAACCCATTCCCCAAGTGAGGACAAAGTCATAACCATCGAGTTTATCAATTTCCTCAAGAGGAACATCTACAAACTTGATGAAGCTGTCCGAATTGGAAAGGGCAATGTTTGATACCTGATAGTTCGGGAAATTTACAAGAGCAATACGCGTAGGCGAAGCCCATTTGCTCCAAACGAACCAGCAGGCACTGAGTAAAACGGCAATAAAGACCGCTAACAGAATTTTCTTCTTGTTTTTCATTATATATAAGTTTTTTATTTTAATAAATACTGTAGCATCTAAGGCTATCTCTCTCTATTTTTTCTTAATATCCATCTTGCAAATCTCCTCCACCTGTAGGACTGCTTCCTCCACCTGTAGGACTGCTTCCTCCACCTGTAGGACTGTTTCCTCCATCTGTAGGACTATTTCCTCCACTTATAGGACTGTTTCCTCCATCTGTAGGACTATTTCCTACGCCTTGCCTACAAGGTATCATCATTCTCTTTTTTCTTCATATTGAAGTTCCATCTTACCCCTAAATAATAGGTCCTTCCCGGGCTAATGGGTGAGTAGAAATCAGCAGTAGGTGTTTTATAATTAAACAAATTGCTGATCCCTGCTACTACCGAGAAGTTGAGTGGTAGCTGGGAGGAGAGCTTCAGCCACCAGAGGGAGTAGGGGCTGTACCAGTAGGTTGTGATATTCCCAGCGCTATCTTTCTCGGCAAGGGTACTGCCAGAGATGTACTTACCGCTGATGAGTACATCAGGAATATAGAGCTTGTGGGAGCTGTATTCTGCCTTAAAGGTAAGGGTATGCGGGCGAATTTCTGTAATTCTCCTCTGCCCTATGCTGTAATAGGAGTAGGAAGTTCCAAACTTAAAGTGTCTGTTGGGTCTGTAGGTAGCAGAGACCTCTGAACCGATGATGTCTGAGCGCCCACTGAAATTTACATATCGTATTGTGTCGTTATTCGCTGTCCATTTATTGGAAATTTTATTCTTGATGCTCGAGTACTGAGTCATAAAAGTAAGATTCAGCTTCTTGTTGAGGTTAAAATCTACAGATACGGTGTAGTTATCGCTGGTTTCGGGTTTGAGGTTTTTATTGCCCATTATTTGGAAGCCTCCGCCCCAAGGGTGGAACCAGTTGGTGTAAAGCTCTTTCAGAGTAGGGGAGCGGAAGCCACCCGAATATCCTCCTCGCAGGGTCATCAGATTATCGAGCTTATACATTCCTGAGAGTCGGAAAGTGAAAAAGTTTTTGAAAAGGGAATGATGGTCGAGTCTGGCACCCGTTACAAGAGTAAATGAAGGGCTAAGCACCCAATCTTGCTGAGTAAAGAGAGTGTAGGTCTCGGCTTGTTTTTTCTCGGCACTTCCCGAGTCATTAAATCTAAAACTGAGAAGCCTGTCAGCCAAGACTTCACCACCTGCTACTAAGGTATGCTTACCAAAGAGAGTTTGGTTGTATTCTGCTGTGCTACGAACAATCTGGTTTTCGTAATCTTTCTCTTTTTGTTTGAGGAGTCTGTAGTATTTGAATTTATCATACCTGTCAAAAGCTCCGCTGATGCTAAGGTTTTTATCTTCTGTGAGTTTAAAATTGGCTTTGAGACCTCCTGTATAGTTATAGTACTTATCTCTTATTTTTTTACTGTCGTTATCTCCTCTATTTCTCTCGCTATAATAGTAGCCAGGGGTAAGGGTGAGGTCTATTTTCGGACTGATATTAAACTGTAGCTTGGGATTGATGGCATAATTGGTAAAACCTGCTACATTTATCTCAGGGTATTTGGCTACGCCGCTGTTATCTATTACTGGTTCTGTCCCTCTTATGATATAGGGCTCTCTCATTTTGTAGAAAGAGGAAACGCTGAAACTTCCCCACTTTTGTTTTGTACCTGCGGAGAAGTTGATTTTATGGTTAATACTGGTATCATATAAATACCCAGCGGTGATGTCTAATGGGCTTTGAGAATTTTTGGTAATGATATTAATAACCCCACCAATAGCATTAGAGCCGTAAAGAGAGGAAGATGCTCCTTTTATGATTTCTATCCGCTCGATGTTATCAAGGTCTATTCTGTCGTAGTCTATGTTATCAAAGGTTTCACCAGCAAGCCTTTGCCCATCCACAAGGAATAGGATATATTTTCCTCCGAAGCCCATCATATTGATATTGGGCATACCTCCGTCATAAGTAAAATTGATTCCAGAAAACTCATTCTCTAAGAAAGACTGAAAGTCTTTGGATTGAGACTTTTTTATTTCATCAGAGGTAATGACTTGTACGGGTATAGGTACATCTTTTAGCTTTTTTAGAGAGCGAGTAGCGGTTACCACTACTTCCTGTATATCTTTTATACTATCTTTTTTTTTCTCGGTTTTCCTTTGTCCAAAGAGAGGAACACTGATGAGTACAATAACTAAGGCTGTTGAAATTTTTAATTTTAACATTACTATTTCTATGGTAATTAGTGTTAAAAACCAAAATAGAATTACCATAATACTACAGTAACTCTATTTTAGATTAAAAGTTATTAAATGATGAGATTAACATTCCATTCTATTAGAACTTACCATCGTTAGAAACTTGGTATGTAAACTTAGGATAACCACCCTGGTTTTTCTCATTAACATAATCTGTAACTTGAAGTTTTACAAATTTTTTACCATCAGCAGTTTTTACTACATAAACCCACTTATGTGTAATATAAGGTGTTTTACCTTGTTGTGCTAATGAAGGGTAAAAAGATGCAAAGCCATTTACTTGACCTTGATCACCATTTCCGCCAGAGATTGCACTATTATAAGAAAGTTCCACAGTTTGTGGAGGGTAGCCTATTTCTACAGTCTCTTTTTTATCATCTGCTAAGAAACCTGAAGTAGGTGCTTGTTTCAATGCACTGAAATCTTTTCCATCGGTTTTAACAACACCTCCTTTCCCTTTTCCTGAAAAGCCACTATTTGTTTTAACATAAAGTCTTTGAAAAGCTATATCCCAATTAAGGTCATTATCCGGATCTGTTACTGTAACCTCAGTTCCTTTACTGAAAGAGAAATATTTCCAAACATTTTTTTTACTAGCATCTAATGTTGCTTCTTTTGCACCTGTAGGGACAGGGGTTGGAAGTGGTAAATCTTCATCTCTACTGCAAGAAGTTAGTGTTAAAACTCCTAATACTAAACTAAAAAATATCTTTTTCATTGTAAAAATTTTGAGGCAAAAATATGCTTTATTTGTAATGAATAAATATTTATTTATATGATAAAAATCATATTTTTTAATTTTAAAGCGCAGGCAAAGGTAAGATTTATTTATAGAATTATAACGCCTGATAGAGTATTTCTATTGATATTAATAGAGTTTCATCTGTGTATTTAAATTTTAAACAGTATTTCATTTAGATTTAACTTTTTTCATTAATGTTTATAAAAGATGGCTTGTAGAGCAGCTTTCTGTAAAAAGAAAATTTATTTTAAATCTATTGTTGCCCATTTATCACTTTTTTTTAAATTTGTGAGCACTTTCAAAAAACGAAAAAATAAATATTATAATATTATGAATCTTCACGAGTATCAATCTAAAGAGATTTTATCAAAGTATGGTGTTGCAGTGCAACGAGGCATTTTGGCAAATAATGTAGATGAAGCAGTATCTGCCGCTGAAAAATTAACCGCAGAAACAGGAACTCAAGGCTGGGTTGTAAAAGCACAGGTTCACGCTGGAGGTAGAGGAAAAGGAGGGGGAGTAAAATTCTCACCTAATATGGATAAACTAAAAGAAAACGCACAGAATATTATAGGTATGCGTTTGGTTACCCCTCAAACTTCCGCAGAAGGTAAATTAGTTAACGCTGTTTTGGTCGCAGAAGATGTGTATTATCCAGGTGATTCTGAACCAAAAGAATTCTATGTTTCCGTACTTTTAGATAGAGCATTAGGTAAAAATACCATTGTATATTCCACAGAAGGAGGTATGGATATTGAGCATGTAGCAGAGGTTACCCCTCACCTTATTCATAAGGAGGTAGTAGACCCTCAGCTTGGTTTGCAAGGCTTCCAAGCGAGAAAAATCGCTTTTAACCTTGGGCTTTCTGGCAATGCTTTCAAAGAGTTCGTGAAATTTATCTCTGCTCTTTACAATGCGTATATCGGTATTGATGCTTCTCTATTTGAGATTAACCCTGTTTTAAAAACATCAGACGATAGAATTAT
>ERZ772827.906-NODE-906-length-15586-cov-17.116927_pt1 | contig 15586 bp, 18 predicted proteins | sample MGYA00580850_ERZ772827 | MGnify/ENA primary metagenome ERZ772827 (study PRJEB29015, sample SAMEA2737950) | human oral metagenome | biome: human oral; feature: human-associated habitat; material: dental | place: China | collected 2145 ...
AGCCAGTCGTTCTTCACCGCTCCTTCGTCCAGACCGGGGACTACGCGGCCGGCTGGGGCTGTGCTTGATCGCCGCCGCCTCCGCGGCAGGCTGGGGCCGGGTTGGGCGTGCTGGACAGGGGCTGACCGGCTGGAGCGCTCCGGTGCTGAGAACGTCAGGGGGTCCCCGCGCACCCAGAAGAGCTCTCCTACCCTTGCTGCGTCTCCGCCCTGGGGGGGTTCGGAAAGGTACCGCCGCGCGGGGACCTTGGACGCAAGGATAGCGGCCGCCACGGCGTTGGCCGAACCGGCGGGGGGCCTGTACCATCCGTCGCGGAGGATTCGCCTAGAGGCCTAGGGCGCTCGCTTGGAAAGCGGGTTGGGAGCAATCCCTCACGAGTTCGAATCTCGTATCCTCCGCCAGACGCCCCGGTGCGTCGGCTGCCCAGGCACCCCGCGCGCCGGGTCACCAGCGAGCCGCCACGGAGCCTCCAGCCGTACGGCCCACCGACGAGGAACGGCCAGCCGTACCCGGCCCCTGCACCACTCCAGCCAGCCCCGGCCCGCACGCCGTGCGCTCAGCCCAGCCATGCTCGAAGGCGGCGGCACCCAAGCACCGCGACGGTCAAGGACAGGCCCCAGAACTGAACCCTGGTTCGCGTAGGTTTCCCCTGTCAGGAGGGAGCACGGATGACGGAGCAGCAGCAAGGAGCCGCCACCATGGTCGGCCGGGGCACGTCCAGCACAGGCAACATCGAGGCCAAGGTGATGGGCGGTGGGCTCGTGAACCTCGACATTCGCCCCGAGTGGCGACGAACCGTCCCCGCTCCAGAGCTGGAGCAGGAGCTGCGCGAGGCGATCAATGCCGCCCTCGGCGCGTACGCCACGGCCTTTGTCCAGACTGTCAACGCTGACACCGCAGCCCCCGTCAACCTCAGCAGGGACCTGCGCGAGGCAGCCGCCGAGACCACCGCCGTGCCCGGCCTGGCGCGCGCGGTCGACGAGCTTGCCGACGTGATTGAGGAGATCGAGCAGCACGGCTTCCAGATCGACGCCGGGACCGCCGACCCGCCCCAGCCGGTCCTCGTCGACCCCCCGGGCGGCGGGGTGACCGTACGGGTCGACAACGGCGCCGTCACCCAGCTGTCGCTCAACGACCTGTGGCTGGCCAGCGTCGACGACAAGACCCTGGTCGCCTCGGTCTGCGAGGTCGTGACCCACGCCATCTGGACCTACCTCGCTGAGCGCCTGGAGGCCCAGGCCTCGGCGACCGGCGGGCCCGACGGGCTGGCCTCCGCCCTGTACGAGTGCCAGGCGTACGCCACAAGTTCCCTCGAGATGCACCTGACCAGGAGTAGCCATGCGGTTTGACCCAAGCAGCTGGCAGCGCGCCGCTGCCACCTTCAGCGACACCTCCTCAGCAGTCGGAGGGGTCACCCCATCCCAGACCAGCTCCAGCGGCGGGAGCACGGCCACCGACGGCGCCGTCAGCACGATGCTCAGCAAGCTCGGCCCGGCCGTCTCCCAGGCCCTGTCGGGACTGTCATCGGGGATGTCGTCTGACGCCACGATGATGAACCAGACTGCGGCCGCGTACGGCGACACGGAGCAGGCCAACGTGTGGGCCTCCTCCGGGATGAGGAGTGCATGATGGGTCTCACCCTTCCCGGCGGGCTCGCCGAAGCCCTCTCCCTGATGGGTGTCGAGTTCCCCGGCACCGACGAGAGCGCCCTGACCGCTGCCGCCGGCGAGTGGAGAAGCCTCGCCTCACAGTGCAGCGGCTGGCACTCCGAGCTGGCATCGGCGGTGTCGCACGTCCAGAGCAACAACGAGGGTGCCGGCGTCGAGGCCTTCGCCGCGTACATGGGCGGCCAGTCCAATGTCACGGGGGTCGAGGCCCTCGGCAAGGCCTGCGAGGCGATTGCCACTGGCCATGAGACCGCAGCCGGCCTGGTCGTCGCGCTCAAGACCGCGTACATCGCGGCCGCGACAGCACTGAAGGCCCAGATGGAGTCCGCCAAGCAGCAGCCCGACGCCGACCCGGCAGCCATGATGGCCTGGGCCCAGCAGGCCGGCGCCAAGCTGCGCCAGCTCGACTCACAGACCGCCAGCCAGATCCAGGGAGGCTGAGATGTCCATCAGCGTTACAACTGTCAGCATGGCCGTGGCTGGCATCTTCACCAGCGGCGCCGGAGACGTCTGGTACGCGAACGGCACCGGCCCCAGCGGCACCGGGGCAGCCGAGGCTCCTCCGGCCGCTGGGCGCCCAGCCCCTCCGGGCTACACCGGCGGAGGGTCCGGCTACTCCGGTGGCGGCGGCTACTCCGGCGGCGGCAGCGGCGGTGGCGGCGGTGGCGGCGGCTACTCGTCCGGCGGCTCGGCCGGCCCGCTGGCGACCCAGCCCGGGCTCGGCAACACCCCGGTCGGTGGCCCCATCAGCCGCGCCGAGGTCCTGGCGCGTGGCCGCTACTGGACTGGGCAGGGTGTGCCGTACTCCATGTCCGGGTACACCAACGACCCGCAGGGCAAGATCTACCGCACCGACTGCTCGGGCCTGGTGTCGATGGCGCTGCACCTCGACGACAGCCTCTCCACGGTGTCCCTGCCGACCCAGTGCGTCCCCATCTCCAAGGAGGAGCTGAAGCCCGGCGACCTGGTCGGCAACCTCGGGCCGCACACCGCCGGCGCCGGTGGGCACGTGACGATCTTCAACGGCTGGGTCGACGCCTCCCACACCCAGTTCCGCACGATTGAGGAGACTCCGCCGCGGGCCGTGGAGGGGACCCGGACCTGGGGATCGGCGGCGTGGTCGAGTGCCGCACACCGCTACGTCCACCTGCTTGACCCGTAGTCAGTGAGCGATCGAACCGTGCCGGGCCCGCGTTGGGGGGCTGGGGGACGCGAGCCCGGCACGGCGATCACAGGTACGTCACTCAAAGGTGCCGTAGACCTGAACTATAGCGAGACTTTGCACGTTCCACAGCCTTCTCTGTCAAGTCGTGGGCTCCGATGTGCGCCGCCGATGCGCCATCACCCCAACCACCGTCGCTGAAGCCGCTGTGACTAGGGCAATCACGACCTCCGCGGCCGAGGCCCCAGCTCGAAGACGAACAACGGCGACGACGAGCCAGGCCAGGGCCGTCGCCACCGCGTACGCCGCCAGGCTGCCCCAGAGCCGGGCCCTGGCCTTCCTGGCCAGCTGAACCTGGCGCGGCAGCCAGGCGAGCTCTGCCAGGCCTTGGTGCACCACCGCGAGCAGCACCGCCACCGCCACCGACTGCCCGAGCGGCCCCTCCCCCAGCAGCCACCAGCCGGTCGGCAGCAGCAGGAAGCCGGCCCCGAGCAGTGACTGCGGCCAGACCACGGCCCCCGCCAGCAGCAGACCGCCCACCACCCAGCCAGCCGGGGCCGGCCCGCTCCACAGCTGACACAGCAGCATCGCCCCTAGCCCCGCCGTCACTGTCACGGCCCGCAGGACCCACACCAGCCACGAGGTCAGCGCGCCGTCCTCGACGAGGCCGGCCAGAACCTCCACCAGCCGGCTCACCGGGCGAGCCTCGGCGCTCGGCGGGCAGCCTGCATCGCCAGCAGCACCCCGGCCAGCGAGGCCGGACCGCGCCAGGCCACCACCGGGACCTGCAGGCCCCGCAGCCGGGCGACCACGGCCTGCCGCTCCAGCCGCCGCAGCAGCCGGGCCGCGTCCGCGAGGCCGAGCTCCTGCCCGGACAGTCTGACCTCGGGCAGGGTGTCGACCGCGACCACCTCCGCCCCGAGGCGCCGCAGCCGGACCACCTCGGCCAGGGCCTCGTCCTGCAGCAGCGGTGAGCAGAAGAAGACCAGCGTGCCGGGGGCCGGCCGGCCGACCCGGTGCGGCACCGGGTTGCCCAGGAGCGAGGTCCGGTCGAGCCGGGCCAGGGCGTCGAGGACCCGCTGCCGCTGCCGGTGCCCGGTCCCGGCCCGCACCGGCGGGATCCGCCTGGCCAGGTCAAGCACGGCGACCCGGTCGCCCAGGTCGAGGTAGTGCCCGGCGACGGCCGCGACCGCCCGTACGGTCAGGTCGAGGCTCGTCGGGCTGTGGGGACTGGCTCCCGGCACGTCGAGCCAGGTGTCGGCGACCACCCAGATGTCGGTGTCGCGGTCGGCGTAGCTGGAGCTGACGTGGAGCCGGCCGGTACGGGAGGTGGCCCGCCAGCTGATCCGGCGCAGCCGGTCGCCCGGGCGGTACTCACGCAGGTCGGCCAGCGTCGACCCCTCACCGCGGGCCCGGGCGGTGTGCAGGCCGGCGGTCCCGGTCGGCCGGGCAACGCCACCGCCCCCTCGCAGCCGGGCCGCGGCTGGCCGTACGGTGAGACGGAGCCGGGCTCCGCTGCCGTCGGCCCGCCAGGCCCGCGACGCGTCGACCAGGCAGACCTGCGGCGGGTCGAGCAGGTAGCGCCCCCAGCGGGACGGCTCGACGACCACCTCCGCGCCGCCGGTACCGGCCGACGCGGCCCGCGGCGGGTCGTAGCTGAAGCCGGTCAGGTGGTGGAAGGCGACCGCCGTGGTGAGCCGCTCGGGGCGGTCGTGGCTGACCCGGACCGCAACCGCCTCCCCCTCCCGGATCCGGGCCTGGAGCGGCTCGCAGCGCAGGGCTGCCGCCGCAGCCGGGCGGCTGGCAGTGGCCCAGGTGACGTAGACCAGGTACGGGGCGGCCAGCACCAGCGCGTCCGGGCTGCCCCACAGCACCGCCACCAGCACCAGCACCAGGCCCAGCCCGAGCGCCCGGGCCAGCGCCGGGGTCGGCCGGAACCCGACCGTACGGCCGGCTGGCTGCTCCACCGCTCAGCCCTCGGGCCGGGCCCAGGGGCTGGCGGAGCCGGGCTGGGGCACCGCGTCGGGCACCGGGACCTGCCCGAGCGCGGCGTCGACGACCGAGCCGGGGGCGATGTCGTTCAGCCAGAGCTCGGGCCGCAGCGTGACCCGGTGGTCCAGGGCGGCGTGTGCCAGGGCGGTGATGTCCTCGGGGACCACAAAGCCACGGCCACTCATCAGGGCCAGCGCCCGGGCGCCGGTGACCAGCGCCAGCGAGCCGCGTGGGGAGGCGCCGACCAGGGCGTTGGGGTGGGTCCGGGTGGCGTGCACCAGCGCCACCGCGTACGGCCGACGGACTCCTCGACGTGCACCTCCTCGACGCTCGCCTGCACCCGCAGCAGCGTGGCCGGGTCGAGGACCTGGTCGACCCGCTGCTCCTCCTGCTTGCGCCCCATCCGCCGCTGCAGCACCTGCCACTCCTCGTCGGCGCTCGGGTAGCCGAACGAGAGCCGCAGCAGAAAGCGGTCCAGCTGGGCCTCCGGCAGCGGGTACGTGCCCTCGTGCTCGATCGGGTTGGCCGTGGCCAGGACGTGGAACGGGCGAGGCAGCGCAAAGGTGCTGCCCTCCACCGACACCTGCCGCTCCTGCATCGCCTCCAGCAGCGCGGCCTGGGTCTTGGGTGGGGTCCGGTTAATCTCGTCGGCGAGCAGCAGCCCGGTGAACACCGGCCCCTGCCGGAACCGGAACTCGGACCGGCTCTGGTCGTACACGTACCCGCCGGTGAGGTCGGACGGCAGCAGGTCGGGCGTGAACTGGGCCCGGCGGAAGTCCAGGCCGAGTGCCTGCGCCAGGCACCGGGCGGCAAGTGTCTTGCCTAGTCCGGGCAGGTCTTCGAGCAGGACGTGGCCGCCGGCGAGAATGCCGGCCAGCACCAGCTCCAGCTCGCGGCGCTTGCCCACGACCGCCCGGCAGACCTGGTCCACCACCTCGCTGGCGAGTCGGGCCGCCTCTGGCAGCGGCAGCGGTGCCACCATGCTCGTCCTCCGCTCTGGTCGCTGCTGGGAGCCTACGCCGACCGCCGAGGCCATCCAGGCGGTGGCGAGCGCCGCCAGCCAGGACGGTCCTCGTCGCGGCCGTGGTCGGCGCTGCCTGGGCTGGTGGGGATGCTGCATCCAGCAGGCCCGGACCCGGCCCGTGGTCACCGAAGACCACCGCCACCGTCTCGCCGCCACCCCGTGACCGGTCAGAGCCGGTCCACCTCCAGCAGGATCTGGGTCAGCTTCTGGCGGCTGAGTGGAGGCGGCGGGTCGTCACGCAGGTAGCTCACCAGGCCCGGGCTGAGCCCGGCGGTCTCGATGCTGCACCCGAGCTCGTGGACCCGGTCTGCCACCACCTGGCGCAGGATCTCGCGCAGCTGACGGTCCGAGATCCGCCGCCGCTGGTCGGCGCCGGCCAGAATGCCCTGCAGCTGCCGGGTCCGCGGGTCGAGACGGGTACGGACCGCGGGGCTGGTGCTGGCCGGGTCCGGCCAGCCCGGCGGGCGTGGCCAGTCCCCCAGCTCTCCCAGCGTCCAGACCAGAACCGTCAGCGCGCACCCCAGACCGAGAGCGGGGAGCAGGTGCACCCGGAACCCCAGCAGCCCGGCCAGCACCACCACCGCCACCAGCAGCAGCCCCGCCCGCAGCCCGAGCCGCAGCAGCCGGCGCAGCGGGCCCGGCAGCTGGTCGGCCGGGGCCCGGTGGCTGCCGCGGCGCGTACGGGTCATGGCTGCCCTGCCGGGTGCAGCACCGCCACCAGCCGCTCCAGGCAGCCGACCGCCTCGGCCCGGTGCTCCTCGGTCGACGGCTGCCCGCCGTAGTACGCCTGCCGGTACAGGGCCGCCAGGCGCTGCAGGTCGCCGCTGGGGGCCTCGGTCCTGGCCAGCACCGCGACGACGAAGTCCTGCGAGGTCATCGTGGGCTGCCGCTGCAGCCCGTACTCCCCGGCCAGGCGTTCCAGGCGCCGCCAGCAGGTGACGATCGCGTCGAACACGTCAGCCCCGGACCGCAGCTCCTCCAGTGACCAGGTGAGCTCGGCATGGACCTGCTCCTCGTCAACCAGCGGCTCGGGGCTGACCGCGGGCCGGGCGCGGCGGTCGTGGCGCAGCCGTACGGTGCGCTGCACCCGCCGGGTCACCCACAGCAGCGCCCCGGCGACCACGAGCCCGGTGGCCAGCAGCAGCGCGTCCTGGACCCAGTCCGGCCAGGGCTCAGGCAGCGGCGGTGGCGGCGGCAGGGACGGCTGGCTGGTGGCCGACGGCACCGCGGCGGCGGACCGGACCGGCGCCGAGGCCTCGGGCGAGGGCAGCACCACCGGGTCTTCCCAGGTTCCCAGCGGCGGCAGGCCGCGGGTGGAGGCCACGGCGGCCAGCACGGTAACCACCACCGTCACCGTCACGGGGACCAGCCAGCGCCGCACAGCATGACTGTACGGCTCCGCGGGCGGCTGCCCAGAGGGCGACCGGGACAGGTCCCAGGACCACCCCGCTCCCCGCACAGCTGCGGACCTCCCGGGCGTGGCCGGGCTCACCGGCTGCTCCAGGCCTGGGTCGGTCCGTTCCTGTGCCCCGCCGGACCGGGGCCGGACCCGCGGTGGCCGCCGCTGGGTGGACCGAGGCCGACCAGGCCCTGCACCGACCCCGCGCTGCGAGGGCAGGCTGGGCGGGTGACAGGGCGTGTGACAGGCTGGGTCCATGCTGCAGGCAGTGCTCGCCGCACGACCGGAGATGGTCGCCCAGGTCCTGGTTCCCGACGACCTGGAGCCGCTCGCAGCGGCGTACCAGGTTGACACCAGCCGTTTCGTCACCGACTGGTCGCAGCTCGGCCCGGCCGAGCTGGCCGCGGTCGAGGTGGTGGTGTCGGGCTGGGGCTCGCCGCTGATCGACGCCTCGGTCCTGGACCGGATGCCGGCGCTGCGGGCGGTCTGCCACGCCGCGGGTACGGTGCGGTTCACCGTGACCCGTGAGGTGCTGGAGCGTGGGGTGGCGGTCAGCAGCGCCGCCTGGGCGAACGCGCTGCCGGTCGCCGAGTACACGGTGGCGATGATCCTGCTGGCGGCGAAGCGGACCCTGCTCGCCTCGCAGCGCTACCGGGAGGCCCGGACCTGGCGCCCCGACGACATCTCCCCGGTCGGATCGGCCGGCGACACCGGCACCTACCGGGCCGAGGTGGGGATCATCTCGGCGTCCCTGGTGGGGCGGCGGGTGCTGGCCCTGCTCGAGCCGTACGACCTGGTGCCGCTGCTGTACGACCCGTACGTCAGCGCCGAGGAGGCCCGGCGGCTGGGGGCGGAGAAGGTCGAGCTGGCCGAGCTCTTCCGCCGCTGCCGGGTGGTCAGCCTGCACACCCCGGACCTGCCCGCGACCAGGGGGATGATCACCGCCGAGCTGCTGGGGCTGATGCGCCCCGGGGCCACCTTCATCAACACCGCACGGCCGCTGGTCGTCGACCAGGAGGGGCTGCGGCGAGTGCTGCGCGGCGGCGAGGTGTCAGCGGTGCTGGACGTCACCTGGCCCGAGCCGCTGCCCGCCGACGACGAGCTGTGGGACCTGCCGAACGTGCTGCTCACCCCGCACTGGGCCGGCTCGGCCGGCAACGAGCAGCGCCGGCTCGGCCGGATCGCCGTCGAGGAGGCGCTGCGGGTCGCCCGCGGCGAGCCCCTCGCCTACCCCGTACGCCTCGACCGGTGGGACATCACCGCCTAGCAGCAGCCACCAGCCGCAACGAACCCCGTAGCCAGACCGCAGTCGAGGCGAAGAGCCGCTCAAAGGTGAGCGCGGCGGGCTGACCAGGCCGAGGCGACCATCTCGTCGATGGTGTAGCGCATGGTCCAGTCCAGGTCCCGGGCGGCGGCGGTGGCGTCGGCGACGATCTGGGCCGGGTCGCCGGGGCGGCGCGGGTTGGTCTGCGGGTCCAGGTCGTGGCCGGTGACCCGGGCCATGGCGTCCATGATCTGCCGCACCGACAGGCCCGAGCCGGAGCCCAGGTTGTACGCGGGGAGCAGCTCTCGCCCGGCCAGCAGCGCCTCGGCGGCGACCACGTGGCTGTGGGCCAGGTCGGCGACGTGGATGTAGTCGCGCACGCAGGTCCCGTCCGGGGTCGGGTAGTCGTCGCCGTTGACGTGGGGCCGCCTCCCCTCGATCAAGGCCTCGATGACCAGGGGGAACAGGTTGTGCGGTGAGGCGTCGTAGACCTCGTCGGTGCCGGAGCCGACCACGTTGAAGTAGCGCAGCGAGACGTGCCGGAAACCAGGCACCGCGACCGCCTGGTCGGCGAGCAGCCACTCCCCGATCAGCTTGGTCTGCCCGTACGGGGACTCGGGCCCGGTCGGCGTCTCCTCGGTGACCAGGTCGGTGCGCGGCGTCCCGTACACGGAGGCGCTGGAGGAGAAGACGATCGTGGTGACGCCGGTCTCCTGCATGGCGGCCAGCACCCGGACGGTGCCGGTGACGTTCTGCTCGTACGTGTGCAGCGGCCGCTGGACGGAGACGCCCGCGTACTTGTAGCCCGCGACGTGGATCACCCCGGCGCAGGAGTGGGCCCGCAGCGTGTCGGCGACCGCGGCGGCGTCGAGGATGCTCGCCTCGACCAGCGGCACCCCGGCCGGGACGAAGTCGCGCCGGCCGCTGGACAGGTCGTCGACCACCACTGGCCGGTGCCCGTGCTCGGCGAGCGCCCGCACCACGTGCGCCCCGATGTACCCGGCACCGCCGGTCACCAGAAAGGCCTCACCCATCTCACATCATCCCTTCAGAACCGTCTGGTCAGGCACGCTGCCCCCATCCTCGCGCAAGACCACGTCGCCCTCGACCACCACGCCCTTCCCGAAGCGCCAGTCGCCCTGGACGCTCAGCGACCGGGCCCTGGTCAGCGACGGCGGGTACGGCAGGCGCTCCTCGTAGTCGGTGAGGTTGCGGTACGCGCCGCCGAGCGTCACCACCGGCATCGGCGAGACGGTGGCCCGGGGCACCCAGGAGTCGTCGAGCCGGTACGCGTCGCTGCGCAGCAGCAGCAGCTCGTTGGTGGACTTGACCGGCACGAACCGGCTGCGCGGGACCACGATCGCGGTGGCCTGGTCGAAGCACTCGATGGCGGCCCCCATCGCCGACTCGACCTGGTAGACGGCGGGGGTGCCAGGGTCGCGCGGGTCGACGGTCTTCTGGTTGCGGATCAGCGCCAGCCCGAGCACCCCGTTCCGCTCTGACAAGGTCTGACGCAGCTGGGCCAGGTCGAACCAGAGGTTGTTGGTGCTCGCGTACGGGTGAACTGCCGGGTCGGTGAAGAAGCGCATGTCGTCCGGGGTGGTCTGGGCCGTCTCGCGCAGGACCAGCCGACCGTCCGAGCGGCGGCGGGCGATGTGGCCGCCCTTGACGTCCATCGGGGTCCGCGGGGTGACCTCGGCGGCGAAGGCGGCGCCACAGCGGGCGAACCAGCCGGCCAGCCGGGCGCTCGGGGCGGCGCCGAGGTTGTCGGAGTTGGCGACGCAGGCGTACCGGAAGCCCTCCTGGAGCAGGGCGTCGAGCAGTCCCGACTCGAGCAGGGTCGGGTAGATGTCGCCGTGGCCCGGTGGGCACCACTCCAGCCTGGGGTCGGCCGGCCAGCTGACCGGTGACAGGTCGTCGACCAGGAGCTTCGGCTCCTGGGACTGCATCATGTCGAGCGGCAGGCCACCGACCTGGAGGTCGTAACCGGCGAGGGCGGCCAGCGAGTCGTCGCGGGTGCTGAAGGAGTGCAGCAGCACCAGCGGCAGCCGTACCTGGTAGCGCTCCCGGGCCCACAGCACCTGCCGGGCGATCAGGTCGAGAAAGGTCAGCCCGTCACGGACCGGCAGCAGCGACTTGGCCCGCGACAGGCCCATGGAGGTGCCTAGTCCCCCGTTGAGCCGGATCACGGCCGTCTGGGCGAGCGCGTCCCGGTCGTCGTCGCTGCCGGCCAGGTCCTCGTACCTGGCGAGGTCGGGCACCGGCTCGATGCTGGACTCCGGGATGATCCCGGTCGAGCCCTCCTCCAGCTGCCGGTAGTACGCGGTGAAGATCGCTACCGCGGTCTCGTTCACCCCGGCGGCCCGCATCTTGGCCTGGGCCGCGCTCAACGCCTGCGTGCTCATGCGGGGAATCTACCGGGGACCACGGACAGTCGCGCAGTCCTGGCCGAGGGCCGAGTGGAGCCGGCGGCGGTCGGGAGTCTAGTCGATAGGTCAGCGATCACTGTATAGTCAGTACATGCTGACTCTTGTTTCCCGGGTGGACGTGATGAACCGGCTGGGCCGGGCGATGGCCGATCCCACGCGCTCCCGAATCCTGCTCTCACTGCTGGACGAGCCGGGGTATCCGGCGAAGCTCGCCCGCGAGCTGGACCTGACGCGCACGAACGTGTCGAACCACCTCGCCTGTCTGCGCGGGTGCGGGATCGTGGTCGCTGAGCCCGAGGGCCGGCAGACCCGGTACGAGATCGCCGACCCCCACCTGGCCGCCGCGCTGACAGCCCTGGTCGAGGTGACCTTGGCGGTCGATGAGAACGAACCGTGCATTGACCCGGCCTGCACGGTTCCCGGTTGCTGCACCCCGGAGAGGGCGAAGTGACAACGGAGGTGCTGACTCCTGCCCGGACCGGAGTGCTGCGTCGGCGGATCAGGATCGTGGTCGCGATCACGATCACCTGGAACGTCATTGAGGCGGTGGTCTCTCTCACCGCCGGTGAAGCCGCCTCCTCCGCGGCACTGATCGGGTTCGGTCTGGACTCCATCGTGGAAGTCCTCTCCGCCGCGGCCGTCGCGTGGCAGTTCGCCGCCCCCGACCCGGAGAAGCGGGAGAAGGTCGCGCTGCGGGTGATCGCGGTGTCCTTCTTCGGCCTCGCCGCCTACGTCTCGGTCGACGCGATCCTGTCACTGACGGGCCTGCGAGACCCGGAGCACTCGACGGTCGGGATCGTGCTGGCCGCGCTGAGTCTTCTGGTGATGCCGTTCCTGTCCTGGTTCGAGCGGCGCACCGGGCGCGAGCTCGGCTCCGCCACCGCGGTCGCGGACTCTCAGCAGACCCTGATCTGCACCTACCTCTCCGCCGCGCTCCTCATCGGCCTGCTGCTCAACAGCCTGCTCGGATGGGCGTGGGCGGACTCCATCGCCGCCCTGGTGATCGCCGGGTTCGCCGTCCGCGAGGGCATCGAGGCGTGGCGTGGAGATGCGTGCTGCGCCGCCCCGGTCGCCGTTCTCACGGGGGAGCGTGAGCCCGAGCACTGCGACGACGACTGCTGCGCGTCGGATGGACGCTGAGGCAGACTCGCTGCGGTCAAGGCTCGCGCAGGCCTGGACGCTCGAGGGTGTCGATGTAGCGGTGCCCTCGATGCTGAGCCCGAGCAAGCTGGTGAGGCGGCGCGGAGCTCGGCGAGGACGCGGTCTTCTCGAAGCGCCGTGGCGAAACCTACCGGCCGGGCTTGAGACCGACGCCGTCTCGGCCCCAGGATGTCGGGCATGAGCGACGGGCGTGCAACTGACCTCTTCCAGAGCAGCTTCGGCGCCGAGCCGGACGGGGTCTGGGAGGCCCCGGGGCGGGTCAACCTGATCGGCGAGCACGTCGACTACCAGGGCGGGCTGGTGCTGCCGATCGCCTTGCCGCACCGGACCTGGGTGGCGGCACGGCGTCGTAGCGACGACCGGGTCCGGATGGTCTCGACCGGGGCTGACCAGATGGTCGAGGCTGACCTGCCCGATGTGGCGCCGGGGGTCCCGGCAGGGTGGGCCGGGTACCTGGCCGGGGTGCTCTGGGCCCTGCGCGAGGCCTCGTACGCGGTCTCGGGCCTGGACCTGGCGGTGCACTCGACGGTCCCGATCGGGGCCGGGCTGTCGTCGTCGGCCGCGCTGGAGGGGGCGGTCGCCGCCGCCGCCAGCGACCTGTACGGGCTGGGGCTGCTCGCCGACGACGCCGGACGTACGACTCTGGCGGAACTGTGCCAGCGGGCCGAGAACGAGATCGCCCAGGCACCGACCGGCGGCATGGACCAGGCGGCCGCGATGCGCGCCACGCAGGGCTGTGCGCTGCTGCTCGACTGCCGCGACCAGTCACTGCGGCAGGTGCCGTTTGACCTGGCCAGGCACGGGCTGGCGCTGCTCGTGACCGATACCCGGGTCAGCCATGCGCTCGGCGACGGGCAGTACGGGAACCGACGCTCCGCGTGTGAGCAGGCCGCCGAGCGGCTTGGGGTGGCGACCCTGCGGGATGCCAGTGCTGAGGCGCTCGCACCGCTGACCGACCGTCCGGAGCTGCACCGCCGGGCCCGGCACGTGGTCAGCGAGATCCAGCGGGTACGGGAGGCGGTGGCCGCGCTGGAGGCCCGTGACCTGCCGGCGGTAGGGCGGGCGATGACCGCCTCGCACCACTCCCTGCGCGATGACTTCGAGGTCTCCTGCCCCGAGCTGGACCTGGCCGTCGACACCTGCCTGGCGCAGGGCGCCCTAGGTGCCCGGATGACCGGTGGCGGCTTCGGCGGCTCGGCGATCGCCCTGGTCAGCGCCGACTCCACAGACCAGGTGGCCGACGCTGTCCAGGCCGCCTTCGCTGCCGCCGGGCACCGGCAGCCGCGGTTCTTCACCGCCACCGCCGCCTCTGGGGCCCGCCGCACCCGCTAAGCCCGCCCGCACGCTACCTCAGCCCGGCTCCGCGACCCCAGCCTGGCTAGGCTCTCGGCCATGGATCTGCCCACGCTCGACGCCCGCGAGCAGCGGGTTCTGGGGTCCCTGCTGGAGAAGCAGGTGACCGTGCCCGACAGCTACCCCATGACGGCGGCCTCGCTGCGTACGGCCTGCAACCAGGCCTCCAGCCGGGAGCCGGTCGTCGCGTACACGGAGTCAGAGGTCAACGAGTGCCTGCGCGGGCTGAAGGCCCGCAGCCTGGTCCGCTACGTCGTGCTGCGCGGCGCCCGCACGGTGAAGCTCCACCAGCTGCTGGCCGAGCAGCTGGGGCTGGAGCCGGAGCAGAGGGCCGTGCTGACGGTCCTGCTGCTGCGCGGCCCGCAGACCCCGGGGCAGCTGAAGACCCGCACCGAGCGGCTCCACGCGTTCGCTGACCGGCAGGCGGTGGAGCAGACCCTGGCGGCGATGGCTGAGCGGGAGCCACCGCTGGTACGCCAGCTGCCGCTGCGGCCGCGGGAGCAGGACCGGCGCTGGGTGCACCTGCTGGGCCCGGTCGGCACCGGGGTGGCGGCGCTGCCCGACCCGGTGGACCGTGAGCAGGTGCTGTCCCAGGGCGCCGAGGCCCGTGACCGGGCGGTGCTGCAGGCGTACGAGATCGTGGCCGCATCCGGCCCGGCCCAGCCGGTGCCGGCCTTTGACGTGTGGCTGCTGGGCCGGCTGGCTGAGCAGGTGAGTGGGCCGGTCGCCGATGTGGGCACCGGCTCTGGCCAGGTGGCGGGGCTCCTGGCCGGCCGCGGGGTGGAGGTTGTCGGCTCGGACGTCTCGGAGGGGATGGTGGCCGAGGCCCGGCTGCGCTTTCCGCAGGCGAGGTTCGAGGTGGCGGACCTGCGGCGGCTGCTGCGGCCGCGGACCGCCGCGGGGTGGTCGGCGGTGACCGGCTGGTACGCGCTGGCGCACCTCGCCGAGTCGGAGCTGCCGGCTGCGATCGGTCACCTGGGGTCGGTGCTGGTCCCGGGCGGCTGGCTGGCGCTGACCCTGTACGCGGGCCCAGCGACCCAGCACCTGACCGAGCTGGCCGGTCACGCGGTCGAGCTGGACCTCGTGGCGCACGACCCGGAGGTAGTCCGGGCGGCGGTCACCGGGGCCGGCCTGGAGGTCGTGGAGTGGTACCTGCGGGGGCCCGAGGGGGACGAGACCTGGCCGTCTCAGTACCTGCTGGCGCGGCGTCACCCCTAGCCGTACGCCGACTCGCCGAAGCTGAGCCAAATCGGCTCAACTTTTTCGCCGAAACCCTTGGCTCGCGGCGCCGCGCGGAGTACCGTGGTTAGCACTCACCGACAACGAGTGCTAATGCAAGGAGGACTCATGGCCCGCAGTTTTGACCCGATCCGCGAGATCTTCGGCGAGGCCTCGCGCACCATCTCGATGCCGATGGACCTGGTTCGTGACGGGCACGAGTTCATCGCCTCGATCGACCTGCCCGGCGTTGACCCGGCCAGCATCGACATCGACGCCGAGGAGCGCACCCTCACCGTCCGCGCCGTCCGCACCGCCCCGACCACCGAGGGCCGGCAGTGGCTGGTCCGGGAGCGCCCGACCGGAGCCTTCGCCCGCCAGCTCAGCCTGGGCAGCGGCCTGGCCCTCGACAAGGTCGAGGCCGCGTACGCCGACGGCGTGCTGACCCTGAGGATCCCGGTCGCCGAGGCCGCCCGGCCGCGCAAGATCACGGTCACCCACAACGGCACCCCGATCGAGGCCTCGATCACCGGCGAGGTCGCCGACACCGACCAGCCTCAGGGCTGACCTCTCCCCCGCACACAGCGGCGCCGGTCACTCGTCGTGGCCGGCGCCGCTGCCGTACGGGCGCACGACCTTGCCCGCGTGTAGGCGAAGGTGAACCCCTCGCCGTCGCGCGCCAGCCGACCGATCACCACGAACCTCTTCGTCGCCGGGTGCTGCCAGACCACCAGCAGGTCAGTGTGGCCCAGCATCAGCAAGACGACTGGTCATGGAACCTCCTGCCGGTAGGCCGCTGGCCGGGGCTAGCTGGGCTGGGGGGCGGGGGGTGCGGTTGGGGACGATGACGGTCTGGAGCTCACCGACGGGCATGTGGCGGGACCCGGTCGTGGTGAGGGGGATGGTGCCGGTCTGGC
>ERZ772827.909-NODE-909-length-15567-cov-7.688757_pt1 | contig 15567 bp, 3 predicted proteins | sample MGYA00580850_ERZ772827 | MGnify/ENA primary metagenome ERZ772827 (study PRJEB29015, sample SAMEA2737950) | human oral metagenome | biome: human oral; feature: human-associated habitat; material: dental | place: China | collected 2145 ...
CACCCAGCGGCTGCAGGGTGTCTGCCTGGAGAACATCGGTCACGTCCTGCACCGGGAGGAGCGCTACCAGGAGGCCCTGACCCGGTTCGAGCAGTCCCTGGACCTCTACCGCCAGGTAGCGGGCAGCGAGCGGGACCAGGCCGACTGCCTGCGCGGTACCGGTATGGCCCTGGGGAAGCTGGGGCGCCGCGAGGAGGCCCTGACCTGCCTGCGGCAGTCCCTGGGCCTCTACCAGCAGGTGGAGGGCACCCGGGAGGAGCAGGCTGAGTGCCTGGGTGATACCGGTAGCATCCTGGACGACCTCGACAGGTACCAGGAGGCCGCGGAGGCCTACCGCCAGGCCCGGGAGACCTACCGGCAGGTGGAGGGGTGCGAGGAGGAGCAGGCCCACTGCCTGCACATGGCCGCCCTCAGCCTGCTGCGGGCGGGGCGCCACGAGGAGGTGCTGGCGGTCCTGCGCGACGCCCTGGAGCTCTACCGCACCCTGGACGGCACCCAGTCGGACCAGGCCGACTGCCTGCGCGGTACCGCTCTGGCCCTGAGGAAGCTGGGGCGCTACGAGGAGGCCCGCACCGTCCTCCACGACGCCCTGGAGCTCTACCGCAGCCTGCCTGACACCCAGTCGGACCAGGCCTGGTGCCTGCAGGCTGCTGCCGACTGCCTCAGTGAGGCGGGTCAGTTCCAGGAGGCGCAGACGGTCTACCGTCAGGCCCTGAGCCTCTACCGCAGTCTGCCCGGCACCCAGGAGGAGCAGGCCGAGTGCCTCCTGCGCTGCGCGGACATCGCCCAGTGGGTGACGAGGCGCTACGAGGAGGCTCTGACCGCTCTCCGGCAGATCCTGGATCTTTGCGGGCAGGGTGACCAGGTGCGCAAGGTGAGGGCCGTCTGCCGCTTCCGCGTCGGCACCCTCCTGGTGGAGCTGAGGCGCGACCAGGAGGCCGTGGCCGCCTACCGCCAGGCCCTGGAGGACTACCGGGGGGAGAGCACCGTGGCGGAGAGGGCCGGCTGCCTGCACGAGCTGGGTACCACCCTGGCGCAGACGGGGCGCTACGAGGAGGCCCTGGCCGCCCTGGACGAGTCCCTGGGCCTGTACCGCACGCTGGGTGGCACCGTGGCGGAGCAGGCCGGGTGCCTGTACGACACGGGCGTGGTCCTGGGCGTGGCGGGGCGTCACGAGGATGCCCTGACCGCCTACCAGGACGCCGTCGAGCTCTACCGCAGCCTGCCGGACACCAGCCGCCAGCAGGCCGCCTGCCTGCACAGCACCGGCCTGGCCCTGGTGGAGGTGGGGCGCTACGAGGAGGCCCCGGCCGCCTTCCAGGGGGCGGAGGATCTCTGCCCGGGTCTGTGCGAGGAGGTCGGGCAGGCCGACGCCGAGGACCTGCGCGCCGCCTGGAGCACCCGGCGCCTCACCGAGGACGGCGACGCCCCCGGGCGCACGCGCCAGGGCTGACCTGCGCGGACGCCCCTTGCCTGGGGCGCGGGTCACGCCAGCGGCCTGCTACCGCCGACATCGTGTCCTATCACCGGGCCCAAGGGCGTGTGGATCACGCCCTTGGGCCCTTCGGCCTCCTAGGCTCGGAACTGGCACCCACGCGTCGGCCCCGCCCCTCCCCAACGGCGGAGAGCCACTGAACCCAGAACTGTCTCACGGCGGGCGCGCCAGGTACGCACACACGACGGATCACGCGAGGCAGGAGGCAGGAATGGCGCACAAGGACGAGGGGCGTGCGAAGAAGCACTTCGACGCAGGAACGAAGTTCCTGCACGGCGAGCAGTACGAGGAGGCGCTTGCCGAGCTCAGAAGTGCCTTGAGCATCTACCGTGAGACCTCCGACACCGGTTGGAAGCCTGCCAGCTGCCTGTTCAGGATCGGCCAGACCCTGCGTGCCATGAGACGCTACGAGGAGGCCCTGGCCGCCTACCAGCAGGCCGTGAACATCTACCGTGACCTCGGTTACGCCAAGGACGAGTACGCTGACTGCCTGCACGGCACCGGTGAGACCTTGATCGCACTGGGCAGGCGCCAGGAGGCGCGGGCGGCCTACGAGCAGGCCGTGCGCCTCTACGACGCCCTGCCCAAGTGGGCCAGGGAGCTGAGGCAGGACAACTACAGGTCCTGTCTGCGCGGCATCGGCAGGACCGTGTCCGCTACCGACGGGCAAGGGCCCGGCACCCCGGGCGCCGTCCCCCCAGACCCCCTCCCCTCAGGTCCCGCCCCGGTCACCAACGGCAGGCCCGGCCCGGACCGCCAGCGGGCCGACGCCCTGCGCAAGGAGGGCGTCAGGCTGCGTGAGGCGGGCAGGTGCGAGGAGGCCCTGGAGGCCTACCGCCAGGCCCTGGAGCTCTACCGCGCCCTGCCCGGCACCACCGTGGCGCAGGCCAACTGCCTGCACTACGGCATTGGCCTGGCCCTGCAGACGACGGGGCGCTACCGCCAGGCCCTGGAGGTCTACGACCAGGCCCTGGAGATCTACCGGCAGGTGGAGGGCAGCCAGAAGGACCAGGCCAACTGCCGGTACAACGCCGCCAACGCCCTGCGCCGCTCGCAGCGGTACGAGGAGGCCCGCCTCGCCTACCAGGACGCCCTGAGCCTCTACCGGCAGGTGGAGGGCACCGAGGAGGACCAGGCCGACTGCCTGAACGGCGTCGGCCTGGCCCTGACGGGTGCCGGGCGTTCCGAGGCGGCCCTGGCCCCCTACAGCCTGGCCCTGGACATCTACCGGCAGCTGCCGGGGACCGAGCTCGACCAGGCCAACTGCCTGCACAGCACCGCCAACGCCCTGGACGACGTCGGCCGGTACGCCGAGGCCGTGGAGGCCTACCGCCAGTCCCTGGAGCTGTACCGCCAGGTGGGGAGGACCTCGCGGGAGCAGGCCAACTGCCTGTACAACATCGGCGGCACCCTGCGCCGGGCCAGGCGCTACGAGGAGGCCATGACCTCCTACCGCCAGGCCCTGGAGACCTACCGGCGGGTGGAGGGAAGCAAGCGTGAGCAGGCCGACTGCCTGTACGGTCGTGGCCTGGCCATGACGGGGCTGGGCCGCTGCCAGGACGCCCTGACCGCCTACCGCCAGGCCCTGGAGGCCTACCGCCAGGTGGAGGGCAGCGAGCGCAGCCAGGCGGTCTGCATACTCGATACCGGCAACGCCCTGGGCGACGTGGGTCGCTACGAGGAGGCGCTGGCCACCTACCGCCAGGCCCTGGAGGCCTACCGCCAGGTAGAGGGCACCCAGGTGGACCAGGGGATCTGCCTGGAGAACACGGGCAACACCCTGCGCCGCCTGGGCCGCTACGAGGAGGCGCTGGCCTCCTACCGCAAGGCGCTGGCCTCCTACCGCAAGGTTGAGGGCAGTGAGCGTGACCAGGCCGACTGCCTGGGTGGTATCGGGCGGGCCCTTGACGCCCTTAAGCGCCACGAGGAGGCGCTGAGCGCCTACCGCCAGGCCCTGGAGCTCTACCGCGCCGTGCCCGGCACGCTACGTCGTCAGGCCCTCTGCCTGCTCGATACCGGCAACGCCCTGGACGACCTGGGGCGCTACGAGGACGCCCTGACCTCATACCGCCAGGCCCTGGAGGCCTACCGGCAGGTGGAGGGCACGACGCAGGTCCAGGGCACCTGCCTGAGGAACGCCGGCGACACCCTGCGCCGCCTGAACCGCTACGAGGAGGCCCTGGCCACCTACCACCAGGCGCTGGAGGCCTACCGGCAGGCGGAGGGCGCGACGCGGGACCTGGCCGACTGCCTGGGTGGTATCGGGCGGGCCCTGCGCGGCCTGGGGCGCTATGAGGAGTCCCACAAGGCCTTCTGCCAGGCCCTGGAGGCCTACCGCGCCGTGCCCGGCACAGAGCGCCCCCAGGCCGTCTGCCTGCTCGATACCGGCAACGCCCTGGACGACCTGGGGCGCTACGAGGAGGCGGTCGACCTCTACGGCCAGGCCCTGGAGGCCTACCGCCAGGTGGAGGACACGACGCGGGCCCAGGGGCTCTGCCTGGAGAACACGGGCAACACCCTGCGCCGCCTGGGGCGCTACGAGGAGGCCCTGGCCTCCTACCGCCGGGCCCTGGAGGACTACCGCAGGGCGGAGGGCGCTGAGAGGGACCAGGCGGACTGCCTGGGTGGTATCGGGCGGGCCCTGCGCGGCCTGGGGCGCCACGCCGAGGCCCTAGAGGCCTTCCGCCAGTCCCTGGAGGCCTACCGCGCCGTGCCCGGCACGGAGCGCCCCCAGGCCGTCTGCCTGCTCGACATCGGTAACGCCCTGGGCGACGTGGGCCGCTACATCGAGGCGCTGGCCGCCTACCACCAGGCCCTGGAGGCCTACCGGCAGCTGGAGGGCACGACGCGGGCCCAGGGCGACTGCCTGTACAACATTGGAAACGTCCTGCTGAGCCGCCTGGGCCGCCACGAGGAGGCGCTGGCCGCCTACCGCCAGGCCCTGGAGGCCTACCGGCAGGTGGAGGGCAGTGAGCGCGACCAGGCGGACTGCGTCATTAATACCGGGCGGGCCCTTGACGCCCTTAAGCGCCGCGAGGAGGCGCTGTCGGCCTTCTACCGGGCCCTGGAGCTCTACCGGACCGTGCCCGGCATGGTGCGCCAGCAGGCCGACTGCCTGCTGAGAGCCGGTAACGCCCTGGACGACCTGGGTCGCTACACCGAGGCCCTGACCACCTACCACCGGGCCCTGGAGACTTACCAGCAGGTGGAGGACAGTACCCGGGGCCAGGCCAACTGCCTGTACAACATCGGCGGCACCCTGCGCAGCACGGAACGCTACGCCGAGGCGCTGGCCACCTACCACCAGGCCCTGGAGGCCTACCAGCAGGTGGAGGACAGTACCCGGGACCAGGCCGACTGCCTGAACGGCACCGGCCTGGCCCTGGCGGGGCGGGGGCGCTGCGAGGAGGCACTGGAGGCCTACCGCCAGGCCCTGGAGACCTACCGCCAGGTGGAGGCGACCGAGCGCCGTCAGGCTCTTGTCATGTTCAATACTGGTAGCGCCCTGGAGAAGCTCGGACGCTATGAGGAGGCTGCGACCGCCCACGAGCAGAGCCTGGGCCTGTACCAGCAGGTCGAGGGCACCGGGCGTCAGCAGGCCGTCTGCCGGGAGAACACGGCCAGCTGCCTGCGTCGGGCGGGACGGTACGCCGAGGCCCTGGAGCTCTACCGCCAGGCCCTGGAGGCCTACCGCCAGGTGGAGGGCACCGAGACGGACCAGGACGACTGCCTGAGGGGCATCCGCCACTGCCTGGAGGCGCTGGGGCGTCCGCAGGACGAGGCCCCGGATCCCGCCGCCGGCAGGCAGACAGCCGGTGACGTGGTGGCCGACCACGCCGCCCAGGTCCCCCAGCCTGACCACGCCGCCCAGCCCGACCAGCCCGGGGCCGGGCGCCAGAAGGCCGACCAGCTGCAGGAGGCCGCCCGCTTCCTGATGGGGCAGGAGCGCTACGAGGAGGCCGTGGTCTCCTACCGCCGGGCCCTGAGGGCCTACCGCGCCCTGGGCGGCGCCGAGGCGCAGGAGGCCCGCTGCCTGCACGAGGTAGGCAGGGCCCTGGCGGAGGTGGGGTGCCTGACCGAGGCCGTGGACGCCCTCCAGGAGGCCTCGGAGCTCTACGACGCCGGCTCCGTGGGGGACCGGGCCGCCTGCCTGTACGACACCGGCGTCGCCCTGGGGGCGGCAGGGTGCCACGAGGCGGCGGCGGCCTCCTACCGCGCCGCCGCCGACCTCTACGGCACCCTGGCCGGCACCGGGCGTCAGCAGGGCACCTGCCTGTACCGTCTTGGCGGCGCACTGGCTGAGCTGGGACGCTACGAGGAGGCCTCGAGCACCTACGCGGCCGCCGTCGGCCTCCACCCGGGCCTGCGCGAGGAGGCCGGGGTGGACGACGACGCCCTGCACCGCGCCTGGAGCACCCGGAGCCTCGCCGAGGACAGGGGCCTGCCGTGAGGCCTCCGCGGGTACGCCCTACCCGACACCGGACACATGCATCATATGTTAAAATATTGTTGTCTATGATAGGCGGGAGATGAGGATGCCAAGCCAAGATGAGGAGGGACGCAGGCGCGCGCGCGAGACGTATGACGCCGGCGTCGCCCTCAGGCGTGAGGGCCGCCACGAGGAGGCGCTCGCCGAGCTCACGAGCGCCCTGGAGCTCTACCGCGGCCTGCACGGCACCAGGTGGAGGCAGGCCGACTGCCTGCACAGCATGGGCCTGGTCCTGCGTGAGGCCGGCCGGTACGAGGAGGCCCTGGTCTCCTTCCAGGACGCCCTGAGCCTGTACCGCAAGATCCAGGGGACCGAGCGCCAGCGGGCCAGCTGCCTGCTCAACGCCGGCAACGCCCTGGACGACGTTGGCCGCCCCGAGGAGGCTCTGGCCTCCTTCCAGGACGCCCTGAACCTGTACCACCAGGTGGAGGACGCCGAGAAGGAGCAGGCGGGCTGCCTGAACATCACCGGCATCACCCTGCGCCGCCTGGGTCGCTACGAGGAGGCCCTGGCCTCCTACCGCCAGGCCCTGGAGCTCTACCGCAGCCAGAGCGGTACCGGGCGCGAGCAGGCTATGTGCCTGCGCAACACCGGCCTGGCCCTGCGCACGGTGGGGCGTCAGGAGGAGGCTCGGGCCGCCTTCCAGGACGCCCTGTCCCTCTACCGCCGGGTCAGGGGCTCCCAGAGGGACCAGGCCGTCTGCCTGGTCGACGTCGGTAACACCTGGGACGACGCGGGGCGCTACACACGGGCGCTGAGCGCCTACCGGCGGGCCCTGGACCTGTACCTCCAGGTGGGGGCCACCGAGCGCCAGCAGGGTATCTGCCTGGAGAACACGGGCAACACCCTGCGCCGCCTGGGGCGTTACGAGGAGGCGCTGGCCTCCTACCGCCAGGCCCTGGAGCTCTACCGCAGCCAGGGTGGTACGGAGCGTGAGCAGGCTATGTGCCTGCGCAACACCGGCCTGGCCCTGCGCACGGTGGGGCGTTACGAGGAGGCGCTGGCCTCCTACCGCCAGGCCCTGGAGCTCTACCGCAGCCAGGGTGGTACGGAGCGTGAGCAGGGCATGTGCCTGCGCAACACCGGCCTGGCCCTGCACGGGCTGGAGAAGCACGACGAGGCCCTGGAGGCCTACCGCCAGGCCCTGGAGCTCTACCGCCAGGTGGAGGGCACCCAGAAGGACCAGGCCGACTGCCTGGGGCAGACGGGCAACACCCTGCGTGTCACGGGCCGCCACGAGGAGGCCCTGGAGGCCTACCGCCAGGCCCTGGAGCTCTACCGCCAGGTGGAGGGCAGCGAGCGTGACCAGGCCCTGTGCCTGCACGGCACCGGCCTGGCCCTGCACGCCCTGGGCCGCTACGAGGAGGCCCTGGCCTCCTACCGGGACGCCCTGGGCCTGTACCACCAGGTGGACGGCACCCAGAAGGACCAGGCCCTGTGCCTGTACGGCACCGGTAACACCCTGCGGCAGGTGGGACGCTACGGGGAGGCCTGCATCGCCTTCCAGGAGGCCCTGGGCCTGTACGCCCAGGTGGAGGGCACCCAGAGGGACCAGGCCAGCTGCCTGTACAACACCGGCCTGGCCCTGGGGAGCATGGAGCGCCACGAGAAGGCAGTGGCCGCCTACCGCCAGGCCCTGGGCCTGTACGCCCAGGTGGAAGGCACCGGGCTGCGACAGGCCGGCTGCCTGCGCAATATCGGCCTGGCCCTGGGGAGCATGGAGCGCCACGAGGAGGCCCTGGCCTCCTACCGGGACGCCCTGGTCCTGTACCGCCAGGCGGAGGGCACGGAGAAGAGCCAGGCCGAGTGCCTCAACGGCATTGGCAAGGCCCTGCACGCCACGGGCCGCTACGCCCGGGCCCGTGAGGCCTTCCGGGACGCCCGGGATCTCTGCCCCTCCCTGCCCGGCACCCAGTACCAGCAGGCCGACTCCCTGTGCGAGTCGGGCGTGGCCCTGAGCGCCGAGGGCCGCCACGAGGAGGCCCTGAGCAGGTTCCGTCAGGCCCTGGACCTCTACCGGCAGATGAAGGGCACGGAGAAGGACCAGGCGGACTGCCTGTACGACACCGGCCTGGCCCTGCACGCCCTGGGCCGCTACGAGGAGGCCCTGAGCAGGTTCCGTCAGGCCCTGGAGCTCTACCGCGACCTGTCCGACGTCGAGCACCGCCGGGCCGACTGCCTGGGCCAGGTCGGCGTCACCCTGCGCACCCTGGGCCGGTTCGACGACGCCCGCACCGCCTACCAGCAGGCCCTGGAGGCCTACCAGCAGGCCCTGGACCTCTGCCGCGACCTGCCGGGGTGCGAGGTGGAGCAGGCCGACTGCCTGTACGGCGTGGGCGACTCACTGGACCGGGTGGGGCGCTACGAGGAGGCCCTGGAGGCCTACCGCCAGGCCCTGGGGCTCTACCGGGACCTGCCGGACACCCGAGCGGAGCAGGCCGGCTGCCTGTACGGTACCGGCAGTGCCCTGGCGGAGACGGGCCGTCACAAGGAGGCGCTGGCCGGGCTCGGCCAGGCCCTGGGGCTCTACCGGGACCTGCCGGACACCCAGGAGGAGCAGGCGGACTGCCTGTACAGCACCGGCCTGACGCTGGACGACGCGGACCGACACGAGGAGGCGCTGACGGTCTACCACCAGGCCCTGGACCTCTACCGCGACCTGCCCGGGGACCAGGAGCAGGCCGACCGCCCGGATGCCGGCGCCGACGAGGGGCACAAGGAGGCGGAGCCCTCCCGGCAGGGCCCGCCCGACCTGCTCGTGACCGGGCGCCAGCGCGCAGGCTGCCTGCACGACATGGGCACGGCCCTGGTGGCGGTGGGGCGCCACGAGGAGGGCCTGGACGCCCTGAGGGGGTCCCTGGAGCTGTACCGGGACCTGCCGGGCGCCGTGCAGGACCAGGCGGACTGCCTGTACGACACCGGCGTCGCCCTGAGGGCGGCGGGGCGCCACGAGGAGGCGGCCGACTCCTTCCGCCAGGCCCTGGACCTCTACCGGAAGGTAGGGGGTACCGGGCGCCAGCAGGCCGTCTGCCTGTACCGCGCGGGCAGCGAGATGGCCAGGCTGGAACGCTACGAGGAGGTCCAGGAGGCGTTCCAGGACGCCGTCGCCCTCTACCCGGGGCTGCGTGAGGAGTTCGGGCAGGACGAGGGCACCCTGCGCACCTCCTGGAGCGCCTGGTGCTTCGCCAGGGAGCGGACCCACTCGCGACGCTTCCGCAGGTGCCTGTGAGGGCCGACGGAGGAGAACGGGACGTTACTTCCACGTAACAAAGAGCCTCAAGATAAAGCAATGTGATCAAAACACATTGAAATACCTGAGCATGGGTCAGAACTTGTCTGTATCCGGGGTCCTCGAGGCCCCTGAGGCGTCCTGGTGCTGTGGCATACTCACGGCGACGTTTTTCGTCTCCTCCGTGACTTGCGGCGTCGTACGGCCGGAGGATCCCCATCCCCGTGGAAAGGTCGGCTGTTGCGGCGTCTCTCGGTACGTAGGCTGACCGTGTGGGTCACGAGCGTCCTCACGGCGGCAGCGGTGGTCCTGGTGCTGCTCAACCCCGGCGTCGCCACCCACGAGGTGGACCTCCACGACGGCGGCGTGTGGGTCACCAACGCCGGTATGCGCCTGGTGGCCCACCTCAACTACCCCTCCCAGGCCCTGGACTCCGGGTTCCGGGCCGGCTCGGCCTCCTTCGACGTGGACCAGGCCGCCGCCGACGTCTTCGTCTCCGACACCGAGTCCGACACCTACACCCAGGTGGACGTGGCCCGCAGCGAGCTCCTCACCGCCTCCAGCGCCACCGGCTCGGCCCGCATGGAGCTGGGCGGGGGCTCGGTGGGCGTGGCCGCCCCCGACAGCGGCCAGGTCTGGGTCATGCCCGCCTCCCGGTACGCCAGCTTCGACCCCGCCTCCTCCAGCCCGCTGGTCACCGACATGCCGGGCGCGGTCCTGGCCATGGGCACCGACGGCTCGGTCCACGTCGCCTCCACCCGCACCGGCACCCTGCGCACCCTGACCCCGGCGGGCTCCACCTACGACGTCACCCAGACCGACCTGCCCGCCCTGGGCCCCGAGGCCGTCCTGGAGGTCAGCGCCGTCGGCTCGGCCACCGCGGTCCTGGACACGACCTCGGGCACCCTGGTCCTGCCCGGCGGCAGGACCGTCACCCTGCCCGGCGACTCCTGGCGCCTCCAGATCCCCGGCCCGGCCGCCGGCGAGGTCCTGCTGTCCACCAGCCAGGCCCTGCTGCGCGTGTCCCTGGAGGGCGAGGTCACCACCGTCGCGCCCACCCTGGCCGGGGGCACCCCCGCCCGCCCCGCCCAGCACGCCGGGTGCGCCTACGCCGCCTGGGGCGGCAAGGGCTCCTTCCTGCGCGACTGCGAGGGCTCCCAGGACGACGTCGACATGGCCGTGGCCGGCCTCGACGACGCCACCCGGGCCGTCTTCCGCGTCAACCGCGAGGTCATTGTCCTCAACGACGTCGAGTCCGGGGGCCTGTGGCTGCCGGACAGGAACATGGTCCAGGTGGACAACTGGGACGCCGTCAACTCCGACGTCGAGAAGGAGGAGACCAGCGACGAGGACTCCACCCGGACCCAGGACGAGGCCCAGCAGGAGCGCAAGGAGGAGAACACGCCCCCCGACGCCGTGGACGACTCCTTCGGGGTGCGCCCCGGGCGCACCGCCTACCTGCCGGTGGTCGCCAACGACACCGACCCCGACGGCGACGTCCTGGTGGCCACCCCCGACGCCGACCCCTCCTTCGCCACCGTGGGCAAGGTCCGCGGGGGAGCGGCCCTCCAGGCGCAGGTCCAGGAGCAGGCCACCGGGGAGTCCACCTTCACCTACACCCTCGACGACGGCCAGGACACCGACCAGGCCACCGTCACCCTGACCGTCCACCCCTTCAGCGTCAACGACGGCCCCACCCAGCTGCGCACCTCCACCCTGGCCCTGACCAGCGGGGCGCAGGTCTCCCTCAACGTGTCCGGGGACTGGATCGACCCCGACGGCGACCCCGTCTACCTCAAGGGCGTGGCCTTCCCCGCCGACCTCGACGTCACCTGGCGGGCCGACGGCACCGTCAACGTCCGTGACCTGGGCTCCGCCACCGGCACCACCGACCTGACCGTCACCTACTCCGACGGCACCGCCGAGACCGACGGCGTGCTGCGCGTGGACGTGCGCGGCAACGACAACGTGCCCCCGGTGGCCAACGGCGACCACGTCATCACCCCCGCCGGGGTGGGCGTCCAGGTCATGCCGCTGCTCAACGACACCGACGCCAACGGCGACACCCTGCGCCTGGTCTCCGTCGGCCAGGCCCCCGCCGGGGTGGGCGTCAGCGTGGACCAGAACCTGGGCATGGTGACCGTCACGCCGTCGGCCCCGGGGACCACCTACCTGACCTACACCGTCAGCGACGGCCCCTCGTCCACCGACGGCCTCATCCGGGTGGACGCCGTGGACCCGGCGGTCTCGCTGCCGCCGGTGGCCATGGACGACGTCACCACCCTGCCCGCCGGGGGCCAGGCCCTGGTAGCGGTCCTGGACAACGACATGGACCCCAACGGGGGCGTCCTCTCCGTGCAGTCCGTGCGCACCCCCGAGGGCTCGCCCCTGGTGGCGGCCCTCCTCCAGCACCACCTGCTGCGCGTCACCGCCCCCAGCGGCCTGAGCGCCCCGGCCCAGGTGACCTACACCGTGGCCAACGCCTACGGCACCACCGAGGGGCACGTCATGGTCATCCCCGTCCCCGCGGCCTCGGCCAGCGCGCCCCCCGAGCTCACCGACGACACCCTGGTGGTGCGCGCCGGTGACATCGGCACCGTCTCCGTGCTGGCCAACGACCGCTCCCCGGCGGGCCTGACCATGAGCGTCAGCGGGGACCTCCAGCACGAGATCGCCCCCGCCATGGGCACCCCCTTCACCTCCGGCAACCAGGTGCGCTTCCGCGCCGGGGACCAGCCCGGCAGCGGCAACATTATCTACACGGTGCGTGACACCGCCGGCAACGTGGCCTCCGCCGTGGTACGGGTCACGGTGGTGGCCATGGACGAGGAGCGCAACACGCCCCCGCACCCCAAGGACGTCACCGCCTGGGCCGTGGCCGGGGAGACCGTGACCATCCCCGTACCCCTGGAGGGTATCGACTCCGAGGGGGACTCCGTGACCCTGGTGGGCCTGGGCACCAGCCCCAGGCTGGGGGCCGTGGAGCTGGGCACCGCCGAGATGGCCTACACGGCCGCCCCGAACAAGGTCGGCACCGACGTGTTCACCTACACGGTGCGTGACCGCCTGGGCAAGATCGCCACCGCGCAGGTCCGCGTGGGCGTGGCCCCGGCCGCCACCAGCAACCAGCGCCCCGTGGCGGTGGCCGACGCCGTCACCGTGCGCCCCGACGTGGCGGTGGCCGTGCCCGTCCTGGCCAACGACGTCGACCCCGACGGCGACTCCCTGTCCCTGGTGGAGAGCCTCATCGCCTCCCAGGACCCGGCCGTGGCCCCCGCGGCCCGCGGCTCGCGGGTGGCCCTGCGCTCCCCGACGACCCCGGGCACCTACACCATGGAGTACGGGGTGACCGACGGCAGGTCCGACCCGGTCACCGGCCTGCTGACCCTCACCGTCTCACCCACCGCCCCGCTGTCCGCGCCCGTGGCGCGCGACGACGAGGTCCCCGCCGACCAGGTGCGCGCCGGGGCCTGGGTCCCCGTGGACGTGCTGGCCAACGACGAGGACCCCGACGGGGACGTGGCCACGGACACCATCTCCTCCGCCGACGACGGCGTGCGCGTCCAGGACGGCAAGCTCGTCGTGGAGGTGCGCGACCAGCAGCGCTTCGTCCTGTACACCCTGACCGACCCCGACGGCCTGACCTCCTCGGCGGTGGTCAACGTGCCCGGCACCACCGTGACCGTCCCGCGCCTGGACGCCACCAAGGGCGCCGTGACCGTCAGGGCCGGCACCACCGTGACCATCCCCCTGGGCGACTACGTCCTGGCCGCCCCGGGCAAGAAGGTCCAGATCACGGACCCCGACAAGGTCAGCGCCGCCGTCGGCTGGGACGGCTCGTCCCTGGTCAAGGACGCCACCACCCTGACCTTCGGCGCCGCCGCGGACTACTCCGGGCCCTCCTCGGTGACCTTCGAGGTCACCGACGGGGCCGACCTCAACGACCCCGCGGGCAACGTGGTCCCGCTGACCCTGCCCATCACCGTCACCCCCGGTGAGAACCGGCCCCCCGTGGTCACGCCCACCGGCGTGGAGGTGGCCGCCGGGGAGACCTCCCCCGCCGTCTCTATGGCCCAGTGGGTCACCGACCCCGACGGCGAGGACCCCGCCTCCATGACCTACACCCTGTCCGACGTGCCCGCCGCGGTCAGCGCCTCGGCGTCGGGCTCCTCGCTGTCGGTGGGCGTGTCCGCCGACGCCCCCCGGGGCAGCGCGGGGTCCATGACCCTCACCGTCACCGACGCCGGGGGCGCGAGCACCTCCGCCAGCGTGCCGGTGAGCGTGGTGGGCTCCACCCGGCCCCTTGTCCAGCTCTCCGCCGCCTCGGTGACCACCGACGCCGGCAGGCCCGTGAGCGTGGACGTCTCCTCCTACGCCTCCAACCCCTTCCCCGACACCCCCCTGCACCTGGTGGGCACACCCACCTCCTCCGACGGGGGGACGGTCTCGGTGTCCGGGACCACCCTGAGCATCACCCCGCCGTCGGGCACCAACGGCACCGCCACGGTCAGCTACCGCGTGGGCGACAAGACCGACGACCCCACCCGTGAGGTCGAGGGCGTGGTCACCGTGACCGTGCGCGACAGGCCGGGTGCGCCCACGGCGGTGAGCGCCACCTCCAACTCCCCGGCCACGGCCCTGGTCTCCTGGACCGCGGGCCCGGCCAACGGCGCCGACGTCACCGGCTTCACCCTCTACGACGACACCCAGGGCGACTCCACCGACTGCGGCGTGGTCACCAGCTGCCTGTTCTCCGGGCGCACCAACGGCGTGGACCACACCTTCCACGTGGTGGCCCGCAACGCCGTGGGCGACTCCCCGGCCTCCGCCTCGGCGACCACCAATATCGACGTGGTGCCCGGGACCGTGCCCCAGGCGGTGGCCACGCCCGGTGACCGTGAGCTCTCGGTGACCTGGTCGGCCCCGAGCAACGAGGGCTCGGCCCTCAAGGGCTACACGGTGGCGCTGTCCCCCGGCGGCCAGCAGCAGAGCGTCACCGGCACCAGCGCCACCTTCACGGGCCTGACCAACGGCAGCGCCTACACGGTGGTGGTCAAGGCCGAGAACGCCAAGGGCCAGTCCCAGGAGTGGTCCTCCCCGTCGGTGGCGGTGACCCCCTTTGGCCGCCCCGGCCCGGTGGGGACGGTCTCCGCGGAGGCCACCGGCCTGGGCACGGCCTCGGGGTCGGACTCGGTGCGCGTCAGCTGGGGCCCGGTGAGCAGCACCAACGGCAAGGACGTCGAGTACTACACCGTGACCTCCTCCAACGGCGCCAGCACCACGGTCCAGGGGGGCTCGCGGTCCACCACCCTGGAGGGCGTGGGCACCGCTGAGGACCAGGTCAGCTTCTGCGTCACCGCCACCAACGACGGCGCCAACGCCTCGGCCCGCACCTCCTCCCAGACCTGCGTCAGCACCTGGGTGGTGGGCGTGCCCGCCTCCCCCAACGCCTCGGGCCTGGCGGCCACCGGCAGCGACAACCAGATCAGTATGACCACCTCGGCGGTGGCCGGCAACGGCTGGCGCACCAGCGACCTGTCCCTGGAGTGGAGCGTGGGCGGGGGCGCCTGGCAGTCGGTGTCCAACCTCAGCGGCAACGGCCTGTCCAACGGCCAGGCCGCAAGCGTCAGGGTACGGGCCTGCGGGGCCAAGACCGGCACCCAGAGCTGCTCGACGCCCACCGAGGCCGGTACGGTCACGCCCTTCGGGTCCCCGGTCGGCCCCACCATGAGCTGCGCGGCCAACGGTACGCGCGTGGACTGCAGCTGGAGCGGGGGCAACGGCAACGGCCGGGACACCAGTTTCGTGCTCTCAGGCCATGAGTCCGCGTCGGTGGGGCCCTCAGGGTCCAGGTCGTGGGACGTCGGTGAGGGGGGCTACGTCCGCCTGTGCGTCAAGGCGGTCCAGCACTCCTCCGAGAAGGGCGAGTCGCCGACTTCCGACAGCTGCGCGGAGGCCAGGACCCGGACCTATGCGCGCTCGGCAGGGACCTATAAGGCGGCAGGGCAGTTCGGTGGGGGCTCGAGCATAGGGTACTGCGCCGTAGCGACCTGCAACGTGGTGGGCCTGAGGCTCACGGACTGGCCGCCCAATACCACGGTCAGCTGCTCCGGCAAATTCGGTGGCTACAGCGTCTCCACCTCCATCCCCGTTGACGGGGCCGGAAACGCCTCCTATGAGGGTAAGTGGAATATAGGCGTGCTCGGTGCCGACACCAAATACAAGGACGCCCAGTGGGCGAGCATGATTGACAGCCTTAGCTGCAGATGACCCCCGGTAGCGGAGAGAAAGGCGGATATCCTATGGCTATGACTCAGGAGAATGCGGCTTGGTTTGCGGAGACGTTTGCGCGGA
>ERZ772827.911-NODE-911-length-15565-cov-4.417086_pt1 | contig 15565 bp, 11 predicted proteins | sample MGYA00580850_ERZ772827 | MGnify/ENA primary metagenome ERZ772827 (study PRJEB29015, sample SAMEA2737950) | human oral metagenome | biome: human oral; feature: human-associated habitat; material: dental | place: China | collected 2145 ...
TACACCGTCTGAACAGCTTAAAGTGCTGCGTAAATGGTGTGGGATTTAGGGCTTAATTAGCGGCCGGTCAGCGCTTGCAGCGCCTGGTGGTAGCGGGCGGCGGTGTTGGCGATGACATCGGCCGGCAGCGCGGGGGCCGGGGCGGCCTTGTTCCAGGGCTGGCCGTTGACCTGGGCGGTGGCCAGCCAGTCGCGCAGGTATTGCTTGTCGTAGCTGGGGGGATTGACGCCTTCGCGGTATTCGGCCGCCGGCCAGTAGCGCGAAGAGTCGGGCGTGAGCACTTCATCCATCAGCACCACCTGGCCCGCTTCGTCCAGGCCGAACTCGAATTTGGTGTCGGCAATGATGATGCCGCGCTCCAGCGCAATGGCCGCCGCGCGCTGGTAAAGCGCCAGCGAGTAATCGCGAATTTGCGCCGCCACCGAGGGGCCGGCAATTTCCGCCGTGCGCTCGTAGGTGATGTTTTCGTCGTGCTCGCCCATCTCCGCCTTGGCCGCGGGCGTGTAGATGGGGCGCGGCAGCCGGCTGGCGTTTTGCAGGCCGGCGGGCAGCGGCACGCCGCACACGCTCTGGCTTTGCTGGTATTCCTGCCAGCCGCTGCCGGCCAGATAGCCGCGCACCACGGCTTCGACGGGAATGGGCTTGAGCCGGCGCACCAGCATGCTGCGGCCCTTGATGAGCGCGGCCTCGTCTGCGCTCACCACGGAGGCCGGGTCTGCGCCGGTGAGGTGATTGGGGCAGATGCCCTTGAGCTGCTCGAACCACCACAGCGCCATCTGCGTCAGCAGCGCGCCCTTGCCGGGAATGGGCTCGCTCATCACCACATCAAAGGCGCTGATGCGGTCGCTGGCCACCATGAGGATGCGGTCATCGCCCACGGCGTAGTTATCGCGCACCTTGCCGCGCGCCAGCAGGGGCAGGCTGCGCAGTTCGCTGGTGTGCAAGGCGGCGGGCGGGGGGGCAAAAGTGCTCATGGTGTGAAGAAAAAGAGGGGAAAAAAACAGGGCGCGGATTTTGCCGCGACGCGCGAGTGCGCAACCGGGAAGCGGCACTTTTTAAAACGACACATCTCGTATCAAAAATTTGATTATCAAATAGGCAATTCGGCTGCATCGCCCGTCAATGCTGCGAAGAGCGCTATCAAATCAGGATAAAACTGTGGATAACTTTCTGCCTGATTCTGCTTTCAGGCCGTTTGCAGCCGACCGGGGCAAACCCTGACGTGCTATTGAAGTAAGTGGTATTACGATGGCTCCCAAACAAATTTGGCTCGGGGCTATATGAACACCACATCCACACGGCAAGGGCGCGGCGTCAGGCTCCGGCCCGTCGGCCAAACCGGCCGGGGCCTGGCCCTTGCGGGGTTGCTGGCCCTTGCGCCTGTGGCGGTGTGGGCGCAGGCCGCGCCCGTGAATGTGGAGCGCCTGAGCCTGTTTGCCATCCACGGGGGCCGACAAGCGGCGCACACGGCAGAAGGCGCGGCGGCCACGGCGCCGGACTGGAGCGCCCTGGGCATACAGGCCCGCTTTCAGCGCCAAAGCGCCCCGCAGGGCGGCGTCAGCTGGCAGTGGGAATTGGTCAACACCAGCGCCCGGCCCATTCACGACTTGCGCCTGACCGTGCTGCTGGACGCCGACATCCAGGCGGCGCAAAACACCTTTTTCAATGAAAGCGCCCCTGCCCGCCTGGCGGGCGCTGCCCCTGCCGGCCTCATCCAGCCTGATCGCTGGGAAGCGGCCGAGCCGGGCTACCACCGGGGCGATTTGCTCCTGCGCGCATCCCTGGGGCAACTGGGCAACCGCAGCGCGGCCTCGGCCACTGCGCCTGACGACGTGGCCCTGGCCCTGTCGCTGCCCGTGCCCGCCTTGCAGCCGGGTCAGCGCCTGAGCGCCACCGCCACCCTCACGCCCGCCGCCCAGCCGCAGGCCCACTTGCAGCAAGTGGACCGCACCAGCGGCCAGACCCTGAGCCTGGCATTCACGGCCCGCCTGCATCCCCTTGCGCCCACGCCCACACCAACCCCAACGCCCACGCCCGCCCCGCTGCCCATCCCTGGCGCATCGGGCCCTGTGCAGCCCGTTCCCGGCCTGGCCGGCCAGGCCCTGGGTGTGCTGAACCTGCTGCTGGCGCTTGCGCTGCTGCGTCGCAAGCGGGCGGCGGCCAAAGCGGTATCGTCATCCCTGCCCGCTGTGCTGCTGTGTGCGGCGCTGGCCCTGTGGGGCGTCAGCCCCTCGGCGCACGCCCTGTTTCAAAACGGCGGCTTTGAAACCGGCGACACCAGCGGCTGGCAGCACAGCTTCGGGCAGAACTATGGCCTGCAAGGCAGCCAGCCCTATGGCGGAAACAACATCCTCATCCATCCCGGCGGGCGCGCCCTGCTGGGCGTGACAGGGCACGGCTTTGACCCACGCGCGCCCCACCTCGATCTGCCCCGCCTGGGGCACTACAGCGCGCGCATCAACGACGAAATCGGCGAGCGCGACCTCAACGTGCTCAGCCAGCGCGCCGTCATCACCGAAGCCGACCGCGATCCGCAAGACGGCCGCCTGCACGTGCGCTTTGCCTACGCCGCCGTGCTGGAAGACCCCGGCCATGCTCCTTCTGCCCAGCCCTTTTTCCATGTGCAGCTCAAGGACCTGGACACGGGCCGGCTCATCCATGACGACTTTGCCTGGGCCGGGCAAAGCGGGCGCATCACCCACACCACCGTGCTGGGCGGGCGCACCTGGCGCGCCACCCCCTTCATAGACGTGGACATCCCCGTGCCCGACACCCTGCTGGGCCACACCCTGCAAATGCGCGTGCTGGCCGCCGACTGTGCGCACGGCGCGCACGGGGGCTACGTTTACGTCGATGCCTTTGGCTCCGGCCGCGTGCCGCCGCAGGCCCATTGCCTCACCGACCTGCGCGCCCGCGCCAAACCCGGCAAGGTGCAACTGATCTGGAGCGACACCGGCGCGCCCGGCTACGCCATCTACCGCTCCGCCAGCCCCGACGGCCCCTGGCAGCGGCTGGGGCAAACCGACTCGCGCTACAGCACCTGGCTGGATGAAGGGCTTCAGGCCGGCCAGCCCTATTACTACAGCGTGCGCCCGCAAGACGCCCAGGGGCGCGAGCTTTGCACCTCCGGCCCCGTTGCCAGCGCCTCGCCGCCGCACTGGCAGCCCGGCCAGGCCCTGACCCGCTCGCCGCAACTGGTTGACACCCTCCTGGCCCGCGCCCGCGTTGGCCAAAGCTGGCAGCACACGCCGCAAGCCAGCGACCCCGACGGCGACGCCCTCACCTGGCGTCTGCTGCAAGCGCCTGCGGGCATGCGCATCGATACCCACAGCGGCCAACTCAGCTGGCCGCGCCCGCCGCGAGCCGGGCAATACCCCGTCACCCTGGCCGTGCAAGACAGCAGCGGTCTCATCGCCAGCCAAAGCCACATCCTGCATGTGGACGACAGCGGCAACCGCGCCCCCCTCATCGAAAACACCCTGCCCACCCAGGCCCCGCCCGGCCAGCCGCTGGCGCACCAGGTGCAAGCCAGCGACCCCGACGGCCACCCCATCACCTACACCCTGGGCACTCAGGCCGAGGGCATGGGCATTACCGAAAGCGGGCTCATCACCTGGCCCCAGCCGCAAACCGGCCGCTGGCCCCTGACCGTTACCGACACCCAGGGCGCACGCGCCGTGCAGCACGTCACCCTGGTGGTTGGCGCCGCGCCGACGCCCACGCCAACGCCAACGCCAACGCCAACGCCAACGCCGACGCCGACGCCGACGCCAACGCCGACACCGACACCGACACCGACACCGACACCGACGCCAACGCCAACGCCAACGCCAACGCCAACGCCGCCGGTCATCCCGACGCCGCAGCCCACGCCTGCGCCCCTGCAAGCGAGCCTGAGCTTGCAGCCGCGCCACCTGCCCGTGGGCGCGAGCGCCACCATCACCGTGCACCCCACGGGCGGCCAGCCGCCCTATACCGTGCAAAGCTTCACGATCAACGGTCAGGCGCAAACGCTGAACGCCCAGTGGCAAGCCACCGTCACAGCAAGCGCCCCGGGCCGCCACAACGTCAGCGCCAGCGTGCGCGACAGCCTCGGAGCCACGGCGCAAGTGAGCGACTGGTTTTGGACTAGAAATCATGAAGGCGCCAGCCATTGTTAATGAATTACTAAAGAAAAAAGGCTTCTTTTATAAAAAGGGAAGCTATATAAAGTTTGCTTTAGATAAACCTGTTGCCATTGGCTTGTCATATGAGGACGGATATGATGACGATATCTATCTTTCTCTGGATTTCCTTTATCCAGATACTTTGGATAAGAAATTTTATATGTCTACGGTAGGTGGTACTCAGATAGAATATTTATGGAAAGATGGTCGTTTAGCATCAAATAATAATAATATGAAAGAAATGTGGATTTTTGATCATAAAAATCCGGAGAAAATTGCAAGTGTTCTCGATAAATATCTTGAACATTGGGCAGAAGTTTTGCTTTCGCCAGATATTATGCTTCAATCTCTCGATTATTTTATTTTTGGCACTTCACCACCACCAATATTTTCATATCTTTGTGATTTGGGATACCCTATTGGTTTGGATGGCTCCAGAAGTAGTTCAAAAGTGGCATACCTTATATTGGCAGGAAGAGGTAAGGAGGCATTAGATTTTATGATAAAGAACGATAAACAGTTCAGACACGTGAAAGAAGGGAGTGTGTATAAAAAACTTTGGATGGATGCCAATTTGGGTAAAATTACTATTACAAGAGAATTTGATGCTTGGGCCGGAAAAGAAATGGGGGCGCCAGTCGACAGAAAATGGGAGGAATTTATAGTTTGAATTTTATACTGTAATCATGCAACATAAGAAATACCTGCTCATTTGCTGACTTGCTTCGATTGGGAATAAGCATGTTAAAGATTTGATTGATAGGAGCACGAAGCCATGAATTTATGCATTGTTATTGCGCGTTCCATGCGGCCAGTCGAATTGCTGGCTTCATTGGCCGCAACTGGATATGTGAACGAATCCGTCACAGCAGAAACCGCCTTGGCAAACGATAACGTGATTGAATTTGTACAAAGCAATGATGGTGTTATTGGTATCATTGGTCATGACCAATGGGCAGCGGCTGTCATGGAGCCGTCGGCTGCTTTTGACGAAGCATTTTCTGAATACTTACTGACACTGTCTCGAAATCGTGATGTTTTCATGATGCTGACGCAAAGCAGCACGGGTGGTTTATGGTTTGAACTGTGCAGACAAGGCCAGCGGGTGCGCCAGTGGATTGAAATAGAGAGCCAAGTGGTAAGTAATACGGGAACGCCGCTAAATGCTCAAGATGCAAAATGGTTCAGCGAACAGCCGGACGAAGGAGGTGAACGCGACTTTTGGAAGCTGGTGGAAATGGCTGAATCAGCTTTTGATTTCAAGTGGGGAGATTTAAACAAGGCCGGAGGGATTTACCGGCTTGCATTAGATTAAGGCAAAGGTAAATTTTGCTCCCAAACCCATAGCATACTTTCCAGTATTTGTGAGGGCCAAGTTCCAATTTACCCCCCCCCCTCATATTTGCTCCTCTTATTGAAGTGCCCAGCGCCATCCTGCCAGCCACCGTTGCACGCATTGCCAAGAAAGCAGGCCTTGCACTGCTGGCTACATGCTTGCCCGTAGTTGCTCATGCTCAGAGCTACACCTACGACGCAGCGGGCCAGCTCACCCAAAGCACCGCCGCTGACGGCAGCACCCTGACCATCGGCCACGACCGCCACGGCAGAGCCAACCACTACAGCGACAGCCAGCGCGGCCAGCTCACCCTCGAGCTGGACAAACTCGGCCGCCAGGCCAGCGAAACTACGGCCCAGGGCCCAACCCGGAGCCAAACCCAAACCCAAACCCAAACCCAATGGGACGCCGCCAGCCAACGCAGCCAACTCAGCGCCCACTTTGAAAACCACAGCCCGCACACCATAAAAGCGACCTGGGACGCAGGCGGCCGCCTGCAAAGCCTCAGCGCCGATCCGGCAGCCCATACCCGCTTCACCCACGACCCAGCCGGGCGCCTGACGCGAATGCAGCGCGCCAACGGCTCGACCAGCCACTGGCGCTACAGCGCAGATGGCCACCTCACCGAAATCCACCACCAAAGTGCCAGCGGCCAAACCCTGGCCCGCTACCGCTACGAGCGAGACGCCAAAGGACGCCTGACCCAGGCCAGCGAACAAACCGCAGGCCAAAGCGAAACCATCAAAACCTGGCAATACGACAGCGACGGCAAACTCACCCGCGAAAGCACGCAGCAAGCAGGCCAGAGCCGCACCTGCACCTACCAACACGACCGCGTAGGCAACCGCACAGAAAAAGACTGCGACGGCCACAAAACCAGCTACAGCTACAACGAGCTGGACCAGCTCATACAAGAAAGCAGCCCCAGCCACACCATCACCTACCGCTGGGATGCAAGAGGCAACCTCATCGAAAAAAGCAGCGCCCAAAACACCACCCACTACCGCTGGAGCGCCGACAACCGGCTCACCGAAATTCAAAGCGGCAACACCCGAGTGAGCTACGGCTACGACGCCCTGGGCAGACGCATCAGCCGAACCTGGCAAAGCGGCAACCACACCCGGGAAACCCAATGGGTGCTGGACACAGCGCGCCCCTACAGCGAAATCGTGCTGGAGCGCACCAGACAAAACGGCGGCGCATGGAAAGAAAGAGCTTACGTACACACCCCCGATGGAGTGAGACTGCAAATCAGCGAAAGCGAAGAAGGACAAACCCGGCACATATACACAGACGCGCAAGGCAGCACGAGGCTAATCACCGACGAAGCGGGCAACGTACTGCAAACGCTGGACTACGACGCCTTTGGAAACGAGCAAACCAGCGGCCCCACAAGACACCGCTACACGGGAGAGAGCTTTGATGCCGAGACAGGGCTGTATCACTTAAGGGCCAGGGACTATGACCCCAGCACGGGGCGCTTTATCTCTATGGACGAACACCCGGGCAGCCGGACCATACCGCTGACGCTCAACAAATACCTTTATGGCAATGCCGATCCTGTGAATCATGTGGATCCGAGTGGAAATTTCTCGCTGGGAGGGGTGATGAGTGGGATTGGCAATATGGCTGGCTTGGCTATGCGGGCGCTGACAATTTATGATTTTTTTCGAAATGCCGATGAAATAGGTGATTCATTAGGATTATTCGGCGCTCTAATGATATCCTCAATAGGAGGACCTGCGGGTTTTGATTCGTTAACAAAAAATGAAGCTGCGTTATCTTCAGCATTGGTCCATATACCAAAATCCGACAAGCACCACACAATACCAATATATTTATGTGGAGCAAGAAAACAAGAATATGCCTATATTGGGCATGTCGATCATTCGACAATCTACGTAAAATTATATGTAGGGGTTATTGGCATAAGAGCCATTGCAAATATTTATCAGAAATACTTAAAGAGACCCAGCAAAGGAGGCCGAAAAGAAACTGACCCCATTGTTGTTTTAACGAAAAAAACAATGGGAAGGCAGGCACTTGTTAATTTTTAAGGTATTTTTACGAAGTAAATGATTATTATGGACTAAAAAATAATAATGTATTTTCCATGCGTGAAACCCTTGGAGAGGTTTATGAGGTCGAGGCAAGAAAATTTGTCATGAATAATAATACATCACACCCAACGTGCAAAAGGTGACTTGAATGAAGGTTATTAATGTGAAGTTTTCCGATGTGGCCTATGTGAATGGTCTGGAGTTTCGGGGAAAAATTTCAGCAGAGCAACCTGTATTGGTGGTTGTTAATTATCATATTATGCCATTTATTACATTAATGTTCTACCCGCCACTAAATTCCATTTGGCGTATATATCCATCAATGACTGTATGTTATGACGAACATTTAGATGGAAGCGATGCAGATGCTGAATTGATGGTGGATGAAGAAATTCAAATGGCGGGAGGAAAAATGCCAATCGCAGGTATATTAAACTTCGCGGATTTTTTTGAAAAATCTAATGAGGTTTCCAATATTGGACCGTGGAGATTTGGATTTAATACAAGACCAGAGTTTTTTGAAAAAATTTATAAATACTTGAAAAATTGGTGGTATTCACTTGGTGATGAATGCACTGTTAAAGAGAGTGATGAGCTGACTTGGCAGTGGTCATGGTGGGAAGGTTGGCAAAATTTCATTCAAAAAGATGATGCTTGTCATTTTATGTTGAAATTATGGGAATTAAATACACATTCACTCGTAAGAGCTAGTGCATTCGCTAATTCTAAGAATTCAATAGATAACTTATCGTTAAAGGTTGGAAAATCGATTGTCCCTGCTGTCGAGGCTGTTTCCAAAATGCCTGGAAAAGTCATGAGAGAAATGATCATCCAAAGTGGAATGCCTAACAAAAGAGCGAAGCTGATTGCAGATTTTAATTTTAATGATGAACTAAAAAAACGGGATATACTATTCTACAAGCAATGCGCTTTAGTCAGGCGTTTAAATAGGGTTTCAATGTATTGGCGCGTAAAAGACGCCATCTCCAGTTTTGAGAGATCTTTGGCGCTATTTGATTATACTTACAAAGAAGAGCCAATGGAGGAGCTTAAAAGTTATACCAAAAGCATGGTTAATAAATTTCCAGTGCTCGCAATTGAGGCTTTATGATATTGACATATATTGATAATCTTCCTGTCGAGCAAATTTTATATTAAAATGTGATTGTGAGGGGCAAGAAAAGCCCTGCTTTGGGCTTTGTAAAATTGTAAATTCCAATTTTAATTTCAAAATTCATTGCTTGCTTTTTAGTATGTATTGGAAACAAGTGAAAATTCCCTTCACAGATTTTCTGCTTTTATTAAAGTGAAAAGTGTTATCTTGTCTACCGCTGCCACTCATATTATCAGGGGAGTGGGTTTTGCATTATTGGTGACATGCTTGCCCGCGACCGCTATTGGTCAACGTTACATATACGCCAACCAATACGACGCCCTGGGCCGTCTCACCCAAACCACCCTGCCCGGCGGCGCTGCCACCGGCTACGAATGGAACGAAGCGGGCCAGCTGCTGGCCCAAACCGACGCGCTGGGCCGCCGCACCGCCTACGCCTACGACGCAGCCGGCCGGCGCATCAGCCGCAGCCTGGCCAACGGCGGGCAGGAGGGCAGCGCCTGGAACGCCGAGGGCCAACTCATCAGCCAAACCCACCTGGACGGCAGCCAAAGCACCTACAGCTACCAACAAGGCCGGCTCATCGGACAACCCCGCGCCGACGGCAACCTCAGCATCGAACACGACCGCCACGGCAGAGCCAACCACTACAGCGACAGCCAACGCGGCCAGCTCACCCTCGAGCTGGACAAACTCGGCCGCCAGGCCAGCGAAACTACGGCCCAGGGCCCAACCCGGAGCCAAACCCAAACCCAAACCCAAACCCAATGGGACGCCGCCAGCCAACGCAGCCAACTCAGCGCCCACTTTGAAAACCACAGCCCGCACACCATGTTTGAAAAATATTTTTTATCCAGGAAGAGTGGATATTCGATAACGTACGACGATCCTGAAAAAACTCTTGAAGAGAAAAGGGAGAGATTGGCGAGCAATGACTATTTTGATTTCATAATAGAAGGTGATATTAAAATTTTTCTCAGCATTGGAAGAAAATCAGTGAGCTTCGATTTTTATGACAAGGACTATCTTTGGGGTGCAGAGGGGTTTGGTTTTGATGCTTTTGTGCGGGCAAGAAAATTCGTGTTTGATCTGTTTCCGGATCTGGTTGTATTAATGTCTCCTACTAGTGGACAATACCCGGCATCCTGGGTGTATGAATTGTCACTTGAGGGCCTCTCTGTTGATGCAATTGTTTCTAGAATCGGGAGAGAATGGGTTGTGTTTGATCCTCCAGCTGATTTTGATTTCAATGAAAACATAGATAAAGTTTATCATCTCAGCACAACATGGGCGCAAAATTTATAATTTAATTTTGCGAAAATCCAAATCGCCAGGATGAAGAGCTAATCTGATTCTTGAATTAACTCCTTTTTGTGGCGTCACTTAAGTCTGCGTGTGCAAGCGATTAATGTTTCGACCACTGCTGTAAAAACAAGAGTCATATTGGCAATGGCTGTTTCTTATGTTGACGTTACTTCTGTAGGATTGTTTCTTGCAACAGACAACTCATGTTGAAGGTGGTGAGTTGAACTCGCCCTCTTTGCGCAGTGTAAATTTCTCTCAAAATAGATCGGTAGGAAGCTTCGCGAGGTATTTGCATGAAAAATGTCGTGTTGCCATAGGTGAAAAATATATGGTTGTTCCCATGAAGGGAATACTGGTTTCTGGATATATTTGCAAGAAATAGGAGATGTTATGCAAGATTTGTTTTCTGGCTATGATTCGACGCATTCCGATTGGAAGAAATTTCTGGTGGAGTGGAGTTTGAAATTCGGCCCTGATATTTCAGACTCCTTGATCGGTGGAATGAATGGAAACAATGGAGTGACAGAGGAAGTAATACGGCTGAATTGCCAACGATTGGGGCTGGACAGCCTTCCCAAATCCTATGTCGATTTTTTGAAAAATTATTCTGTGGATGAAAAATATCCTGGGCTTTCCTTGTGTGCAGGTCAAGGGGTTCTGTTGCCGGTGGATAAAATTGATTATTTGCACAGAATTGATCAGCAGATATATGATGTAATCAAAGAAGTTGGGCATGATACAGTTGAATCGGATTACTTCAAGTATGGTCTTGATATGGATAGTGCATGTTTTAAAGCTTCCTTTGCCGACAAATTCATAGTCATAGGAAGAAGTTTTCTTAATGATTATATATATATGAATCCGTATGTGGAAACTGTCGATGGTGAGTTTGAATGCATACTGGATTGTCCTGGGTTTTGTATTAGAACGCTGAGTTTCGCTGGAATGATGAGATATATGTATGTATATGAGTGTGGAGAATTTGATCATTATCCGCCTTATCCTGATTGGGCTTTTGAACAAGGCACGGCAGCGTTAATTAAAACCAGGTTTTGATTTTTGGTGCATTGGAGTAAGGTTGAATGATTGACAGGCGCTGAGCGGCTACAGCGACCCGTCGGGATGACTACAGATCAGGGCCGACCGTCCAAACCGCCGCCGACAGGCTTGATCGAAAAACAGGCAGATCGTCCGCAGCGCCCGTGGATGCTGCGAAGTGCGCTATCAATTCAGGAAATTTCTGTGAATAACTGGCTCGTTTGGGCGGATTTCGAGGCTGAATAAATTTCCTTACAAAATTTTGCTTAACAAGCAGGCAAATCGCCCGCAGCGCCCGTAAACACTGCGAAGGGTGCTATCAAATCAGGAAAAATCTGTGGATAACTGGCCCTGAATCGCCCTGAATTTCGTCAGGCGGCGGTTTCTGGTTCGCCGTTTGGCTCTTTCCAGTGCAGCATGCGCAGGCCCAGGGTGACGACGAGCAGGCTCACGCCGACATCGGCGAAGACGGCCATCCACATGCTGGCCTGGCCGGTCAGGGCGAGGGCGACGAAGGCCAGTTTCAGCCCCAGCGCGAGGGCGACGTTGGCCCAGAGGGCGCGGTGGGTGTGGCGCGAGAGGGCGATGAGCGTGGGCAGGCGGGTGAGCTGGCCGTTCATGAGGGCGATGTCGGCCGCTTCCATTGCCACGTCGGCGCCGGGGCCGGCGGCGGCGATGCCCAGGTCGGCGGCGGCCAGAGCGGGGGCGTCGTTGATGCCGTCGCCCACCATGGCGATGGGGCCTTGCGCCTGCCATTGGCGCAGCAGGGCGAGTTTGCCCTCGGGCAGCAGGTCGCCGTGGGCGTGGCCTATGCCGGCCGCTTGCGCGGCGGCGGCTACGGCGCGGCTGTGGTCGCCCGAGAGCGCCAGGGTTTGCAGGCCCTGCGCGTGCAGCCGGGCCACGGCCCGGGCGGCGTCGGGGCGCAGGGTGTCGGCCACGGCGAACAGGGCGAGGGCGGGGGTTTCGGCGGGTTCGGTGGATTCGGCAGGTTTGGCTGCGGGGTCGGCGGCGGGTTCGGCCAGCAGCAGGCTCACGCTGCGGCCTTGTTCCTGCTGGGTTTGCACGGCGGCTTGTTGCGCGGCGGGCAGGCGCAGGCCGCGCGGGCTGCACAGGCGCAGGCGCTGGCCTTGCACTTGGCCGCTGATGCCCTGGCCGGGCTGCTCGCGCAGGTGCTGCACGGGTAAATCGGATGAATGGGCTGCATCGCCTTGCAGGCCGCTGGCGATGGCCTGGGCCACGGGGTGCTGGCTGTGGGCGGCGAGCGCCCGGGCGGCGGCCAGGGTGCGGGCGGCGTCGCCTGCCCAGACCTCGTGCGCGGCCAGCGCGGGCTGGCCCAAGGTGAGGGTGCCGGTTTTGTCGAAGGCGATGGTGCGCAGGCGGCGGGCGGCTTCCAGGTGCACGCCGCCCTTGATGAGCAGGCCCAGGCGGGCCGCGCGCGCCAGGGCGCTGACGACGGTGGTCGGCGTGGCGATAACCAGCGCGCAGGGGCAGGCGATGACCAGCAGGGTGAGCGCCCGATACAGCGCCTGCGGCCAGGCCCAGCCGGCCAGCAGCGGCCCCAGCGCGGCCACGGCCACGGCCAAGGCAAAGACGGCGGGGGTGTAAACCGCCGCAAAGCGGTCGATGAACGCCTGCGAGGGCGCGCGCTGGCTTTGCGCCTGCTCCACGGCGTGGATGATGCGGGCCAGTTGCGTGTCTTGCGCGGCGGCGCTCACGCGCACGGTGAGCAGGCCGCTTTCGTTGAGCGTGCCGGCATAGACGGCATCGCCCGGCTGTTTGTCCACGGGCAGGCTCTCGCCGGTGACGGGGGCCTGATTGACGGCGCTGTGGCCTTCGGTGACGACGCCATCGAGCGCCAGGCGCTCGCCGGGGCGCACGCGCATGAGCGCGCCCACGCTCACCCGGGCGGCGGCGGTTTCGCGCCACTGCCCGTCCTCGCCCTGCACCAGCGCCTGCGCGGGGGCCATGTCCATCAGGCCGGCGATGGCGCGGCGCGCGCGCTCCACGGCCAGCTCTTCCAGCCGCTCGGCCAGGGCGTAGAGCGTCATCACCATGGCCGCCTCGGGCCACTGGCCGATGGCAAAGGCCCCGGTCACGGCCACGGCCATGAGGGCGTTGACGCTCAGGCGCCCGCGCCGCACGGCGGCCAGCCCGCGCGCATAAGTGCCCAGGCCGGTAAGCGCCACGGCCACGGCGGCCAGCAGCATGCCGGGCGTCTGGCCCCAGCCGCTTGCGCCGGCGGGCGCGAAGGCGTGCCACAGCTCCGCGCCCAGCGCCAGGGCCAGCGCCAGGGCCATGCGCGCGTAGCCCGGATCGCGCAGCAAACCGGCCCAGCCCGCTGCCAGCGGGCCAGCGCCTTGCGCCGGGGGCGTGTGGGCGTGGCCGTGGCCGTGGTCGCTATCGCAGGAGTGATGGCAGCAGCCGTGCAGGGCGGGGCCTTGGGGGGGATGGGCGGTGGGGCTTTCGGTATTCATGCCGCTATTGAAAAGCCTGGAGTCGCTCCAAGGTCAAGCCCCGGTTTCTATGATGGCCGCTGCCATGCAAATCAAGGACTTGGCCCGCATCACGGGCGCTTCTGCCGACACCATTCGCTACTACGAGCGCGAGGGCCTGCTGCCCCCGCCCGCGCGCACGCAAAACAACTGGCGCGCCTATGGCGCAGCGCATGTGCAGCGCCTGGCCTTCATCCGCCAGGCGCGGGCGCTGGGCATGTCGCTGACTGAAATTGGCGTGCTGCTGCGCAGTCTGGACGAGCCGCAGGCCGATTGCGGCCGCGTCAACCGGCTGGTGGACGAGCACATCGCTCACATCAGCGATCGCATCCGCCAGTTGCGCTCGTTGCGCCAGCAGCTCAAGGACTTGCGCGCGCGCTGCGCCGGCGGGCAGGATGTGGCGCACTGCGGCATCCTGAGCGGGCTGAATGAACTGGGCGCGGGGGCGGCCGCCTTCGCCCCGGACGCCGCCCCGGCAGATGCCTGCGGACATCCCGACTTTGAAAGCTGCCCGCCGCCGCGCAGGCCCTGAAGGCCCGGATACGCGGGTTGCACGCGCGGCTCTTTTCAGAGTTCGGCGGCGCCGAAGGTGTTGCAGTCGCTCACGCGGCCCGTTTCAAAGCCGCGCATGAACCAGCGCTGGCGCTGCGCGCTGCTGCCGTGGGTGAAGGTTTCGGGGCGCACCACGCCGCTGTGCTGCTGCTGCAAGTGGTCGTCGCCGATTTGCCCGGCGGCGTTGATGGCCGATTCGATGTCGCCCGCTTGCAGCCACTGGCGCGCCTGCTGCGAGTGGCGCGCCCACAGGCCGGCGTAGCAGTCGGCCTGCAACTCCAGGCGCACCTGCATGGCGTTGTATTCGGCTGCGCTCAGGCGATCGCGCAGGCTGCTGACCTTGCGCGTTGTGCCTTGCAGCGTTTGCACGTGGTGGCCCACTTCGTGCGCGATGACGTAGGCGCGAGCGAATTCGCCGGGCGCGCCCAGCCTGCGGCTCAAGGTGTCGAAAAAGTCCAGATCGAGATACACCTTCTGATCGCCCGGGCAGTAAAACGGCCCCATCGCCGATTGCCCCGTGCCGCAGGCCGTGGGCGTGACGCCCCTGTAAAGCACCAGGCGCGGCGGCTTGTATTGCGCGCCGGCGGCGCTGAAGATGGCCTGCCAGGCGTCTTCGGTGGAAGCGAGCACGACGGAGACAAAGCGCGCGTCGCGGTCTTGCGCCGGCGCCCTGGCTGCCGGGGCCGAGGCGCTGGTTGCGGGCGCGCCCGAAAGCAGGTTCAGCACCGTTGCCGGATTGATGCCGAACACGGCCCAGGCCACAAACGCAATCAGCAGGCCGCCCAGCCCGATGCCGCCCCCGCCGCCTGTGCCCGCGCCCGCTGCGCGGCGGTCTTCCACGTTGTCGGACTGCCGGTTGCCTTCCCATTTCATGCTGCTCGCGCTCCTGAATCGAAAAAAAGGGGTGAAAAACGGGCTGCGATGGTAGCCAGCCGGGGGCGCTTCAAAAGGGGCGCTTCCGCTAGAATCGCCCCCTTGCACTTTGCGGAGAGGTGGCAGAGTGGTCGAATGCGCCGGACTCGAAATCCGGTATACGGTTCTCCCGTATCGAGGGTTCGAATCCCTCCCTCTCCGCCAATTTTTCCAATTCCTTTCAAAACTTCGGACCCCCTTCAAAGGCTTGCCTTTGAAGGGTTTTTTTTCGCCCGGCGGGGGCGGGTGAATGCGATGGATTCGCAGTTTGCGCGCAGTTTGCGGTTCCTACAATCGCCGCCGTTTTTTTCCCCTGCGGTGTTGGCGAGCGATGTCTTCCCCTTTTTTTGAACCGGCGGGCGCGCTGTGGCGGCCCGAGCCTTGCGGCGCGCCGCCGGGGCTGCGGCGCATGCAGGCAAGGGCCGGGCAGGGCTGGGTGCAGGCGCAGGCGCTGGGGCAGGGGGTGGCGCTGGGGCGCTTGAGCTGCCACTTGGCGCAGCCCTTGTGCGAGCAGTTCGAGTGCCCTTCCGAGAGCGTGCGGCTGATGCTGCTGGTGCGCGGGCGTCAGTGCGTGCGGCTGGCGGGCGGGG
>ERZ772827.914-NODE-914-length-15522-cov-5.938062_pt1 | contig 15522 bp, 9 predicted proteins | sample MGYA00580850_ERZ772827 | MGnify/ENA primary metagenome ERZ772827 (study PRJEB29015, sample SAMEA2737950) | human oral metagenome | biome: human oral; feature: human-associated habitat; material: dental | place: China | collected 2145 ...
GTACAGCATACTGTCGGGCAGGCTGCTTTCCTCTCGGACCATTTGTATGTCGGCAAGCTCGGTTTTAAAATCCGGTTTTTCCTCCTGCACTGCTACTCCAGTTTCGGCAACCCTGCGCATCACATTACCCAATTCATTCAAGCCCCGTGCGCTCAACCGGCTCAGACCACTTATAAAATTCCCTACTCCTTTGACCAGCATACCTGTCCCGGCCGGAACCGTTACTGTTCCCTCTTGGGTGGCAACAGGCTGTGCCACAGTTTCATCTCCCGATGCAACTACGGCGGAACCTGCCTGTTGGGTAGGAGACAGTTTGGCCACAATCTCCGCCAATGTCCTGAGCTGCTCGGTCTGATCTAAATTTGGAGCCACTACTGGTTTTTCCGGCGCAGGTATTTGGTCGGCAGATTGGAGGTGTCTTACGAGGTCATGAATATATTTCGCATATGGATCCGACTTTTTATTAAGAAATTCCGACAATTCAGGAAAATTTTCGGATTCCGGAACTAACATATTGGAGACGTTTTCAAATTTTTCAGATTCTTCTGCTTTGTTATCTGATGGGACGTTTTCATCCGGATGTTCTACTTGCAGATCCGGAACAACTTCTTCATTTCCCTGCTCCAACGCATCCATCAACTCGCTGTGATATTCGTCTGACTCAGCCCCTTCCTCCAATAAAGCTGTTGCTTCGACATCTGACTCTTCCGCATGCTTGTCCAAATCGTCCAAGTCGATATTGAGTTCTCCCGTATCATCCATCTCCAAATCCGCTTCCGAACTACGGTTGTCATCAAATTCATAGGCGGATTCCATTGAAATGTCCCCTGTTATTTTTTCGTCCTGCATTATCATCTCCTATTTGATTCTACCGGCCACTTGGCCGCCCTCGGTTCGTCTAGCGTTTTCTGCCGCCTCATTACGCAGATTTTCTAAGCGAATAGATGTTAACACTGCCATTTGTGCCTCAATTCGTTCCTTCTTCTCATAATTCAAACGGCGAAGGTAGTTTTCTACGGCCAATACTTTTGTATAATCCAACCATAAAGCCCTGCTGGAAACTTGAGTAATTTTTTTCTGCCAGCTATCGCTACTCAATCTGCGATCTGCTTCTGTCAGAATCATCTCCAATGGTGACATAGTTTCATATTCGCCCGTATTGGTTTCATCCAAAGAGCCATAACCGTCTGTATCACTCAGAAATTCTGCGGGATCGGCTGCTGCACACCCTATAGCTCCAGATGACGGAATATTTGGCGTTCTACCTGTTTTATCCGCCATCGTGCAGATATTAGTGCGGTTTATGTCTGCAAAAGCTTTGCACGAACCTGCTCGTAAAGATGTATTGCAGTTTCCAGTTCCTAATTGTACACATGCCAAAACAAGTTCTGCCGTTACAGGACGACCGTCAAATGTCGACATACTCATCATTTTTCTGGGTGCTTCATGATTCAAACCTTCAGACGTTAACTTGGCCCAATAATTGACCTGACTTTGTAAATCCAACTTTCTATATTGCTCCGGTGTCATCTTTGCATAAGCCCTGATGTTACTCTTACTCATCTGTAATACGCCATAACAGCAAGTTCCATTGAAGCTTTCTGTATTACCGCCGCTTTCTACATTGATGGCAAGTTTACCGATTGCATCGGCATTTTGCTTCAACCATGCATTTGAATACGGAGATTTACGGATGGCATCAGCAATCTGCTGTTGACTTACAATAGTTGCCGAAGCAGATATTGGAAAAAATAGAATAGCTGCACAGACAGCCATTCGAATAAAGTGCCTAAAATTGGTTAAATATCGGGCCATTTCCATTAAATTACTCTACACGAACTGAACGGTCACAAGGAGCATAATGTTTGCCGTACATAATTGTACGGAAATATACTGTTTTTGCTTTTTCATCAAAAGCATACTCAGTATGATTATTCTTTAAGGATTCTGCCGTCACGTCTGGATTATTTAGATAACAAAATTCACTGATTTTTTTAACCGAAACTTTGCCGGTTTTCTTATTTTTTCCCACAACCTTCAATGGACAGGTGGAATGCAGCGGTTGCGCATACGACGTACCGTCACCATTAGGAGGAGGTTCGCATTCCCCATCCGAGTCCATCCTAGAAGAAGACAGGCTGGATAAAATATACGAACTATCGGCAGTTTCCACCTGACCCAGCAAAACAAAAGCCGTATCCTGCTGATGAATTTTCTTACCCCAAATCGACTTGGCTACAGCCTGCTGTTTGGGATCGGCTTTTACCGGGTTGAAATTGAGAGTCACTTCCTGCATGGTCTTCCAAGAAAGATTTTTAGGGGGAGCCGCAACGGCTGCCGACGCAGCCATTACAGATATTACGGCCGTGAATAAAATCGAAATCTTTTTCATAGACATATTCCTTTCAGTTGGTTTCGCTGGTGATGGCGAAAAGATTATTTAATAGAACCCGAGATATAATCGGCTCTTGCCCGATCGGCATTAGATTTGCTCACAGCAACTTGGTTTTTCGCAATTTCTTGAGCCGTCAATGCTGCAATCTGTGCCTCCATAACCTCATACTCTCTATATTGCTTGGCTTGTATTGAAACTGCAAGTGCCTTCATCTTCAACTGCTCGACTAAAAGACCCCGCTCTGTTTGGGCAGTCAACACTTGATTCCAACGCGTATTTTCTTCCGAATCCCCAAAATAGCGTTTGACTTGCTCCTCATACTGGGTCATAACCGGTTTGCCGTAAGCATGATTGCCTTGTGAAACATAGCTGTGCTGTGCCTGAACATTGGCCAAAGCGGCTAACGCGGGCGATAATAAGGCATCTTTTTGCTGTTTGGACAAAACATAATCTCGGGCAGCAGGTGTTTGGGCTTGTGATTTCGGTACGGCGGGATCCGGTAACCCAACAATGGTATTGATAAATGTATTTCTTGCATGGGTATACTGTCCGTTAGTATTCTCATTGCTGAATAGGACGGCCGCATTCAAAGCCAATCCCGGATTCTTGGAAACTGCCTGGCACAAACCCGATTCGGCATAATCTTTCGTACAATATTGGCCAATATCCTGCAATAGTTGCTGTTTAGAAGCAGATATATCCGTCGAATATTTACCGGGACCAGCATAAACTGCCCGTACCATCTGCCTAGCTTCGGTTTGTGCTTCATTGTTCATAAACGAAATCTGACTGCGCTCTTCTGCCACCAGACACGGATTGTAGCCCTGACCGAATTCTGGGCCGTAATCGAGTTTAGCTTGGGTAACTTGTTTGAATGTTGAAAGGGTTTTCAAACCGTTGGCAACTTGTTGTGCTGTTTTCCGTTCGTTTTCCGCGATTGAGTTTCCGCTTAATGCCTTTTGTTTGGTCAATACTGAAAGTGCGGACAAAACGCGCTGATTGTTAAATTGCAATAATGCCGAGAGCTGTACATCCACCGTCGCCAAAGCCGAATTCATGACCAATGTGCTGTTTGCAAACATCGGGAGTACCCAAGTTTCCTGATATTGCGGAGGACAATAGGCAGCGGCAGCCGTACCGAAATATAAAGATATGCCCGCACCGGCTATTGCAAGCCTCAAATTGTTCATCTTCATCGTATGCCTCCGGAAACAGACTGCCCTATCACGACCCCCGCAGCCATATCTGTTTTTGCCTGCTCATTCTGTTTGCCTGCAATTGTCAAGGCGGCAAGGTTGACATTTATTCGCTGGCTCTGCTGCAAACTTTGATAATCGAGCCAAGTCTGCAGACCTCCAACCTTCAATGTTTCTACCATCAAACCGCGCGGGCTTTGGCTGGCCAATGTTTTTGACCATTCCAACGCTTCTTTCCCACCAAAATAATCATTTGTCCGCTTTTCCAAAAGCTCATTCGGAGATAAACCGCTGTTGGTTCGGGTATTCGCAGCCTTGATGCGGGCAAGGCTGTACGCAGGAATCGACAACAAGGCATCGCTTTGTGCCGTTTTAATCAGGTAATCTTGGCCGGCAGGCGTCTGCCCCGCCTCTTTTGAAATTTTTGGGGCCGGTGTACCCAAAATATTTTGGATATATGCAAGTTGCGCTTTGTCTTCCAATGAACCAGGGGCGGCCGGTGAAAATAGAATCGCCGCATTCGTATCGCCGCCGGGTAATTTGGATTTACCGCACATCCCAGCTTCTGCTTCCGCATCGGTACAGAAATCTTCTAGATGCGTATTAAACCGCCTGTTCATGGTTTCTGTTACCGACTCAGCTAATTTACCCGGAGCGTTATCCAACTGCGTCACATAAATCTGTGCGGCAACATGGTTGCTTTCAAACGCCCTGTCCAATGTTTTATTTTTTTGGATAACGGTACAGGTTTTATAACCCTGCCCTGTAGTCGGAGAATAATTGATCACTGCTTTGGCAACCGCATCGGCCTTATCTTGTGCGGCAACGGCACTGATCAGTTGTTGCGAAGATTTCAAATTGTTGCTGGCAATCAGATTGGCGGCGACACTTTCCTGTTTGGTTGCAACGGCAATTGCAGAAATCGTCTGTTCGAAATGATTCTGCATTTGTGCTGCAAAAGTTTCGCCGAATACAATAATATTTCCGGAAACCTGTGTTGCTTGTGCAGTTAGTTGCTGCTGAGTCCAAGATTCGGCCGGGCCCGTACCATATAACGCAGCCCAAGCCGTAACCGGCAACATAAGAACAAAAGCGCATAAGACTTTTTTACGGGATGTGAATTTCATCAAAATTTCCTTGTTCTGAACCCTAATGTATCGGGTTTCTTCTGATGCCGACTTGGGACAGCATATTCGCGGTTACCATAGAAGAGCGGGCAGTAGCCGACAACATTTGGCTTTTCGCCTGTATGCATGAAACCGACTTGCAATCCGCGCCCGCATCCGATAACGGTAATTGGGACGACAAGGTGTTCACATAGGCAACAGCTCCGGTTTCCGCTTGGACAGATAAATTGTTTTGGTTGCTGAATCCAGAATAATCAGAATCCCAAGCCTGCATACCGTCCGGTTTCAATTTGCAGATTCCTTGTTTTGCTTCTCCAATACTGCAAAAATCCTGATGGGCAACTTGAATGTTTTGGCGATATTCAAGTGCTGAACCTGTTTTCCGGTTGCTAAAGCTGGCCATCCGCCCCTTCCAGTCTTCATTAGATTTTTCCATTGTCCGCATCATGACCGAATTTTCTGTCAAAGCCGCACACAAATTCGACTCGGGCTGCCCAAATGTGCCACTGTAGTCAATGACGGCCTTCCTGGCATGTTCAGTCTGTTTGATAGCACCTATCGACAAAGCCAGCATTTGAGCTGTCCTCACATCATTGGCTGCAACTTGATTTGACGAAACCGCGGTCTGTTTTGTTACAACCGACCATGCGCTATTTTCATTGTTCAGGCTGTAAAACCATCCCAGTACCGACTGCCAGGATATTGCCTGTGCCGAAAACGGAATGACCAAAACAAATATAGGTATAAGCCGTTTACAATTCATGCCGGTTTCCTAATTTGCTATGATGTTTTTCAATCGATCAAAACTGGAGACAGGTTTTTCTTGCCCCTGCTGACGATTTTCTGCAGGTGGCGTTTCCACCTTCATTTCCCCTGCCGAAACCCTATTTCCAGACAAGCCGGAAACTTGGTTTTGGTATGTACCTATATTGCCCTGAATCTGGTTAAGCGAATTTTGAGCCTGCTGTACCTGTTGTTGTTGGGACATGCATCCACCGCTGCCGTAGTGTGAAAGACATCTGTTTAGCTGACCCTGCATATTCGACAGATTCTGTTGTGCAGAAGGCAGTTTCATCTGTTCGCTTTGCAAACGTTTGTTCAGTTCGTCCAATTGCGGCAATTTATTATTATATGTAGGCTGATTCGACATTCCGTTAAATGAAGGTGTCGCCAGTGTTGAATTACTACCACCGGTAACTGGGGATCTGTCAAAAGTGGTTTGCGCCGTACTGAAAGGTTGAATCGTATAACCTGCGGATGGTGACTTGTTCCTGTAAATATTGCCCAATTCCGGATCTAATTTTGATAACCCTCCGGAAAGTGCGCCGTTAGCCATGCCGTTCAGGTCAAGATATTTTCCGTAATTGTTGTTGATTTTATCGATGGCAGAATTGATCGGAGATACCAATTCCGAGGTTGCCTCTTTAATTGCAGAACAGGCTTTCTGTTTTGCGTAATCAAGTACCGCCTCTTGGGCAGCATTCGTAATCGAAGCCAGACTCGGTATACTGAAAGATAAATCATATAGCTTGTTAAGCTGGGCAAAACAGTCATGATTTGCATCGAAAAACTTTTCGACATCGGGTCCTACCGATGCGAACGACGTATGGATGGCAACAGCATCTCTGATTGCCGCTCCCTGAGTCCCCTCCTCGCCGGCTGCACAGCGTTTTGCTTCAGCCTCTGCATCAGCGGACAAGGCGGCCGATTCTTCACTTCCGGCTCCGTTTACCGCTAGACCTAATTCTGTGATGATATTTTGACCCGTTTTATCGATTGTAGCGGTGGCTTTATCTATTGTAGCGGTGATTCCTTTTACCTTATCCAATGCAGAATCTGAACCAGCAGCATAGGCAATAGGGGAAATGAGTACAAACAAGCCTGTTAAAGAAACCGCAGCTTTTTTTTGTCGCCACCCGTGTTTTTCATTTTTGTACATGACTTATGGCTTTCAAAGTAGTAGATATAAATAAAAAATTATCTTGTGAAAAAATTTTGGTCAACCGGAACGCTTTGAACGTAACCGACAAACGGTCAGATAAACAGATAGAGTCCTCTGTTTCGTCCGAAAAAAGTTTTTCCAAATAACCCGGAATATGAAGTTCAATAAACTTTGCCGTATAGAGTAACTGCATAATAGGCAAATGAATCATCATCTTATTGATACAGTCGAACAACGTCTTATCTCCGTTCCAAGAATCCAAACGAGAAACAAGGGTACGGAGAAATTTCGAAAATTGAGCCAGCGCATCCAAAACAAAAAGTTTGTCCGACTCATCTTTATTCGAAATCGAAAGAAATTGATCCCCCACCCTGTCCATTTTGACTAAATAAGCCATAAAGCTCTTGGAAACCCGTGCAGGACGGATAAAATCACGCATGATGATATTCGGATCGACATCGAAATCATCAGGATAAACGAATGGAAAAACAGAGAATAATTCCTCCCTGATTTCGGCAGCGGTATTCATTGAACGGCCTACCTCATAATATGAATATGCACCAATTTAAATTTATTTAAAATAAAAATATTTTTTATTTTATAAAAGTTTTGCTTTTTAAGCAAGCGGAATCATCTCTACTTAGAGATAGGTTAATTCCGCAATTACTACTATAGACCGCTTCCATAATCGCAATCAGATTTGCGGTCATGTTTCAACGTTTTTAAAACCGCATCTTCCGCGTTTAGCAGATACATTCCAGAAATCCCGTGATTCCGATTGATAATCTCCAGTAAAACTTCAACCTGTTTGGGTTGGAGGGTGCATGAAAGGCTATCATGCCTTCCTATCGGTTCTAAACCCAAACCTTGTACACTTTCATTTTTATGTCCATGTCCGACAAAAATTTCTGGATCGCGCAACAATACTTTAGAGGCTTTGCTTTTCACGTCATTTACCAAGAATCTGATGCCTCCAGTTGAGTCCAATCTCAATTCTATACTCAACCCCACTTTTGATTCTGATGTCATCCTACTGTTGAATACGGCCGATCCAGAAAATTCTTGGTTAGTCATTCCGTGAGATATGCGGTACAAGCATTCGTCAATATATCTGCTGGCCATTTCCATACTCAATTTGACCGGCAGTTCCTTTAGTTTTCCAACAGTAAATTCCGGTTTCAATAAAACCGCTCGTTTCCTGATACCATTTTCGTCCGTATAGAGAATCGGCGTGCCCATACGGTTTTCGGTCGCCATTTCGATAGCCTTGAACAGGTTATTTTCCAGCACCTGAACACGCTTTTTAACAGCGGTGTCCGAATTTTCGATTTCTTTGGAAAACAATTCCGCCGCCTTTGCTTCGTTTTTTAGCATCCTTTCTATTCCCAACCCATCCAATGCGACCGAATGATTATGGAGTTGTGCTAGATTAAATTTAGAAACTTTATCATCTCCAGCAATAACAACCTGCAATCCTGTTCTTGCTAAATGAGACAATTCCGCCGAATTGCCGGGCAAAGTCAAGCCGACAACACGGGCAATTTTTACTTCTCCAAGTTTGTTTAAGACATACAGGTAGCTGCCGACATCGCACTTGCCAAAATCTGCTGCTACGGCAGCTTGTTCGACTGTTTCTGTTTGACGTGCATATTTTCCATCCTGTTTCCATACCGTAACTTTATCGGGCAAATCTGTGTAACTGCAGACCTCTTCCCTGCCCGATTTCGGTAACTGGTTATATGCGCGTATCAGAACCGCCTTTTCTATATATTCCCCGACGGCCCGCAGTTTTTCCTCCCGGTTTGCACGGAACAATTCAACGTTTATCATCGGTAAGTAATCATTGAATTCCTGACCGCTATGATGTTCTTCGAGGTATCTTTCAACCATCTCGTCAACTTTGTCGCAAGTAATCGGTTTCCGGTGTATGTCAAATTCTAAGGATGATACTTTGAGAGGAACATCAAAATAGCTTCCTGTATCTATACCCGTAAACGATTCAATATTGAACGACTCAACTTCTTTTGCTTTCCAGTCGAATACTTCCACTTTAAACGGGTTCATTCCTTGAGCATCTAATTGAGCAATTTTTTCTGAAAACATCATCGAAAGCGTACTGATGATACCCTCCTGTTCCTCAACGGGCAGCAATACCAGGCGCGACATCAATCTGTTGATATAGTAATTTTCCTGCTTGGGGAGATCATCCGCATCTTTCGGCAGTTTTACATCTATACGTTCGGCCAACTCTTCATTAACCATCAAAAAGTTCAAGGCCAACTCGTCTCCTACCTTATTGAGAAAATCAACTTCTTCATTTTCTATATTGCTGTTCTCCCTGTTGCTGGTTACATTCGCACTCAACTTTCTCAGTTTGGCATTGTGCATCATGGTCAAGCGCAATTCGACCGGTAATCCCGCATTGAGGCTGCTGATCTTCGGCGAAATCACCTGACCCTTACGATTTACCCTGCCGATCCATTGTAAAAAGTCTGTGATGTTGGCCGCTTTCTGCAATGCAATAAAATCCCTTTGCCTTGTATCTCGAAACAACGGATTTGCGTGCATGGAAAAACCTGTACTTCCCGTTTTGGTAATTGTAATCGCATCAAATTTCCCATCCTGAAAACCATTAATGGTTTTAGTCGCTTCTTTCTCTGAGGGCATCTGGCGCACCATCCATACCGCAGGCTTACCATTTCCTTCAGGATGCTCGGTTTTTTCCAAATAAATATTGCGCCCGGAAACTTCGGCCATTGAGTAACCGCGTTCTTTCAAACTTTGCCGAATGACATCAATCGGAATAAGAGGTATATCTTCGGTTAATTCATCTATCGATTCCTTGATCCGATCTTCCAAATCTAAATAACTTTTATCTTTTATCGTTTCAAAATGGCCTACGCCGTAAGCATTGCGCACATAGATATTTCTGATTCGTGATAGTACCAATTTTAGATAGTCCCTAAATTGTGGAACTTCTTCAAAAAACAGTTCCTGCAATCGCTCCGAACGCAAATTGTTTAATCGCGCCAATTCTTCTTTTTGGGAATCAGATAAAGTTTTACTATCCTGAGCCGACAACTGGTCGTAATACAAATTATCTTCTTGATTAAAAATTTTGGTATTGATTAAAGAATTTAGTAATGACTCCCCTGTATTTTCAACACCAATTACGGTTTTGATATTGTTTTCCAGATCATCGATTGCCAAATCGATGGTTTGTTCGACCTGAAGCCCCAATAATAATTGTCTAGTAGTTGCATACAGGCGAGAGCCGAAATTCATCGAACTTGCCTGCATCCTTCCTGAGCCGGATTGTTTGACACTTTCAGGCAAAGCATCATAATCTGCCTGAAAATCATCGTTCATTTTGACTGTTCGGCTTTTTACATCACCAGACAAGGTTGACATCATTGTCAAAATTTCAGCCACCTTATCTGAAATTTCCCGATTTCTTTGTATGAATTCCTCATCTGGATCTATTGTACGGATTTCTAAATCGGACAAATCGTGCTGGCGACAAATCAGTACACCGTCAGCCGCCAAACAGTTAGACACCGCCTCCTGTAAGCTTTCTCCTCCTACACGGAATATTTCCGGTAGAGTATCCGGGTTAATGCTTGGTGGGAAAATAGATTTATATAACTTGAAACTCTTAGTATTTTTGAGGGCTGTAGCCGATGAGAATACTGCACCGGAAGAAACATCTAACGCAGCCGCTATATTGGTATGGATATTCGATTCACCGGCTGCGATATGGGATTCATCCAATAGAAAAAACGTTTTACCTTTTGCCGCTATTTTTTCCAAAAATTGCGCTTTGGCAGAACGTGACAATCGTTGGCTGAACTGACTGTAGGTTGCCAACACCAAATCCGTATTTTCAGGGAGCTCCCCATCTTGGATGATTTTTTTGTGTTCCGCCGCCTTCATTGCTTTAAATAACGGCTTATTGGTATCGTAAAAGTCAGTAATTTTCACATTGTTGACAGTAAACACATTCTTAAATAAGTCTAAAGATTCAATATCTGCCACATCGCGGAAAATATCAGATAACAAGGATGGTTTATAGGTTAGGAAAACTGGGGTCATTCCTTGTATCGCACAATACCGTATCAATCCCGCCATAAAACGGCCTTTACCTAATCCTGTTTGATCGGCGTTGATCATACTGCGGCCAAGTTCTTCGTGGCTGAAAATTGCCAAAGCTAAAGCATCTATCTGCTCCGCCGAAAACAAACTGCCCAATTTTTCTTTTGAGTCGTAAGCCAATTTGTCGCAAACATACTGATCAATATTAGGGTACTGTTCTGTGATACGTTCAAATGCGGCATATGTCGAAGCGGCCATATTGATTGGTATCATGGCTGTAGCTTCATTTATCTTACTCATCGGCAAGTACGGGGATTGCAATTCGTTTTCTTTACGCTCTTTAATAGTTTTAATATAAATTTCAGCATTGATTTTGTCTGTAACAGCCGAATTGTCAGGTGCATTGACATGTATTCCGTCAACAATCGGAGTTTCTGTAAAGGTTTCTGTTATACCATCTTCATTTTTTGTATTTTCATCAATATTCAATTTGTTATTGAATTCGTCAAATCCAAATAAATCAAATTCAAGATTCAAACCATCCTGTTTTTCCTGGTTTGGTTCGAAAGAATCTGTGATATGGGTTATTTGTTCGGATTGTTCAGTATTTGAGAAATCCATTAAAGTATTATCATGATTGACATCAGAAAAATCGAAAATCGGATTGTGTATGTCCGCAACTAAATTCCTTTGCCAAATGCGAAGGTCATCAAAGTTTTTGACAACTTCTACTTTCTTAGGTGCAGTAAATGAATTTTCATCTAATGGAACAGGGTATCTGTTCCCAACGACAAGCATACGGACGTTTGTAACTGCGCCATTGCGTTCATATAGGGAACTGTCTAATTCAATCAGACCGTGAATTTGATAATGATTGTACAAATAGTTGTAAAAATATTTGGATCCCCCCTCAATAGAACCGTCAGAAAATCTTCCATCACCCCCTAAAATGAAAACGGAAATGCCGTTGTTTTTACGAGCATCAAGAGCACGCAATGCAATCAGATAGTCTAACCGTCTGATTGCCAGTTGGTCTTTATAAAGAATTTTTTCTTCCAAAGCACCGAATGGGGGGTTCGAAATTACGGCATCGAATGTTTTATTACCGTTCAAGGTCATAAAGTCAGTCCGTAAGGCATCCCCAATCTGAGTTTTAACACCCGGAAGATTGTTTATACGGTGGGGGTCTATTTCCAAGCCTGAAACATTTATATTCATATGCCTGGATAATATTGAAACCAAACCACCGTTACCAATGGTTGGTTCTAAAACTGTTATAGGCAAATTCTGAATATTTGAAGACAATATGATTTCTTGGGCAAGTAAAGCTATTGGTATAGGGGTAGAATATTGTCCTAATTCGATAGTTAAATTCTTACGAAGCGTTCGTTTCGGTTGGCTGTAATAGGCAGACTTCGCCAATTCAAATTTTTCTTCTGCTGTTCCTTTTGCTGTATAAAGCAGAGCATATGCCTCATACATGACTGTTTCCAACGTTTCACGAACATTGAATAATTCGTTGTCGGACAGCTCATTTTTTCTAAAAAAGACGGTAGCGTATTGATTTAAGTCTGCGGAAGAGACAGGTTTTCCTGAAATGATATTTTGAGCGATTGGAATGAGGCATTTTTTCAGTTCCTGTTTATTGAAGTTCCCTGTTGTGTCTAAAGCAGACATGAAAGCAGAGGGGGCGTTAATTGCCTTTTCGATCAGATACCCGTTTCCTGCTTTCAAATAGCGTAAGCCTTTATACTCAAAGACTGTTTGCTCGTGCCCATTTTTCCCAAGCGTTTCGCTGTTTTGAATAATATTCCTGAAATTGACATCTGCTTTTTCTTCATATGCTTTTTTAAAATCGGAAACAGTTTTTTGTTTCGGACAATTTTTGATAATCGGACAAGCATCAAAACCGAAAGCAGAAGCTAATTGTCCTGCTTTGAATTTTCGGTCGTTATTATCCAAAAAATAAATGCCTGAAGAGTGCTTTGGAGACCAGGAAACCGGTTTGATTCCCATGTCAGCCAGTTTCTGCATATCGGCACAATTATTCATATCTACAATTAAAAGGCGGGAACCTACTCCGGTAATGTTTGAAAAAGCTAGAAAAACATTCTTGCTGCTTAAGTCTGGCCAACTGGGATAGATTTCTACTGTTAAATTGGTTTTTGCAAATTCTGATGAATCTGCTGCAAGAATCTGCAATTCTTTATCATCATGATTTGAAGAGGAATCTATTTGAGTTATTTGGCGAAATAGATCGTTTCGCGTAGCGGCCAATTCTTTTAAAAAATTTTGGCTGTCTGAAATAAAGGCATACTCAACACCAATCCTGCGAATTTCAAAATAATCTCCAAGTATTTCGGTGATTTGATCTTTGGGAATTCTCTGTAAATTTTCAATCTGTGATAAATGTTCATTCGCTTCGTCAAAAGAATCAAATGGTATTTTTTCCAGTGCTTGAAATTTAGGGGTGCTGGTATATGTTCTTAAAAATGCTCCTACTCCGTCTTCAATTGTTGCGTGAACTACATAAATGTGCGTAGGTGATATAGCTGCCAAATATTTGTTCATCGGATTTCCAAAAAAAATGAAATTTGAATGTTATGGGGTAGGAGGGGTTGTTTCCGCTGTTTGTTGTACGTCAGCAGCCGGTTTTTTCCTTTTGGTTTTTGAAACCGTTTTTTCTCCGAGTAAATCAGGAGTGTCAAAGTTTTCTAACATTTTGGTTTCATTGGAGGTAGAGAGATCTATCTCGTTCAGGGCTTTTGTTTTTGGATAGGGGATATTTGAAACTGCATTGACAACATAGTGGCTACCATCTTGAAATTGCTGTAATGCGACTACAACAGGAGCATAACCATTAACCGTTCTTTCAAACGATTTATCCTTATCTCCAACCTTTTTTTCAATGTTGAATACGCTAAGATGTTTTTTATCGGCATCTTCCAAGTATGTTTGGGCAGAGGCAGGTCCGAAGTTGTAACTGATACCCGAAGAAAGATGAGCTTCTATTTTTCCGTCTTTAATGCCTTTAAATATTTTTTCCACATATTCCCGGTTTTTTCCTTCGCTGAAAATTTTAACGTTGTCTAGTTTGGATAATGCTGCATATGTTGCTCTGAATACATCAAGAGCAAATGTTTCTCGAGTATTTTGTCCTTGTCTTTGTCCAGAAAGAATGTTTTTGACTGACGTAGTTGCCGATAAAGGGGATTGGATAGTTTTCGTATTTCCCTGTTCGTCCTTGATTTTTTTAGCTGAAGTTTCAGGATAAAGACGTGGGAGAAGAATCAGAACAGGTTGGTCGTTATGTCGTAAATTCATTACGGCGAATGGTCTTTGAGGATTTCCGGATATATCTTTGGTTGAAAACGCATCAACGAAAGCTTTATCTAGACTTCTTTTGGATTTAAGTTCGCTCAGGTTAACATCTTTTACGATTGTTTCGATGTATGCCTTTGAGCGTGTTTCATTAGTCTGTTGTTGTAATTCAATATGTGCTACTGGAGCAAGTAAGATTTTTGAAGGCTTATCTGCAGAGGATAAAGTTTTAGCCCAGTGAGCGCGAAATTTTTTTCCGGTTTTGTCTGTTGCAATCAGATCATCAAATGCAAGTACAGTTGCTTTCGCATTGGATTTGTCCTTAATGGAATCGCGTCCTGTTTTACTCTGACTGTATTGTGCTGAAACTTTTTGTTTATTCTCTTTTGGTCTGTCTGTCATCCGTTCTTCAACGGTAGTTAACCGGATTTTTAGTTCCCCGGGGATCTGGCCTGTTATATCTGTTCCAACAGCGTATTCGTTCCCACTTTTGTCGGCCTCAAATTTGGATACCTGAAGAAACAATCTGGCGATCTTGTCTTGTTTCTGTTCATTGTTGTCTGGAAGGTTGATACGCATTGGATTACTCCTTAAGTTGATAAGTCGAAGAGCTGAAACATATTGAAATGTATCACTCCTCTAATTTTAAGTAAATAATAAAAAATATTTTATTTTTATTATTATATAATTATTTGACATCTTGTTTATTCAACTGGTTGGTTGGAATGAATCAAGTTGTCCACAAAACTAATTTTACGGATCTATTTTTATTATTTATAACTATATTTTATATATATTTTAGACACTTTATCCCTGAGAATAACAATTTGATTTTTAATATAAAAATCTGTTGATAACTTTTCTAATTGTGCTAAATTCCGACATTATTGTGCCGAATTCCGACTATAAATGTGCGGTTTTCCGACTGTATCTGTGCCAAATTCCGACTAATATCAACAGGGATTTTTTGCTTTCTGAAGTGCAGTTATCCACAAAAAGAGGAAGTTGACGATGACTCTATGCCGGTTGAAATTTTGGGGTGGATCAGTGGTTTTGAGGGCTGAAATGTGCCGGATTCCGACTGCGGTTTTTCAAGTAGATTTCCGATGGCTGTGCTTTAGTCCCTCCTCCGCAACTGTGCCGAATTCCGACTGTGGCCGGGCCGCCGGTTTCTCTCCATAGCACGAAGGACGGCCTTTTCTAACTGTGCCAAATTCCGACTATAAGGAAAGTCTGTGTGAAATTGCGGGACGGGCCAGTAGTTTTGAGGGCTGAAATGTGCCGGATTCCGACTGCGGTTTTTCAAGTAGATTTCCGATGGCTGTGCTTTAGTCCCTCCTCCGCAACTGTGCCGAATTCCGACTGTGGCCGGGCCGCCGGTTTCTCTCCATAGCACGAAGGACGGCCTTTTCTAACTGTGCCAAATTCCGACTATAAGGAAAGTCTGTG
>ERZ772827.916-NODE-916-length-15491-cov-2.598536_pt1 | contig 15491 bp, 14 predicted proteins | sample MGYA00580850_ERZ772827 | MGnify/ENA primary metagenome ERZ772827 (study PRJEB29015, sample SAMEA2737950) | human oral metagenome | biome: human oral; feature: human-associated habitat; material: dental | place: China | collected 2145 ...
GTTTCAGCAAACGGGGCGGTCATCAGACCGCCCGTGATCATTGCGCCCGGCATCGCGCCGTCTGCTCCCGCTACACCCGTGGATGGCGGTGAAGTAACCCAGGCTGCCCCGGCTCCCAGTGTCGCCGCCAATGTGGAAGACAATGTGCTCAGGTTTTCGTTTACCCAATCATCCTGGGTGGAGGTCAAGGACCGTAGCGGAAAAGTCATTTTTTCTCAGCTCAATCCCCCGAACAGCCAGCGCGAAGTCAGCGGTCAACCGCCGTTTTCATTATTGATTGGTAACGCCGGTAGTGTCAGCCTGAGTTACCGGGGCAAGCCGGTCGATCTTTCCAAACGCAGCAAGGATGACGTGGCCAGGATAACGCTGGAATGAGTTCAGCGCGCGTAATTCGCCTCATCCGCCGCCGGTTGACACGCGCGGTCGACGTCGGCGGCATTATCGTCGGCGGTGATGCGCCCATTGTCGTACAGTCAATGACCAACACCGATACGGCTGACGTGTTGCGCACTGTAGCGCAGTGCGCCGAATTGGCGCGCGCCGGGTCGGAGCTTGTCCGTATTACCGTCAATACGCCGGAAGCTGCGGCTGCTGTGCCGGCAATTCGCGCGCGGCTCGATGAGCTAGGCGTCAGCGTTCCCTTGATTGGAGACTTTCATTTTAACGGTCACCGTTTGTTGTCCGAATTTCCCGACTGTGCGGCCGCTCTGGCCAAGTACCGTATCAATCCGGGCAATGTCGGCCGCGGCAAAAAGCACGACGAGCAGTTTGCACAGATGATTGAGGTAGCCTGCAAATATGAAAAACCGATTCGTATCGGCGTCAATTGGGGCAGTCTCGATCCAGACATCATGACGCGCCTGATGGATGAGAACGCCCGTCGCCCGCAGCCGCGCGATACGGCGATCATCATGCGCGAGGCGATGGTTGCCTCGGCGCTTGAATCGGCCGCCAAGGCCGAAGCGTACGGCCTGCCGGGCGATCGCATCATCCTTTCCTGCAAGGTTTCCGGCGTACAGGATCTGATTGCCGTCTATCGTGAATTGTCGCGCCGCGCCGACTATCCACTGCATCTCGGGCTGACTGAGGCAGGTATCGGTTCAAAAGGCATCGTCGCTTCAACGGCCGCGATGGCTGTCCTGCTTCAGGAAGGTATCGGCGACACCATTCGTGTATCGCTGACGCCGGAACCCGGCGGCGCGCGTACGCAGGAAGTCGTCGTTGCTCAGGAAATGCTGCAAACCATGGGGCTGCGCGCTTTTACCCCCATGGTAACGGCATGTCCGGGCTGCGGACGCACGACCAGTACTTTCTTCCAGGATCTAGCGCTTACCGTCCAGAACCATGTGCGCGAGTGCATGCCGCGCTGGCGTGAGATGTTCGACGGGGTCGAAAACATGACGCTGGCGGTCATGGGCTGTGTCGTCAATGGCCCTGGCGAAAGCAAGCATGCCAACATCGGCATCAGCCTGCCGGGCAACGGTGAAGCGCCTGCCGCTCCCGTATTTGAGGACGGTGTGAAAACTGTCACCTTGCGCGGCGAAAACATTGCCGCAGAATTCGTCGCTATCGTCGATCGTTACGTAGCGCGCACTTATCCCAAAAAGCATCAGGCAACTTCATAGGCAAGCTCATGAGCAAAGCTATCCAGTCCGTTCGCGGGATGAACGACATCCTGCCCGGCGAATCTGAATTGTGGGAACTGTTCGAGGAAACGATCCGTTCCTGGCTGAAGAGCTACGGCTACCGGCCGATCCGTATGCCCATCGTTGAGCCGACTCCCTTGTTTCGGCGCGCCATCGGCGAAGTGACCGACATCGTCGAAAAGGAAATGTATTCCTTTGAAGACACGCTTAATGGTGAGAATCTGACGCTGCGCCCGGAAGGTACGGCCGGTTGCGTGCGTGCCTTGATTCAGCACAACCTTGCGGCACAACGTCCCCAGCGCCTTTACTACATGGGGCCGATGTTTCGCCATGAACGCCCGCAAAAAGGGCGTTACCGCCAGTTCAACCAGGTCGGCGTCGAAGCCTTTGGTTTCCCTGGGCCGGATATCGATGCCGAACTCATCCTCATGGGCGCGCGCCTGTGGGACGACCTTGGGCTGGACGGCATCCGCCTCGAAATCAATTCGCTCGGCCAAAGCGAAGAGCGCGCGCAGTATCGCGCTAACCTGATCGCCTATTTCGAGAAGTACCCCGATGTGCTGGATGAGGATGCGAGGCGCAGACTCTACACCAACCCTTTACGCATACTCGATAGCAAAAATCCAGACATGCAAGCGCTGATCGCCGAAGCGCCGAAACTCATGGCGCATCTGGGGGCAGAATCCATGGCGCATTTTGAAGGCGTGCAGCAGACGCTGCGCGACGTCGGCGTGCCTTATACGATCAATCCCCGGCTGGTGCGCGGCCTGGATTACTACAATCTGACCGTATTCGAGTGGGTGACTGACAGGCTGGGTGCGCAAGGTACGGTCTGTGCCGGCGGACGTTACGATGGTCTGGTCGAACAACTCGGCGGTAAGCCGACACCGGGTTGTGGCTATGCTATGGGCGTCGAGCGGCTGATTGCGTTGATTCGCGATATGGGCGGTGATCCCGCGCCGGCGGGCGTCGACGTGTATTTTGTTTACCAGGGTGAAGCTGCTTCGCGGTTGGCGCCGCGCGTGGCCGAGCGTCTGCGTGACCAAAGCATCGACGTACTTTTTCACTGCGGTGGCGGCAGTTTCAAGGCGCAGATGAAAAAGGCCGATGCGTCCGGTGCGCATTTTGCGGTCATCATCGGTGACGACGAAGCCGCAGCTGGTGAAGTGACGTTGAAATACTTGCGCGAAACCTCGGCAGACGGTGAAACAGGGCGGCAGCAGCGCGTTGCGATCGACCGTTTGGGCGAAGAAATCATGAATGCACTTTTTGAAGGAGAGGAAACGGATGGCAGCTTATGATCTTGAAGAACAGGAACAGATTGCCGAATTTAAAGCCTGGTGGAAACAGTACGGCTCGCTGCTGACTTTTGTGGTCATGGCTGCGGCGGTTGTCGTACTCGCTTGGCGCGGCTGGAACTGGTACCAGCGTAGTCAAGCCGAGCAGGCCTCGGATATCTATCAGGCGCTCCAGCAGGCGGTGCAGATTGGGGATACGCAGCGCGTCAAGGCAGCCAGCGGCGAGCTGACCGAGAAATTCAGTGGTACTCGCTACGCAGCGCTTGGCGCGCTGGTGGCGGCCAAAGCCACGAAGGATGCGGGAGATACCAAAACAGCCAAGGCTCAATTGCAATGGGCCGTCGATAACGGCGAGGACGAAATCCGCGATCTGGCGCGTTTGCATCTGGTGACGCTGTTGATCGACGAGAAGGCTTACGACGAAGCCCTCAAGCTGATTGAGGGCAACGTGACGCCGGCATTCTCGGCACGTTTTATCGATAGCCGCGGCGATGTTCTCAGCGCACAGGGGAAGAAGGATGATGCGCGCAAAGCCTATCAGTTGGCACTGGATACGCTGTCGGGGGCGCAAAATGGTGGTGCAAACTCGCAGCTACAATCCGGCGCCGTATATCGTGAAATCATCCAGCAGAAACTTGATGCACTGGGCACAAAGGGATAAACATGAAGATGCGTGTACTGGCTATTGCGCTTGCGCTTACCGTATTGTCAGGGTGTTCGTCACTGAGTGCGCTCAATCCGTTCTCATCGGACGACAAACCGCCCAAACTGCAGCCGATTACGGCATCGGCCACCGCCCGTGTTCTCTGGCAGGGAAGTGTTGGTAAAGCTGGGCTGTATGTCTTTACTCCGGCAGTCGTAGGCTCGACGGTTTATGCCGCCGCCGGCAATGGCAGCATCATGCGTATCGACGCTGGCAGAGTGGCATGGAAAATCAATGCCGGCCAGCCCTTATCCGGCGGCGTTGGCGCCGATGACAATCTGGTTGTCGTCGGTACGCCCAAGGGCGAGATTCTGGCTTTTGCCGCCGCCGATGGGGCATTGCGCTGGAAGGCGCACGCCACGAGCGCGGTTCTGGCGCCGCCGGCTTTGGGTGATGGTCTCGTGGTTGTACGCAGTGCCGACAATCGCCTGACGGCTTACGATGCCGCCGACGGCAAGCGCAAATGGATTTACCAGCGCCCGATGCCCGCTCTGGCGCTGCGTTCCACGGCTGGGGTGTTGATCGACGGGTCGTATGTCTTTGCCGGCTTTCCCGGCGGCAAACTGGTGGCCGTCAGCACCAGCAATGGCGCTGCTGTCTGGGAAGGCACGGTGGCGGTACCCAAGGGCGTGACCGAGCTGGATCGTATCGCTGATATCACCAGCCTGCCCGTGATCTCCAACGGTACGGTGTGCGCCGTTGCTTTCCAGGGACGTGTCGCCTGTTTTGAACTCGGCAATGGCTCGCAGATGTGGACGCGCGATGTCTCCAGTGCGGTAGGACTGACGATCGATGACCGCCAGCTTTACGTTACCGACGATAAAGATGCCGTGCATGCCTTCGACTTAAGCAGCGGCGCCAGCCTCTGGAAACAGAGTCGACTGGCCAAGCGTCGACTTTCGGCGCCTATTGCGCGCGGCGACAAGGTAGCCGTGGCCGATGCGGAAGGCGTCGTGCATTTTCTCTCGCGGGCGGATGGCGCGTTTGCGGCGCGTCTGGTGACGGATGGCAGTGCGATCATCGCCGCGCCGCAGGCGCTGGGCGCGAATATGGTGCTGCAAACCCGCGGCGGCGGTGTGTTTGCCGTCGAGGTCGAATGAAACCGACGCTCGTACTCGTCGGCCGTCCCAATGTCGGCAAGTCGACGCTGTTCAACCGTCTGACGCGGACGCGTGATGCTCTCGTCGCCGATATGCCGGGGCTGACGCGGGATCGCCACTATGGTCACGGCAAGCTTGGCGATCGCCCGTATCTCGTCGTCGATACCGGCGGCTTCGAACCGCTCGCCAAGGACGGCATCCTGCATGAAATGGCGCGCCAGACCGAGCAGGCTATCGCCGAAGCGGATGCAATCGTTTTCATGGTCGACGGACGTGCCGGCATTACGCCGCAGGACAAGGAAATCGCCAAAAAACTACGCAGAAACCCGCGCTCGGTCGTCGTGGCTGTCAACAAGGCCGAGGGCATGGAGCGTGGTGTGGCTGCTGCCGAATTCCATGCACTGGGGCTGGGGCAACCGTTGGCGATTTCCGCTGCGCATGGCGACGGTGTACGCGCGCTGCTTGAGCAGGCGCTGGCGCATTTTCCTGAAGAGGAGGCCGCGGAGGCGGAAGATGAACGGGCGACCTCGCTCAAAGTAGCGATCGTCGGCCGACCGAATGTTGGTAAAAGCACGATGATCAATGCCTTGCTGGGTGAAGAGCGCATGATTGCCTTCGATCAGCCAGGGACGACGCGCGATGCTATCGGCGTCGATTTCGAACGCGGTGGCCGGCGCTATACGCTGATCGATACCGCTGGTTTGCGGCGCAAAGGGCGTGTGTTTGAAGCCGTCGAAAAATTTTCCGTCATCAAGACGCTACAGTCGATCGAAAGCGCTAACGTCGTCGTGCTCGTACTGGATGCCCGTCAGGATATTTCCGATCAGGATGCGCATATTGCGGGTTTCGTCATTGAATCAGGACGCGCGCTCGTTGTCGCCGTGAATAAATGGGATGGGCTGGATGCCTACCGGCGCAGCCAGATCAAATCGGCACTCGAAGCCCGGCTGCGTTTTCTGGACTTTGCCGATTTCCACTATGTTTCAGCGCTCAAAGGGCAGGGGCTGAACCCGGTCTTCCGCTCGGTCGATGCCGCCTATCGGGCAGCAACGGCCGATCTGTCGACACCGCGTCTGACACGGGTGCTGATTGATGCGGCAGCGCGCCAAACACCGCCGCGCAACGGCATCTTCCGCCCCAAACTGCGCTATGCCCATCAGGGCGGACGCAATCCGCCGGTGATCGTCATTCACGGCAATGCGCTCGATAAACTCTCTGATGCGTATTCGCGCTATCTGGAACGCGCTTTCCGTGATGCATTCCGGCTTAAGGGAACACCTTTGCGCATCCAGTACAACACGTCCGATAACCCGTTTGCCGAGCGCAAACCGGCGGAGCGCTCGCGCCGCCGCCCACGGGGCGAAGCGGCGCGTGGAGCGGTCGGGCGGCAGGGAGCGCCAAAGACGGACAGCGCGAAGGCAGGAAAAGTGGTAAAAGTGGCGGCAAAAGCGGTCAGTGACGAATCCGGAAAATTTGCAAAATCTCCAGATCAGGGTGTTGGCAAGCCGCGGCGGGCGCATAAATAGCGTGTCCGTGATGGCCAGAATATAAGCAGTATTTAGAAGGCTTGCAGGCAGTTTGCCAGAGAGTTGTTCGGAATAATTTTTCGTTTTCTGGCAAATCACTGAGAAATCCATTAAGCTAAGGCATCCCAAAACCAACAACGAGATGTGGAGTTAGACCATGAGCACCAATAAAGGGCAACAGTTACAAGACCCGTTCCTCAACGTTCTGCGCCGAGAACACGTACCCGTGTCGATCTATCTGGTCAATGGCATCAAGTTGCAAGGCCAGATTGAATCATTTGATCAGTACGTTGTTTTGTTGCGCAATACCGTGACTCAGATGGTCTATAAACATGCAATTTCGACAGTCGTACCGTCGCGTCCGGTCAATTTCCATTTTCATTCGGAAGGCGACAACGGTTTCTGATCCATTGCATATCCGTTCGTACAAAACCCGTTCCTAGTCGCGGTTTATCTTTTGACCGCAGTGTTCTTTCTGCCCATGCTTTCTATCTGCTTCTACCTGCGGCATACCGATGTTTGAGCGTCCTGAGGCCGGGGGTGAGCGCACAGTCATCGTCCAACTCGATTTCGGTTCCGGTGATTTTGCCGATAGGCTGGAAGAGATCCGTCTGCTGGTCGAGTCGGCGGGCGCGTGTCTATGCGCCGAAGTACAGGGCAAACGCCATAGTCCGGATGCCGCCACCTTTGCGGGTAAGGGCAAGGTACAGGAGATTGCTGCCGAAGTGGCCGCGCATCAGGCCGATCTGGTCATTTTCAACCACGATCTTTCACCGGCGCAGGAGCGTAACCTTGAACGCCTGTTGCAATGCCGCGTCATTGATCGCACCAGCCTGATTCTTGATATTTTTGCCCTGCGCGCACAAAGTTCAGAAGGCAAGTTACAGGTCGAATTGGCACAGCTCGACCATCTGGCGACGCGGCTGGTGCGCGGCTGGACGCACCTTGAGCGGCAAAAAGGTGGGATCGGCCTGCGTGGCCCGGGCGAAACCCAGCTGGAAACCGACCGACGTCTGCTGGGCAAGCGGGTGCGACTGTTGCGCGAGCGGCTCGGACGCCTGGAGCGGCAGCGGGGTGTCCAGCGGCGGGCGCGGATGCGCGGCGACGTATTCAATATTTCGCTCGTCGGTTATACGAATGCTGGAAAATCGACGCTGTTCAATGCGCTGACGCATGCCAGTTCGTATGCTGCCGACCAGCTTTTCGCAACGCTCGACACCACTTCGCGCAAACTTTGGCTGCCAGAGGCCGGTAACATCGTTTTATCGGATACGGTTGGCTTCATCAGCGACCTGCCGCATGCGCTGGTTGCTGCTTTTCATGCGACGCTAGAAGCGACGGCGCAGGCCGACCTGCTGCTGCATGTCGTCGATTCCGCCAGCCCGGCGCGCGACCGGCAGATTACCGAAGTCGACAAGGTGCTGGATGAAATCGGTGCCGGTCAGGTCCGTCGGCTGGTTATCCTGAACAAGCTGGATCTGACGCGGTTGCCGCCGTCTGTTGAGCGGGATGAGTATGATAGAATCGACCGCGTTCGGGTCAGCGCAAAATGTGGCGCTGGCTTGGATTTATTGCGCTGCGCACTGGCTGAAATTGCGCTTGAGAAACCCCGAACGCCGATGCGGATCGGAGCGCAGGCAGAGGGGGGCTCGCTACGGGTTTGCATACGGGGCGATCATAAAAATGACTGCGGCGCCATTCCTGCGGTCCATGCTCCGATGACAACGGATATAAACGATACCAACACGGATGCTTCCGCATGATTTCATCCACAATCGGACTTCTCATGTCGCTGAATGACCCGCAATGGGGTAAGCGTGGTAATAATGATCAGGGTGACGAAGGGCATCAGAACCCGCACCAAAACTCAGGCCCCCCTGATCTCGAAGACCTGTGGCGCGATTTCAATCGCCGCCTGAACAATGCGCTGGGTAAACGAAATTCGCGCAGTAATAACGATCAGGACGGTGGCAATGGTGGCGGCCGTCCTCCTGTTGAAATCAGTCCGCGCTTTCTTGGCGGTGGTATTACGCTGTTGCTGGCGCTTGGCGTACTGGTCTGGCTGGCCAGCGGGTTTTATATCGTCGATGCTTCGCAGCGCGGCATCCTGCTCCAGTTCGGTCGTTACAAGGAAAGTACAGAACCGGGGCTGCGCTGGCGTTTACCCTATCCGATCCAGTCGCACGAACTGGTCAACGTCTCCGGCGTGCGCACAGTAGAAGTTGGCTATCGCGGCAGCGAACGCAACAAAGAACTGCGCGAGGCACTGATGCTGACCGACGATGAGAATATCATCAACATCCAGTTTGCCGTGCAATATATTCTTAAAAATCCGGCCGATTATGTGTTTAACAACCGTAATCCCGATGAAACGGTGAAGCAGGCGGCGGAAACGGCGATTCGCGAGATCGTCGGCAAGAGTCGCATGGATTTTGTTCTGTATGAAGGGCGTGAGCAGATTGCCGTTAACGCGTCGAATCTGATGCAGAGTATTCTCGATCGTTATAAGACCGGCATCCTGATTTCCAAGGTGACAATGCAGAATGCGCAGCCACCGGAGCAGGTACAGGCGGCGTTTGACGATGCCGTGAAGGCCAGCCAGGATCGGGAACGCCAGAAAAATGAAGGCCAGGCCTACGCCAACGATGTCATTCCACGTGCACGCGGTACGGCGGCGCGGCTGGCGCAGGAGGCGGAAGGTTACCGGCAGCGCCTGATTGCCACGGCAGAAGGCGACGCCAGCCGTTTCCAGCAGATCCTCAGCGAATATGCCAAGGCGCCGGCAGTGACGCGCCAGCGTATTTATCTGGAAACCATGCAGCAGGTTTATGCCAATACCGGGAAAGTGCTGCTGGACGCCAAGGGGCAGGGCAATTTGCTCTATCTGCCGCTCGACAAGCTGATGCAGGCCGCGGGTGCAGTACCCAGCGGGCAGACGGATGAGACGATAAGTACCGCCGCATTGCCGGTTGAACACGCTTCCCAGCCCGCACCGTTACCGCGCCTTACGCGTGGCACCAATAGCGGGAATAGTGCTGGAAATTATTCTGCGTCGCGTGACCGCGACGCCTTGCGCCTGCGCGATCGGGAGGGTAGATAATGCGCCAGGGAATCAATGCCGTTGCCAGTATTCTGGTTGTTGTGCTGGTGGTTGCCGCGTCGATGATTTTTACGGTCGATCAGCGCCAATACGCTATCGTTTTCCAGCTTGGTGAAGTCAAGAAAGTAATCGCCGATCCGGGCCTGTATTTCAAGTGGCCGCTGATCCAGAATGTACGCTTTTTCGACAAACGCATTCTGACGCTCGATTCGCCCGAGCCTGAGCGTTTTATTACGTCGGAGAAAAAGAACGTTCTCGTCGATTCCTTCGTCAAATGGAAAATTGTCGATCCCAAGCTGTACTACGTGTCTGTGGGCGATGAGGCGGGTGCCAGGACGCGGTTGTCGCAGACGGTCAACGCCAGTCTACGTGAGGAATTCGGCAAACGCACGGTGCATGAGGTCGTTTCTGGCGAGCGTGACAAGATCATGGAAGAAATGCGCGACAAGGCGGATCTCGATGCCCGTAAGATCGGCGTTCAAATTATCGATGTCCGCCTCAAGCGTGTTGATTTGCCAACCGAAGTCAGCGAGTCTGTTTATCGTCGGATGGAAGCGGAACGCAAGCGTGTTGCCAATGAATTGCGTTCGGAAGGTGCGGCCGAGGCCGAAAAGATTCGTGCCGATGCTGACAGGCAACGCGAGGTGATTGTTGCTGAAGCTTATCGCGATGCTCAGAAGGTCAAGGGTGAAGGCGATGCCAAAGCGGCGGCGATTTATGCGCAGGCATTTAGCCAGTCGCCGGAGTTTTACGCCTTTTACCGGAGCATGGAGGCGTACCGCGGTAGCTTCGGAAACAAGAGTGACGTGATCGTCGTCGAGCCGAATTCCGAGTTCTTCAAATACATGAAGAATGCCGGAGGTGCGGTGAAAAAACCTGCCAATGACCGATAGTTTGCTTACTGCCTGTGCACTGATGTTGGTGCTCGAAGGCATTCTGCCGTTTCTTGCACCGACAACCTGGCGCGAGATGTTTCGCCAGCTGACCCAGATGCGCGACGGACAGATTCGTTTTATTGGCCTGACCTCAATGCTGGTTGGCATTGTTTTGCTGATGGTGTTGCAATGAACTGGCTGCTTCCCGATTACATTGCCGATGTGCTGCCCAATGAAGCAGCCGCGATTGAACGGTTGCGCCGAGCGCTTTTTGATCTATTTCGCGGGCACGGTTATGAGCTGGTGCAACCCCCTTTGCTCGAATACCTTGATTCACTGCTGACCGGCACGGGGTCCGATCTCCGTCTGCGCACTTTCAAGCTCGTCGATCAGCTTTCCGGACGCACTCTGGGGCTGCGTGCCGATATGACACCGCAAATGGCGCGTATCGATGCGCATTTGCTTAACCGGCAGGGCGTTACCCGGCTGTGTTATTGCGGCAGTGTCTTGCATACCTTGCCGGCATCGCAGGCAGCCAGTCGTGAGGTTATCCAGCTCGGCGCCGAGTTGTTCGGTTACGTCGGCATTGAGGCTGATCTGGAAATCATTCGTCTGCTTGACGCGGCGCTGACCGCTGCCGGCATTGCCGGGCCGCATATTGACATTGGCCACGTCGGTGTTTTCCAGGCGCTGGCGGAGGCAGCGCGCCTTGACCATGTTTCCGAGCATACATTGCTGCATCTGCTGCAAGCCAAGGATGTCCCGGGTCTGCACGATTATTGCGCACAGTTTGCTGAACCCTGGCGGTCGGCATTGATTCGCCTGCCCGAGCTTTACGGCGGCGATGAATTACTCGACCAGGCAGCCGGGCAGCTGCCGCCACTGCCTGCGATCGGCGAAGCGCTGGCAACGTTAAAGCGGCTTCGCGCCGCATTGCCGTCGTTGGCGCTTTCGTTCGATCTCGCTGAGCTGCACGGTTACTATTATCACAACGGAACTGTGTTTACCGTGTATGCCCCTGCTCACGCCGAAGTTATCGCGCGCGGCGGCCGGTACGACGGTGTCGGTGCGAGTTTCGGGCGCGCCCGACCGGCGACCGGATTTTCGCTCGATCTGCGCCGGATCGCCCAGCTTTCCGATGTGCCGCGGCAGGCCGAACCGGCGATCCTCGCCCCCTGGAGGCCAACAGATGCGGCGCTGGCGGCCAGCATTGCCGCCTTGCGGGCACAGGGCGAGGTCGTCATCGAATTGTTGCCGGGCGAGCATGCTGATGAAGGTCGCCCGTGCGATCGCCGGCTGGTCGAAGATGCCGGCGAGTGGAGGGTAGTAGGGCTATAGTAAAGTGTTAGTGGAAAAGTCGTTGGACTGTATGGTTCGGAGGGTGGGTGGCTACACAGGGCAAATGACTCACCAGGCAGAACGTAAGGCTTACGAATGGCGAGGAATGACATGGCAAAAAATGTAGTGGTCGTCGGTACTCAGTGGGGCGATGAAGGCAAGGGGAAAATTGTCGACTGGTTGACTGATCGTGCCAGTGGCGTCGTACGCTTCCAAGGCGGACATAACGCGGGTCATACCTTGGTCGTCGGCGACAAGGTGTATAAGCTCAATCTCGTACCTTCCGGCATTGCCCGCGCAGGCATCACCTGTTATATCGGCAATGGCGTCGTTCTCGATATCCATCATCTGCTGAGTGAAATTGCCCAGTTGGAGGCGGGCGGCATCGAAGGGCGCTCGCGCCTGAAAATCAGCCCCGGATGCCCGCTGGTGTTGCCATATCACATCGCACTCGACCGGGCGCGCGAGGCCGCCAAAAGCGCCGACAAAAAAATCGGCACGACCGGCAAAGGTATTGGCCCCACGTTTGAGGACAAGGTTGCGCGGCGTGCCTTACGCGTATACGATCTTTTCCATCCTGAACGCTTTGCCGAAAAACTCAAAGAAAATCTCGAGTATTACAACTTCGTTCTGACGCACTATCTGCATGCAGAAGCCGTTGATGGCGAAACCGTTCTTAAACAGACCTTGCTCGACGCCGAGCAGATTCGTCCCTTGGTCACTGACGTATCGGCCGCACTGAATGCCGCTTACAAGGCGGGGCACAACATGCTGTTCGAAGGAGCGCAGGGTTCACTGCTCGATATCGACCATGGCACCTATCCTTTCGTCACCTCGTCCAACTGTGTTGCCGGCCAGGCGGCGGCGGGCGCAGGCATTGGGCCGGGCATGCTCAACTACATTCTCGGCATCACCAAAGCCTACTGTACGCGGGTTGGCGGCGGTCCTTTTCCAAGCGAGCTTGATATTGACACGGAAGGTACGCCGGGCTGGCAAATGTCGACCAAAGGAATGGAATTCGGTACCGTGACCGGGCGCAAGCGCCGCTGCGGCTGGTTTGACGTGCCGGCTCTGCGGCGTTCGGCCCAGATCAACGGGGTGACGGGGCTGTGCATCACCAAACTCGATGTGCTCGATGGCCTGACGGAACTGAAGATCTGCACCGGCTACCGAAAGGATGGCAAGATGCTCGCTATGCTGCCGATAGGTTCTGACGAAGTGACAGGGTATGAGCCGATATTCGAAACGCTGCCCGGCTGGAGCGAGTCGACCTTCGGCGCTACCTCTTACGCGGCGCTGCCGAAGGCCGCTCAGGCGTATCTGGCGCGTATCGAGACTCTGTGCGACATCCCGATCGACATTATCTCGACGGGGCCGGAGCGCAGCGAAACCATTCTGCGTCGCCACCCATTCGACTGAGCAATAGAATAGGTGGCATAGCGCAGGCGATTGTATGGCGCAGAGCCGGCCAGATTTTGGCGAACGACAACAAGGTCTCGTGGAGAAGCAGGGACGTTCAAATGGCGCGGGAGCGTGGGTGGTGCGGACGTTTTTTCACTTTAAACCGCCGGCAGATGCTCGGACTTGTCGTGTATGCCATGCTTTTCCCTCTTTCGCAGAAACTTGGCGGACGTTTCGCCGATATTGGTCTTTTTGCTACGTTTCCATTTGTACCTATCGGCTATGTGATTGGCGGCCTCTTCGCACAATTATTGGCGACATCCAAAGCCTTTCTGCCTGGAATGGTTGCCGGTATATTTCTTCAGGCCTGGCTGTTGCTGATTTATGTGCTTGGCGGTAAGCGGCGTGAAAAAGCCGAAGAACCGCCGCTGATCGACCGGCGCTGAATAGGGTGATACTCCGTATATACGCGGGGTGTCTGAATGAGCCTCGCTTTTTTCTGCGCATCGTATGGGCAGCGTGACAAAAATCTGTTTTTATTACCGGCATCCGTATTGGTGAGTTGTGATGGGTACTTTTAGCTGGCTCAAGGGGCTTTTGGGACATCCAACAGATTCCCGTACTGGCGCCTCATTCGATGAACGCCTGGCGCGCAATGTCGCAAAAACAGTAGATTTTGCTATTGCGCAGACCAATCCCCGCCTGAAATCAGTGGAAGCCTGTCGTGACCGACTGGATGCACCAGTGCGGCAGGCCGTCGATTATCTGGATGCGCAGATGCGTTTTCTCCCTGCCTGCGTTGACGTGGTCGCAGCCGATTGGGCGGAAACGCCGCTATTGCGTGCATTTTTTGCGACGGCCGAGGATATGCCGCGCACGCTGGGTGCTTCCGGCAGCCTGCGTACCCTGTTCGACAAACACCCGGATCTGGATACGGCCTGTTTCGCGCTCGGCGTGACCTATCGGGAGCGCAGCGCTGAAGGCATGTCGCCGCATGGCATGGAAACGCAGACCGATCTTTCTCGCCGGATTGCCTGTTTCGACTCACCCTGGGTGATGTCTTGCGGAGCCGGCGAGCATGAGGTGCGGCAGCAGGTGTACGACGAGTGGCTGAATTATCTGATTGCACAGTCGATGACGGGGATTGGCGAACTGCGGAAAACGCGGCAGATATTGGAAGACCAGCACGCCTTGCTGCGCGAGCATTTGAAGCGCCAGCACAGCCAGCAGACAGACGATACCGATTCTGCGGCGGAGAGCGTGTCGGATGCTGCGCTGACGGCGCAATTTCAGGAGAGCGAGCAGCAGCTTGCAGGTTTGGGTGATGCGCAAGCACAGCTGGAAGCGGAGCTGACCTGTTTGTGTGAGGCATTTTCTTCGGTACAAAGCTACCTGGATTTTGAGCACAAACGTCTGCGCTTGAGTCATCTCAATGAAATTCTGGCCGAAGACAGCTTAACGGTCGGTCACGAAGTCGCCTTTACACAGGTGACTTTTAACGGCGTGCCCAATACTTCGCGCGCTTTTTTCATCGGCCGCGTCGCACGTTCAGAACTGCCCACAACGAGAATTAATTTTTCAGGCGCAGAACGCCTGCTGTAAATCTACCGCGCCGCTTGGGAGGACTTTGTTACCCTTGGCGTTCGAGTTAATAAAAATATTGTACTGTGCGCAATCTCAGATGATCTGCAGGCAGGCATTTTTATGTGAGCTATCAGGCTGATACAAAATTTTTAGGACGGTCCTGTCCCCACCTGTCCTAGTCGTACTCTCCAAACATGAGGCATAGCACCGATGTGCAGCAAAGTCGATCTTTAGTCCTTGATGTTTCACGACTTTCCTATCGAATCACGGATTCCGGCCGATCGCCCCCTTCGGCCAGTAAAGCAACTGGCCGAATTGGCACTGTCGGTCATTTCCGCCGAACTCGACGGCCTTCACACTAAGATAAAGCGTTCTTCGATTCCGCTGGAGCACCTGCTCAAGGCATAACTAGTGATCGCCTTCTACTCGGTGTGCTCAGATCGGTAGTTCTGTGAGCAGCGCGACTACAACCTACTGTTCCGCTGGTTCCTCAATCTTGAGCTAGCCTCGGGTAGGCTGGATCAACCCAACTTCATCCGCCTGCGCGAGCGCCTAGTACAAACCGATATTGCTAGGCGTTTCTTTGACAAGGTGGTTTTCCTAGCCCGCAAGGACAAGCTGCTCTCGTCCGATCACTTCACCGTCGACGGCCCCCTGATCGACGCCTAGGCACCCTTTAAGACCGTATTCCTAGTTTCTGCTGTAAAGTATCGTTATGAACAGAAAAGCCTACCCAAGCGATATAAGTCGCACACAATTTGCTTTTCTTCTTCCTCTTTTGGAAAGTGCCCGCAGACGCACAGCACCGGGCAAAGTGGACTTGTACGATGTCTTTTGTGTCATTCTCTACCTTCTACGCAACGGCTGTGCCTGGCGTGCCTTACCGGGCGATTTTCCCAAATGGCGCACCGTTCATTCCT
>ERZ772827.919-NODE-919-length-15474-cov-4.752254_pt1 | contig 15474 bp, 12 predicted proteins | sample MGYA00580850_ERZ772827 | MGnify/ENA primary metagenome ERZ772827 (study PRJEB29015, sample SAMEA2737950) | human oral metagenome | biome: human oral; feature: human-associated habitat; material: dental | place: China | collected 2145 ...
CGCCCTTCTGGACGAATCCCTGAACGAAGGCCTCGGCGTTGGTCTCGAGGACGGAGTCGATCTCGTCGAGGAGGGAGTCGATCGACGAGGTGCGCGCCTGAACCTGGCCGGCCGCCTCGAGAGCGTCATCTTCAGGGGTCGGGCCGCCTGCGAAAATCTGATTCGACATTATTGGTTCTGCTTTCTGTCGTTCTTTATCGAGTGGATGTATCGCGCGCGTCGGCGATCGGGAATCGGACGAGGTCACCCTCGCCCGGGTCGAGGACGAGCGAGGACCATGAGGCCTTCACGAGGTCGGGTCGATTGGCCACCGCCCATCCGCGCACGTGAGCGCGAGTGTTCGTGGGCGCCACGTCCGCGGCGCGCTCGACCTCCTCATCGGACACAAGGCGCGTGACCATGCCAGCCTTCGCGAGTCGATAGACGAGGCCGTGGCTGGGACGCAGGTCCGCCCACTGCAGGTCGATGGCAGCCAGTCGCGGATCGTTCCATTCGACCCCGGCGCGTTCCTTCTGTCTCTTCACGAGCTGGTACTTGCCCACCCATTCGACCTCGGTGGCCACCGAGAAGAGATCGGCGCGCATGCGATCAAGCACCGACTGCCACAGCGTGAGGATCTCCTGGTCGGCCTGCGTGGGTGTCGTGCCCGTTTCTTCAAAAGTGTCGAGAACCAGATCCAAGTAGACCTGCTGGAGCTCTGCCGCCGTGTAGGCGCCGCCCGCGGTCGTCACCTTGTAGTCGAGGTCGGGATGGTGCGACACGTTCCAGGTCTCCTGCACGGGATCGTCCATGACGATCGAATCCCAGCGCAGGTCCGTGCCCTGCTCGATTGCCCACAGGACGAGCGAGGTGGTGCCGAAACGCAGGAAGGCCGAGACGTCGAACATGTTGCCGTCGCCGCCGATGACGTGGAGTCGGCGGAACTGAGCCGGATTCGCATGCGGCTCGTCTCGTGTGTTGATGATTGGGCGGTTGAAAGTGGTCTCCAGTCCGACTTCGTTCTCCACAAAGTCGGCGCGCTGGGACATCTGGAAGCCCGGGACCTCGCTCTTTTGCCCGCGTCCCACGCGGCCGGCACCGCAGATGACCGGGCGGGTCACCATGAAGGGCGTGAGTCCTCGCACGATCGCATCGAGGTCGGTGATGCGGGGCATCTGGTAGTTCTCGTGGGTACCGTAGGCAGCACCCTTGCCGTCGGTGTTGTTCTTAACGAGGACGATAGGTTCTTCGCCGAGTTCTTCCAGGCGTGCCATGACGCGCTGGGCGATCACCTCGCCGGCGCGGTCCCACAGGAGCGCATCGCGCGCACCGATCGTTTCGGGCGCGGAGTACTCGGGGTGCGCGTGATCGACGTACAGGCGTGCGCCATTCGTGAGGACGGCGGTCGTCGCCGCAGGGAGGGCGAGTTCTTCGGGGGTCGGCCGCGCGACGCGCTCCGAACCACCGGACGGTGCGAGGTGGTACGGATCGTCAGTGAGCAAAGACGGGTCTGCCGCAGCACGGGACATGCGCATGCCGCGCAGGTCGTTGAGCGGGTCCTCCCCCGTGTAGTCCCAGCGGACGACGCCCGCGCCCTGGGCCGGAGTTCCCTCGCGGCTGATCTCGCCGTACGTGGTCACGACCGTCGTCGACAGAGCAATCGGGTTTGCCCACGCGTCGCCGGGACGGTAAACGCCGTACTCGGTCTCGGTTCCAATAATGCGTTCGCTGCTCATTTCACCGTTCCAATCGGCTTCACGCTGACGATTTCAGGGGCCAGCCCGCTGGTACGAGCCCAGTCTTCCGGCGAGGAGGTGGCAGCGAGTTCGAGCGACTCGTTCATCTCCTCGTGCACCCCGCGCAGCAGATGATCCATGCTCAGGCCGGAAGATGCGCCCATCAGCGCGTCCTTAATCGCGTACTTCTTTGCGCGTTCGACGATGCCGGCAATGAGAGCGCCAGACACGAGGTCGGACAGGTAGATGCGCTTGTGGTCGCCATTCACCAGGGTTGCGAGGAAGAGAGCCGTCGTCTCATTGCGCGCGTAGAGCGCGTCGACAGCGCGTTCGCTCATGCCCGCCACAGCCTCGTTGATGCCGCCGAAACGCTCAATTTCCAAAGCATGGATCGGCACCTGAGGCGTCAGATACTTCGAGAAGATATCGAGGGCACCCGCGCGGTCCGGACGATCCACGCGGATGCGCACGTCGAGGCGCCCCGGGCGCAACACCGCCGGGTCGATCATGTCGGCGCGGTTGGAAGCGCCGATGATCACGACGTTGTCGAGGGATTCGACGCCGTCCATCTCGGCGAGGAGCTGCGGAACGATCATCGTTTCGACGTCTGAGGACACGCCCGTGCCACGCGTGCGGAACAGGGCTTCCATCTCATCGAAGAAGATGACGACTGGGGTGTCGCCGGCAGCGAGGGTCCGTGCACGAGCGAAAATGGCGCGAATCTGGCGCTCGGTTTCGCCGACGAACTTGTTCAGCAGTTCGGGGCCCTTGATCGACAGGAAGAAGGTCGACGCACCCCCACGCTTCGACAGCGAGTTGGCAACGGCCTTCGCGATCAGAGTCTTGCCCGACCCGGGAGGCCCATACAAGAGAATACCCTTGGGCGGGCGCAGGCCAAACTGGCGGTACAGCTCAGGATGGTTAAACGGCATCTCGATCGAGTCACGCACCTGCGCAATCTGATCGTCGAGACCACCGATGTCCTCGTATGTGACGTCGGGAACCTCGGGGGTGAGCAGCTGCTCGACATCCTCACGCACGATGCGCTCGAAGGCGATGCCCGAGCGGGCGTCCACGACGAGAGAATCGCCGGGACGCAGGCTTCCGTGGCGTAGAGGGCCGGCCAGCTCAAGGAGATTCTCCGCTCCACCTTCCGTCGCCACAAGCACGCGGTCAGGGCCAACGAGCTCGAGAACGGAGACGACCTGCCCGCTGCGCGGGAAGTCATCCGCGGCCACGGCGATCATCGTGTCGTCGAGGCGCACCCACTGCCCGTACGAGAGGTCAGTGACATCAAGCTTCGGAGTGACGGCAACGCGCATGCGCTTGCCGCCCGTCACGACCTCGATCTGGCGTGAAGCAGGAAACGCTCGCACGAACGTTGCGAGAGTCTGGGGAGGACGCGACACGTCGGCCAGCTCGCCCTGTAGGCGAATCAGCTCCGTGCGGGCGGTCGTCAGCGCGGTGGTGAGGCGGCCGTTCTTTTCTTCCAACGAAATCAGGCGTCGTTCAAGTGCCTGGCGTTCTTCGACCTCACTCATCAGTCGCTGCCTCACGTCCCTCCGACGCCCACGTGTCGGCCTGCGCGACGACGTCACGGCGGACCTTGCGCACCTTCTTCTCAGAGTTCACGCGCTGACCGACCTTCTCCAGCGACCAGTCCGGCTCGTCGTCCCACGCGCCGCCCTGGCCTTCGGCAGCCTTCGCCGGACGAGTCGAACGCTCCTGCGGCGTGACGCCAGGCGCGAGGAGGCGGGTGACCACGAGGAAACCGGTGTGGGCCACCATGCGGTGCTCGGGGCGCACGGCCAGGCCGTCGAGGTGCCACTCGCGGCGTATGTCCTCCCAGGCGATCGGATCGGTGAAACGATCGGAGGCGCGCAGATCCTCGACGAGACGTGACATCTGCGTGACGGTCGCGACGTAGCACACGAGCACGCCGCCCGGAATCAGCGCATGGGTGATGGCCTCGATGTTCTCCCAGGGAGCAAGCATGTCGAGTACGATCCGGTCGACGCTGCCCTCTTCGGCCGACCACAGCACCTCGTCGACGTCACCGACGCGCAGGTCCCATGCGGGGTGGCGGCGGCCGAACCACAGGTCAACGTTGGCGGCCGCGATGTCAGCGAAGTCCTGGCGCCGCTCCACAGAGATAAGGCGCCCCTGCGGGCCGACCGCATCGAGGAGAGCCATCGACAGCGCGCCAGAGCCGGCGCCGGCCTCGACGACAGTCGCGCCGGGGAAAACATCCCCCATGTGGGTAATGACCCCTGCGTCCTTGGGATAGACGACGGCGGCGCCGCGGGGCATCGACATCACATAATCGACCTGCAGGGGCCGCAGGATCTGGAACTGGCGGCCTTCCTCGGTGACAATCACCTGGCCGTCGGGACGGCCAATGACGTCGTTATGGTTGAATCCGCCGCGGTTGGATTGGAAACGACCACCGCTCACGAGAATCACCTGGTGGAAGCGTCCCTTGGGGTCGCGAACCTGAACGCGGTCGCCCTCAGAAAGGACGCCTCGGCGGGTGGGCTGGCCAAAATCATTGGCCGACATTGAAGTATTACGCTGAATAGTCATTACGTAAAGGATAGCGTTTGCCACCAGCTGCGCCCATGGCAGGACACAGATGAGGGCGGGAGGGGTTAGCGTGGTATTCATGACAGACCTGATCACCCCTTCGACGGCCGAGCGCACGTGGGAGCCCGCACTCTCGGCTTCGCGAGCGAAGGAATACGAGCGCTGCCCCCTGCAGTACCGTCTTCACGTCCTGGACGGATACCGTGAACCAGAAACGCGCGCGAAGGCTCTGGGAACAATCGTGCACGCAGTGCTTGAGAAGCTTTTCGCTCTGCCAGCGCAGCAGCGTACACCTGAGGCCGCGCGCAGCCAGGTAGGGCCGCAATACGAGGCCCTGGCATCAAAGAACCCGGAGGTTCCCGCGTTGTTTAGCGACGATGCGGACCGTGACGCGTGGCTCGACGAGGCGCGCGCGGTCATCAACGGGTACTTTGCGATCGAGCAGCCCCAGTGGATTGCACCGGCAGCGCTTGAGCAGCGTGTGACGACAACGACCTCGGGCGGCGTACGACTCCTCGGTTTCATCGACCGTGTGGACCGTGCCCCCGACGGACGGCTTCGGGTCGTCGACTACAAGACCGGGAAGGCGCCCGGTCCGCGCTACGTCGACGAGGCCCTGTACCAGCTGCGTTTCTACGCGCTGCTCCTCGCGCGCACGCAGGTGCTTCCTTCTCGCATGCAGCTTGTCTATCTGAAGGCCGGCCAGGTCATCACCTTTGATCCCGAAGCGGGCGACATCGCGAGTTTTGAGCGTCACATTGACCAGCTCTGGGACTCGATTGCACGCGACATTGAGAACGACTCTTTTGTGCCTCGCAAGAATCCCCTGTGCAACTGGTGCGGGGTGCGGTCACTCTGCCCGGTATTCGGCGGAAGCACTCCCCCGCTGCCCGAGCAACATGCACGGTGGCTGTCGCGGACTCGGCTAGGCTAGATGCATGGACTTGAAGCAATGCGGCCGCACCGGGCTCTACCTGTCGGCCATTGGTATCGGCACGCTCACCTGGGGGCGCGACACTGACGGCCCCGAAGCGCTCGACATGCTGCGCCGTTTCGTCGACGCGGGCGGCAATCTGGTGGAATGTTCTGCGTCCCATGGTGACGGCATGGCGGTAGACATCCTGTCCGAAGCCATCTCAGCTGTTGGTCGGCACCGCGTGGCAGTCGCGTGGCGCGGAGGCGTGCGCCGGGCCTCCGAAGGCGCGTGGGTGAGCGCTGCGGGGCGCGGCGATCTGCTGCGCAGTCTCGATGATGCCCTCGCACGGTTGGACACCGACTACGTGGACGTGTGGATGGTGGAGCCTCGCGCGGAGGTCCCACTGGAGGAGACTCTTGAAGCTGCGACCGCAGCGTATCGCTCTGGCCGTGCGCGCTACGTGGGGCTGTCGCGGGCGACGCACTGGCAGCTTGCCGAGGCGGTGACACGCGGCGTGCTCGGAGCGAGCGCTCCGATCTCGGTGGTCGAGTTCCCCTTCTCCCTCGCAGATACCTCGCGGGCGGCGAGGGTCGCTGAACTGAGTGAACACGGGGTCGGCGTCATCGCCGCGTCCGCATTGGCAGGCGGTGCTCTGACGGGCAAGTACCGCCACTCGACGCCCGCGGACTCGCGCGCTGCTTCGCCACATCTTCGCCATCTGGTGGAGGGCCATTTGACGGGCTCGGCGCGCGGCGTCATTGAGGCTGCCACGCGCGCGGGCGCGGGACTGGAACGCTCGACGGGCGACGTGGCGCTTGCGTGGGTGCGCGATTATCCGGGTATCACCAGTGCCCTCGTCGGTCCACGCACGCTGCGCCAGCTGGAGACGCTGCTCGACTACACGGAGCCGTTGCCTGCCCCCATTCGGCAGGTTCTCTCCGAGGTGGCTCAGTAGTAAGGCGCGCTTCACGTGACTGACGTCGCGTGATCACGTAAAGATGGGTGGGGCCCGAACCAAGCGGTTCGGGCCCCACCCATCTTGAACAAGCTGATGATCGAGTCAGTCATCGACCTCGATAAAGTCGTCTTCATCGGAGTCGTCGAAATCATCGTCGTCATCCTCGGAGTCATCGAAAATGTCGAACGGCAATTCCACGCCCAGCTGAGTGAAAAGAATGTCGTCGTAGGTGAAGAACGCGTCACGCAGCGCAAGCTCAGCTGCTTCGAGCGCGGCGTCGTCGGCCTCGTCTCCATCGCGGGCGATGTCGAAGTGGTTTTCGAAAGCGTTGAGCAGGCGCGTCAGCGCGCGGCGGGCATCTCCAGTCATGACGATCATTCTACCGTGAGACGGCGCACTTTATCAGGGGAGGTTGAGCTGCGAACGAATAACGGACACCATCAGATCGGTTCCCTTGATCTCGGCGGTCTGCTCCGCGCCCAGAATACGGGTCTGCCCGTCCGCATCAAGGAGCTGCGACGCACCCATGTTCGGGCCGAGGGGCAGAATCACCCACTCCTTCGTCGGCTGGTAGATGGCGTCGGGCTTCTCCCCTTCGATCTGGGCGGTGATGTTCGCGATGACGACGCGGGCCTGCTGGCGCGCGGCGTCGGCACGCTTCGATTCACGCACATCGGTGAGGTCACCGACGGCGTAGACGTTCGGGTGATCTGCGACCTGCATGGTGCTATCGACACGGATGGTGCCGTTCGGGTTCATGACGGACTCGTAGTCGCTGCCGATGAGGAAGCCGGTGTTGGCGCGGGCACCGTAGCACTGGAACCACAGATCGGCCTCGATGACCTCACCGTTCTTGGTTTCAACCATGAAGTGACTGAGGTCGCCAACGTTCTGCGGAGGCAGGTAAGCGAGCTCGGAGCCGGTGACGACGCGCACGCCGAGGGTGCTCAGCTGCTCGCTGATCTCGTTGCGCAGCGCATCGGTGTAGCCGGGCGTGCCCAGGATCTGATCGGAGGCCTCAACGATCGTGATGTCCAGGCCGGGGAAGGCATTGGCGAGTTCGCCGGTCAGCTCGATGCCGACGGTGCCGCCGCCGACGATCATCACCGAGCGGGCCCGTCCGAGGTTCTCGTGCAGCTGCTCAAGGCGCGCCTTCGCCACGGACGAGCGGTAAGAGGAGTACTTCGCGGGGAAAGGATAGGTCGATCCGGTCGCGAAGACGACGTAGTCGGCCTCGATCGGGTCGTGGCCAAAGACATGAACGGTCGTGCCGTCAACACGCGATACTGTGCCACGGAGGACCTCGCCGCGGTGCAGCAGGTTCGTGTAGGGCATGAAGATCGCGTGTTCCCACACGGTGTCGACCGCGGCACGCAGCGCGGCTGCGTGATGGACGAACTGGTCCTTCTGCTCGATGAGGACTACGTCCGCGATGGGGTCCAGCCCCTTTGCGACCGTGACGCCTCCGTAACCTCCGCCAATGACTGCGACGCGTGCCATGTCTTTCCTCCTTATGAGTGGACCGCGTCTATTGTGTCACCTGGTGGGCACGAATGCGCGTGCTAGGGACCTTAGTCCGCGTCGTTGGCGCTCTCCCCGGTCTCCAGGCCGAGGCCGCGCGCAACATTCGGCGGGAAGAAGTTGGGGCCCTTGAGGACCTTTCCATCCTCGCGCAGCTTGACGGAGCCGTCCGGCATGAGCTTGGAAAGGTTCGAAGCCTGGACCTCGGCGAGCACAGAATCGAGATCCATTCCGGACTCGATCGCCATACCGTAGATGACGTAGATGAGGTCGGCGAGGGCGTCCGCAGCCTCAATAACATCGCGCTCGCCATCGTCTGCCGCGACTGCCTCGGCGGTAGCCGTCTCAATGATCGCGCGCGCGCGCTTGCCGTACACCGCTCCCATGAGTTCAGCGAATTCTTCGGCGATGAGGCTCATGCGCATGCCGAGGCGCTCATAGGACAACGTCGGATCGTCGAAGGAACGAATCGGCATCGAGTAGGTGCGGTGGAACTCCTGGACGAGTTCCATCGGGCTGGGAGCGCTCTGAGTGTTCGAGGTGGGGGTGTTCTTCTCGCTCATGCGTGATCCTTTCGAGACTGTTTCCAGGCCGTAGCCAGGATGTTCGTAAATGCGGTGATCGTTTGATGTCCGTCGACGAGGTACTGCGCGTCAAAGACGTACGTGGGGACGGTGGTGACACCCATGTGCATCGCCATCTGGAAGTCCGAATACACGCGGGATGCCCATTCCTCGTCGCCCACGGCGAGAGCAGCAAGCTCCGGCGGCATTCCAATGTCCTGGGCGCACCCGATGAGAACCTCGGGGTGGGAGATGTCCAGCCCCATTTCGAAGTGGGCGCGCATGATGGCCTCGGCAACCTTCAGTTGCAGCGAGGAGGGACCTGCCACCGTATCGGCATCAATATCCGCATCGTGGGCGGCCGCGATGATGCGGTGTGCGCGCGATGTCGGAGCGATGATGAGGTTATCGAAGTCAAAGCGAATCCCCTCGCGCGCACCGAGCGCCTGCATCCGTTCGTCAGATTCGCGCACTTCTTCGAGCGTCGCGGCACCGGATTCCACGAGAGCCACGACGCGGGGTTTGTCCACGGGGGCGTCGAGTTCCGGGTCAAGAAGGAAAGCGTGCAGGTAAACCTCAACCTCGTCACGATGCTCGAATTCCTCGAGAGCTGCGCGCAGGTGTCGCAGCCCGAGATAGCTCCACGGGTCGCAGGTGTCGAGCCACATGTCGATACGCACGGTGCCTCCTCACGATTGATATGGAAAACCCCGGAGCCTTTCGGCCCCGGGGCATCTCGTGCGCGGAGGGGGACTTGAACCCCCACCCTCGTAAAATGAGGACTAGCACCTCAAGCTAGCGCGTCTGCCTATTCCGCCACCCGCGCAGGTGAGCGATGCGAACCGTTGCGATCCGCAAGCGAGTAGAAGCTTAACACGATGTGGGCGACATGCGCCAATCGAAACTACGAGTCTTTTTCACCGCCGCGTAGACGTGAATCGAGAGTCGCGAAAACCTTTGCAATTGCGTCGATATCTGCGTCCGTCATGCCGTCGAGAAGATACTCGCTGACAGTCTGCTGATGCAGCTCTGTGGCAGCAAGCACAGTTTCAATGCCCTGAGTGGTCAGGCATGCGTCATATCCGCGGCGATCAACTTCGGAAGGAATGCGCTCCACCCACCCATCGCGTGACAGGTTTGAGACGAGGTAGGTGACACGCGACGGAGAATAAACGACGCGGTCGGCCAGCTCACCCATGCGCAGGCGATGGCCGGGAGCCTCCCAGAGCGCCAGGAGAATGTTGTAGTCGGGCATAGAGACACCGTAGGTGCGCTTGAGGCGCGTCTCAAGAATTCCCTGTAGGCGCCCGGACGCCTCGAAGAAGACTCGCCATGCGGCAGCGCGCGCACTATTGGCTTCAACGATCGGTGTCAGTCGTACTCGTGATTCCATGTCTCCCTCCTCGTGGTCGTGTCGGATGCTTCTCTCGGGATAATAGGGCATAGTGACTAAGAAAGCACCAACAACGCGGGGGAGCCACGTGTCTTTATCCATTTCTGTTGTCCTTTTTGACGTAGACGGAACGATTGTTGATTCCGCTCCTGCCGTCATGAGTGCATTTCGTGGCGCACTGTCAGACTACGATTTACCGATCCCCGACGATCAGCGCCTTCGCACGTATGTTGGCCCTCCGCTGTGGTATTCCTTCGGCGACCTGGGCTATGAGGGTGAGCTCCTGGCCAACCTGGTCAGCGACTATCGCGCCCGATACCAAGCTCACTATCTCGATCCCGAACCCTTCCCCGGCATCATCGAATTGCTCCATGATCTTCACGGCGCGGGCATTCCACTGGCGACGGCGACGTCGAAGCAGGCCTCGATGGCCCTCGCGCAGATGGAACACCTCGGATTGTCCGATGTTTTTGACGTCATCGCGGGCGCGACCCCCGACCCCGGGTCGAGCAAAGCAACCGTCATTCGCGAGGCTTTGACGCGCCTGGAGGCCCTCGGCGTCGACATCTCTGCGCCCGTCCTCGTTGGGGATTCGATCTGGGACGTTCGCGGCGCACAGGAAGCCGACATCCCCGTGATCGGTGTTGGCTGGGGCTACGCGACCGAGGATGGCCTGGACGACGCGGATGGCGTGTGTGAGACAGTCGAAGAGCTGCGCTCCTTCATTCTCGATGGGGTGAAACGGCACACACGCTAACGAAAATCGCGTGATTTTACGTCGATGGGGAGCGCAATAGGCGAGATCCTGAAGGCCTGAATATTGATCGCGCCGTCTCCCCACTCGAGCGTTCCACGCACGAGCAGGGCGTTCGACTCCAGGCACACGCGCCGAAATTTTTTCCACGCACCCACCGATACGGAAACGTTGACGAACCCCGTTTCGTCCTCGAGAGACAGAAAAGTGATTCCCGCGCCCGTGTGGGGGCGCTGTCGGTGTGTCACCGCTCCGGCGACGTCGACGATGCATCCGGCGAGGTGTTGCCCCAGCTCACCGGCTCTCAGGACCGATTGGGGCAGTGCGTCGCGCACGTACATGAAAGGGTGCGTGCCCGGGGTCAGTCCGGTCGATGCAACGTCCGATCGCATGCGTTCAGACTCCGATAGTGAGGGAAGCTCGGGCACGGTGGCACCCACCTCCGTGCCGGGAAGGAAGGGCTGCCACTGGCCCGCCCGAGCAGAGGGTTGCGCGAGCGCCCCGGCTGCCCACGCCCCCTCGCGCCGCCCCACTCCCAGGCATTCAAGAGCTCCGGCCATCGCGAGCTTTTCCATATCGGAGGCGCTCACGTGTCCGCGGCGCGCCAGGTCTGCCTGACTCGTGAATGCTCCCTCGCGCCGAGCTGTGACAATGCGCTCGGCGGCGGATCCCAGGCCTCGTACCTGGGAAAGGCCGATGCGCACCGCGAGGGTGCTATCGACGTCAAGAGGAACGACACCACGCGTTGGAAGTGACTCCGCGTGCCCCTCGCGGTAGCTCTCCCCCGTTTGAGCGTCCCCTACACGTTGCACGCTTGCGTCAACGAGCGAATCGTTGACCGACGGCCCCACGACGCGCACCCCGTGCCTGCGAGCGTCCTGCACGAGGGTTGCGGGAGAGTAGAAGCCCATCGGCTGCGAGGCCAAAATCGCGGCATAAAAGTGCTCGGGAGCGTGAACCTTGAGCCACGATGACGCGTAGACGATGTGCGCGAACGAAAAGGAATGCGATTCAGGAAACCCAAAGTCCGCAAATCCCTTGAGCTGTTCAAAGATACGCTCGCGCGTGGGCGCATCGATCCCCCGTTCTTCCATGCCCGCCATGAGATCCCCTTTGAGGGCTTCCATGCGCTCCGGGCTGCGCTTGGCACCCATCGCGCGACGCAGCTGATCGGCACGAGCGCCGGACAGGCCTGCGGCGTCCGTCGCGATACGCATGAGTTGTTCCTGAAAGAGTGGCACGCCAAGCGTCTGTTGCAGGGCGGGCTTCAGGAGCGGGTGTAGGTAGGTAACCTCCTCACGTCCTGCTCGGCGCCGCAGATACGGATTGACTGAGCGCCCCTGGATTGGGCCAGGGCGGATGAGGGCGACCTCCACGACGATGTCATAGAAGCAACGGGGCTTAAGCCTGGGGAGCGTGTTCATTTGGGCGCGCGACTCCACCTGAAAAACGCCGACCGTATCGGCCGCGCACAGCAGGTCGTACACGCGCGGATCTTCCTCCGGCAGCGTGTGCAGGCCGACAGGCTGGTCGCGACGTCCGCGCACCTGTCGTTTCGCCCAGCCACGCAGGTGTGGATTCACGGAGCCATCCTCCTGCGCGTCGGCTGCTCGCAGCTCGTCGAAGGCGACGCGCAGCGCGGTGAGCATGCCGAGCGACAGCAGGTCGAACTTTACGAGTCCCGCATCCGCGCAGTCCTCCTTATCCCACTGGAGGACTGTGCGACCTGGCATAGCTGCCCACCCAACCGGGCAGATTCGCGACACCGGCTGATCGGTGAGCACCATGCCTCCCGAGTGGATTCCCATGTGTCGAGGCAGTCGCGACAGCGCGCCGGCCGCGTCTGTCACAAGTTCGGGGGCCTCTCCCCTGCCCTGGGACCAGGCCGTGGCCGTACCTGCGGGGTAGCCCAGAGCCCGTGCAGCGTCGCGGATCGCCGAGCGCGGGCGGTACGTGATGACGTTCGCGACTTGAGCCGCGCGATCCCTCCCAAACGTGTCGTACACGTACTGGATGACTTCTTCTCGGCGGCAGGCTTCAATGTCGACGTCGATGTCGGGTGGGCCCGAGCGCGCATCCGACAGGAAGCGCTCAAATAAAAGGTTGTGGCGCACCGCGTCTACTGCCGTGATTCCCAGGCAGTAGCACACCGCGGAGTTGGCGGCGCTGCCCCGTCCCTGGCACAGGATGCCGTTGCGGGCGCAAAAGTCGACGATGTCTGTGACGATGAGGAAGTAGCCCGCAAAGCCGAGGCGTTCGATGATCCCCAGCTCGTGATCGATCGTCTCCCATGCCCGGGGATACTGCGCGCGTGATCCGTAGCGCTTTCGGGCGCCCTCGTATGCGCAGTGTGCAAGCCACGTGTCCGGAGTGTGCCCGTCGGGGACGCGGGTCCGGGGTAGGCGCGGGGCGACAAGGCGCAGGTCGAAAGCGCACGAGGCAGCGACCTCGCAGGCATTATCGAGGGCCTGCGGGTGAGCCCCGTGCAGCCTCGCCATCTCGGCGGGCGAGCGCAAAAAAGAACGGTGGGCACCCAGGTGGGCTTCCGCCTCGTCTAAGGATGCGCCGAGCCTGGTGGCCGCGAGGATATCACCGAGCGCCTGCTGTGAGGGCGAGGACATGCGCGCTCCGGTTGTCGCCACGAGCCGAGTTCCGCGCGCATGCGCGAGGTCCGCCAGCATATCTGCGACCTCGTCTTCGTCCCCGCGCGACGCCTGCCATTCGACGAGGACATGGTCGCGCCCGAAAGCATCCACGAGGCCGTCGAGGACTCGGCGCGCGGACGCCATGCCGCCGGCTCGTAGCGCCCGCATGAGTGGGCCCCGCCTGCCGCCGGTGAGGACGATGAGGTCTCCTCCGGCTTCACTCAAATCAACGAGGCTGTGGCGGGGGTTTCGCTCGCCTGGCGCGGATAGCGCTCGCTCACTCATGGCTCCCACGAGATTCGCGTAACCGCTGGGACTGGCGGCCAAGACAGGCAGACGTATCCCCGGGTCTTCCGCTCTGGGAGCAAGTCCCCAGCCCGGAGTAGACGAGCCGGGAACAAATTGTCCACAAGCATTCGAAGTCAGCGTCAGCTCAGCTCCGTAGACGATGGGCAGGCCAGCTTCGCGGGCGGCCATGGTCGTCTGGACCGTCGAGAACATGCCGTCAACGTCGAGAATAGCGAGAGCATCGAGTCCCAGGCGCGCAGCTTCTTCCACCATCCGCGCGGGTTCATCGGTCCCGTCCAGGAAGGTGAAAGCGCTGTGCGCGTGCAATTCCGCGTAGCGTCGTTCTGTGGTCACCCACCCATTGTATCGAACAGATGTTCGATACAATGGGTGGGTGATGATGAGGGCTCACAAGGTCACGTGCATCGAGCGGGCGCCCCGGTCACGGACACACAAGCCGTATGCTGGGATCATGGAAACCATGCTCGCAGCGTCGCTCCGTTCCCCCGGCGATCTGGTCGTCGACAAACGACCCATCCCAGCACTTGGACCCCGCGATGTTCTTCTCGCGGTTGAAGCAACAACACTGTGCGGCACGGACCTGCGTATCGCGACGGGACAAAAGACGAACGGCGTCACCCCCGGAGTCGTTCTCGGCCACGAAATTGCCGCTCGTGTCTGGCGCATCGGAGAAGAACTCACCGCCGGCGTCGAGGTTCCCACGCCGGGTACGCAGGTAGGCCTCGCACCGGAAATCGCCTGTGGGCGCTGCGAACCGTGCATGAGTGGGCGTTCCAACGTGTGCGCATACATGCGCCTATTTGGAACGGGAGTCGACGGAGGCCTCGCCGACCTCGTCCTCGTTCCCGAAGAGGCGCTCGCGTGCATCACTCCCGTGACGGCAGAGATCGCCCCGCCGTTCCTCGCCCTGGCGGAGCCTCTGTCCTGCTGTATGCGTGCCACGACCCGCCTACCCATCACCGCCCATTCTCGCGTCCTCGTCCTGGGGACCGGCCCGATTGGCCTCATTCACTGCGCGCTCGCGGCTTGCGCGGGTGCCAGCGTGATGGCGTGCGGTCGTCCAGCACGCCTTGAACCCGCATACGCGATGGGCGCACAGGTCGCGACGGACGCTCAGGGTGACACGCTCGTGCGCGAAGTCCTGGAGTGGACGAACGGAGCGGGAGCAGACGTCGTCATCATCGCTGTCGGCGCCCCTCGCCTCGTCCCAATCGCGGCACAATGCGCGCGCATCGGGGGCCACATCTCTTTCTTTGCTGGTTTCCCCGTCGGCGCGATGGCCACTATCGACCCCAATCTCGTTCACTATCGCGAGCTCAGCGTCAGCGGCAGTGCCAATGCGACACTCGATGACTACGCATCGGCCGTCGAGGCACTGTCGAGCGGCCGCATCGACCTCTCCTTGCTCGTCACGCACGAATACGCCCTGTCCGACATCAACGGCGCGCTCGACGCCGTGCGTACGCGCGCTGGCCTGAAGGTCGCCGTGCGCCCGAAGGGGTGACCGCCCCTTAGTCGAGGAGGCCGCGCAGGTCCGCCTCGCTCAGGCGTGCCCCCATTCCAGTGCCGTTCATCACCGAGGAAATGAGCTGACGCTTGCGGTCCTGCAGCTCCACAACCTTCGCTTCGATCGTGTCCGTTGCGACCATGCGATAGACGTTGACCTTCTTGGTCTGACCGATGCGATGTGCACGATCAATCGCTTGCTCTTCGGCGGCAGGATTCCACCAGGGATCCATCACGTAGACATAATCCGCTTCGGTGAGAGTCAGACCCGAACCACCGGCCTTCAAGGAAATGAGAAAGACCTGGGCCTCGCCCGAGCGGAACTTCTCGATAACCTCGGCGCGCCCGCGCGTCGATCCATCGAGCTGCACGACACCGATGCCTCGCCGCTCCAACATGTGACGAATGCGGGCCAGGAATGAGGTGAACTGGCTAAATACCAGCGCCTGGTGCCCCAGTGGGACGATCTCATCCAAGCGATCAGCCAGGTACTCAATCTTCGCCGATCCCACGTGCGCGTAGGATTCTTCGACGAGAGCAGGATCGAGCGCCAGCTGGCGGAGTCTCGTGATGGATGCGAGCACGGTCATTCGATTCGCATCCACATCGTG
>ERZ772827.926-NODE-926-length-15416-cov-4.665972_pt1 | contig 15416 bp, 9 predicted proteins | sample MGYA00580850_ERZ772827 | MGnify/ENA primary metagenome ERZ772827 (study PRJEB29015, sample SAMEA2737950) | human oral metagenome | biome: human oral; feature: human-associated habitat; material: dental | place: China | collected 2145 ...
AATGAAATTATATTGCGTAAAAGCAATTGGTGCTGTATAATTTAAAAAAACTATATGTGTTGATATAGAATAAATGTCTTTTTAATATATCTTCATCTTAAAAAAAGGAGATCATAATGAAAGAGTTCTTGCAAAAGCATCGTAAACGTATAGTAACAGGTGCTGTTGTTCTTTGTGTTCTTGGTGGCGGCACATATTACTACATGGATAGTCTAAATGCAAATCAAGCACAAACGTTATACACTACTGGCAAGGTTGAAAAGGGTGATGTAAAAACTAGTATCAGTGCTACAGGTACTATTAACCCTGTAAATTATGTAGATGTTTCTACAAATGTTGCTGGTAAACTTGAAAAAGTTTTAGTTAAAGAGAATGATCAAGTTACGGCTGGTCAAGTTATTGCTTATATTGATACACGTCAATTACAAGCATCTGTTGATGATGCCCGTGCAGCGTTGGCTAAAGCAGAACTTGATATGAATCGTTATAAATCTTTGGCGGCTCAAGATGCTATTGCACAACAAACATATGATGATTCTGTAACAGCTTATGAACGTGCTAAATCTACCTATGAACGAGCAGCCGCAGATTTAAGTGATGCTACGATTACAGCTCCAATGTCTGGTACTGTTGTTGGTACACCGCTAAAAGCCGGTCAAACTATTAGTACTGGTATTTCCACACAAATGATCATTGCTACCATTGCAGATTTAAAAAATTTAGAGATTTATCTTACTGTAGACGAAACTGATATTGGCAATATCAAACAAGGTGCTAAGGTAGAGTTTACTGTAGATTCTAAGCCAGGTGAAACTTTCACAGGTTACGTTTCTGAAATTGCAAAAGGTACAAAAGGTAATATGGGCACTACAAGTAGTAGTGTTGTGTACTATACTGTTAAGGTTCAAATTCCTGAAAATATTGCAGGTAATTTCCTACCAACTATGACGGCTCGTGCCACAATCTTTGGTGAAGATATTAAAAATACATTGGTAGTTCCTCTTACTGCTGTACGTACGGACAAACAAGGTGAGTATGTATATGTTATAAAAGATGGTCAACCAGTACGAACCGCTGTCTCTACAGGTGTAACTGGGGATACTAATGTTCAAATCTTAAAAGGTTTATCTGAAGGTGATGAAATTATCGTAAGCGGTGATGTAAATGCACCCAAAAATAATGTAGCTGGACCATTCTAAGGGTAGGTGCTTATGAACCAAACAGTAATTGACATACAAGGAATTACAAAAACCTATGTGAATGGCAAATTATCAGTACCTGTTCTACATGGTATTGATTTAGTTGTCAATAAGGGTGAATTTGTATCCATTATGGGACCATCTGGCTCAGGTAAATCAACCTTTATGAATATTCTCGGATGTTTGGACCGACCTACAACTGGTTCTTATCGACTCAATGGAGACGAGGTTGCTACCTTATCTGATGATGAACTTGCGTATGTGCGTAACAAACAGATCGGTTTTGTATTTCAAAGCTTTAATTTGTTGACAAAATTAACAGCCCTAGAAAATGTAGCGCTTCCTATGATTTATGCAGGTGTAAATAAAAAGATGCGCATTGAACGAGCTTCTCAATTATTACAGTCTGTCGGATTAGACGAGCGTATGGATCACTTGCCATCCGAGTTGTCTGGGGGGCAACGACAACGTGTAGCGATTGCTCGTGCGTTGGCGAATAATCCTGCTATTATTATGGCTGATGAACCGACAGGGAATCTCGACTCTAAGTCAACCATTGATGTTATGAATATATTTAGAGGTCTTCACGATGAAGGACGTACAATTCTTCTAGTTACACATGAACCTGATATTGCTACGTATGCGAGTCGTAATGTAGTCTTGAAAGATGGGATAATCGTAGAGGATTCGTTCAATTCTAATATGACTCCTATAAAGGAGGTGCCTAATGTATAAAGAAAGTTTTCTAATGGCATGGGCTTCCTTGGTTGCAAATAAATTACGATCCCTCTTGACCATGCTAGGTATCATTATTGGTGTAGCTGCAGTTATTGCATTGGTATCTATCGGTAATGGGGTGAAGCAAGATATTGAGAATTCTATTTCAAGCTTAGGCTCTAATTTGTTGGTAGTTATGCCAGGAGCGCCGCGGACGCCAGGTGTTAGACCTTCGCAGGGGTCCATGAAATCGTTGAAAATATCTGACTATGAAGCTATTGCCAAGTTAGAAGGTGTAAAAGCCGCTAGTCCTATGACAAATGGCTCTTATGTGGTGATTTATCAAAATAAAAACTGGACTACATCTGTTGCGGGGGTTAATTCTAACTTTCAGGACGTAAATAATTGGACTATGACATCTGGTCGATTTTTCTCCGATAAAAATGTTCAGAACCGAGAACGTGTAGCGGTTGTGGGACAAACGGTAGTAAAAAATTTGTTTGCTGATGAAGATCCTGTAGGCAAGGAAATTCGTGTTAAAAATATTCCATTCCGTGTCATTGGTGTTCTCAAAAGTAAAGGGAACGGAACCATGGGTAATGACCAAGACGATACGGTGTTAATTCCATATACAACATCAATGGAGCGCGTAGAGGGCATTGACTATCTTCGCATGGTGTATGTTGTGGCTAAGGATGATGAGGGCATCGATCGTTTGCAGGCAGATATAGAGAACTTGTTGCGTGTTCGTCATAATATTAAAGATACAAATTTGGATGATTTCAATATTCAAAATATGAAATCTATTATGGAAACAGTGGCTCAGACGACCGGAACATTTACGTTATTCCTGGGGGCTGTTGCTGCGATTTCTCTAGTTGTAGGTGGCATTGGTATTATGAACATCATGCTTGTATCTGTAACGGAACGGACTCGAGAAATTGGTGTGCGTAAAGCTTTGGGGGCTACGTATAGCGTAATTGTTACGCAATTCTTAATAGAAGCCGTTGTAATCAGTTTGATAGGGGGCTTTATTGGTATTGCTTTCGGTATAGGAGCCTCAAAAGTAATCGGAATGGTATCTGGAATGAGTACAGTTGTATCTGTTCCAACAATCATAATGTCCTTTGCCTTTTCCATGGCTATTGGTTTGATTTTTGGTATATACCCAGCCCGTAAAGCGGCTAAACTCAATCCAATTGATGCATTGCATTATGAATAGTTTTGAATTTATAAATGTGTTTTTTTAAGAACATACTATATAATTAGATAGAGTTATTCGCATATGGTGCGTTGCATGATACAATATGTATGATGTAGCGCACCATTTTTATAATTTCTTATGATTACTGGTGAATTTGATATAGAATTGGAGAAACAAATGGCTACGACATTGATAGAATATTTCAACGAATTACGAGATCAAAACCCATTTTCTTGGGTAAAAGATTCTGAGATTACAGCAGTAGAACCAGGTCATGCGGAAATGACATTGCAAACAAATGAAACAGGGTATTGCAATTTTAGAGGGGATTTGCATGGTGCTGTTTGTATTGGTTTAGCAGATAGTGTGATGGGGACCGCTTGTTTTACTTTGGGAAAATCTGTTAGCACCATTGATCTTAATGGTAACTATGTGAAAGCTGTTAAGGGCGGTACTGTATTGCGTGGTGTAGCCAATGTAGAGCACAATGGCAAAACTACTATGGTTGCTACCGCTCGTATTTATAATGAATTAGGTGAACTTGTTCACTTGGCACGGGGTACATTTTTTGTACTAGAAGAGAAGCCATTACCTGATTTACCATGGCGTTTTATTGAAGAAGATAACCCTGATTTGGTATAATATAATTTAGACTTTTACAAATAGGAGGATGCTTGAATGGAACAAGAATTACAACGTATTAAGGCAGAAGCCCTTGATGCCATTAAAGGCGCTGCTGATCAACAAGCGTTGCAAGATATACGTGTTAAATATTTAGGTAAAAAAGGCGAGGTAACGGCTTTACTAAAAGGTCTTGGTAAATTATCTCCTGAAGAACGCCCTAAAGCTGGCGCTCTTGTTAATGCAGTTCGTGAAGCATTAGAGGCTGAAATTGATGCCGTAAAAAATCGTATGGAAACAGAAGAGTTGAATGCTCGCTTAGAACAAGAACGTATCGATATTACATTGCCAGGTCGTGCGCCAAAAACTGGTCATATTCATCCATTAACAAAGGTTAATGAAATGATTGAAGACTTCTTTATGAAAATGGGATATACCGTTGAAGAGGGGCCGGAGATTGAGCAAGATTACTATAACTTTGAGTGCTTAAATTTACCTAAAGATCATCCAGCACGTGATATGCAAGATTCCTTCTATATTACAGAAAACTTCTTGTTACGTACACATACATCTCCAGTACAAGCTCGTACAATGCAACGTCATGAGCCAAACAGCCCAATCCGTATGATTGCGCCTGGTAAGGTTTATCGTTGGGATTATGATGCGACTCATTCCCCTGTATTTCATCAAGTGGAAGGTCTCATTATTGATGAGCATATTACTTTTGCTGACTTGAAAGGTACATTGGAGTCCTTCTTGCGTCACATGTATGGTGATGAAACAAAGGTACGTTTCCGTACAAGCTTCTTCCCATTCACAGAACCATCTGCAGAGGTAGATATCTCTTGCGTAATGTGTGGTGGTGATGGCTGTCGTGTATGTTCCCATACCGGTTGGTTAGAAATCTTAGGTTGCGGCATGGTTCACCCTGACGTATTGCGTATTAATGGGTACGATCCTGAAAAGGTTAAAGGTTTTGCCTTTGGCATGGGTGTAGAGCGTATTGCTATGCTTTTATATGGCATTAACGATTTACGTCTATTCTTTGAAGATGATGTACGATTCTTGGAACAATTTTAGGAGGAACTCATGAAAGCAAGCTTACAGTGGATGAATGAATACGTGCCTGTGGATATGAATCGTCCTGCACAAGAATTGGCCGATGAATTAACACAAGCTGGTATTCCTGTAGAAGATGTCATTGCTATGGATAATGGCATTAAGAAAATTTATACTGGTAAAATTGTGGAAATCACAAAACATCCAGATGCAGATAAATTACAAGTATGCCAAGTAGAATGTCTTACTGAAGAAGGCGAACCTATTACAAAACAAATCGTAACAGCTGCTACTAATGTGGCAGTAGGTCAAATTGTGCCTGTAGCATACCATAAATCTCGCTTGGCTGATGGTACAGAGATTAAAAAAGGCAAATTGCGTGGTGTTGTATCCGAAGGTATGTTCTGCTCTGTTGCAGAATTCGGTATCTCCAGCGATTTAGTATTGCCAGAAGAAGCACAAGGTATTTATATCTTCCCTGAAGGGACACCAATTGGTCTTGATGTAAAAGATGTATTAGGCCTAAACGATACAGTATATGAATTTGAATTGACTGCAAACCGTGCGGATTGCTTCTCCATGGTTGGCTTATCTCGTGAATTCGGAATAATGACAAATCAAAAAGCTTTATTCCCTGTTATCATGGTAAACGAAAATGGCGAATCTATCGAAGGTAAAGCTTCTATATCCATCGAGGCGGATGATCTTTGTACTCGTTTCACCGCTCGCGTAGTAACTGATGTTAAGGTGGAACCATCCCCATTGTGGATGCAAAACCGTTTGCGCAACAGTGGCATTCGTCCTATCAATAATGTAGTAGACGTTACAAACTACGTTATGTTAGAACTAGGACAACCTATGCACGCATACGACTATGACCATGTAAAAGGTCATCAATTAGTGGCAAGACGTGCTAAAAATGGCGAAGTACTTGTAACACTTGATGGTTCTGAACGAGAATTAAATGATTCCATGCTTATCATTGCCGACGCTGAACGTCCAGTAGGTGTGGCGGGTATCATGGGTGGTTTTGACAGCGAAGTAACAAACGAAACGACTACAGTTATGTTCGAAGCTGCTGTATTTAATGGTCCATCTATTCGCCGTACTGCAAAAGCTCTTGGCATGCGTTCTGAAGCGTCTGGTCGTTTTGAACGTGGTGTAAACCACAAATATACTGCCTATGCTATCGACAGAGCTGCACAATTATTACAACAAATCTGTCCTAGTTGTAAAGTTGATGTAGGTGTTATCGATGTATATAAAAATCCTGTAGAGCAACATACCGTAACTTTCACAGCGGAACAAATCAATGATTACTTGGGTACCAATATTGAAAAAGACGAAATGGTTCGTATTTTGACTGCCCTTGAATTCGTTGTAACAGAAGAAGGGGATACATTATCTGCCCTCGTTCCAACATGGCGCGGTGATGTAACAGTAATGCCTGATATTGCTGAAGAGGTAGCTCGTATTTATAACTACGATAATATCGCTCCTACAATTCCTGTAGCCGTATTATCCTCTGGTGGTATGACTCCTAAAAAAGCTCTTACTAAAGAGGTAACACATGCATTGGCTAAACTTGGTATGACTGAAATCATTACATTTAGCTTCATGCACAAAGATGGTCTTACCAATATGATGCTTCCTGAAGGGGATAGCCGTTATACTGCGATTCCAATCTTGAACCCAATTTCCGAAGAATTCCCTTACATGCGTACTACATTGGTACCAGCTGTTATCGATGCAGCGAAACGCAATTTAGCACAACAAAATAAGGATCTCTGGTTATTTGAAATGGCTAATGTATATGAAGCAAAAGCATTACCACTAACTGAGGTGCCCCATGAACGCCCTATGGCTTGTGGCATTTTGATGGGTAAGGTGAACCAAGCTGGTTGGAATCAAGCCGAACGCACTACGGACTTCTATGATGTTAAAGGTATTGTAGATGATTTATTGGCTGAACTTGGTGTTACAGGCTACGAAATCAATCGTGGTACTGAGCCATACTTCCATCCAGGTGTAAGTGCTAAATACGTAGTAGATGGCAAAATGATTGCTCAATGCGGTGAATTACATCCACAAGTGAGCAAAAACTTTGACTTGTCTGGCAAAGTATATATGTTTGAAATCGATTTGGAAGCCGTGTTATCCTTGTCGATTCCAGCATTCCGCTACACATCTTTCAGTAAATTCCCAGGCACTAGTCGTGACCTTGCTATCGTAGCACCTGTGTCCGTTGCTAGTGACGAGATTTTATCTATTATTAAAAATCATGGTGGCGAATATTTAGAAAATGCATCTATCTTCGACGTTTACGAAGGTGAACATATCGAAGCTGGTTACCGCAGTCTTGCGTACAATTTGCAATTCCGCTCTATGGAAGGCACGTTGAACGATGAAGATATTGATGGCAACATTCAAGCTATTATCGATGCATTAGCAGAAATTAATTGTAGATTACGTTAATCTCAAGCAGTATATTGAAAGGGTTTACCGTATGGTAAACCCTTTTAGTACTATAGTTATACCTTTAGTTAGGTAGAAAGGATTGTCTATGGAATTATTGGCTCCTGCCGGTACGATGGAAAACTTTATGGCCGCCTTAGAATCTGGAGCGGATGCGATTTACCTCGGCGGTAAAGGCTTTAATGCCCGTGCTCATGCAGCAAACTTTGGCATTGAAGAATTGGCCGAGGCTATTCGATTGGCGCATATTTTAGATGTGTCCGTATATGTAACAGTAAACATTCTAATAGGCGATTCTGAATTAATAGCTCTCGAGTCGTATTTAAAAGACTTAGAACGCATCGGTGTTGATGCTATCATCGTTCAAGATTTAGCAGTGGCTAAGTTGGCGCAGCGAGTGGCTCCTAAATTACACTTACATGGTAGTACACAAATGACTGCAGCTACGCTCGATGCAGTTCGTTTTTATGAAAGTCTCGGTTTTACACGTGTCGTTTTAGCTCGTGAATTGAGCCTCGCTGAAATTGAACATATTTGTAAGAACTGTACCGCTGAAATCGAAGTCTTTGTTCACGGTGCCTTATGCGTATGCTATTCTGGCCAATGCTTAATGAGTTCCTTCATCGGTGGGCGCAGTGGTAACCGCGGTGCTTGTGCACAGCCTTGTCGCTTGCCTTATGAATTATTGGATTCATCGGGCACAAGCTTGTTGCCTAAACACGAAGCTTATTTATTGAGCCCTAAAGATCTTAACTATAGTGAACATATGAATGAGCTCGTAGCAGCCGGTGTAAAATCCTTCAAGGTAGAAGGGCGTATGAAGAAGGTATCCTATGTGCGCCAAGTTATTGGTACTTACCGTCATATCTTGGATACGGCTCATATGGATTCTGCTGACGCTAAGGCATTGGCTGCTGGCTTTAACCGGGGCTTCTCTACAGATTACTTAACAGATCATGTAGGGAAATCCATGATGACCGTGGTGGCCCCTAATAATCAGGGGAAACCAATTGGTAAGACAGAGGTTAAAAAAGGACAAGTTCATTTATACTTAACAGAACCTATTGAAAAAGGGTCACTTTTAAAGGTTATGCAAGCCTCTGGTAGCATTACTTATTATCAGATCGATCAAAACTGGTCTGTTGTTGATAATAAACATTTTGTAGGTAAACCTGATGAAGGTTTTGCGGCGGGACAAGTATTTCTTGCATCGCTGCCTAAAGCTCAAAAGCAGAGAGGTCTACAAGATTTCAGTGCTAAATTAGAGGTACATGGTTATCTATCTATTAATACTGAGGGTAAAATACCTTGTACGGAACTTACCTTTGTATTAAATGATGGTCGTACTGTGACAGTATCTAATGAGTTTGAACCTGTTTATGCTAATAACAAACCAACTACATTAGAGAAGGTTACAGACCAAGTAGGTAGATTAGGCAATACATTATTTACTCTTGGCTCTATGACTATTCCTGATGGTCCATATATGTGGCCAGCTAGTGTGTTAAATGCATTGCGCCGCGATGCTGTAGAGGCAGTAGAAAACTTGTTGATTACAGACCATGAAATAGCATGGGCTGAACTGGCTGCAGAGCCTCAAGATATGTCTTCTATGGTGGCTAAGAGTAGTATTCAATATACTGAGCCTATCGTAAGTGCGCGCGTTGATGAATTAGAGGCTGTGAAAGCGGCTATTGAAGGGGGCGCTAAGAAGATTATCTTTGGTGGTGATCGCTTACAACGTAAGCCTTATGAACTTAGCATCTATGAGCAGGTAGCCAAGCTTTGTAAAGACCATAATGTACTTTGTGTATTTGCAACGCCTCGGGTTGTGAAAGATGATGAAGTTGAGGCGTATATAAATACCCTTAAGGCCATAGTTGAGGCGAAACCAGATAGCATATCTATTCATGTGCCACAAGCCTTATTGTGGCTTCGTGACTTAGGGTACCCAGGTGCTATTGAAGCTGATACAGGTCTTAACATATTTAATGGCTCTGCTTTACAAGTATGGGAAGACTTAAATATGAGTAGCGTAGCACCGTCCTTAGAGTTAACATTGAGGCAACTCGTAAGCTTACAAAAATCTACTCATTTGCCATTAGAGGTTATGGTTCATGGGTATACGGAAATGATGATTTCTGAATACTGTGCCATCGCTAGCTTTGTTGGGACTGGTAAAAAAGAAAACTGTCCAATGCCGTGCGTAACAGAAGATTACGCATTAAAGGACCGTAAAGGAGAAGTGTTCCCACTTCGCACAGATCCATATTGCCGCATGCATATTATGAACAGTCATGAAATGGACATGCGTGCCTACGTGCCTGAGTTACATCGTAAAGGTCTACATATTTTGCGCATCGATGGGCGTCATATGGATCCACATAGATTACGTAATATCGTAGCAGACTATGTATCCATTCAAAATGGAACAAAAGAGGCTCCGCCTAAGAGTGTAGGCAAGGATGACACGCCTATTACAAGGGGCCACTATTTTAGAGGTATTTTATAAAAGAGGTAGTACATTGTTTAACGAAGATGTATTAGACTTTCACCATATAAAAGAACAATTACAACAGCATTGTAGCTCTGCTATTGCAAAAGAATTGGCTATGAACATTGAGCCAATGATCGATGCAAAACAGATTCAAGAGAATCTTGATGAAACGGCAGAGGCAATGCGGTCATTGCAAATAGAGGTGGAACAACCGTTAGGTGGGACTCGAGATATTCGTGAGTCCTGTAAAAAGAGTCGTAAAGACTTTGTTCTTACTCGTGAAGCACTATGGGATATTTACTTGACCATTGGTGCCTATAAGCGAATGACAAAGTTCTTTAGAACGAAATATATGGAATATCCGTTGCTATCCCTTTGGGTACAGGATATGCCGAATACAGATCGCATTGAAAACCGTTTTAAACGGGTCTTTGATGATAAAGGGGAATTGCTTGATACTGCATCTCCTAAGTTGGCGAGCCTTAGAAATACGATTATCAAAACTCGTGAAAAGATTAAAAATGATATTCAAGCTATCTTACACGACAAGGATAATCAAAAGTATTTCCAAGAAACCATCATTACGCAGCGTAACAATCGATACGTAATCCCTGTAAAACAGGAGTATCGCCAATATTTTGATGGTCTTATTCACGACCGTTCTGCAACGGGTCAAACACTCTATATTGAACCGATGCGTTTGGTGAATCTAAATAATGAATTGCAAGAGGCTTTGATTGGTGAAGAGCAAGAAGTATTGCGCATTTATCGTGAATTATCTGCCCTTGTTAAACAGCATAGTAATGATTTGATGGATGCTTGTGAAAAGGTATCTCACATCGAATTTGTATATGGTAAGGCGAGCCTTGCTATTTCCTATAAGGGTGTACCGGCCATCTTGAGTACTGATAGAACAGTTAATCTCATGAGAGCTCGTCACCCCTTAATCCCACCGAATGTGGTGGTGCCTACGAATATTTTATTAGGCACATCATATCGTATTCTATTAATTACTGGTTCTAATACAGGTGGTAAAACAGTATCCCTTAAAACACTAGGGTTATTGAGTTTAATGAACCAATGTGGTTTATTTATCCCTGCTGATCACGGTTCTATGTTGCCAGTATTCCATAATATCTTTGCCGATATTGGGGATGAACAAAGTATTGAGGCTAGCCTCAGTACATTCTCCGCTCACATGACACAAGTTATTTCCATCATCAAACATTGTGGTCCTAACGACTTGGTTTTACTAGATGAACTTGGGTCTGGTACTGATCCAGAGGAAGGTAGCGCATTAGCTGTATCTATCCTTGAATTCTTCCGTAAAAAAGGTGCTCTTATGATGGTAAGTACCCACTATAATGAGCTTAAAAATTATGCGTACCATACGGAAGATATTGAAAACGGTCACGTAGAGTTTGATGAACGCACTTTGAAACCTACGTATCGATTACATATCGGTGTAGCCGGTAGTAGCCATGCATTGAGCATTGCTGCTCGTTTAGGATTGCCTAAGGATATCGTAACTCGTGCGGCAGAATACAAATCTCAATTTGGTAGCCACGAAATGGAAGAGGTTCTTTTAGATTTAAATGAACAACTTCGAAAAGCGTCTGAGCGAGAACGAGCACTAAAGAAAGAGCTCGATGAAACACGTCGCATGCGTGGCCAACTAGAGAAGGAAAAGAAACAGTTTAATGAAAAACGTAAACAAATCTTAGCCAAAGCTCAGGCTGATGCAGAATCCATGAAACGTAGTTTACGCGTTGAAGGGGAAGCGATTATCAAGCAATTGAAATCGCAATTTTCTGAAACAAATAAGGATAGGCGTCAATCGGCTATTAATGCAGCACGTAAGGGAATTTCTAGTGTTCATGTACCAGAAGCTCCAGTGGATGATGAGCGTAAGTCGTTAACTGCAGATGCTATTAAGGTTGGCCAAGCTGTTTATGTTACATCCTTGCGTTCGTTAGGTACTGTGTTATCTATCAATGGTAATCGTGTGAATGTTGATATTAATGGGCTAACAGCCACCGTTAAGGTTAGCGAATTACAATCTACTACACGTGAAGAAGGCAACAAACTCGCACGTGAACAAAAAGCAGTTATGCCTAAAACAAGAAAGCGTATGAGTGGCTCGGCAGTACAACGTCAAAAAGAAGTCCGTACGGAAATTAATATTCTTGGTCAAACAGTAGATGAAGCGACTGTTTCTGTAGGTAGATTCATTGACCAAGCTTTGCTTGGTGGTATTAATCAAGTGCGTATTATTCATGGTAAGGGTACAGGTGCATTACGTGAAGGCGTTCACCAATATTTACGTACTTTGCCTCATGTAGCGCACTTTGAAACAGCCGGTTATGATGAAGGTGGTGCAGGGGCTACGAATGTAGTTCTAAAATAAAAATATAATCTTCAGAAAATTGTATATGGAAATAAAAGGGTACATATCAGCTCTTATGGCTTGCTACCTTTTTATAGAGATAATATTTAGATAGTAAATATGTATAAAAAGAAAGGGCGGAACACTGAGTTCCGCCCTTTTAGAAACTACTGTTGAATTAGCGTTCCTTTTTAGACTTTTTATTTTTCGATGAATTTGATTTTTGCTCTGTAACCTCTTCTTTTTGAGGCTTGTCATTACTTTTTATTTTTTCATCTGTTCCTTTGCCTGTATCATCTTTATTATCTGCTTTTTCGTCCTTTTTATCTTCTTTTTTAGGTTGTGCCTTTGTAGGATTGACGTAACCTTCAGAGATTGCTGCTTGTGCGCTAGCTGGGACAGGGAAGTCAGAGGCCGGAGTATTGGCAAGAGCATTGGACATGAATTGACCCCACATAACAGCAGGTGTACTACCACCCGTAATACCGTGTAATGTTTCGGTGCCGTAGTCATCACCAATCCAAACAGCAGCTACTAAATCTGGAGTGTAACCTATGAACCAAGCATCTTTGGAGTCATCAGTAGTACCTGTTTTACCTGCTGCAGGACGACCGATGGCTGCATTACCGCCAGTACCACCATTTATAACAGATTCTAGCATATTAGTCATGATGGCCGCATCTTTTTCATCAATAACGCGTTTTTCTTGGATAGAGTTTTCTTCTACAACTTGGCCGTTGCGATCTACAATTTTAAGGATGGCTGTAGGTTGAACCTTGATACCGCCATTAGCAAGTACACCGTAAGCCTGTACCATATCAAGAGGTGTAACACCATGAGTTAAACCGCCAAGTGCTGTCGATAAGTTGTAATCTTGATCAGTTAGAGTAGAGATACCCATTTCTTTAGCAAGATTGATAACTTTAGTCATACCTACTTCATCGGCAACTTTTACAGCTGCTACATTGCGAGAATGTTGTAATGCGTAGCGGTATGTAATATTACCTTCGTAGTCGTTTTCATAGTTTTTAGGACTCCAATCACCGAAGGTAACAGGACTGTCCTCAACTATAGAACCAGGAGTTTTACCTGATTGAATAGCTGCTAAATAAACGAAAGGTTTCATAGTGGAACCAGGTTGACGTTCTGCTTGTGTAGCGCGGTTGAAAGCGTCATCACCGCGACCACCGACCATGGCTACAATGTAACCATTGTGAGGATTCATGGCTACTATAGCACCTTGTGGTTGAGATAATCCATTTTTATCAGTGTAGTAATTAGGCAAATTTTGCATTGCTGCAACAGCAGCATTTTGTGCATCCATATCGAGAGTAGTATAGATTTTTAACCCATCTTTATAGATGGCATCATCGCCGTACTTTTCAGAAATCTGAGAAATAACATAGTTAATGAAGTATGATGCATTAGATTTCTCATGAGCTTGTTCTTGTTTAGCTATTAAACCTAAATCTGCTTGACGAGCTTCGTCAGCTTGCTCTTGTGTAATATAACCATATTTTACCATTTGGCCTAATACGACAGCTTGACGTTTTTTACTAGCCTCTAAATCATTGAATGGGGAGTAATAGTTAGGACTTTGTGGTAAACCAGCAATGAGCGCCGCTTGTGCAAGTGTTAACTCACTAGCATCCTTACCAAAATATACATGAGATGCAGATTGTACACCGTAAGCACCTTGACCAAAGTAGATTTGGTTCATATACATTTCAAGGATTTCATCCTTGGTGTAATGTTGTTCAATTTTAAGCGCTAATAATGCTTCGGAAATTTTACGTTTTAATGTTCTATCTTGGGATAAGAATGCATTACGAGCTAATTGTTGAGTAATTGTAGAACCACCTTCAGATACACCGCTATGTACAATGTTTACCCATACAGCACGTAAAATACCAATTGGGTCAATACCATGATGCGTATAGAAACGGGAATCTTCTGTAGCTACAAAGGCATTCTGTAAATCTTTTGGTACATCTTTTAGAGGTACTGGCAATCTATTTTCTGTGGAGTGAACCGTAGTAATGAGATTGCCGTGCACGTCATAAATCTGAGACGATGCAGAAGGGCGTACATTGGATACATCCGGTAGATTTGATAATGTGGCACTTATGAAACCACAGCCACCACCGGCTACGATGAGTATAAAGAGAAGTGTACAAATCCAAAATAGACGCTTAGGATTTGTTTTCTTCGGCGTAGAACCATTACCATTTGAGCGGCGATTGGCTCTCGTATTTGAGTTACTACTCATAGAGTCACCTCTTTTTTCTTTTAGTAAATATAACGTAAATTCTATTACGCAGTTATAAATATTATATCATAAATGGTTTAAATCCAATACTATATATAATTGTGAAAGTTTTTAGATAATGGTATACTAAAACAATAGTATTTCTAGGAGGATTATCATGATTAGTGCTCAAGAACAAGTGCGCCAAATTAAACATGGTGTAGCGGATTTAATTAACGAACAAGATCTTGTAAAAAAAATAGAGAAATCCATTAAGGAAAATAAACCACTAGTTGTAAAACTAGGTTTGGATCCAACGGCTCCAGACATTCATTTGGGACATACTGTTCCTCTTCGTAAGCTACGTTTATTCCAAGAATTTGGTCATCAAGTAGTGATCGTTATCGGTGGCTTTACTGCTCGTATTGGTGATCCTACTGGTAAAAGTGTTACTCGTCCACCATTAACAAAAGAAGAAGTATTGAAAAATGCTGAAACTTATAAAACACAAATCTTCAAGGTATTAGATCCTGAAAAAACAATTGTTCGTGACAATAGCGAATGGTTAGAATCTATGAATTTTGCTGACGTACTTCGTTTGGCTAGCTCCTATACAGTTGCACGTATGATGGAACGCGATGATTTCAGCAAACGCTTTAAAGAAGGTCGTCCTATTGGCGTGCATGAGTTCATGTACCCATTGATGCAAGGTCAAGATTCCGTAGCATTACATGCTGACGTTGAATTTGGTGGTACAGACCAAACTTTTAACTTGTTAATGGGTCGTCATTTACAAGAATTGGAAGGTCAAGAGCCACAAGTTGTTATTACAATGCCATTGCTTGAAGGTCTTGATGGCGTTCAAAAAATGAGTAAATCTTTAGGTAATTACATCGGTATCGATGAAGAACCTAAAGAAATGTATGGTAAAGCAATGTCCATTCCTGATGAATTGATGATGCGTTATTTCATGCTCGTTACAGATATGTCCATTGAAGAGCAAGAGGACA
>ERZ772827.930-NODE-930-length-15367-cov-4.233346_pt1 | contig 15367 bp, 20 predicted proteins | sample MGYA00580850_ERZ772827 | MGnify/ENA primary metagenome ERZ772827 (study PRJEB29015, sample SAMEA2737950) | human oral metagenome | biome: human oral; feature: human-associated habitat; material: dental | place: China | collected 2145 ...
ATTTGGATAATCTGCAATCTGTTACTATCTCCCAGAGCTTTACAAATTAATGCTACGTCTATTGTATTCATATTTTCCCTATTACATAGATAGTTGTCTATGTTTGGTTTTATACACTATACATAGATTGATGTCAATGTGTAGTGGTGCACTACAATTAGTAGAATTCTGTAAAATACAGTTATAAAAAACAATGCCCTTATCGAAATAAGGGCATTTTTGTTTGAATTTTGGTCTTTGTGCAACTGCTGCATAATACCGTTTAAATATGTCTACATTATACATCATCTTCAATATCAATTCTTGTCCCAAAGATATAAAAACCTACTCCTTCAGATCCGTCTCGATAACCATCGTTATTAGTTTCCAAAAACTGATCATCTTTTAGGATACCGGCTAATAATGACTGTCTAGGTTGGTTGTTATCTTCAATACGATAATCCACATTTTCAGGCACTTTTGTTTTCGCTAAAACAATGCAGATCAGCAGAGGACTCACTGCAAGTGCGGCAGTCATTACAACCGCTTTACGAGGCTTTTCCGGGAGAAACGATAAAGTGCGGTCAATTTTCTTAAAGAATTGCCCGACAGTATGTCCGAATTTTTCTGCATCGCTCATCATTTGCTACTGTATCCATCAACGTATCCATACGTTTCAGTATACTCTCATTTATAATTTTGCGAAACATTTGCATAAAATTGACTTTTAATGAGTGATGAAAGTGATTTTTAATGATTTGATACCTGAATTTAGAGATAAAAAAATAAGCGGGTTTTCCCGCTTATTTTGTACGTATTGGATTTTTTAGGAGGATTTCATACTACGGCGTTCAAAGTTTTGAACCGCACTTCCAGCTTTACAGCTTACAATATCCATTTTGCTGCCGTTAGTGATGTAGAGGGTCGGCTCTTCAATACTTTTACCATCACGAGGCTGCACGAATTGGATGGTATAACTTGTGCCGTTATTTTTCATTTCTAATGAGCTGGTAATAAACCCTGAACCGGCGGCCACATACGAATCTTGATTTGCAAGAACTTGTTTCACCGGATTTTTGAAAGTAATTTGCCCATAAACAAACTCATAATCTGTCCCAGATTTTGTAACGGAAACTTTGTTTCCATTGTCCGCAGTGCAAGCGAAAATTGTGTTGTTGGCTGCAAGGGCCGGCATTGTACATGCGGTCATCATTGCAATAGTGAGTAATTTTTTCATAAATGCTCCTTTTAAGATTTTCCCAAAATGTAATCGGCTTCTTGATTACGACGTCTTGCATTCACACCATTATTGTTAGTTTGATGATTTCTAACAGCATTTGCTAGAGCTGTCATATCGCCAGATTGTGCAGATGCTTGAGCTGCTGCAATCACATCTTTTGTCAATGAACCATAGTTGTACGCATAAGATGTTAATGCTGCTTGTGCATTTGCCGGTAATTTATTCCATGTTGTTGATGATACGTTACTTCGAGCACGACTTGCAAATTCTTGCGTGCGACGAGCTAAGTCTCGTTCTGCATCCTCACGAGTTACAACGGTATCTTTCGTGACTTTTATAATGGTCCCGTCAGCTTTGGTAATTGTATCAGAACCATATCCTGTTCGATAAGCATTAACATCCCAATATGCCTTGCCACTAAATCCTTCAAAATTCTTCAATAATCCTGTTGCTTGTTCAAGAGCAGTACCGCTAATTGCCGGAATAGATGCATAGCCTGAATTTCCTTGATGACTTGAGCCTGAACCGAAATTACCGCCAGTTCCGGTATAAGAAAGCGAGTTCGATTGTTGAGGAAGCTCAAGGGTGACATTATTACGCGGAATATGAATAGAGCCTGCCTCAGCGATTTCCTCGACAGTGGTGTTAAGACCATTCGCCAAATCGCTGATACGTTTATCTACGTTGTCACGTGCAACATTGGATGCGCCGGCATTATATTCACGCAATTCCTTGTTTTGTAAAATGGCAACAGCTGAGTTGCCGGTAAGTGATTTTTGTAAATCAATTTCCATACGAATTTGACCAATTTCTCGGTCAATTAAGGTGAGCACTTTTTCCAATTCGACTTGGGCATCTTGGTTATTGGCAACATTTGGTTCACGCATCCCGGTTAATACTGCCCGACGTGCAAGAAGCATTTTTTCCATCGTTTTGGCTACGGCAATTTCGCTGGCCAAACGTTGACCTAATACTTGCGCATCAGGATCTTCACGTAAGGATTCAATTAAACCACGCGTGATTGGAACAGTCGTTGAGCTTAATTCAGCCAAGATCTCAACTGAAGGCGTATTCATGTTGAGGGCTTTTTGTAATTGTGTGACCGCTTTAATATTTTCTTGCTCGATTTCAGGAGTTAATCCGACACCGGCACGGGAACTACTTGGCGTGCCACAATCCACTTTACAGGTTGTTAATTGTTTTTCCCCAATGACATTGGTAAGCCAGTCGGTCATGTCTTTTGGATTGTCCCAAGTTTGGCAAAGTAATCCGCTACAGTTACCGCTTGAAACTCGACCGGATTCTAAGACACTGCGTTTGTTTTGCATGTTGTAACCGGCTTTAGCGACATCCTCAACAATCTTTATTGGTGCTTGCCCTTGACCTCCTCGTTTCTGTCCTCCGACCCATTCTTTACCTTCTCTGCCTTGAGAGTCTTCTAATTTTTTCTTCGCTTTTGTTGCATCCGGTTCGGAAGACGTAATGTTTTTAAATGACTCCATGTCAGCACTTTCTGACCAACGTCCATTGAGTGTGGCATCTGCCAACTTCTTAGACATTTCCTCACAACTGGTTTTAAGATTATTAAAATCGATTTTTCCTTGATAAAGACCGTTTGTTAAAATATCGTAAAGTTGAGGGTTCGCACGTTGGATAACCATTGCTGGTAAACTGGCGACGGCGCCGGTTGCTGACTCAATGACGTTACTATATAAATCTTTGAAGCCTTCTGTGATGCCATTCAATTGATTCTTGATGCTTGTTTTAATATCAAAATTGCCGCACATCAAATTAGCCTTCCAGCCAATACCAAATTCTGCCGCCGGAATATTACCTCGGCTAGGTGGAGCCATGTAGCCGACTCCACCGCCAATTTGGTAGTAGATTTTGTCTGATAAAATGGAATCTGCCTTATTGAAACCGAAGGGGTTATCAGCGGCGGATGCCGACATGGTTACCGATAAGATTGCGCATGAGATTGCGATATACGATGCTTTAACGGCATAGTGAAATTTCATATTCAATTCCTTTATTAATTAAACCAATCAACACTGTATAGGAACGTTTGCCCGCGCCGTTTACAGCATTTATAAGGGCGCCATAATGCCCATGCATAACTACCGTTTTCCGATACCATATTGGGCGGTGTATCCGGAAAAATACTGCAAGATTGTGACATTTGTGGGTACAATTGTTGCCATTTATGGTTTTTACTTTCTCCCTCTTTAACCGGGTCCGGATACCAGTAGCCGTTTTGCCCTTGTTCTTGTTTGGCCGTCGGAATATAAATGTGGGGTTGCGCACTCCGCGTGAGGAAATCGGCAACCCGGTGAGCGGTCACGGCAGAAGCTTTATAATCATGTACCTGTGTAACCGCACCACTACGTGGGAAAATATTTCCCCACATATCACCTCCGCCACGAATCTCTCGCACTCCTGGAGTAAGAGCCTCCGGATAAAACATTTCAGGTATAGCTTGGCGCCAAGCAAAGAAATCTAAACTGCTGAGATAGTAAGGTACGAAAGGGGTTGTCTGGCTTTGGCAATAGTAACCGGTATTGCCGAGCAGCTGACTAATTGCACCTTGAGGATGACCTATTGCATCAACATTTTTAAACGTAAGTTGAGTATAGTTTTTTTGTGGTGAGCGATATTCACCGCCCTTTACACCTTGGCTGACCATATTCATTTCTTGCCAAGGATTTTGCCCCTCATGGTTATAGCTGGAAATGACCGTTTCCGGCAGATAATGTTTTACTTTGGTCGAGGTTTTGATCGAGCAGCCGAATTGGGTGCAAAACAGCCAAAAGCAAGTGCCGACAATTTTGTAGTCGAGACAGCTTGGAGAGGCGCTAGAAGCCATAATTGAGGCAGTATTCAGAGAGGCACGTGCCGGAAGCCCTGAAAATGCAATGGCAATACAAAGACCGGATAGCGGTATTTTCTTTAATTTCATTTTGCTCCCTCTTTATTTTTTTGTTGATGCTGCCAGGATGTTAATCGTTTTAATGCTGTGTCTACATTCGTTTCACCATAAATAACCAAGCTTTCTTCACCAGGGTATTGAAATAAAATTGCTGGTACTTTTTTGATCCCGTTTTGCCATCCGCTGATAAGCCCTTGGTAGGATTGCTTTAATTGGGTTTCTATTTGTCTCCATTCTGCAGATTGGAACAAACGACTCGCTTGTTGTGAGGCAATAGTTGGATTGGCGCTCAATTGTTGACTTATTTTGTTTTCCCATTGCTCAACCTGATCAAGGTAATACACTTGACTGGCCAATTCGGCATGAGAAATTGGGTAATGCTGTGTTGAATAAACAGTGACCGTAGGATTTTGCGCCTGGGTAAATCCCAATAAGGGCAATAACCCCAACAGAAACAGTGATTTTTTAGGCATAACTATCCTTTACAATAAAATGAGATAAAGGAAACATTAACGAAATGCTACCGGTGAATATAGGAGAAATTCTTTTTGCTTTTGAGATAAATTATCCGTTTTCAAAAAACAATTTTTGATAGAAGAGACATCATTTAATTCAGTATGATTTAAACCAATAAGTCGCTGTTTATCAGCCCTTATAAGTTGCACGACTCTTGAGAAGCAACGCCTTATCTTTGAGTAAGTAGAGTCATAGCCAAAATGTTATCCAGCATTCTGAAAGGATACACTGCTATTGCAGGAATGCCACCTTAAAGACCTTCCGAGGGAAAATGATTCCCTTGGGACATATCATTTTTCCAAGGAATTTTTTTATTTCATATTAGGAGAATGACTATGTCCTCATCTACTCAATTAGAACACTATGATGTTCCATCAAGTAACCCTCTTGACAACCAAACATTTTCCTTTCGCGTAGGAAAACACTTGGGCCGTTTTTTCGTTGCTGCTAAAAACAAAGCAACCGATAAATACAAACAAGTAACATCCGGCATCAACCAAAGCATTGAAGACGAGGAAGCTCGCCGGCTTTATGAGTTACAAATGATGCTAGATAGTCAGGCGGAAGAATATGAGGCAATTATTAATGACGTGCAAAGAACGTGGTTTAAACGCACCACGTTGTTTAGCATTTTATTCTTGATTGTCGGTATTCTAGGTACTGCAGGTACTCTTTACTATCTTATGCATTAATTTGCATAAGCTATTCATTTTCAACCCTAAGGGGAATTTTTACCCTTAGCGGTAAAAGTTTCCCCTTTTGGTAGGAGAAAACTGATGAACGTGACATTACACAACAGCTGTTTTGCTTATTTAGCCAAACATCCTGCCTCAGAATCTCTTATTGAGGAGGTTCGCATCCAGGCAGTAAATGCTTGGAAAAATCGAGGAAAAGATGAGCTTTCTACTCGTATTATAGTGAATATCCCTAGTCAATACGGACAAAAATACCGCTTCTTTACGGTTTCGCCGTACGCAAACCGAAAAGATTTGTTAAGTGTAAGGTAGAAAACGTTAACAAAAGCAAAAAACACATTCTATTGGTGTTAATTCATAACTGACTTAATACCAGCAAACTTTACAATAAACCTTGCTCATGCCATTGGCGTGTTCAAGGTTTTCTTTTACCCGAATGGGAACAATTGCCCATTCGGACGGTTGTTCCCTTTTTTATTAGGAGAACAGCCATGAAAAAAGAAACTCAACAAAAAGATTTGTATCAACAAATCACCGACCAAATTGTAGATGCGTTAGAGCAGGGGACAATGCCTTGGCAAAGACCTTGGGATAATGGCTTGGCACAAATGGTAATTCCGTGTAACGGTGAAAGTGGTCGTCAATATTCCGGTATTAATGTGTTGTTACTTTGGATGAGTGCTATCAGGAAAGGTTTTACCCAACGTAAATGGGTCACTTTTCAGGGCGCAAATCACCTTGGTGGACAAGTTCGCACTGGCGAAAAAAGTACGGTTATTATTTTCTATAAACAAAATATGTTTGAAGAAAAAGATGATAACGGAAACGTTGTACTTGATGAAAACGGTGATCCGAAAATGAAGTCATCGGTATTTATTCGTGGTCATCATGTGTTCAATATTGAACAATGTGATGGCCTAGAAAAATACTATGAAGAATTTCCTGAACCGGAAAAATCTTCAGAAATGCAACCTCGACCGGATTTAGATGTATTACCCAATAAAATGGGTATGCAACTTTATAACAAAGCACAAGATCGTGCTTGTTATATCCCGCGCAAGGATTGCATTGTGATGCCGGATTTCAAAAAATTCAATACAGCTGACGACTACTACGCAAAACTACTGCACGAATGTGGTCACGCCACCGGGCATAAAGACCGATTAAATCGTGACGGTGTAGCTAGATTTGATAAATTTGGTTCTGAACAATATGCATTTGAAGAATTAATTGCTGAACTCACCAGTGCATTTACTTGCGCTCACGTGAATGTCCGCAATGATATTTCCCAGAATGCAGCGTATATCGACAGCTGGATTAAGGCGCTAAAAGCAGATAAGAAAGCCATTTTCCGCGCATCTTCACAAGCGCGTGAAGCAACACAATTCTTGTTAAATGCTCTCGAATTAACATCGAATGAAGAAGCAAAATTAGCGGCTTAGCTTCTATTAAACTATTCTAACGTTTTTTGTTAGAGTTCTCATAAACCACCCTTTGGGGAGTAATCCTCAAAGGGGATTGCTCCCGTTATTTTAGGAGTAATCTATGGATTTCGAGAAAAAATTTACCGCACTTTTTAAATCGATTGCACCACAATATCGACGCTCAGAAGTGTTTTACGACTTTATTACAATCTTTGCCCTGGAATTCTATCTCATTATATATGGTGCACAAGCAGATGAATCGTTGAGACAACGTTATCAGACAGCTGGCGGGCATTATAATGAAGATGAAAAACAAGCTCTCAGTCGCCTTTTCAACATTATTGTTGAGGCTTTGGAGCATAAAACCTATGATTTCCTAGGATCAGTGTTCATGTCGTTGGATTTAGGTGATCAATATAAAGCTCAATATTTCACGCCTGGTCACATTGCCCACTTTATGGCAGCAGTAACTCTATCAGATTGTCATAGTTTAATTAAAAAACGTGGCTTTTTGACATTGCAAGAGCCAACTTGTGGCTCCGGCGTAATGATTATTGAGGCTTATAATTATTTGCGCGAAGAGGACTTCAACCCTCAGCAACAAATGTGGGCTCAAGCAAGAGATTTGGATTTTACTGCAGCATTAATGTGTTATATACAAATGACACTCTTACATATACCGGGAGAAGTCATTATTGGTAACACCCTTAAAGATGAGGTGAATTACCATTTATACACACCAGCTCACATATTGGGGAATTGGAACAAAAAATTGGAGAGTGCAGATTCCTATACTGAAGCAGAATATCAAGTTATTGAACCTGAACCAGTAGAAGACCCCTCGCTTGACATTGATTGGGAAAATGAACCTATGTTTTACTAAAAAAAGTGCTTACCTATGGGTAAGCACTTTTTGTTCTAAGATTTTAAAGTTATGCCTTTGAGTGCAAATTGTCCGCAAGATGAAATAATCGGTTTTCCTTCATATTCCTTACCTAATGGATTTACACCGGCTTTAAAATAAAGTTCGATAGCATCAAGAGATGGTTGGGCTTTGCCATCAAAAATGAGTCCACTCATATCTACATTATTTTTAAGAAAATGATTAAAATCTTCTTTTAAAAATGCGTCGCCATTCTGTGATTTTGATAACGCAGCATCCAGTAAGGCTGATTTTCCCTTATCATTTATAAATAATAGCGCATTCTCTTTTATGTCTGCAGTTCGTCTGAGTGTATTATTAATCTTTTTATAATGGGAAATATTATCGACATTGATACAAACATTTTCCCATTCGATACCTACGATTTCACCATTTTCATTTTCTAGATATTTAACGATTTCTAATTCTAAAAAATCAGCCATATTTTCTCCTTTTATGATTATTAGATAAATAATTATTTTTATAGACATTAATTTATTGTTTTAGTTCAATGTCTTATTTTTCCATTTCTCGATTATAAATACCTTTTAGTCTCGCCACCGTTGACTTAGATAAATCATATCGTTTCATTACTGTTGAAATAGAATCACCAGCTTTAAAATCCGCATAAATCTTTTTACGTATTTTATCTGTCACTTTAGGTGGACGGCCGCCTAATGCATTTTTATGACCTGAAGCAAGTTTTGTTCGCTTCCCTTCCTGAGTACGCTCGACAATAAAACTTCTTTCTAATTCAGCAAAAATACCTAACAATTGAATTAAGGCCATCCCCATAGGATTGTTTTGGGTTCGGGTATCTATTCCTTGTTGTATTACAACAAAACCAATATTTTTATTCTTAAATAGTTCAAGTGTATTCAAACACTGAGCAAGGCTTCTTCCTAAGCGATCAAGCTTAGTTACTGCAACAACATCACCCTCTCGGACATAATCCAGTAGTTCATCCAATTGTGCTTTATTTTTCTCAGCTTTACCGGAATGCTTCCCTGAAAAAATTTTCTTACAGCCATATTCTTTTAATGCTTGAATCTGTTCACTTAAATCCTGCTGTTGAGTTGATACTCGAGCAAATCCTATTAATGCCATCTTCTCTCTTAAAATTATTTAAAAATGTTATTAAATGACTGTTGGTTATTTCTTTTAGCTAAATTTATACCAGCTTTTAATCCCTCTCTAAATGGAGTACTTCCTAGCGGCGTCAATGGTTGAATAGGTGCTAAAGGTAGCAATGCAGATGCCCCCATAATCATTCTATAACCTTCTTCAAAGCCTTTTTGATAATCATAGTCCATAATTAACTCCTTTATTAAAAATTCAAAATTTAAGAATTCAAGTTTACTAAAAGCACTAAGTACGTTCCAAATAATAAAAATAATATAGCTAAATTATTCAATCTCTTGTCTGCTTTATCAGAAAATGCACAATAAAAAGGAATTGGAATCGACACTAGAACAAGTATAAGTCCAAGCCACCAAATAAAACTAAGCATAATATTTCCTTATTCAAAACTTAACACTTAGAAAAACTTACCCTGCCAATAAATATCTAACAGGATTGATACAATACCTAATATCAAAAAAAAGTAAAAAAACTTTGTTCTTCTTATTGTTGTTTTACTTGATATTAAATTCCAAATATTTATATACATTGAAATAGTGAGAGATATAAAAGAAACATATAATAATATTATCTCCATAAGATTTATCCCTATTCAAAACTTAATACTTTGTTCTATCTGAATGAAGTAACTCATCAGTAGAAATTACACGATCACCAATAAGAGATTCGGGTATTTCATTGTTCTCTTTTTCTCTCAATAACTGTTTAAACATATCGCTTCTTTTTCCTTTTCCTACCGTACCCACGACAATAGTATGATTAGAACTTATATCTACTACCTCAACAAACTTCTTGTCTTTCATTGTTATATCCTTATCAAAACTTAATAATTACTATGTTAGCATGTTTTATTAGCTATTTTCGCTATATTTCTTAATTTATCTATCATTCTGTCTATATCATAAGCATGATTCATACCGTATTCATCAGGGGTCTTTAATGGTATTTCTCCCGCCTTTAGCAATAAAAAACCAATTTCCTTAGTCGTTTCTGTCGCATCTTTGCATTGCAACAAATTTTGGAAGTTATTTTGCATTACATAAGCTTGGATTATATTTTTATTTAATAACCTATCCCATAACTTTCTTCTCCTTCTTTTTTTCAGTTCATCTAAATACAAATACCAAGACAAAAGACAGTATTCCAATGAATTTATGTTTGAGAATCTTTTCATAAAAACATTCCTTTATTCAAAACTTAAAATTTACTGCTTAATGTGTGATTTTTTGGATTATTGGATTTTCTGACAAATTGCTACTTGCGGAATGATAAGTAAGCATAAATATACCAAAGAGAAGAAAGAATCCAAGATAAGATAAAATTACCTTTACTTTTACTTTCCAGTCTTTCCCTTTTAAGGATGATATTAAATAACTGGATGTCAAAAATAATAAAGCACCAATTAAAGCATAATTCATAAATCTTCTCCTATATGTGCAAAACTTAAAACTTTTTAGACCACCTAGTATTGCTAGTCTGAAATCTTACACCTCTCTAGTTTTTAGACTGTCTAAAAACCTCAATCAAAGTTTCTAGACTAAATCATAGTGATTTATCCCTGTATCATCATTGATAATCTGTTTTTGTCTTCAAGAGAGTTTTTAGATAAACCTATTGAATAGTAAACTGGATATCTAGAATAGGTAGAAATTAACAACATTGATGATAGCAATGAAATATTACCTATTTTTTATTGTGATTATTACGGTTATGAGCTTTAAATCTATGGCAAATATAAGAAATCCGCATGAAGGAGAGATTTGTCATGTTGAAGCAGAGTACTTTTATCCAGGGGTATGGGAGAAACATGGTGATAATGAGCTTATCTGTAACTATTGGAGGTTTTTAGGAGATGAAGATCGGCAGATACTAGAATCACAGCTATCGGAAGATAATGATGAGTCAAATACTGAATATGGAGACTATGATAGTGCAGAAGAAATAGATGGGGAATAAATAAGATAAAATGATGGGGAGCTAAGCTCCCCATTGTTTTTCTAGCCGCTGCCTAGAACCCTCTACTTGCTCATTATAAGCTGGCCGAGGTGCACTCTGCGGGTCCCTGCTATATTTTATGACCGAGGGGACATTTACCCTGTCAATCTAAGTTTTTAGATGCGTTAAATACTAAATATTAATTTTTTAAATGTCAATTTAATTTTTACTCCTATGTGTAACTCTTACTGTTAACTCTTACTGTTAACTCTTACTGTTAACTCTTATGCGCAACTTTTAAGGATTAACTATAAAAGTTAATCATTGTTCTACATTTATTTGATTGGTGCAAACAGCGTAACTGCAGAGATCATCTCAACTTGTTTGCAATATTGTCTTATCACTGTTGCAGCACTCTCAAATGTTGCTCCGGAAGAAGATATATCATCAACGAGTAATACATGTTTAGTATCAGGAGGGAGTTTCACATGATCCCCACTGAAAATATGTAAATAGCATCTATTTTTTGGGGCAATGTTTTTGATTGATAAGGTTCTCTCACTTCTATGCAATGCAGTAATCAAGGCTTGCTTTTTATCCAAAGGAATAGAGTCATCATTTTTAACATCTTCGATCAATTTTTGGGGTGTTTTTTTCTTGAGAAAGTTATCAATAATCTCTATGTCAAATTTTTTCTGTAACAAATAGGCTAAGTTACGACCAATATCATACTTAGATGGCATAAGGATGATCACGTCAAATGGTCGCTTAAGATGTATATCAAATGAGTATTCATTAATAAGTTTTGATGCATAGTCATATACAGCATTGATTGTTTGAATATCAGCAGTTAGACCTTCATAACCTTTCATCGCATATAGCATGGGACAATTATCTCCAATAGGTCTGTGTTTTTCTCTTCGTTCTTTATAACGTCTGATTATAGAGTATATTGTTATTTTCCCACTGTGTTTAAATATCCCTCCTTTATTCGGGAGGGAGGCTATAACAACCTGGTTATTTTCAATTTTGAATTTCATATTCTTCTTCTTTTTTATCTAACTACTACTATTTTAATAAAAAAACAAAAAAAGCCAAAAGGTTAAGGGAATCCCTAACGGGATTAAGGGTAATGCAATAAAGGTAACCTTTCCCAAGGGAAAGGTCTTATCTGAAAAGGCTAAAAGGCTTTTTCAAAAGGGCTAAATGGCATTGACATCTATCTTCGATTCATAATTATTTATTCATTGAGATGATTGCATAAATCGATATCCTTTTAGAAAAAATAGCGGGTTTTAGGAAATGTTTTCATCTATTTTTAATAAATTAAGAGGGAAAAAACAAGATTCCCTAGATATCAGACTGAATTTACAAGATCTTAATTTATCTCAACCAAAAGCAGATAATAATGGTTGGATAACGCCTTTCCCTGCGTCAAAACTACTTGATACCGAATTACGTCAAAAATACTTAAATTTAATTTGGCAGCAAGTTTCTATGACGCAAGATATGTTCAATGAATTGTACAAGAAACCGATTGAACGGTATGCGGAAATGGTTCAATTATTACCAGCTTCAGAATCCCATCACCATTCACATTTGGGAGGTATGCTTGATCACGGGCTTGAAGTACTTTCATTTGCAGCAAAACTTCGTCAAAGTTATGTGTTACCACAAAATGCAGCACCGGAAGAACAATCTAGACAACGAGATGCTTGGACTGCAGCAGTTATTTATGCGGCACTTGTTCATGACATTGGTAAAGTTATTGTCGATATAGAAATTCAGTTAAAAGACGGTACTCGTTGGTTTCCCTGGAATGGGATTCCAACTCAATCTTATAAATTCAAGTATATCAAAGGTAGAGATTATGAGCTTCACCCTGTAACTGGAAGCTATCTAGCCAGTTATCTGATCCCTCATGAGGCATTTGAGTGGTTAGCTGAATATCCAGAAGCCTTCTCATCATTAATGTATGCAATGGCTGATCATAAGGATAAGTCAGGACTACTATCTGAGATAGTACAAAAAGCAGATCAAAACAGTGTCGCTCTTGCATTAGGCGGAGATGTATCTAAACTGGTTCAGAAACCAGGAACATCTTTTGCAAAACAGCTTGTTATGGCATTACGTCATTTACTGCAGCATAAATTTAAAATTAACACGCCTAAAGGTCCGGCAGATGGTTGGCTTACAGATGAAGCATTATGGTTGATGAGTAAACCTACGGCAGATCAAATTCGAGCTTACCTTTTAGAGCAAGGCATTTCGGCTCCGACAGATAATCCTAAATTATTTAATGAGATGCAATCACTAGGAATTATTGAAAGCACAACAGATGGGACCGCAATTTGGCATTGCCGAATTAAAGCTGATTCAGGTTGGTGTCCGCCTAAGGCCTTTTCCTTGTTAAGAATAAGGCCTGAGATTGCATGGGAAAATCTAGACGATAGACCAAGCGCATTTTTGGGGCGCGTAGATATTGAAACTGATGCATTATTAGACGGTGAGAATACTCAAACTACCGTTGAATCAATGATGAGTATTCCTATGGTAGCGGAAAGCATCAATATTTCGTCACCTGAAAATATATCCTCTCAACAATCCCCTAAAAAAGAAGGAAAAATAATAAAAGAATCCGGTGATATAGCAGATTTAGTAATGGATTTGTTCCCGCCAATGGAATCACCTGAAAATTCATCAATTATGGAAGAAACATCGCAGGTAGAGGAGTCTGAACAGTTAGCGGTGGCTTTACCGATTATGGAAGAGGCTACTTCCCAAAGGAAGTTAGAGAAATCAAAAGAAAGTGTAGTTATCTCCGGTGAAAGTTTTGTTGAATGGCTAAAAGCTGGAATTATTGGGAATACTCTGACTATCAACAATACAAGTGCGAAATTACATATCGTTAAAGGTCAGCTTTTCCTCGTTACACCTGGTATATTTCAGATGTTTTTTAATAGTAAAGGCATCACTAATTTCACCAAAAAAGATATTGAAAGTTTGCAATATAGTTTTCAAGACCTTAAATTACACCGTAAATACCGTCAATCAAATAATGATAGTGTGAATTTTTGGCGTTGTAAGGTTGTTGGACCAAGGAAAACTTCTCATTTGATAGGGTATTTAATCGATAAAACCGATTATTTTTTCGGTAATAGAATTCCAATTGATAATTTGCATTTATCGCTTATTGAGGAGAATGACAATGAATAGACTTACATTTGATGTGTTACTTGATAAATTTTTTTATACCGACATTTGCGTGTAGATACAGTAAAAAGTTACGAGAAAGCAATTAGACAGCTACAACATAATTGTGATGTAGAATTTCCGGATGAAGTATCAGAATTACTGATACTTCAATGGCGTCAAACAGTAGTTGGAAAATCTATCATTGAGGTGACATGGAATAGTTATGTTCGCCAGCTCAAAACTATCTTTAAATTTGGCATTGAGAAGCAGCTTCTTCCATTTATAAAAAATCCTTTTGACGGACTGTTTATTAGAGAAGGAAAACGAAAAAGAAAAGTTTACACTTCTTCTGATTTAGATAGGCTGAGTTTTGGTATTAAAGAATCAAAACACCTCCCGGCAATACTTCGCCCTTTATGGTTTACTAGGGCTCTAATAATGACATTTCGTTATACAGCAATTCGCCGCTCTCAATTAAATAAACTGAGAATTAAAGATGTTGACTTGATAAATCAAGTTATTCATATTTCTCCGGAAATAAACAAGAACCACGAATATCATATTCTTCCTATTTCTAGCATACTTTATCCATACCTTGATAAGCTATTAAATGAATTAAAAAAAATGAAACAGCCGGTAGAGGCTCAGCTTTTTAATATAAATCTTTTTTCAAAAGCGGTTAAACGTAGAGGAAAAGAAATGACGGCAGATCAGGTCAGTTATCTATTCAAAGTAATATCAAAGTATACAGGGGTTATTAGTTCTCCTCATAGATTTAGGCATACTGCAGCGACTAATTTGATGAAAAAACCTGAAAACTTATACATAGTAAAACAACTGTTAGGTCATAAAGATATCAAGGTTACATTAACCTATATAGAAGATAATATAGAGTCAATTCGAGAATATACTAATTTATTATAGAGTGAGATAGAAGTATGCAAAATTGGTTTTCTTTTAAAAATGGATTAAAGAAGTCACCTCAATTTTTAAATTTATGTGACCCTCAATATATTGCTGAAAAAGAGCTATTACAAAAATGGATTGATCGGTTTACCCCAACTGATCATCTCAATAAGGTTATTCATCAATTTCAAACATCATTCCGATCTGTTTTCTGGGAACTATATCTTAGTGAAATATTTCAAGAAGAGGGGATGGAAATTATACATTCAGGAACATCGCCAGATTTTGAGCTAAAGAAAAAAGAGAAAACATTCTTTGTTGAAGCAGTTACTGCGAATTTTTCTCAGTCAGAGCTCTCTGAAGAATATAGAACATTATCTGATATAAATGGAGAAAATGATATTTATCCTATAATTGATAAATCTATAATTCGGGTATCAAATGCTATTAGCAATAAATTTAATGAATTTAACAAGACCTATTCATTAG
>ERZ772827.932-NODE-932-length-15354-cov-26.100464_pt1 | contig 15354 bp, 12 predicted proteins | sample MGYA00580850_ERZ772827 | MGnify/ENA primary metagenome ERZ772827 (study PRJEB29015, sample SAMEA2737950) | human oral metagenome | biome: human oral; feature: human-associated habitat; material: dental | place: China | collected 2145 ...
CCGTCGCGCACCACCTCCGGCATGCCGGTGACGTCGGTGGCGACCACGGGCGTCCCGCAGGCCATGGCCTCCAGGACGACCGTGGGCAGGCCATCGATATTGCCGTCGTCGGCGGGCACACAGGGGACGGCCAGGACGTGGGAGTCCCGCAGCAGGGCGCGCACCTCGCTCTGGGTCAGGGCCCCGGGCAGCCGCACCCGCTCCGCCAGCCCCAGCGCGCGGGCGCGCGCCACCAGGGCGTCGTGGAGCTCGCCCTCGCCGGCGATCACCGCCGTGACCGCAACGCCGGCGTCGGCCAGGGACGCGAGCGCCTGAAGGAGCACGTCGAAGCCCTTCTTGGGCACGAGCCTGCCCACCGCGGCCACCCGCAGGACGGTCCCCGGCCCGACGGGCACGGGGGGCCGGTAGGGGAAGCGGCCCAGCTCCAGGGCGTTGTAGCGCAGGCTGATGCGCGCCCCGCTCCCCTTCAGCGCCGCGCGCAGGTGGCGCTCGTTGAACCGGCTGATGGCGATGACGCGGTCGGCGTCGGAGCACACGCGCCGCAGCCACACCGGGTCGACGTCCCGGTGGTAGATGTCCTTGGCGTGGGTGGTGACCGTGTAGGGGATGCCGGTCAGGTGCGAGGCGATCCAGGCGGTGCGTCCCGCCAGCGAGGCGAAGTGCGCGTGCAGGTGGGTGACGTCGTCGGCGCGGGCGGCAGCGGCCAGGGCGACGCCCTGGGCCACCTCGTCCCCCGGCAGGCCCGCCAGCGCGGGCATGATCTCCGCCAGGCGCGAGCGGGTCCCGGCGTCGGGAAGCGAGACGGTCAGCAGCTCCCAGAGCCCGGACGCCTTCAGGGGACGGGGCACCCAGGTCACCCGCGCGCGGACCCGGGCGATCTCGGGGTGGAAGCGGGAGTCGGTGGTGGGGCGCAGGGCGTAGATGCCCAGGTCGTCGCCCAGCGCCTCACGGGCCAGGATCTCGGTGACGATGAAGGTCTCTGAGAAACGCGGGTAGACCTTGAGGACGTATCCGGTGCGGTTCATGAGGGCTGCTCCTCGGGGGCTCGGTGGGTGTCGGTGTCGGGGCGAAGCAGCGCGGCGGCCCGAGCGGCCGCAACCCGCAGGCCGTCGCGCCGCAGACGGGCGCGCGAGACCCGGCGGCCGGCCGCCCGGGCGGCCCAGCGGGTCAGGGCGTCGGCGCCGAGCTCGGCCGAGCGCATGACGTCCACGACCCCGGCGCGCCTCAGCGCGCGGGCCCGGATGAGCTGCTCGCGCCTCGGCTCCTCGCGGGGCACGATGAGGGCCGGCGTGGAGGAGGCCAGGACCTCGCAGACCGTGTTGTAGCCGCCCATGGCCACGACGGCGGAGGCCTGGTCGATGCGGCCGCTCAGTCCCGGCAGGCACCGGTGGATCTCGGTGCCCGGTCTGGCCGCGGCGCGCACGGCCGCCAGCCCGGCCTCGTCGAGCTGGGGGCCGGTGACGAGCAGGTGCCGCCGGCCGGGTGGGGGGACCAGGGCAGCGGCGGCCTGCAGCAGCCGGGGGCCGTCGGATCCGCCGCCGGCGGTGGTCAGGATGAAGGGCTGGGCACTCTCGCAGCGCTCGCGGTCCAGGAGCGCGCGTCCGCTGGCGAGGTAGCCGGTGAAGACGGTGCGATCGTGCAGGGCGGCCGGAATCTCGCCGGAGGAGACGGCGTCGTGGATGCGCTGGTCGCCGTAGACCCACACCTCGTCGACGAGCGCGCGCAGGGTGCCCGGGTCCTCCAGGGCCCTCCACTCCGCTGCGGCCACGTCAGGGGCGTCGAGGACCTCCCGCAGGCCCAGCACGATGCGCGCCTCGGGGCGCTCCTCGCGCAGGCGGTGCAGCGGGGCCCGCAGCTCGCGGCGCACCCCGTACAGGTGGCGGTCGACGATGACCAGGTCGGGGGCGAAGTCCTCCAGGGCGGTGGCCACGAGCGCGGAGCGCAGCGCGGCCAGCGACTGGGGCGTGTCCCGCAGACGCCGGGGGCGGTAGCCGCTGGGCGCCTTGGTGAAGCCCGGCAGGATGAGCCAGTCGAAGCCCGGCGGCAGGGGGAAGTCGGCGGGAGGCGCCAGGCCCGCGACCAGCAGGCCGGTGACGCCGGCCCCGGTCAGACGGGGCAGGTCGTGGGCGAGTCGGTGGGCGAGCGCGAGATTGCGCCGCAGGTGGCCCAGGCCCAGCGCGTCGTGGCTGTAGAGCACGATGCGGGTGCTGTCCTGCCTCATACGCCCTCTCCTCTCCCGGCCTCATTCGTGGCCTGTGAGACCAGGATCGGCGGGCGCGAGGAGACGGGGATGAGACGATAATGAGAGAGTTCTCAGAAACCCCCGGGGCCGCGGCGCGGGCTCAGGCGAGCTGGACGTCGACGCCCGCCTCGCGCACGGCGGCGACGTCCTCCGGGGCGGCGTCGGTGTCGGTGATGAGCAGGTCGATGCCGGCCGCGCTGCAGATCAGGGCGAAGGCCGGTCCGGCGAGCTTTGTGTGGTCGGCGACGACGACGGTGCGTCGCGCCGCCCTGACGAGGGCGGCGTTGACGGCGGCCTCGTCCTCGTGGGAGGCGTAGGCGCCGCCGCGGTCGAGTCCCTCAACACCCAGGAAGAGGGTGCCCACCGCGATCTGGGGAAGGATGAGGCCGGCCAGCGGCCCGGTCAGCTCGAAGGAGCGGGCCCGGGCCGCGCCACCGATGACGATGACGCGCACCGCCTGGCGCACGATCAGCTCGCTGGCGATATTGACGGCGTTGGTCACCACCGTCACAGGAGTGTCCGGGTCGGCGAGTTCGGGCAGGAGCACGATCTCCCGGGCCACCTCGGTCGTGGTGGTGCCGCCGTTCAGGCCGATGACGTCACCGGGACGCACCATCCGGGCGGCGGCCCGCGCGATACGGGTCTTCTGGCCGCCCATCCGGGTGGTGCGGTAGCGCAGCGGGAGCTGGGAGGAGGTCGGGTTGGCGGAGGCGCCGCCCCGGGTGCGGGTGACGAGCTGCTGCTCGGCGAGCAGGTCGAGGTCGCGTCTCGCTGTGGCGGCCGAGACGCCGAGCCGTGCGATCACGTCGTCGATGTGGACGCTGCCCTCCTCGACGACGATGCCTAGGATGGTGGACAGGCGCTCGTGGCGGCTCATCGGGTCTCCTTCGCGCGGCTCCCTGAGACCGCGCGGAGCAACGTTGACGAGGCGGTCGCGGTGGTGCGCGGTATTGTGGCGGTACGCAGCATAGGGCACGCACGCGTGCCGGCTGCACCGACAGGGGCCGGCCGGCGGCTCGGGGCGGGACCCGCCGGTGCGAAGGAGAGCCGGGCGGGGCGACACCGATCACGCTTGTGCGTGCGGCGGGCGTGGCACGAGCCGCGCCGTGCCCTGTCCGTGGCAGTATGGGCGCGTCCGCGCGCATACGGCTCGCAGTAACCGAAGGAGCAGCAGTGCCGAAGAGCAGCAGGGGGGTGGCGCCGATGGGCGACACCTCGCGCCAGTTGCGCATCGGCATTATGGGCGGCACCTTTGACCCGATTCACCACGGGCATCTCGTCGCTGCCTCCGAGGTCCAGTACGCCTTCGGGCTCCATGAGGTCGTCTTCGTGCCGACCTGGAATCAGCCCTTCAAGAAGAATCGGCGCGTCACCCCGGCGGAGCACCGCTACCTTATGACAGTCATTGCCACCGCCCCGAATCCGCATTTCACCGTCTCCCGCGTGGATATCGACCGCGGTGGCACGACGTACACGATCGACACGCTTCACGACGTTATCGCCGAGTATCCTGGTGCCGAGCTTTACTTCATCACCGGAGCCGACGCCCTGGCGCAGATCCTGACGTGGAAGGACAACCGGAAGATCTTCGACCTGGCCCACCTGGTTGGTGTCACGCGTCCCGGGCATGTCTTAACGGATACCGGCCTGCCTGAGGATACTGTGTCGTTGGTGGAAGTACCTGCGATGACGATCTCGTCCACGGACTGCCGCAGTCGGGTCGCCCAAGGTATTCCCGTCTGGTATCTCGTGCCCGACGGCGTCGTCCAGTACATCCGCAAGTACGGTCTTTACCGCACGGTTGAGCGTTCGGCATCGACGACGTCGATGACCGCTCGTGTCGCACGGGAGCAGTCCCTGAGGAAGGAGAACGACGGTGAGTGATCCCACCGACGTCAACCAGAGCCAGTCTGACGCCGCAGATGATCGCACCGGCACTCGTCGCAGCCGCCGGGCGATGCGGCAGGCCGAGCGCGCTGCCGAGCGCGAGGCCATCCTGACCGGGCAGCAGCCTCTTCTGACCCGACGGGAGCTCAAGCGCCTGCGCCAGGAGGCCGCGGCGCTGCGCGCAGCTGTCGCCTCGGGTGAGATCACCCCCGAGCAGGCCAAGGCGCTGCAGGACCCGCTGGCCGAGCAGCCCAGGATCGGGTCCCCCAGCCTTGAGGCTGCAGGGAGCCACGCCGCCCCCTCCAGTCCGCGGAGCCCGGAGGCCGGCGAGCCCACGGCTCCTCCTGCGTCCCGCGGTGAGGATCTGCTCGACGCCCCGGGACGCCGCGTCCCGGGCAGCTCGGCCGTCCCCGCGCCGTCGTACGACGAGGCGGAGGCCGCACGCGTGCTGCAGGCCCCCAGCCGGCCCCTGACGGCCGGCACCTCCGGGACGGGGGGGCTGGACGGTTCGGCGGCGCCCCTGTCCGGGGCCCGGATGACTGGCGGCGAGCCCGAGGCCTCGCCCGCGAGTCCGGCGACGTCGCCGGTGCCGTATGTCGGCGAGGGCGAGCCGGATGCCTGGCGGTCGCCCTCCTACACGCCCGAGCCCTCCTACACGCCCGAGCCTGCGGTGCGGACTCCGGCGCCATCGGCCCCCAGCCCCGTTGCCGGGCCCGCATTCGGGCAGGGGCCGGTTCCCGGCGGACCGGGCGGCGCGGCGGCGCCCTTCACCCCCGGTGCCGGGATCGCGTCCGGGCCGGAGGGGGCCTTCGGCGAGCCGGCGCCGCAGGTCGCCAACGCCTCGCTGTCCGATGACGACATCGAGGACATCTCCGCCCAGCCGACCGGTGTGATGAACGCCGTGGAGACCTCGGCGCTCTCACCCCTCTCATCGGCCCCCGCGGCGGGTGAGCCGGCCGTCCTGCCTGAGCGACGATCGCTTTTCAACCGCGACGCCTCGGCGGACGTCAGGGCGGATGACTCCGCCCCGGCCCCCTCGGGCGCCGACGCCTACGAGCTCGGGGACTCCGCCCCGGCCCCCTCGGGCGCCGACGCCTACGGCGCGCCCGGGAGCGCGGACGCAGGCGGCCCGCCCGGGTGGGCCGCGCAACCGGTCGCCGGAGGGCCGCCCCGTCGCCCCACCGTGAGGATCCCCAACGCGGCTCAGGGCGTGCGCACGGTCGACACCAATACCGGCGAGCTCAGCGAGGTGCGCCCCGTCGACGACGAGTTCGACGGCATCGACAACCCCCAGTGGCGCATTCTGCGGCCCGAGGGAGCTCAACCGCCGCAGGCTCCCGAGGAGCCTCAGGCGCCGGTCGGCGAGGAGCCCGCACCTGCGCCCGCCTTCACCCCGTACGAGCCCATGCCCGAGCCGGCGGCGGCGCCCGACCCGCAGCTCTCCGAGCGCCCCGGCGCGACGGCACCCGCCGGCTCGGAGGCGGGCTGGAACGCGCCCGCCCCGGCGACGTCTCCGATGAGCCCGGTCTCCGAGCCGCCGAAGACGTCGAAGATGGGCAAGATCCTGCTCATCGCCTTGGTCGCCTTGGTGGTGGTCGTGGTCGCTCTCGTGGTCCTTGGCGTCGTGTGGTTCCTCCTCAACCGTGAGGGCGGCAGCTCGGCAGGCGCTCTCGAGTCCGTTCCCACCTGGACGTCGCTGCTGGATTGCTAGGCTGACGGGCTGGAGCCCATCGCCCGACTTCAAGGAGTCCCGTGCCCGCCACCGACCACGCTGTCGCCCTGACCCTTGCCGCCGCTCGTGCCGCCGCGCGGAAGAAGGCGGACAACATCATTGCGATCGACGTCTCCGAGCGACTCGCCTTGACCGACGTCTTCCTCATCCTCTCGGGCGACAACGACCGCCAGGTGCGAGCGCTCGTCGACGCGATCGCCGAGGCCATGCTCAAGGCCGGGGCCAGGCGCAGGCAGTGCGAGGGGCTTGAGGAGGCCAGCTGGGTGCTCATCGACTACTCCGACATCGTCGTCCACGTCCAGCAGGCCGAGGCCCGCGAGTACTACGCGCTGGAGCGCCTGTGGAAGGACTGCCCGCGCATCGATCTGCCCGAGGATGCTCTGGCCCCGGCCGACGCCGCGAGCTGAAGGGCCCGTCCATGACGCGTCTCGTCCTGTGGCGGCACGGTCAGACCGACTACAACGTCGCCGGCAAGGTCCAGGGACGTGTCGACATCCCCCTCAATGAGGCCGGACGCGCCCAGGCCGCGTCGGCGGCCCCGGGGCTGGCGGCCCTGAGGCCGACCGCGATCGTCTCCTCACCCCTGCGGCGCGCTCGGCAGACCGCCGAGGCGCTGTCCGCTGTGACCGGCGTGGACGTACGCATCGATCACGGCCTCGTGGAGCGGTCCTTCGGCATGTGGGAGGGACTGGGACGCGCCCGGATCGAGGAGGGCTGGCCGGAGCAGTTCGCCGTGTGGCGGGCCGGCGGGGACCCCGCGGGCGTCGGGGTCGAGACCCGTGCCGCCGCCGCCGCCCGGGTGGGGGCCGCATTGGAGCGGATCGCCGCGGCAGTCGGTGAGGCGACGGTCGTCGTCGTCGCGCACGGTGCGGCCATCACCCTGGGGGCGACCCGTCTGCTGGGCCTCGATCCCTCCGCGTGGTTCGGGCTGCGCGGCCTGGACAACTGCCACTACGCGATGCTCGGCAGCACCGGGCGATCCCCAGGATGGAGGCTCGAGCACTGGAACAGCGGTGAGGAGCGGAACGGCTCGGGGGCCGGCGGGGCGCTCGGCGGGTTCCTGTCCTGAGCCCTGAGCCCTGACTGAGCCCCGGCCCCGGCCGGGACGACCGCGACGGGGGTACGGGGGGTGAGGTACCGCACGCGAGACGGATTTGCCCGGGGGACGCGGACTCCATACACTTATTCCCGTCGCAGACAGGGCGACGCCCGAAAATGGGGCTATGGCGCAGTCGGTAGCGCGCTTCCATGGCATGGAAGAGGTCGGGGGTTCGAATCCCCCTAGCTCCACTGCACGCAGATCGATGTCAATAGCGGCGCAATAATATTTCACGGGGCTATGGCGCAGTCGGTAGCGCGCTTCCACTTGTGGAAGAGACGGGGGTTCGATTCCTTCTAGCTCCACTCCATTCCAGGGTCCTCGCTCGCGCAGGTGCGGGTGAGGACACTGTGGTGTCGACGCGCCGGCGCGGGCCCCGCGCCGGTCTCCGGCGCCCTCGCCGGTGGCGGTCCCATTGCGCTGCTGCTGGGTAGCCGCCTGGTCGGTTGATTGCGTCCACCGGGCGGACCTCGTGACTGTTCTGGCCGGTCTGCTGCTTGTCCCGCGCGCCTGGCCGGGCTGCCGGGCCCGCTGCCGACTTCGTGCCGGCCGCAGGAGAAAGCGGCGGAGAAAAGTGGGGCGGCGGGGCCGGTACGGGTGTTTTTCACGGCTCAAATAGGGAGAACGGGTTCGGGGGAGCCCTGCCGCCGGGGCCGTCATGAGTCATCGGCGCAGGACGGCACGCGTTCCGGCGCCGAGGCGTATTGTGCGCGATGGACATATATCGATCTTGTCCGGTATCCCACATCTGAGGAGAACCATGTCCGGCAATACCGCTCCCGCCGCATCGAGTGTGCGCGAGCTCACAGTACGGGGCGTCGTCATCGGCGGCCTCATCACCCTGGTGTTCACGGCCGCCAACGTCTACCTGGGTCTGAAGGTCGGCCTCACCTTCGCCACCTCGATCCCGGCCGCGGTCATCTCCATGGCGATCCTGCGCGGCTTCCGGGACCACTCCGTGGTGGAGAACAACATCGTCCAGACCATCGCCTCCGCGGCCGGCACCCTGTCGGCCATTATCTTCGTGCTGCCCGGCCTGGTCATGATCGGCTGGTGGACGGGCTTCCCCTACTGGGAGACCGCGCTCGTGACCGCCCTGGGCGGCGTTCTCGGGGTCATGTACTCCATCCCCCTGCGCCGCGCCCTCGTCACCGGATCGGACCTGCCGTTCCCGGAGGGCGTGGCCGCCGCAGAGGTGCTGCGCGTAGGAGACAGCGCCGAGGGCGAAGAGGAGAACAGGCGCGGACTGCTGGTCATCATTGTCGGCGGGCTGGCGTCGGCCGGCTTCGCCGCGCTGGCGGCGATGAAGGTCGTGGCCGGCAGCATCGAGCGGACCTTCCGCGTCGGCTCCGGCGGCAGCATGGTCAGCGCCAGCCTCTCCCTGGCCCTGATCGGTGTGGGCCACCTGGTCGGCATCACCGTCGGCATTGCCATGATCGTCGGGCTGGTGATCTCCTTCGGCGTCATGCTGCCGCTGCGCACCGCCGGCCGGGTCCCCGTCGACGGCGACCTCGGCGACATCGTCTCGGGGATCTTCAGCTCCGACGTGCGCTTCGTCGGGGCCGGGGCCATGGCCGTGGCCGCGGTGTGGACGCTTGCCAAGATCGCCCTGCCCATCGCCCGGGGCGTCAAGGAGGCCCTGGCGGCCACCCGCGCCCGAGGCGAGGGGGAGGACGTGCCCGTCCACGAGCGCGACCTGTCCATGCGGGTGGTGGCCGGGGTGACCCTGGCCTCGATGCTGCCCATCGGGCTCCTCCTGTGGCTGTTCGTGCGGGACACGCCCATCGGCCACCACGCGGTCGGCATGGTCGTGGTCAGCATCCTCTTCGTGCTGCTGATCGGTCTGGCCGTCGCGGGCGTGTGCGGCTACATGGCGGGCCTGATCGGCGCTTCCAACAGTCCCATCTCCGGGGTCGGGATCCTCATCGTGATCGCCGCCGCCCTGCTCATCAAGGTGGTGCACGGCGCCCAGGCGCCCGGTCAGGGGGACGCGCTGATCGCCTACACCCTGTTCACCGCCGCGGTCGTCTTCGGAGTGGCCACCATCTCCAACGACAACCTGCAGGACCTCAAGACCGGCCAGCTCGTTAGGGCCACCCCGTGGAAGCAGCAGGTCGCCCTGGTCATCGGCGTCCTGTTCGGCTCGGTGATCATCCCGCCGGTTCTGCACCTGCTCAACAACAGCTTCGGCTTCGCCGGTGCGCCCAACGCGACCGACAACGCCCTGGCCGCGCCCCAGGCGGCCCTGCTGTCCTCCCTGGCCAAGGGCGTATTCGGCGGCGACCTGAACTGGGGGCTCCTGGGCCTGGGCGCGGCGGTCGGCGCGGTCGTGGTCGTCATCGACGAGGTGCTCGGCCGGGCGACGAGGAACCGGATGCACCTGCCGCCGCTGGCCGTGGGCATGGGCATGTACCTGCCGATGGGCCTGACGCTCATCATCCCCGTAGGCGCCGTGGCGGGCCTGCTCTACGACCGCTGGGCGGCGGGGACCGCGGACCCGGAGAGCACCAGGCGGCTGAGCACGCTGGCCGCGACCGGGCTGATCGTGGGCGAGAGCCTGTTCGGCGTGGTCCTGGCCGGCATCGTGGCCGCGAGCGGGGAGGAGGACCCGCTCGCCGTAGTCGGCTCCGGGTTCACGACCGTCTCCGAGGCCCTTGGCGCTCTGGTGTTCGCCGGGATGACGCTCGGGCTGTACCTGTGGGTCAGGAGGCTGTCGGTCAGGGCGACGGGCGCCCGCACCCGGGCCTGATCCCCGACCGGGTGCGTCGGACCGAGTCAGGGGCGCCGTCGGTCGGGGGCGCCCGCCGCGAGGTCGTCGGCCAGACGGCCGGCGACCTCGCCGGCGTCATCGAGGAAGTCGACGAGTGCCGCCACCTGCTCCTCGGACCAGCCCGATACGAGCTCCGCCAGCTCCTCGTCCGCCCGCGCGAAGACGGCGGTCAGCCGGTCCACTCCTGCGGCGTGGATGCGCACCGAGCGCCGGTCGGTCGCGTCGGGCCGGCGCTCCACCCACCCGCCCACCTCCAGCCGCCTGAGCACGCCCGTCATGGTGGCCAGGTGGGTGCGGGTGCGCCGGGCGAGCTCGGTGGGGGTCAGCGGCCCCTCCCGGTGGAGCACGTCGAGCACGGCGAGGTCCGCGTCCTTGATGCCGAGCGCGCTGCCGACGGCGCGGTTGCTCATGGACAGGGTGCTGCCCAGCCGGCGCAGGGCGAGGATCATCCGCAGCTGCGGCGAGTCGGACACGGTGACCATGACGCTCCAGCTCCTACGAGTCATGTACTATATGAGAGTCATAGTAAGCGGTCGGAGGCGTCGTGGGCGCGCCGGCTCGCGGCGACAAGGACGAGGGTGTTCCGATGGTTCGAATGATTGAGTACCGACGCTTCGGTGGCCCCGAGGTCATGGAGATGGTCGAGGCCCCCGAGCCCGTGCCCGGGGCCGGGCAGGTGCGTGTGGCGGTCAAGGCGGTGGGTCTCAACCCCGTGGACTGGAAGATCGTCTCCGGCATGATGGGGGGCGACGGCCCGCAGCAGCCCCAGGGCGTGGGGCGCGACTACGCGGGCGTCGTCGACGCCGTCGGCGAGGGCGTCACCTCCGTGGCGGTCGGGGACGAGGTCCTGGGGACCATGCACGTCGCCCCGGGGCGCGGACCGGGTGGCGGGACGCTGACCGAGCGTCTCGTCGTCGAGGCGGACTCGGTCGTGCGCAAGCCCGCGGCCCTGAGCCTCGTGCAGGCGGCCGCGCTCGGGGTCGTCGTCGAGGCGGCGTCCGGAGGACTGCGCACGCTGAAGGTCTCCGACGGCGACGTGCTCGTGGTCAGCGCCGCCTCGGGCGGCGTCGGCTCGATGGCGGTGCAGCTCGCCGTCCACGCGGGCGCCGCCGTCATCGGCATCGCCAGTGGGCGCAGCCTGGACTACGTCCGCTCCCTGGGAGCCGTCGCGGTCGCCTACGGCGAGGGCCTGGAGGCCCGGGTCCGCACTGCGGCGCCGTCGCCGGTGACCAAGCTGCTCGACTGCCACGGCCCGGAGTACGTCGACCTCGCGGTGGCGCTGGGCCTGGCCCCCGAGGCCATCGCGACCATCGTGCCCGCGCAGTCGTCCCTCGACAAGGGGGCCCAGTTCACCGGTGGGCGCGACGCGCGACCCGAGGACCTGGGCCGGGCGGCCGCCCTCGTGGCCGACGGCACCATGAAGGTGACGATCGCCCGCGTCTACCCCTTCGACGCCGATTCCGTGCGGCAGGCCTACACCGAGCTGCGCGGCGGGCACGTGCGCGGCAAGCTCGTCGTCGAGATGCCCTGAGCCGCCCCGAGGGCCGGTGGGCGCCGACCGCATCCACCGGCGCGGCGTGGTTTGATTGGGCGCATGAGCGGTACCGACCAGTCTTCCCCCACATCCGATTCCGCCTCCGAGCGCAGGCTCGCCGAGGTGATCGCCGGGCACTTCATCGGTGCCCGGGTGGTGGAGACCGACGGCGTCCAGGTCGTCAGGCTCGGGGAGGGGCTGCCCGTCATCGAGTGCTCCATCGACGGGTGCCAGGACGCTCCGCCGTACGGCGTGTTCATCTTCCTGACCATCAAGGGCGGCGCGCTCGGGGAGTCGGGAGCCCTGGTCACCGCCAGCGGCTACGGCCCGAGCATCGAGCACGCCCTCATACTGGCCGGGTGCAACTGGGCCTGCGCCTTCGGACCCGTCCTGCTCACCGGGATCGGCCGCCCCGACCTCATCAACACCCGGGATCCCGACGTCGAGCAGCTCGAGACGGTCCTGGACGGACGGCGGTACCGCGTCGCGGTTGGCCACCTCGATCGTTGGACCGGCTCGGCGGAGGACGTGAGGACCTACCGGCAGCGCCTGGGCGGCTCCCGGGCCCTGACGACACGGGTGCTTGACAGCGGCACCATCCCCGCGCCGAGGACCGATCGCGTCGTCGCGCTCGGCTGCTTCCTCGGGGCGGGTCCGACGCCGCTGGCCGAGGTCAAGCTCGGGGCGGCCGACTGGCCCGCCGCTCGGGCCGTGCTCGACACCATCCCGCCGGAGCCCGGCGGCACGCGGATGCTGCGCGAGTGGGCGCTGCTGACCCCGCTCGAGCCGGCGCCCGCGCTCACCCGCGGCGGCCTGCAGCGCACCCTCGACCTGCTGCGCGCCTGCGCCGACAACCCGATCAGCGAGGCCGGCTGGTGCGGCGCCCGCCACCACGGCATGCGGCTGAGAGAGACGGACCCCGGCGCCGCGAGCCTCGGGCTGCCCGAGGAGATGACCTGGTTCCTGAACACGATCGCCGCCAGCGGGGCGGGCCCCGGCTACGGCCTTGAGCCCCGGCCTCTCGCCGAGGGGTGGTGGCACCTGGCCGACGCCGGCTGCGGGGCCCAGTGGGTCCTCCAGCTCGCCGACGGCGCCGTGTGGCTGGACTCGCGCGCCTGCGACGACGGCTTCCAGCTCGCGGCCCCCGGCTTCCTGGCCTGGTACGAGGCCTGGCTGGACAACGCGATCCGCGGGGCGGGCCCTTTCGTCCGCTGGGAGTACCGGGTCGACGCCGCCTACAAGATGCTCGTCGACGCCGCGCAGAAGAATGGGGTCGACAGGCTGCCCGAGACCGTCACGAGGGTCAAGATCCACTCGCCCGAGGGCGAGCCCATCGGCCCCTGCCATGCCTGCGAGGAGACCTACGTCCGCTTCGGGGTGCCCCCCACGGTGTTCACGACCGCGCCGTGAGGCGCCGGAGCCGGCAGGCGCGCCGGCCCCCGCCGCCGCTTTCGGCAACGGCCCGCCGGGCGCCGGAACGGGTCGATGATCCGCCTCGGGCTCGCCGCTCCTCCTATATCCTACGGACCGTACTGATCAGAAGACTCTCAGGAGGCTGTCATGAGACAGACGGACCGGGTGGCATGCGGGATCGACATCGGCGGGTCGGGCGTCAAGGGCGCCCTCGTCGACCTGGAGACCGGTGAGTTCGTGGGCGAACGTGTCCGCATCGACACCCCCCGGCCCTCTACGCCCGAGGCCGTCGCCGAGGTGTGCCGGCAGATCATTGAGCAGCTGGGCGTCGAGCCCGATGTGCCCGTCGGGATCACCTTCCCGGCTCCGATCGTGCACGGGAGCGTCCGCTTCATGGCCAATCTCGACAAGTCCTGGGAGGGCGTGGACGTCAACGAGCTCATGACGCGCGTCCTGGGCCGGCGCTCCTACGCGCTCAACGACGCCGACGCCGCCGGCCTGGCCGAGGTCGCCTACGGCGCCGCCAAGGGGGTGCGCGGCACCGTCATCGTCACCACGCTGGGCACCGGCATCGGCTCGGCCGTCATCGTGGACGGCACCCTCGTGCCCAACACCGAGCTCGGCCACCTGGAGATCGACGGCCACGACGCCGAGACCCGCGCCTCCTCCGGGCAGAAGACGCTCCAGGACCTGTCGTGGAAGAGGTGGGCCAGGCGGCTGCAGCGCTACTACTCCCACGTCGAGATGCTCTTCTCCCCGGACCTGTTCGTCGTCGGCGGGGGAGTGTCGAAGAAGCACGAGAAGTTCCTGCCGCTGCTCGACCTGCGCGCCCCGATCGTGCCCGCCGCCCTGCTCAACACCGCCGGCATCGTCGGCGCCGCCTGGCAGGCCTCCCGGGCGGAGTAGCCGGCGTCTCGCGATGCGGCCCGGCGCCGCCCTCAGCCCAGTGCGGCTGCGACGGCCAGGCGCAGGGGGTCCTGGAAGCGGGTCTCCCGCTCGGCGGCGGTCATGTCGCCGCGGTGGTCGAGCAGGTGGTCCGAGACGGTGAGCACCGTCAGGGCCCGCTTGCCGTACTCGGCCGCCACCGCGTACAGGACCGCGGACTCCATCTCCACGCACAGCGTCCCGTAGGCCGCCAGGCGCTCGGTCTGGCCCTCGGGGGTGAAGTAGAAGTGGTCGCGGGAGACGATCGTGCCGATGCGGGTGCGCTCGGCGATGCCGGCGGCGACGGCCTCTCGGTAGGCCGCCATGGCCAGGTGGAAGTCCGCGACGGCGGAGAAGCTGATCCCCGGGATGCGCATCTGGTTCATGGCGGAGTCGGTGTGCGCGCCGGTGGCGATGACGACGTCGCCCACCTCGACCTGCTCACTGATGCCGCCCGCAGTGCCCACGCGGATGATGCGCTCGACGCCGAAGCGGGCGAACAGCTCGGTGGCGTAGATGGCCAGGGAGGGCTGGCCCATGCCCGAGCCCATGACACTCAGCGGCTCGCCGTCCACGGTGCCGGTGAAGCCGAGCATCCCGCGCACGTCGGTGACCAGGCGCGGCTCGGTCAGAAGGGACTCGGCAATGCGCCGGGCGCGCCTGGGGTCGCCGGGCATGAGGACGGCGGGGGCGAAGTCGCCGGGCTCGGCGGCGATGTGCGCGGTGGCCATGGGCGTCCTCCAAGGCGAGGGGCGATCGGGCGGACAGGTGGAGCGCGCCGCTGGGGACGCCTGCCGCACCAGTGTGGCACACGCCGGCGCAGCCCCGGCGTCCCGGATTGTGAAACACCACAATGTCATCGAGTGAGCGGAGTTACGGTGCGCTGGTTCACCGTCCCTGCGTCCGCCTCGCAGGCCGGCGACGCCGTTCCCACGACGCCGCCCCAAGACGACCACATCGCTCATGACCCACAGGGGCTTCACCATGTCCTCCACCCCCACGCCCTCGACGCCTGCGCGCGAGCAGTGGAGCGGCCAGTTCGGCTTCCTCATGGCCGCCATCGGCTCGGCCATCGGCCTGGGAAACATCTGGCGCTTCCCCGGCGTCGCCTACTCCAACGGCGGCGGCGCCTTCATGATTCCCTACATCGTGGCCCTCCTGGCCGCGGGCGTGCCCGTCCTCCTCCTCGACTACGCCCTGGGGCACCGCTACCGGGGATCCTCGCCGGCCGTCTTCCGGCGCATATCCAGACGGTTCGAGTGGCTGGGCTGGTGGCACGTCGTCGTCTGCTTCATCATCATGACCTACTACGTCGTCGTCGTCGCCTGGGCCCTGCGCTACACCGTCTTCGCCCTGACGACCGCCTGGGGCGATGACGCCTCCGGCTTCTTCAGCGACTACATCGGCCTGGGCAGGATCTCCGACGCCGGTACCCCCGCCTACTCCGCCGAGCCGGTCGTCGGCGTCATCGTCCCGCTGCTGCTCGTGTGGGCCTACGGGATCTACGTCGTGGCACGCGGCGTGTCCAAGGGGGTCGAGCGCGCCAACCGGATCTTCCTGCCCGTCCTGGTTGTGATGTTCCTCATGCTCGTCGTGCGCGCCATGCTCCTGCCCGGCGCCACGGACGGCCTCAACACCCTGTTCACCCCCGACTGGGGCAAGTTGGGCGACTACCGGGTCTGGATGGCCGCCTTCGGGCAGATCTTCTTCTCGCTGTCCGTCGGCTTCGGCATCATGCTGACCTACGCCTCCT